>Ga0308169_10000786_pt1 | contig 41658 bp, 28 predicted proteins | sample PhyBR1_2_FD_202139 | JGI IMG/M metagenome (GOLD analysis project Ga0308169, IMG submission 202139) | Phyllosphere microbial communities from UC Gill Tract Community Farm, Albany, California, United States - DLSLSB.R1 | ecosystem: Host-associated > Plants > Phyllosphere > Unclassified | place...
TGCCAACGGTTTCGATCTTGATGACCTTGGCCCCGAGATCGCCCATCATCATTCCGGCATGGGGACCGGCCAGTGCGCGGGTGAGGTCTAGTACCACGTAGCCGCTCAGCGGTCCGGTGGCGGTGCCGTGGATTGTCGTATTTTCGGCAGTCAGGGAACTCAATGGATCCTCCTCGAATTATTCAGCTCAGTAGTGGGGATGATCGTCTACAGCCAGCCGGGCAGCACCAGCAGCGCCCACGCCATAACCGGCCCGGCCAGCACGACGATGCCGCCGTAGCCCAGGACCTGCTTGTAGAAGCGCTCCTTGTCCGTGCCTTCGGGAGCATTGGCAAGAACCAGCGCGCCGTTGGTGGAGAAGGGCGAGACATCCACGACGGTGGAGGCGATGGCCAAGGCGCAGATCAGGCCGGTGGCGCTGATGGAGCCGGTGTTCAGGAACGGGATGGCCAGCGGGATCAGCGCGGCCAGGATGGCGGTGGATGAAGCGAAGGCGGAGACCACGGCGCCGATATAGCAGATCAGCAGGCCCGCCAGCAGCGGTGCGCCAAGGTTGGCAACGCCGTTGGAAACATATTCGATCGTTCCTGCTTCTTCCAGTACCCCAACAAAAGTGAGCATGCCGCAGATCAGCAGCACGGTGGACCAGCTGATCTTGTTGACGGCGCCCTTTTGCCCAGCGGGGTTCACCAGTGCAAGGAACACGGCGATGGTGATTGATACGAATCCAACATCGACCTTGAAGCCCAGGGCGATGACGGCCAGTGCGATCAGGCCGATGATGGTCATGATCTGGCCAAAACGCTGTCCTGGTGCCTTCGACGCGGCGCCGTCGCCGGCGGGATCGCGGGGGCCGTAGGTGCCCGAGCCGCTGCCCTTGAAATCGACATCTGCGGCGTGGGCGCCAGCGGAAACCTTCAGCCGTGCTTCGGCAACTCGTTCGGCGATGGCTCCGGCACGCTGGCCAGCTAGCTGGCGTCCGCCCAGGACCAGGAACAAGACGATGGCGATGACCAGGTTGAAGATGAAGCTGGTGAGGAATAGCGCGGTGGGGCTGAAATCGAATCCGGCTTTTTCAATGAGCCCGTTGACGATGACGCCGTAGACCGCGATGGGGGAGAAGCCGCCAGCCTGGGCGCCGTGAACGATGAGCATGCCCATCATCAGCGGGTTGATCTTGTAGCGCTGTGCGAAGTTCAGGCCGATGGGCGCGATGATTGCGACCGCTGCCGGGCCCAGTGCGCCAATGGCGGTGATGGCTGCGGTGATGGCGAACATGACCCAGGGGATCAACGAGATCCGGCTATCGACCAATTTGACGGCCTTGTCGACGAGGATGTCGATGGTGCCGTTATTTTGCGCTATGGCAAAGAGATAGGTGACACCCACGAGGGTGAGGAAGAGCCCGCCGGGGAAGCTGGCGAGGATGTCCTTGGTGTCCATCCCAAGGAAGACGGCGCCGAGCAGGAATGCTCCGACAAAGGCCAAGGCCCCCATATTGATGGGGAACATCGTGGCGATGATGAACATCACCGCCAAGATGATGATGGAGACTAGCGCGACAGACATGGGGAATATCCTTTTCGTGAAGGCCGCAAAGCGAGTGGATTTTTGTGTGACAGGAGTCACTGGCTCACTGGCCTAGCCTCCTAGACTCAGAGTGTCTTGTCAAGCAAAATTTCGGTGTAAGTTTGATCTAGGACACATCAGAAGGAGTGAACGTGGCTGAAATCAAGAAGCCCAGGGCTTTTGCCAAGGTGCAACGCCCCAGGCTCTATGAACAGCTCATGCAGCAGATCTTGGCCTTCGTGGAAGAAGAGCGGCTGGGTCCCGGGGACCATCTGCCGGCCGAACGGGAACTAGCGGACCAGCTGGGCGTTTCCCGGGCTACCTTGGCGCAGGCGCTGGTCGCGCTGGAGGTTTTGGGCGTTATAGACGTCAAGCACGGAACCGGTGCCGTCTTGGTGTACCGTCCCACAGTCGCGACGGTCTTGCGGGAGCTGCATGAACACAAGAACCGGCTTCCGGATATTGTTGAAGCGCGCAGCACCCTGGAAGTGAAATTGGCGTCGCTCGCCGCAGAGCGGCGCACCGACGATGACCTCAAGCGCATTAACCACGCGCTGGAAGTGATGGCTCAGGAGATTGCGGCCGGAGACCGCGGCGAAAAGGGCGACGAGCTTTTCCACGAGGCCATTACCGGGGCGGCGAAATCGTCGGTCCTGCAGAAATTGATGGCATTCATCGCTGAAATGGTGCTCGAAACGCGCCTGGAATCCCTGGGGCAGCCGGGGCGCCCGGAACGGTCCTTGGAATCGCACCGGAAAATCACTGAGGCCATTGCCGCCGGAGACCCGCAGGCGGCAGCCGAGGCGATGCAGGAGCACATCGAGCTTGTTTCCGACGTGGCCCTGCTGAAGGATACCCAGTAGGTTCCCGCCTGCTGCCCGTGCCGGCTAGCTGCTCTTCATGACATCGGTGATGTGCTGGATCAGAGCCGTGACCAAGGCGGGCTGGCGGCGGCGGGGCATGGTCAGAATCTGCGCCGTGCGCTCGGCGAAAGCTGGATGGTCAATGCGGATGAATTCCAATCCCTCGCTCAACGCGCTGTCCCGCGCGAATTGGCTCAAGAGCGTCACTCCCGCGCCCGAGCGCGCGAATTCCATCGCCGGGTTGATATGGTCCGTCGTCAACGCAATGTTCGGGGTCAACCCTGCCATGGACATCGCAATGTCGAACAGCTCGCGCTGGGTAATGCCCTTGGCGGTCATTGACAGGGGATAGCGGCATAGCTCCTCCAGCGAGATCTGGGATTTGCCCGCCAGCGGATGACCTGTGGCAAGGACCGCAAAGGCCGGAGCGGGGCGGGAGTACTCGACTTGCACATCTCGTTGCAAACCCAGGGTGAAGACCGTCGCTATATCCGCGGTCCCCTCGACGATCTGGCGAGCCGCGTCAGCTGATGGAAGCACCGTCAGGTGCACCGACACTTGCGGGTGGAGCTTGCAGAATGCGGCGATCGCCCTCGGGGTGACCGAGGCGGCCAGCCCTTCGGAGCTGACGACTTTGATGCTCCGTGAGATGCCGCTGGAGATTTGGCCGAGGTCCTGGAGAAGCTGCTCGCCTTCTGCCTGGACTCTACGCGTATGGGTGAGCAAAAGTACTCCTGCATCAGTGAGTTCCATGCCGCGCGCATGCCGGCGAAACACCGGAGAGCCTATCTGCCGTTCTAGCTGGCTGATTTGCCGGCTAATCGCCGACGGGGAAACGTGCTGGGTTTCAGCTGCCTCGGAGATCGACCCGGTGGTTGCCACCTCATGGAAATAGCGCAGTGCGGTGGGTAGCGTTTGCATAGTGCTGAGCTCTCGTTCCCTGTAGGTTTGCCTTCAAGTCAAACCTAGTGCTCGAAACGGCACTGGTTCAAGCCCCTCCCGGTCTCGTAATGTGATCTCCAGTACAGAAAATCCTGGAGGAGAAACCGTGGCAACGAGACAAGAGCTATTGGAAAAAGCGGAGCATTTCGCCGACTCTGGGGAGTTGTTCAATGAACTTTCACAGCTGGTAGCGCGGCCGACGGTGAGCAGCGACCCCGCGCAAAGCGTTGCTGTCAACGCATATCTCGACGATGTCCTCCGTGAACGATTCGAAGCCATGGGCTTCTCAGTGACTACGGATCTGAATTGGCAGGGTTCAGGAAATTCCTTTCTGATCGCCACTCGCATCGAGGCTCAGCAGTACCCGACGGTGCTGTGCTATGGGCATGCGGATGTGGTTGACGGGCAAGCCGGACAGTGGGACGCGGGGCGGGATCCCTTTGAGCTGCGTGCCGAGGGGGACCGCTGGTATGGGCGCGGCGCCGCCGATAACAAGGGCCAGCATCTGGTGAACCTCAAAGCCATCGAGCTGATCCTTGCAGAACAAGGATCCCTGGGATTCAACATCACCTTCCTCTTCGAGGCCGGGGAGGAAATCGGATCGCCTCAGCTGGATGAATATGCCGCGGCGCATCGCGAACTGCTTGAGGCGGATGTCTTCATTGCCTCGGATGGTCCGCGGCAGAGCGCGGATAAGCCCACCATCTTTCTCGGAGCACGCGGCGGGGCGACTTTTGAGCTGAACGTTCCGCTGCGCCAAGGCGGATACCATTCGGGAAACTGGGGTGGATTGCTGCGCAATCCCGCGACGACACTGGCCGGCGCGATTGGAACACTCGTAGATGGCCACGGACGCATCAGGGTCCCTGAACTGCTGCCGGACAGCTTGCCGGACTCCGTGCGCGAGGTATTGGCTCCGGTTCAAGTCGGGCAGGGAAAACAGGATCCAGAAGTGGCGGCAGGCTGGGCGGACACGAGCTTGAGCGCCGCCGAGCGGCTCTACGGGTGGAACTCCCTGGAAGTCCTGGCGATGAACTCGGCCGATGTCCAAGTGCCGGTGAATGCGATACCTGGACAAGCACGGGCAGTTCTGCAGCTGCGGTTTGTCGTCGGCACAAACACCGGCAAGATCGAATCGGCCATTCGCCAGGCCTTGGATGACGCCGGGTACTCGATGGTGCAATTGAGCATGGGCCAATGTTTTCCGGCAAGCCGCATTGAACCGGAGAATCCATGGGTGCAATGGGCAAGCAATTCCCTGGAAGAAACCACCGGCCAGCCCACCACGATCCTGCCGAATATTGGCGGCTCGCTTCCCAACGCCGTTTTCGAATCCACGCTGGGGCTGCCGACCCTCTGGATTCCGCATTCCTACCCTGGGTGCCAGCAGCACGGCCCCAACGAGCATGCGCTGGAATCGGTCCTGCGCGAAGGACTGCAAATGATGTGCGGCCTGTTCCACGATCTGGGAACGCGCCAAGACGTGCCCAGCGCAAGCGCGCTGGCCAGTGGAAAGATATAGGTACCAGCATGGACAAGCAACAACAAGATTTGGTCTCGGAAGTTCCCGCGCCTGCACGCCAGTCCGCGGCACGAGGCATTGCGGCGGCCACCATTGGCAATGCGCTGGAATGGTACGACATGTCCATCTATGCGCTGCTGGCCATCTACATCGGGCATAATTTCTTCCCTTCGGAGAATGCGGCCGTGGAAGTAATCCAGGCGTTTGCCGTCTTCGGGATCTCGTACCTGATCCGGCCGCTGGGTGGCTTGGTGCTCGGCTCCTACGCAGATCGCAAGGGAATGAAAAAAGGCCTGATCCTCACCATCAGGCTGATGGTATTGGGCACCGCAATCATCGCTTTCATGCCTGGTTATGGAACTATCGGGCTGCTGGCTCCGCTGGGGCTGATCGTTGGGCGGCTGGTTCAGGGTTTCTCGGCCGGCGGCGAATTCGGAGCAGCAACCTCGTACCTGCTGGCCCAAAACAAGGGGCGCAAGGGCTTCTTGGGAAGTTTCCAATTTGCCAGCCAAGGGCTTGGCGCGCTGATGGCTGCAATCACGGTCGTCATACTGACCAGCGTCTTCACTACAGAGCAAATGAACGACTGGGCATGGCGCATTCCGTTCTTCGTCGGACTGCTGGTTGGTCCCGCCGGATGGTGGATCCGCCGGCATGTTGACGAAGCGCCGATTGAAAAGGCCGACGACCAGCAGGCCGAGGGCGGCACGAAGCAAAATCATGCGCCGGTGCAGCAGCTATTCCGGTCGCATAAGGTTTCGGTGCTGATTGCCGGTGGTGCCCTGGCCATCTCGACTGCGTTGAACTTCGTCCTGCAATACATGCCGACTTTCGGTATCAAGCAGCTGGGCATGAATCCGTCCGTATCATTTTCATCATTGATTATTTCCGGCGTGATCCTCACCTTCGCGACTCCAGTCGTCGGCCACCTGTCGGACCGGTACGGCCGCTTGAAAATCATGATCCCGGCAGTCATCGGGATCGTCTTGTTGACGATTCCGCTGTTCCTCTGGCTCATCGCAGGAAAGAGCTTCCTGGTCCTGGCCGTGGTGATGACGATTCTTGGACTGCTCAAGGCCCTGTATTTCGGGGCGCTGCCTTCGGTTATGGCCGACGTGTTTACCGGCCCGGTCCGGGCCACGGGCCTGTCATTCAGCTACAACGCGGCAGTGGCAGTCTTTGGCGGGTTCACCCCGATGATCTGCGCATTCCTGATTGAAACCACGGGACAGCCGGTGGCGCCGGGATACTATCTCGCCGTCCTGTCCATCGTCAGCATCACGGCCCTGGGAGCGGCATTCCGCTTCCGGTCAGTACGCTGAATCAGTTCTTCGCAAAAAAAGGGTGCAAAGCACAACGGCCAGCAACGGCGAAAGTTGCTGGCCGTTTGCTGTCCTGGATTCAAGAACCGGCACCCAGCAGCTTGAGAACGTTGTCTTTATCGACCTGGCTGAAGTCCTTGTAGAACGCACCGACAGCTCCAAACCGGTGCGGCTTGAGCAGCTCAACCAGCCCGTCGGCCAGCGGAGCCAGTTCGGTGAGGGTTTCCGGGGCAATCACCGGGGACGCGACGATGATGGATTCGGGATGCAGCTGGGCAACGAGTTCCAGCGAGGCTTTCATCGTTGCCCCGGTGGCGATGCCGTCGTCGCAGAGAATCACGGATTGTCCCGCCAAGTCCGGTGCATAGGCCCTGAACGCGTGGGCCAGTGCCAGCAGATCGGCATGGGTTCCATTTTCCACCGAGGCCAGCTCCTCCGGCCCAAAATACTGCAAAGCCCGCCGGTGCACCTCGGCATTGAGGTAGCGGCCGCCGACGGCGGAGTACTGTGCGATGGCTCCGAAGGCCAGTTCCGGATTATTGGGCACTCCGAGCTTTCGCACCGCCAAGACACCCAAGCGAGCGCCCAATGCCTGGGCTACCTCGTACGCGATGGGAACGCCGCCGCGCAATAGCCCCAGCACCGTGTACTCGCCAGCGGGCAAGGTCGTGGCCAGCTTCATGCCCAACGCGGCTCCGGCGTGGCTACGGTCGTCAAACTTGGAACTGTTTTCACTGACCATGGTTCCAGTCTTGCCCAAAGTCAGCGAAATGAATAGCAACAGCCAGAAATTCAAGCGGTTCATTCATCGGCCAGGCGGGCAGCTAGGAGGAACGCCAGAGGGCTCCCGTGGCCCGGACGGAATAATCCGCCCGGAACACGAGAGCCCTTGATGGCTATTGGCGCTTAGAGCTGGTTGCCCAGCTTGAAGCCCTTGGAAGCCTGTCCGTGGTAGGAGCCGTCCTCGTCCCCGGCACGGGTGTAGGAGAAGCCGTCGGCGCCAATGGTGACCTCCAGCTCGGAGTCATCGGTGCGCTCGATGACTTCCTGCACGTTGCCGTCCAGGTCCAGGACCTTGGAAGCTTCGGTGTACCAGGATGGAACAACCGGGTTGCCCCACCAGTCGCGGCGCTGGTTGTCGTGCACGTTCCAGGTGATCGTCGGGTTATCCGGGTCGCCGGTGTAGTAGTCCTGGGTGTAGATCTCGATGCGGTGGTCATCTGGATCCAGGATGTACAGGTAGAACGCGTTGGACACGCCATGGCGGCCCGGGCCGCGCTCGATGCGATCCGAGATGCGCAGGGCACCCATCTTGTCGCAGATCTGGATGATGTTGTGCTTCTCGTGGGTGGAGAAGGCCACGTGGTGCAGGCGCGGGCCGTTGCCACCGGTCAGCGCGGTGTCGTGCACGGTGCCCTTGCGGTGCATCCAGGCTGCATAGGTGGTGCCTTCATCGTCCTGGATGTCCTCGGTGACGCGGAAGCCCAGGTCCTCGAGGTAGGCGCGGCCACGGGGCACATTCGGGGTGACCTGGTTGAAGTGGTCCAGGCGGACCAGTTCGCCGGCCGAGTACAGGTCGTAGCGCATGTGCAGGCGCTCAACGTGGGTAGTCTCGAAGAAGAACTCGTAGGGGAAGCCTAGCGGATCCTCCACGCGCACCGCATCGCCGATGCCCTTGACGAAGCCTTCGGTGCGGCGCTCGGTGCGGCAGCCCAATTCCTTGTAGTAGGCCTCGGCCTTGTCCACGTCCTCGTTGGAGCGGACACGGAAAGCCATGGCCTTCAGCGCGGCCACCGGGCCCTTGGTCAGCACCAGGTTGTGGTGGATGAACTCCTCGAAGGAACGCAGGTAGATCTGGTTCTCGTCCTCGTAGGAGACATGCAGGCCCAGAACGTCAACGTAGAAGTTGCGCGAGCGCTCCAGGTCGGTGACCACCAGTTCGGCGTAGGCGCAGCGCAGGATATCCGGTGCTGGAACCGAAGGGGTGGGAATCGGGTTTTCGATTTCTTTGCTCATGATTTGCTCCTTTGCAAGCAGGAAAGATTAGTGGAGGGAAGCGGGAGCTTCCTAGACGCCGAACTTGGGGGAGTGGGCTTCGTTCAGGGTGATCTGGATGGACTGCTGGGTGGTGTAGAAATCCACCGAGCGGTAGCCGCCTTCGCGGCCCAGGCCCGAAGCCTTCACGCCGCCGAAGGGAGTGCGCAGGTCGCGGACGTTATTGGAGTTCAGCCACACCATGCCGGATTCGATCTGGTGCGCGAAGTTGTGCGCGCGCTTCAGGTTGCTGGTCCATACGTAGGCGGCCAGGCCGTACTTGGTGTTGTTGGCCAGCTCGAGCGCTTCCTCGTCGGTGTCGAACGGGGTGATCGCCACGACCGGGCCGAAGATCTCGTCCTGGAAGATCTGCGCATCGGGGGCGACATCGGCGAACACGGTCGGTGCAACATAGTTGCCCTCGTCCTCGAAGCCTTCTGCACGCCCGCCGCCGGCCAGCAGCCGGCCCTCGGTCTTGCCGATTTCGATATAGCTCATGACCTTCTCGAAGTGCTTCGGGTGCACCAGCGAGCCCACCTCGGTCTTCGGGTCGCTAGGCAGGCCGACACGGATGTTCTTGGCGCGCTGCGCGAACTTGGAAACGAAGTCATCGTAGATATCGCGCTGGACCAGAACGCGGGAACCTGCGGTGCAGCGCTCGCCGTTCAGCGAGAACACGCCGAAGACGGTGGCGTCCAGGGCTGCGTCCAGGTCGGCGTCGGCGAAGACCACGGCCGGGGACTTGCCGCCCAGCTCCAGGGACAGGCCCTTGAACTGCGGAGCAGCAGCGGTGGAGATGGTGGCGCCGGTGGAGGAGTCGCCGGTGAAGGACACCAGCGGCACATCCGGGTGCTTGACCAGGTAGTCGCCGGCTACGCCGCCGGAACCGAAAATCAGGTTGAAGACGCCTTCTGGCAGGCCTGCCTCGCGGAAGATGTCTGGCCATAGCCCTGCGGAGAGCGGGGTGTAGCTGGCGGGCTTGAGGACCACCGAGTTGCCGGTGGCGATGGCCGGGGCCAGCTTCCAGGATTCCTGCATGAACGGGACGTTCCAGGGGGTGATCAACGCGGCCACGCCGATGGGCTTGCGGTTCACGTAGTTCATCTGGCGCCCTGGCACGCGGAAGGAGTTATCCACCTGCGCCACGATCAGGTCGGCGAAGAAGCGGAAGTTCTCGGCGGCGCGGCGGGCCTGGCCCTTGGCCTGGGTGATTGGCAGGCCGGAGTCGTAGGACTCGAGCAGTGCCAGCTCGTCGTCGCGGGATTCGACGATGTCAGCGATCTTGTGCAGCACCCGGGAACGTTCGCGGGGCAGCATCTTGGACCATGGGCCTTCCTTGAAGGCCTTGCTTGCTGCGGCCACGGCCAGATCCACGTCGGCTGGCTGCGCCGATGCAGCGGTGGCGTAGTTCGTGTTGGTGACCGGTTCCTGGACGTCGAAGGTTTCTCCGCCAATGGAGTCCACGAATTCGCCGTTGATGAAGTGCTGCAGGTGAGTTGGCAGGTATTCTGGTACGAAGTGCTTGCTCATGGCAATTCCTCTCGTGCTCGCTAGTGTTGTTGATTCCGGCGTGGATGCCGGTGTGTCGTGAAAAATGCGGGTTGCCTAGATCGCGCTGGGTTCCATGCCAGCGGCTTTCAAATAGCTGTTCAGGGTGTGGGCGCGGTGTTCGCGGCAGGCAGCTTCGATCTGGGCCGGGGTGGCGTGATCCGCGATCAAATCCAGCAGCGCGTCGTGCTCCTTGACGGATTCACGGGCGCGGTAGGGGATATGTGTGAAGCTGCTGGCCCGCATGGCTGCCAGCCGGCGCCAGCCGCGCTGCACCAGATCCAGGATGTGCGGGTTGGGGCACTGCCCATAGAGCAGCTGGTGGAATTCGGTGTTCATCCGGGTGAATGCCACCGGATCGAAGTCCTCCAGGCATTGGCGCATCTTCTCATTCAGCTCCCGGGCCTTGGCCAGCCAGGCGGCATCCATGGAGCCGGCGGCCAGTGCGGTGGCTGCCGGTTCGATGATCATCAGCGTCTGCATGGTGTGCAGGTACAGGGTCGAATCCACATGGGCCACGGTCGCCCCGACGTTGCGGGTGAAGTGGACCAGGCCCTCGGCTTCGAGCCGGCGGATGGCTTCGCGAACCGGGACGACCGAGCAGCCCAGCTCATCGGCGATGGTCCCCAGCACCAGGCGGTAGCCCGGGGAGTAGGCGCCGTTGGTGATGCGCTCGGAGACCAGCTGGTAGGCGGCCTCGGACTTCGAGGCGGACGTTACAGTGCCCATGAGTCCAGCTCCGGGCTGCCGGCGTCTTTCCACGCGTGGTACTTGGCTTTCCATTGCGCGTTCATCGGGAACAGGCCCTCGATGCCGTAGCCGCGCTTGACCATGGCGAAGATGAATTCGTCATTGGATTCGGTGATCACCGCTTCAGCGGCGACTTCCTCCACCAGTGCTGGCGGGATGACCACGATGCCATCCGAGTCGGCCACGATCACATCCCCGGGCTGGACCGAAACGCCGCCGCAGGCCACGGTGATGTCCTTGTCCCAGGCCACATGCTTGCGGCCGAGGACTGCCGGGTGGGCTCCGTTGTAGAAGACCGGAATCTCCAGGTTGGAGACCGCGTCGAGGTCGCGCACGCCGCCATCGGAGATGATGCCGGCCGCGCCGAGCTGCTGGGAGCGCAGTGCCAGGATGTCGCCCAGGGTGGCCGAGCCGGTTTCGCCGCGGGCTTCCATGACGAGGATTTCACCGCTCTCCAGCGAGTCGATGGACTGCTTCTGGGTGTTGTATCCGCCGCCGTGGGCCTTGAAGAGATCTTCGCGGTTGGGGATGTAGCGCAGGGTGCGGGCGGTGCCGATGACGCGCTGCATGCCCTTGGTCGCGCCGGGCACTTCGATGTTGACGTTGTTCAGCCCGCGCTTGCGCAAGGTGGCGGACAGGGTGGCGGTGGCTACCGAGGCCAGCTGCTCGCGGACCTTGTCGGTGAGCACCTCCTTGCCGGTGACCACCGGTGGCAGGCCGGCCGAGGCGCGGTCGCCGTAGGCATCTTCCTTGTCCTTGTCGCTGGCCTTGGGCTGGTTTCCGAAGGAGCCGAAGGCGGCCGTTCCCTCGGTGGCCGTGGTTTTCAGCTTGCCGGTGGTGGTTCCGGTGATCAGGTCGGTGACTTCGACTTCCACGACGTCGCCGGGGAAGAAGACGGTGGAGCCGGCGGGGGTTCCGGTGAGGATGATGTCGCCGGGCTGCAGGGTCATCTGCTGGGAGAGGTCTGCAATGATCTGCGCGAAGGAGAACAGCAGCTCGGAAGTGGTGGCGTCCTGGGCGAGCTGGCCGTTGACCCAGGTCTGCACGCGCAGCTTGGCGGGGTCCAAGGCGGCGGCGTCCAGCGCGTTCGGGCCCAGCGGGGTGTAGCCGTCTCCGGACTTGGAGCGGATGTTCGATCCCTTGTCCGCGTACTTCATGTCATGCACGCCCAGGTCGTTGGAGGCGGTGACCGAGCCGACGTGGCTCCAGGCCTCTTCTACCGTGACGCGGCGGGCGGCGGTGCCGATGACCAGCGCGATTTCGCCCTCGAAGGCCAGCAGCTCGGTGCCGGCTGGACGCTCAACGGTGCCGTTGGTGGCAGCCAGGGAGCTGCTGGCCTTCATGAAGTAGCTCGGGAATTTGGGGGTACGGCCGCGCTGTGCCGCGCGGGAGGAGTAGCTCAGGTGCACGGCCAGAACTTTGCCTGCCTGGGCGAAGGTCTCTTCGGTTACTGGGACAGTAGTGGTCACCGTTGATCGTCCTGCTTTCGTCATACATCATCTCGTACATCAAATCGTATACGATCAGTGTGCTCCCAATCTCATCCGCTGTCAAGAAGGCCAAGGAAAGTTCCTGATCGATTGACCGCCGTTGACGGGCAATCTGCGGAACGGCGGGGTAAAACAAAGGCGCCGTTCAAAGTGGATTACTTTGAACGGCGCCTTCAGCCGGTGCGGCCGATTCGCTTCACATCACGTTCGGTCACACGCGAATCGCATCGACAATCCGCACCCTCGCGGCCACGAGCGCCGGGAGAACACCGGTCAGCGCGCCAACGGCGATCGAAACCGCGATGCCGGCCAGGGCAGCCCCGATGGGGAACGCGGGCATCTGATCGATGCCAGAGCCGACGATCATATTGATTACCTTCGGGTTGGTCACCACGGCCACGGAAATCAGCACGCCCAGGCCGCCGGCAACGGCGGTGGCGACAACGCTTTCCATCATCACCGAGAAGAAGACCCTGCCGGTCGTGGCGCCAAAGCTGCGACGGATGCCCACCTCTCGAATGCGCTGCTTCATGGTCACCATTGCCACGTTCAGCAGGCTCAAGGATCCAAGCAGGAGAATTATCCCGGCAATCCCGCCGGCCACCATGGCCAATTGCTGGAGGCTCTCATCCCCGCCCCAGGACAAATAGTCGGAGCGCATGGACTCGACAGAGTATCCGGGAAGCTCGGCCTGCATTTGCACGGCGAAATGCGCAGCCAACTCCTCGGAGCCTTCAATGGGGACCCACATTTCATAGCTGGCATCAGCCAATGGCGAGGTGGCGGCAAACCAATGGTCATAGGTTTGCGGGAGCATCCACATCTGACCGCCAAGTCCGCCATCCCTGGTTGACGTCGCCCCAATCACCGTGACCGAAACCTTCTGCGCGCCTGCATTCATTTCAATGGAGGCGGGCAGCGGCCCCTGGTCCAATTCCAGCTCCTGGTACAGGGTCCGATCCACGACCACGGTCGGAGCCAGGTTCTGCGCATCTTCGGATTCCAGCCAACGGCCATGCTGCGCGAAGATCCGGTGAATCGGAGCGTAATCAGGGTCCACGACCATGACATCGGAGTCGATGGTGGCACCTTGAGCGGAGGCTTTGAAGCCGTAAGTCCGGGAAACCACGGACGCGTAGTCAACGTCAAAGCGCTCAGCGGTTTTCGTGAAGGCGTTGGCGACCTGCGCGTTGGCCGAAGGGAGCTGTTCGCCCTGCTCGCTAAATGCGTAGGTATTGATCAGTGCCGGCCGGCCATTGCGTTCCAGCTGTTCGGTCATCAGCTGCTGTGCCATGCCGGCTCCGGCAACTGCCGTGGTCAACGATGCCACGGCGATGGTGACGCCTACCAGTGACAACAAGACGCGCAGCTTGTGGATCCGCAGTTCCTGCCAAGCTTCCAGCAGTGCCGCCACGAATCCGGTGAAGAGTCTTAGTAAGGAATTCACCGCGCCACCTCCTGTGCCATCGACTTGAGCATTCCGTCTTCCAGGCGGAATTGCTCGCGGGCCAGTGCCGCGACATTGATGTCGTGGGTGATCGTGATCAGTGCGGCGCCAGATTCGACCGTAGCGGCGTCCAGCAATTCCATAACTGCCCGGCCGGTAGCTACATCCAAAGCGCCGGTCGGTTCATCGGCCAGGACAACTCGCGGCCGGCGCACCAGCGCCCTGGCAATGGCCACGCGCTGCTGCTCACCGCCCGAGAGGGTCTGCGGCATCGAGTCCAAGCGGGCACCGAGCCCCACCTTTTCCAGGGCCTCGGCCGCGAGGGTTCTCCGGCGCCAGAAATCACGGCCGGAGGCGTACATCAATGGAGCCATGACATTCTCCAAGGCGGTGCGCCCGGGCAGCAGATTGAACTGCTGGAATACGAAACCGAGGTCGCGGCCACGCGCATGGGCTGCACGCCGGGCACTGAGCCTGGTGGCATCTTGCCCACGCCATGCCAGGCTGCCCGAGGTAGGCCGGTCCAATAGGCCCAGGATATTGAGCAAGGTGGATTTGCCGGTGCCCGAGCGTCCAACAATGGCGATGTGATCACCTTCGGAAACTGACAAGTTGATGCCGTTCAAAATGTGCAGCTCGCTGTCATCGGGCAGCAATACGCTGCGAGTGACATTTTCGAGCTTTAGCAGCTGGGCATCACTCATCAGGGAATGATCTCCATGCCCGGATCCATCTCAACGGCAGGGGCCGATCCCGGGACATATCGCAGAACTTCGGCATCTGCCTTGAGGCCGGAGCGGACCTCCACCACCTTGCCGTCGGTGATGCCGAGTTCTACCTCGGTGCGGATCTCCTTGCCTTCGCCGTTCAGGATCCAGACGGCGCCTTTGCCAACGAGCCCGCGCACGCTGGTCACCGGCACGGTGAGCACATCGTCAGCGGAACCCGCATTGACGTCCATGTTCATATCCAGGCCGTCGAATACGACAACGTCCTCGGGGACATCGCAGGAAATTTCACTGCCCGAACTCGAATCGCCCTGCGCATCAACAGCAGGATCAGCCATTTCAGCGTCTTCCCCAGGTGTTTCAGGTTCTACGTTCTTTGATGCAGAGTCCCCGATGCTGAGGTTTTTGCAGGTGAAGGGCTCAGGCCCGCCTTCAATGCTGACGGTGGCTTCAAGAGTTTCATCCATGATCCGGTAGCGATCCAGGGCCTTGATCGTTCCCACTGCGTGGAAGCCTTGCGGCTGCACCGTCGCGAGGCTCGCGCCCTTTTCGACGTCATCGCCGATCTCGATTTCGAACTTTCCAATTTTTCCTGTGGCTGGTGCGTAAACGTCGTGATAGGAGACGGTCGTTTCCGGCGAGCGGGCTTCCGAGTCTGCGTCTGCGTCTGCGTCTGCGTCTGCGTCTGCGTTTGCCTGCGGCTGGTCTTCGGCTGAGGATTCCTCTGTTGTTGCCGGCTCCGTCGAACTTTCGACGCGAATCTGGAAGATCTTGTCGCCTTGGCTGACGTTGTCGCCAACCTTCACAAAGGCCCAATTGACGACGCCTGTGGAGGGCGCGGTCAGGGGCTGGGATTCGACGAGCTCAATGGTTCCCGGAATTGAAAGAGAGTTCTTGATCGTCTCTTTTTCGACGAGCACAGTCTCCGCCGGGATTTCACCAGAAGGATAAAGCTGGTCGTCGGCGGCTGGAGAGCTCCCGCTGAAGGCTAGTTTTACTAAGCTGACGGCAATCAGCGCGCCGATGATTAACCACGCGCTGGGCAGGATGATGCGTCTGAAGACGCGTCGTTGGCTCATGCTACATCTCTATTCATCCTATCTTTTTATCAAAACGCTCAGGTAATACCAAGCTGATACGCAGATAGTATCCATATTGTTATTTGTTTTTCTAGACTTTTACACATCAGGTCAAGCGCTAGTTTGTGGGTATGCGGTGTGAGTTCTGGCGGCGCGGTGCTGACGCGTCCCAAGCTCCGAGGGTCGGTAGATCGTAGTTAGGGGGAACAGTCCCGCAAAATGCTGGCACACAATCTTGAAGCCCGAATCAGCAGTGATCCGGGCTTCAAGATGTTCAATTATTCATGGCTGCGTGTCCATCATGTTGCTGATGGCTCCTACTTGGACACGGACTTGCTGTTGGTGGAAGTCGCCCAGGAAGCGGTCGGAATGGACAACCGGTAGGCCTTCTTCTTTGACTGCTTTAGGGTCAACTTGGCAGTTCCTTTTTTGAGCGAGACCGTCTTCAAGGTCTTCCATGAGTTGCCGGATTTGACCTGGAACTTGGCCTGCTTGGCATTGTACTGGCCATAGCGGTACTTTTCCGGTGAATACACTTGGGCCTTGGCTGTCAGCGTTACCTTACTGCCGGAGCGTTTCGCTGACAGGGAGCTTTTGGTCTTGCCGCGAACCTGGAAGCTCTTGCTGGTCCGATCGGTGTAATCAACGTAATCGGTGTCCTGGTACCCAAAGTACGAGTCCCAGTAACTGTAGGTAGCTGATACATCGGCTGGTCCCACTTTGTAGGTGCCCAGTCCGTCCCACGAGGGGCAGATTAAAGCGCGATCCGACACCTTGCGGTTCTCAAACCACAGTGAATCAACCAGGCCGCCATTTCGGGTGACATCGATGAATGCGTATGCGTCTTCGTAGTCGCTCTTGACCTTCGAAGATGCCTTGACTGAGACATAATGGCAATTCGAATCGGCCACGGTGATGGACGAAACGGAGTAGCCGGTGATGTCGATCGGCCGTTCGCTAGCTTGCGCTGGCGCCGTGCCCGCCAGCAGCAGGCCGCTGAGAGCCAAGCCGGCGGTCGCCATGCGAATCAGGCGGGTTGCGGAAAGTTGCATGAAATTCTCCCCAAGTGAGTGCGAGTGGGCATTCAAGAAGGATTTTCTTGAATGTTCAAACTATAAGTGACGAGCCGGACATCTAAGGCCACCGGGCGGCTACGTCCGACTGAGCGGCGCCCCCGCGAGACCCTGAGGGACCGAAAGGAGCACCTGGCCTAGTGGCTGGCTGAGCCAACAGAGGCGGGGCTTTGGTTCCCGAACAACTTGCTGGGGCTGCGTTGGCCCTAGGACCCTGATCATTGGACTTCGCGTAGGAATGTTGCGAAGTTTGGCCTCGAATCGAAATCTATCTTCAATGCGGGCTCAGCGCTGGCAAAATGTAGCCATGCGACTCATTCTCATTCGACACGGGCAGACAGCGTCAAATATCGGACGCCACCTGGATACGGGTGCGCCGGGCGCGCCACTCACCGAGCTGGGCCAGGAGCAAGCAAGAGCTTTGCCCGAAGCATTGGAAGGCCAGAGAATCGATGGCATTTTTTCCTCGAATCTGCTGCGCACCCAACAAACCGCCGCACCTTTGGCTCAAGCGCGAGGCCTGTCGATTCAGATTCGTGCCGGATTGCAAGAAATTCCTGCTGGTGATCTGGAAATGGCCAACGACGAGGAATCCATCCAGAGCTACCTCGGGGTCGTTATGGAATGGGCGGCCGGGAACGAGCAAGGCAAAATGCCTGGAACTGCGTGCACTGGTGCCATGGTCCTAGGCAAATTTGATCAGGTGGTCGATGAAATCCTGGGGCAAGGACTCGAGGCGGCAGCATTGGTGTCCCATGGAGCAATTATTCGCGCTTGGGTAGGATCGCGTGCGGTCAATCTTGAACCTGGATTCACAGCTCGAACTCCGGTTGCGAATACCGGTGTAGTTGTGCTTGAGCAAAGAGCGGGTCGTTGGGTCGTCGTCCAATGGCAGGAGCAAGCCTTGGGTGGTCGCGAACTCGATGATCGGGGCGACGACGGGGCAGCGGCGCAAGCGCTGACTGCTGAATAAGGCCAGGGCCTTACCACCAGGTCCGCAATTCTGGAAGGCGTGCGGTACTTCGACGCCCCGGAATCGGGGTGGTTGCGCTCTTCAAATTTGGAAATCTTGTGCCGCGAAGGCCGTTGCCCGAATGCCGGAGTGCGCTGGCAAACCGTGTTCGACTTGGGCGCATCATCGGTAGCGATAGAAATGCACTGAATCTTTCATTTCTTGGCTGATATTCTTCCCTCTAATTGCTGGCAAAAACCTCAGAGTCGGCGTAGTCTATCGCCATATCGTTGTCTCGAATTGGGGGATTTGAAGACGCTTTGAAACACTCGCATTCATTTCGCATCTTTAGATGTATTGGGGATTATTCCTGAGCCGTTGAGTCACTTGGGGTGACTGCACTGAGGTTTGGCCACTTAAAATGCAGGTCAGGGCCTCTACTTCGTACGCTCATTTGGTAGATCACTCCTGCGCCGGATGATTTGCCGCAGACATTCTTGTTGGGGGAAAGATGTCTAAGCATCAAAGGCGCGGCGCCTTTATGCCATTTTTGCGCTTTCGTTTAATATCCAAAAAACTATTAAAGCCACTTTTAGCGGTAATTTCGTCAACTGCGTTGTGTATTGCAGTGACAATTCCGGGTTTGGCCGTGGCTGCCGAACCAACCGCCGGGGTCGAATCCCAGGAAACAGAGACGGTCGCAACGCCGGAGGAGACGACTGCGGACGCGTCAAAACAGTCCGAAGAGAGCACGGGGACATCCACGGAAACTCCCGCTCTCAAATCGGAACCAAGTTCAACGGCTGTGGAACCGGAAACCGAAGCAGCAGAGCCATCCGAGCCGCCGGCGCCCGTGAAGAAATCAGCGCCCGCCAAAGCGGATGAGCCAAAAACCGTCCAGGCGCCGGCTGTTAAAGCGGAGCCATCAGCCGATGAATCAAAAACAACGGTCACCAAGAAGGCTGCAAAGGTGGCAGTGGCGCCAAGTCCTACTCCAACGGAATCAGCTGCCGAATCCACGAAAGCTGAGGCCAAAGCCCTGGAAGTCGCTGCAGCCGCATTGGAACCAGGCGAGCCTGTCACTTGTGACTACAACCAGGGCATGGGCTCAATCAACACGTTCATGCAAAAGAACGATGTGATGGCCGACTACGCCAACGGCAATATCAACAACGGCCTGTATGAAGGCGGAGTTGTCCATCAGCGAATTCAAATGACCCTGCCCGCAGGCGAGAACGAGCTCGTTCTCAAATACCAGGTCAAACAGGCCGGGAAGTGGGCCTATGACGAATTGCTGAACCAAACTGTCGCTGGCGCAACGATTACCGGCTGGACCGTAGTGCCCGGCTCCGGCGATGACCGTCAGGACACTGTCTATGTCACCCTCTGGGTTGATGGGGAAGAAGGCGACGAGGCCAATGTGACCCTGTACTTTGATGCCCACATTGCATCAGAGCTTGATCACGGTCCGGGAACAGGCGCCTCATCAATTAATGGTTCTCCCTACCATGTTTATATTGAGTCCTTGAATTGCAAATCGGCTGGTCAGCGCGATAATCAAATTCAAGCCAGCGCAGTCCAGGCTGGCAAGGTGACCATCGTCAAAGATGCAACACCGGCTGATGGCACCGATTTTGACTTCACGATTCACGAAAACCGTTTTGGCAATTCAACCGGATTCAGTCTTGACGACAGCGCTGATTCTGATACCGGAGCAAGCCTGCCGGACTCGGTGACCTATACGGTCACGCCATCCACGGTGACCGTCACTGAAGCAGATCTTCCGTCCGGGTGGAACCTGTCCGATATCTCTTGTACTGATAGCGGCGCCACCCGTTCTGGCCAAGCTATCAGCTTCGAATTGAGCGATAACGAGGAAGTTACCTGTACCTTCGTAAACAGCAAGACGACCTACAAGGAATTGACCCTTCAGAAGGACGTCAAGGCATCGTTCGATCGGGACTATGACTGGCAGCTGGAAAAGTCGCTGGCCGACGGACAAGATGCCACGGTCAAGTCCTCGGAAACAGGAGTCGAGGTTGACTACAACGTTGTAGCCACCGCCAGCGACGCCCAGGACGACAACTTCGAGCTCTCCGGGAACATCACGGTCAATAACCCCAATGATGCAGCGATCAGCGGCGTGACGCTCACCGACCAGCTGGATGGGGCCAACTGCGTCATCTCCGCCGGAGGATCACCGATCAGCAATCCGGTGACTGTAGATCCGGGCGAGACTGTTTACACGTACACATGCGATCTGCCAGAGGGGACCAGTGCATCGAGCTCTGGCACCAATACTGTCAGCGCGACATGGAACGCCGATGCCTATTACGGCACCGACGGCGAGGCGAACGCATCTGCTGATTACGATTTTGCCACAGCCACCCCAACGGTGACCGATGACGAAGTCACAGTCACGGACAGCGAATTCGACCTTTCATCGGTTGAAGGCGGCAATGTTGTCACCGTCGCGGACAGCCCGAAAACCTTTGCCTACAGCATCACCTGGGACGGGGTTCTCGGACAATGCACCGATTACGTGAATACGGCAAGCTTGGCTGAGGACGACGGCCAGGTCTTGACGGATGACGCAACTGTGGAAGTTTGTTTGGGCCAGGACCTGAACATCACCAAGAACGTCGTATCCAGCTTCAACCGGAGCTATGACTGGAGCATCGTCAAGGACGCCATCGGCGAGCAGCCATATACCGCGGATCCGGAAACTGGCGAATTCACAGCTGAATACTCGGTGACCGTTACCCCAGAAAGCTACTCGGATAGCGACTGGGCCATGAGCGGGCAAATCACCGTTGAAAATCCCAATGATTGGCAGTCGGTCTCAACCACCGTCAGCGATCAGGTGGATGTTGGCGGTGGAGCTGCATGCACCGTGGTCAGCGTCGTTGGCCATCCAGAGATCATGGATGCCGACCCAGGAACAGCCGGCTTCCAAATCGAGATTGCGGCCGGGCAGACGCTGGCCTTCGACTACAGCTGCACCTTTGAATCCAAGCCGAATTACGAGGGCAGCAACACTGCCGAAGTGACTTGGTCTGCTGACGAAGCATTCACCGCTTCGGGCAGTGCGCAGGAAGTCGTTCCGGTGAATGCCGATGACTGGACGCAGACTCCACTCAACGACACGGTCGAAGTCACTGACCCGTTGCATGAGTTCGACCCGGCATGGGTTATCCACTATTCGGATGGAGTGCAGACAAAGACCTACACCTACACCTGGACGGTGGAGGACGCAGGTACTTGCCAGAACTTCATGAACACCGCAACGATCACCGGCAGCAACCAGCTGGTCAAAAGCGATGACGCCGAAGTCCAAGGCTGCTACGAGGCTGGCCTCACGGTAACTAAGGACGTGCAGGCATCCTACGATCGAACCTACCTCTGGGACATCGACAAGAAATTGGCCGAAGGCCAATCACCTGACGTTGTCGTAGAAGAAGACGGCACAGCTACGGTGAAGTACACGGTTGACGTGGACAACACCGGCTACACCGATTCTGATCAGCAGATCTCAGGCAGCATCACGGTCAACAACCCCAATGACTTCGAAGATATCGAGGTCACGGTCAGCGATCAGAACACGCTGCTTGCCGAATGCACCATCAATGCCGAGGACAGCAATCCAGATCTGGCCGGGGTACAGCAACTTGTGCCACGCAACGACTCTGTTGTTGTTGCCTATACGTGCGACGCATCCGAGGTGACCGAAGCTGACTACAGCGGCCATAGCAATACCGCGGTGGTTACCTGGGGCGATGGACAACAAGCTGAAAGCCAGCCGGTGCCCATTGAGTTCATGCTCGATGAGGCCATCGACGAATCTGTCGAAGTCTTCGATGACAATGCGGACCCTGAAAGCGAAGCCACGCTCTTGGGAACCGTGAACCAGGCAGAGGCACCGAAGTCATTCACCTACGAGACCACCTACGAAGTGCCGCGGGATCAATGCCTGGTCTTCACCAACACCGCATGGGTGGTGCTCACAGGAGATGACGTCAGCGATTCACAAGATGTCAGCATCTGTGATCAGAAGAATCTGACTATCACCAAAGATGTGACGGCCAGCTATGAAAGGGATTATGACTGGTCTGTTGAGAAGCAGGTAGACCAGAGCCAATTCACCGTGGCCGGAGATGGCACGGTCACCGCGCACTACACGGTGAAAGCCATCGCTGGAGACGCGCAGGATTCGTCCAAGCAGGTTTCGGGAAGCATCACCATTTCCAACCCGAATACCCAGGTGGGTGAATTGACCGGTACGGTCACTGACTTGGTATCCATCCCGTCGGCCAGCTGCACCATACTCGGTGCTGACGCCGATGAATCCATGGACGGCTTCCAGGTAGTGCTCGCAGACGGGCAAAGCATCGTGCTTGATTACGAGTGCTCGATACCGGCAGGTACCGATATCAGCTCGGTCTACGACAACACGGCTACCGTGACCTGGGGCCAGGAACGCCAGGCCCAGGATGTTGTGGAGTTCGAATTCGAGCAGGTCAAGCTCACCGATGACAGCGTCGAGGTCATCGATGACAAGACAGTTCCCGGCGAAGAAGTTTCGCTGGGCACCGCCACCGTCCAGAATTCGCCGGTGACCTTCGAATACGATGTTCAGCTCCAGGGAGTGGCCGGCACTTGTACCGACTACACGAACACCGCCGTGGTCAACGAGGCAACGGAGCAAGGGGAAGAAAATACCGCAACCGCCACCACCACGGTGTGTGCCGGAGCGGACATGGACATCTCCAAGAACGTTGTCACCTCCTTCGACCGTTCCTACATCTGGGGACTTGAAAAGGAACTGCTTTCCGGCGAACCGCTGGCAGCAAATCCGCAAACTGGCGAGGTCACTGCCGAGTACCGGGTCACCGTTACTCCTGAAGGCCATGAAGATGGCAATTGGGCAATGAGCGGCGAGATCACGGTCAGCAACCCTAACGACTGGCAAGACGCGCCAGTCACGGTGCAGGATTTTGCCGATGTGGGCGGGGAAGTAGCCTGCACCATCACGTCGGTCCAGGGTGAAGCCGTAGCCGACATGTCTGCGGAAGAGCCAGGATTCCAAACCGTGATTCCAGCCGGAACCCAGTGGGTCATGACCTATTCATGCACCTTCGAGTCCCAGCCGGCCTATGACGGCCACAACACCGCAACGGTGGACTGGGATGCCCAGGCACTGAATACCATCAACGGCGATGACTCGGCCACGGTTGAAATCACGGAAGACGACTGGTCCCAGACACCGCTGAACGACACAGTCACCATCACCGACAGCCGCCACGAATTTGATCCTGAGTGGACGGTCAATGTTGAGGACGGAGTCCAAAGCCGGGACTACTCGGTGACTTGGACCGTAGACGAGGCGGGAACCTGCCAAGTCTTTGAAAACGTCGCCACCCTCACCGGTGATGACGGATTCACCGCCACGGACAATGAACTTGCCCAGGCCTGCCGCGAGGCAGCCCTTCAAATCAGCAAGAGCGTTGAGGCCAGCTACGACCGCACCCATCAGTGGACGATTGAGAAGTCACTGGCTGAAGGCCAGGACGACAAGGTCACCGTTGATGGCGAGGGGGCCGCGCCGATTGATTACGTGATCAACGTGGAAAACACTGGATACGAGGATTCGGGATGGATGCTGGACGGAGTCATCACGATCACCAACCCGAACCAGTACACCAGCATCGATGCCACGGTCCAGGACACCGTGGATCTGGACGGCATCATCTGCACCACGTCGCAGCCGGCAGTCACCATACCGGCCAACGGCAGCATAGACGTTGGATACAGCTGTGATGTCTCTGCCGGGGTGGATTCTTCCTCCTACAGCGGCGGCACCAACACCGCAACAGTCAGCTGGGGCGATGAAAGGGAGTCCAGCACGCAGGTGCCTATCGAGTTCGCGCTTGATGTCGAAACCGATCGGGAAGTGGGCATCTGGGACGACAAATCGAACCCGGACGAGCCGGTGCTATTGCGGAACGTCAGTGTGGATGACTCGCCAGTCACCATCGAGTACACCGTGGAGCATGAGGCACCAGCCGGCCAATGCGCCAGCTACACCAATACTGCGTGGATCGATATCCAAGCAGGGGAGGATCCACGGGATCAAGTCACCGTAGAAGTGTGCGGCTTGCTTGATTTGATGGTGACCAAGGATGCTGAAGCCAGCTTCGACAGGACCTACTTGTGGGACCTCGAGAAGAAGGTGGACCGCACGGAAGTCACGGTAGCTGAAGACGGAACTGCGGACTTCTCCTACACCGTGTCGGCGGTGCCAAAGGGCGTAGAAGATTCTGCGCATGAGGTGCACGGCATGATCACCCTGATCAACCCGAACCGGTTTGAATCAGCTTCCACGGTGGCAACCGTGGCTGATGAAATCAGCATCGAGGGAGTCACCTGTACCATCCAGGCCGAGGACAGCGACCCGCAAACCGAAGGATTGCAGGTTCCGCTTCCGGTAGGCCAGGACGGCGATGGCGCCACAGTTCAGCTTCCATATAGCTGCACCGGAGAACCGCAAGAACTCTCCGGCAGCAATACGGTCACTGCCACCTGGGGCGAAGATTCCACGGTTGCTGCAACGGTTCCCGTTGACTACCTGTTGGATGAAGAAACCAACAAGCAGGTCACCGTCATGGATGACAAGACCAACCCTGATGAGCCAGTGATCCTGGGCGAAGCAATGTGGAATGCCGAAGGCACTCCAATTGATTTCGACTACACCCTGCGTCACCAGGCACAGGCTGGCACCTGTACCGAGTTCACCAACACCGCGGTGATCGAGCAGACCGGTGCCGATGATTCCACAACGGTCACCCTCTGCGGACAGATGGCCCTGGGACTGGAAAAGACCGCCGAGGCTTTGGTGGATCTGGACTACGAATGGGACGTCGTGAAGCAGCTGGATCAAAGCCGCCTCGAATACAACGAGGACGGAACGCTCAACGCCCACTACAGCGTGGAAGCACGCAACACTGGGGTAGCCGAAAAGAACTTGCGGCTATCTGGAACAGTCCTGGTTTCGAATCCAAATGATTTTGATTCCATCACTGCTACGTTGGCTGATCAGGCCAACACCGCCGGCGTCACCTGCAGGATTGACGCAGAGGATGCCGATGAAGACGCAGCTGGCCTGCAAGTTGTCATCAATGCCGGAGAAAACTTGGGGGCCCGGTATGAATGCGATCTGGCCAGCTGGCTGACCACCGAGGCCTTTGAAGGAGCCGTCAATACCGTGACGGCAACCTTTGAAGGACGAGAAGTCAGCGCTGAAGCATCGATTGATTTCGAAACTGATGAAATCACCGATGAGACAGTCACCGTCACCGACGACATGATGAACCCAGAAGGAGAGCCTAAGGTTCTCGGCGAAGTTCATGTCCTGCAGTCGCCACAACAATTCGACTACGAACTCACGGTCGAACCCGAGGAAGGAACATGCACGGTCTACACCAATACCGCAGCTGTCCACGAGGACACGGATGGCAACGGCAAAGACGAATCAAGTGTTGATTTGCAGGTGTGCATCGAGCAGGGCCTGATGGTGGCCAAGAGCGCCAATGCCCAGTATCTGCGAGACTACGATTGGTCAGTTCTCAAAGACGCCAAGCAGACGCAGTTCAAGGTCGAAGCCGATGGACAGGCCAAAGCCGCCTACTCGGTTGAGGCCAAGCTGGAGGGATATGAGGATCAAGAATTCACCGTTAGCGGCGAGATTACCGTAGCGAATCCGAACGACTTCAAGGACACCGAAGTCCTTGTGGAAGACAAGATCTCGCTGGAATCGTCCAACTGCACCGTTGAAGGTTTGAACGATGGCAAGCTGACCATCCCAGCTGGGGAAACCATCACCTTGCACTACAGCTGCTCGTTCGACGAACCTGTGGCTGAAGCCGACTACACCGGCCAAGAGAACAAGGTGAATATCAGCTGGAGCGATGAGAATGGGGATGCTCAGTCGGTCAGCGCCACTGCACCGCTGGACTTCAAAGCCGCTGAAGTCCAGGACGAGAAGGTAACCGTTCTCGACGATTACGCCAACCCGGATCACGCAAGGGAACTGGGCACCGTAACCGCCGATGAGAAGAGCAAGAAGTTCACGTACACCATGGACCTGGCCGGTGTCGCCGGCAAGTGCCAGACGTGGACCAATACCGCCACCGTTGAAGAATCCGCATCGCAAGATGAGAACAACTCGGATTCCGTGGACGTGGAGGTTTGCTCCGAAGCACCACAGGCTGCACCTCCGGCTCCGCCGGCACCACCTGCAGCACCGCCAGCCCGGCCAGCGCCATTGGCAGCAACGGGCATGGATGAAGGACTGTTGTGGCTGGTTGGTTCAGCTTCGATGGTCATCATCGCGGGGGCATTGATGTTGCTCCGCTACCGCCGCAGGACGCACTAGCCCTCGGTAAATACAGCGAATGCCGGGTCAGCCACAAGGCTGACCCGGCATTCGCTGTGTGCTGGGTATTCCAGCGGGGACTGAACTAGGCTTGAGCGCCAGCCCTTGCCGCGGCGGCTTCGCGCTCGTCGGCTTCGCGCAACGCGCGCTCCACGCGGTCAACGTCGCGGACCGCGCCCTTGTCTGCGGACAAGGCCATGGCTGCATAGGCACGCAGCGCAGGGGAAACCACGCGCTCGCGGCTTGCAGGGCGGTAGCCGGTGGTCGCGATCAAGCGCTCGCGGCGTTCGGCCAAGACCTCTTCAGAGACGTTCAGGGTCAGCTCGCGGGTCGGGATGTCGATGGAGATGGTATCCCCGTCTTCCACCAACGCGATCATGCCGCCGGAGGCTGCCTCGGGCGAGACGTGTCCGATGGACAGGCCCGAGGTGCCGCCGGAGAATCGGCCGTCGGTGATCAGCGCGCAGGACTTGCCCAGGCCGCGTCCCTTGAGGAACGAGGTCGGGTAGAGCATTTCCTGCATGCCCGGACCGCCCTTGGGACCCTCATAGCGGATGACAACAACGTCGCCTTCCTTGACCTGCTTGTTCAGGATCTTCTCCACTGCTTCATCCTGTGATTCGCAGACCACTGCCGGGCCGGTGAAAGTCCAGATCGATGGGTCCACGCCTGCGGTCTTCACCACGGCGCCATCCACAGCGATGTTGCCGCGCAGCACGGCCAGGCCGCCGTCCTTGGAGTACGCGTGCTCGACTGAACGGATGCAGCCGGCTTCCGAGTCGGTGTCCAGCGTTTCCCACTGGGCCGACTGCGAGAAGGCGGTGGAAGAACGCACTCCGCCTGGGCCTGCATGCCACAGGGCGCGGGATTCTTCGCTAGCGTTGCCGCCGCGGATATCCCACTCGTCGAGCCATTCGCCCATGGTGGCGGCGTGTACGGTGTGGACGGTTTCATCCAGCAGTCCGCCACGGCGCAATTCGCCGAGGATGGCAGGAATGCCACCGGCGCGGTGGACATCTTCCATGTAGTAGATCTTGCCGCCTCCGGCAGCGTTGGGCGCTACCTTGGCCAGGCATGGCACGCGGCGGGAGACTGCGTCGATTTCATCCAGGCCGAAGTCCACTTCGGCCTCGCGGGCCGCGGCCAGCAGGTGCAGGATGGTGTTGGTGGAACCGCCCATGGCGATATCCAGGGCCATGGCGTTGCCGAAGGCTTCGACGGTGGCGATGCTGCGTGGCAGCACCGAATTGTCGTTCTCGCCGTAGTAGCGGTTGGCGATGTCCACCACCACCTTGCCGGCGTTCTGGTACAGGTCCTTGCGGGCGGTGTGGGTGGCCAGCGTGGAACCGTTGCCCGGCAGCGACAGGCCCATGGCTTCGGTCAGGCAGTTCATCGAGTTCGCGGTGAACATGCCGGAGCAGGAGCCGCAGGTCGGGCAGGCCGATTCCTCGATGCGCAGCAGGTCTGCGTCCGAGACGTTTTCGTTCACTGCTTCGGAGATTGCGTCCACCAGGTCCAAGGTGCGCACGGTGCCATCGACCAAGGTGGCGCGGCCGGCTTCCATCGGGCCACCGGAGACGAAGACGGTAGGGATGTTCAGGCGCAGTGCGGCCATGAGCATGCCCGGGGTGATCTTGTCGCAGTTGGAGATGCAGATAAGCGCGTCGGCGCAGTGGGCGTTGACCATGTATTCCACGGAGTCCGCGATGAGATCGCGGGAGGGCAGCGAGTAGAGCATGCCGCCATGGCCCATGGCGATGCCATCATCGACGGCGATGGTGTTGAATTCGCGGGGGATGCCGCCGGCAGCCTCGATGGCTTCGGAAACAATGCGGCCTACCGGCTGCAGGTGGGTGTGCCCGGGAACGAACTCGGTGAAGCTGTTGGCCACGGCGATGATTGGCTTGCGGCCAAGATCTGCGCCATTAACGCCGGCTGCGCGGAACAGTGCGCGGGCGCCGGCCATATTGCGGCCATGGGTAACGGTGTGTGAACGAAGTGTGGTCATTTTAAAATCTCACCACAATTTTGTTCCCAAACCCAGACGGTGACGATACTAGTAGTACTACTACCATGATATTGAGGTTTGGTTATGAACGCAGGTCAGCGCCGTCGCGAGGAATTGGCGGCATTCCTCAAGGACCGCCGTGCACGTGCCGACAGGGCATCGCACGGATTGCCGGAGGTTGGCCGAAGCCGGGTGCGCGGTTTGCGCCGCGAAGAAGTCGCCACCCTGGCCGGGGTTTCCGCCACCTGGTACACGTGGCTGGAACAGGCCCGGGATATCAACCCCTCGCGCCAGGTGATGCAGTCGCTGGCGCGCCTTTTCCGCCTGAGCGCCATAGAAACCAGCTATCTCTTGTCATTGGCCGGGCACGGCGAAGTGGCACCGGAAGAATCTAGTGCCATGACCCCTGCCTTGCAGCGTCTCCTTGATGTGATGGATTTCCCGGCTTTCCTGCTCTCCGCCGACTGGGCCATCATCGGCTGGAACGCCGAATACGCCCAGCTGTATCCGCGGATCAGCACCGTGGAAGCCGAGGACCGAAACTTGCTGTGGCTGGTCTTCACCGATGCGCAGCTGCGCGAAATGCTTCCCGACTGGGAGAAGCAGAGCCGCGGATTTGTCGGCAGCTTCCGCGCCGAAACAAGAGGATGGCTCAGCCCTTCGGGAGAATCGGGAATTGTCGCGAGAGTCTCGGCTGCCTCAACACAGTTCGCAGCCATTTGGAATGAACGGGATGTCGCGGGCTTCCAAACAGGGGAGCGGCTCTTCCGCCATCCCAATAAAGGGCTGACTAAATACGAGCAGCACAACCTCACTCCCGCCGAAGCGCCGGACCTGACGCTACTGATGTACACACCACTTTAGTCGAAAAGTTGCATTCGCAATGTACTCTTTACTCAGCGAGAAATGATTTCGATGATTTCAGATATAAAGGAATGAACGTCATGCAACTAAATAGGATGCGATTTACCTACAAAGTGACGTGGGTTGACCGAGCTGTAAATGATCAGAACACCGAAATTATGCTGGCAGAATCAAACGACACTGAAGGGAAAGCTGAAGTGCTTCTTGTGACGGAGGAGCTTTGAGGATGGAAGTCAGACTCCTTGATAAGGCATACTACACCGTCCGGGAATTAATTAGCCGCAGAGCGATCAATGACTAATTGTCCAAACCTAAGCGCGACTCAAATACGGTTGATTGATGCTAAATCTGGCGTCGACCTCAGCTGCTGGTGGGATTTCTGAAGTTCTAAAATGAACTACGCGAGACCTTGCGAGGGTAACTGATTTTGCTTGCGTAACTTCGGAGCTGGCACCGGAGTGAACGGTTTTGAACCCCGGGGACGGAAACTAGATCCTCGTGGTTACTTTGATTTTACAGAAGTTCGGATCGAGCCACTTTTCGGTAAAGTGTAGGTGAAACTTACTTAATAAGGCGCTAGGCAAGTCTGCATACCCTCGGTTGAGCTGGGTCTTGAAGGCGGAAAAGCAAGACGATATCACAACTTCAAGCCGTTTGGGTACGACATCGATATCCAAATTAGTACCGTACCCGCAGTCGTTTCTGGAGCCGATTCTAGCTGTATCAACCGATATATGACTCAATTCACTTCTTGGAGTTCTTCAACACACACGATATGCTCTCTATGCGCTATCTTTGACTTGAAGTGACCAAAGAAATTCTCGCTTACTTCATTGTTATAGTTGCTACCCACAGGCGATATGGCCAGCACCGCACCATAGGGCCCTGACATGCCGTTCCAAGATTATTGCTTGTAGCAATTGACAGCCCAAGACGTTGCGTAGTGAGCAAGAGGTCATGAGGACCGCAGATCCAGGCCTTTTGAGTCAACAAGTTCTCTAGACTCGCACGCATGAAACCGGAGTCGAAAACTCGGCGCGGTGCACCACTTCTACGGCCAACTCCCAAATAGTGCCAGATTTAGCGGTTGTGGTCGCCATAATTTTTGACGCCAACAGCGACTCAAGATCTGTAATCTCAGCCAACATTTTGATGAAAACAATCAGCGGCCCAAGAATGAGGGATGCGCTCAGCTGACTGCTCGCATCCAATCCAGTAGAAGCTTCAAATTTGTGTTTTATAGATGCCACCGAATTGAATCTACTTGCTCAGTTATGCCAAATTCGATATTTAATTGCACAAAAGCGATCTTTTTGAAACTAGCATGAACCAAGACACCATTTTCGACATTGATACTTTATTCGAACGAACGTTCGCCGGAATATGCCTCCCGTAGGGAGAAGTGAAATGATGATGGTCTGTGTTCAAGTTATGTCGTAGTGTTGAGGTCAGTAGCTATGCGGATTGCTTCAATAATCGGACAAATATTTTGGACCGAAGGTGGGTAATCTGTTTTTCACACTTCAGCATTAGGGTTTGATGTCGTTCATGAACAAAGACTTGCCAATGACTAGAGCGCGCTTGTTCGTCTTAATCGGTGCTTTCGAGCTCGATATACGTTCGATAATACAAAAGTACGTTGTAGATGAGATCGGCGAAGAGGCATGTCTTGGTGGCTTTTTTGAGTCATGTCTGTCAAAACGTCTCAAAGATCCAACTGCGCGTGAGACTCCCTTGGTGAACTTTCTCGAATTGCGAGAAAGCTACGACATCCTAAATGTACACCGAAAAGAGCTGCCGGCTGATTTGGCCCGGGAAGTTCGTGAACTAACACCCAACCTGGATCACTTGGTAGGAATCCGAAATCGTGTCATGCATGCGCGCCCACTAGCAGCTGGTGACGGCGATGCCGCGGTGTCTTTGCTGTCGTCCTATGTGACTCGTTTTTGGACAGAACTTCGACGAACATTGGCCCATCTTAACGCGGATCCAACATGGGAGCCGCTCATGGATTCAGTGGTGGATCAGAGCGCAACATTACATAATCTTCCCTTGCCAGATTATGATGATACCGGATTAGTGGGTCGAACTAAGGAAATTGAAGAACTAGTCGCCCTGTTGAAGCGAGGCCGAGAGCCAGTCGTCACCATCACAGGCGAAGGGGGAATCGGGAAGACCGCATTGGCTATCGAGGTTGCCTATAATTTGGTTGACGATCCCAGTTTTCCGTTCGAAGCAGTGTTGTGGACTTCGCTTAAATTCGAGAAATTAACCGCGTTTGGAGTCCGGGAAATTTCTGGCGCAGCAAGAGATGTAGTTGGCGCTGTGCGCCCAATTGGCCAGGCAATGGAGAAAGAGTTCACAGGGTCTGTAGGTGAGCTCTCAGCGTTGCTGGAGGGTTTTAAAGTTCTTTTAATACTCGACAATATGGAAACTATTTCTGGTCAAGAATTCCGAATGCTTTACAATTCACTTCCAGATTCAGTTACGTACCTGATCACGAGTCGTATTGGTGTTGGAGAGTATGAGCGACGCTATGCGTTAGGCGCACTTAGTGACAAAGACAGTATTCAGCTTTTTAATCAATTTGTTAGAACGCGAAGGATTGAAAGTCTATCCAGACTTTCAGGGAACACACGTATCCATGTCGTCAAGGAATTGCGTTTTAGCCCGCTCGCGATCAAATGGTTTGCACTCGCGGTCGAAGCGGGGAATGATCCTCTGAGCTTGATCCGTCATCAAGATGAATTGTTGGAGTTCTGTGTTCGTTCTGTCTATAACGACCTGAGCAAACCTGCAAGAAACGTCCTGATTGCGTTGGCTGTATTAAGTAGACCACTCACAACTGATGAACTGGTACTGCTCCTAGAAGTCCCAACTGATGAAGTGTCCGTAGGGGTTCAGGAACTAATGCGCGGCTCTTTGGTCCGACGGGAAAACGTAGGGTCTACTGACGATTTGCTTTCGCAAATAACGTTAACCGACACAGCTACGCAATTTCTGAGCCGTCGGATACAGCCAGACGAATTCATGAAGAGGCATCTTGAAACTCGAGATCGTGAATTTCGCGAAGTTCAAGAGCGTAGGGCTAACGATATCGCCAGTAGGTCCTTAGCGCCTGTGGTGGTACGCCATCGATCTGCCGCGGATATCCCCACTTGCACGATTCTCCGTCAAGCCCTCCTAGCAGCGCGAAAAGGTGGTGATCCATCCGTTGCGTACGAAAAGATCGATCTCGCGCGTAGGATGAATCCTGATTTCTGGGAAGTGGATCGTGTTGAGGGGTTCATTCGGGACGCATACAACGACTTGACCGCAGCTACAGCATCGTATGCGCGCGCCTATTCAAACGCGGTGGATGAAGATAGGGCTGTAGTAGCTCACTTTTTCGCTGGTCACTTGGCGAGGAAGGTTCGAGACACGAAACGGGCGATCGAATTTGCGAGAGAAGCGCACCATGTATTGGGAACACCGGACACTGGTGTTGCCTTAGCGAACTATCTCATTTGGTCAAACGAGTTTTTCGAGGGGATCTCGCTCTTGCAGGGTGTGATTCCGAAATCCAGCGGAAAAGTGCGGGTCATAGCCATCAGTTCTCTTGCGGAGGGATGGAAACGAGCCGCCATCAACTCGGGTGAAGCTGATCGCAATTTCTTGCGTCAGTCTGAACTCGCTTGGAAAGGCTTTGAGATTGCCTTGACCGCGATTGAAGCTGGCATTGTCGATGAGAGGCTGCGAGGGACGGCTGCCGAATGCGCAGTTCTTGCCATGCGCGCCTTAACTGTCTGCCTGAAATCTGGAATCAAGGTACCTGACATTGCGGAAAATTTAACGCAACTGGGGTCAAAATTGGTGCGTCTAACGGGTACGAGGTCGTGGCCTATTTTGGTGACTGAGATTTCGAGATTGTCCTCCGAAAGGACCGCGCCTTCAGCTGCGAGAAAAGTACGGGAAATTGTTAACGGTTTGAGTGAAGAAAGCGAGGGGGTGTCGGAACGTCCCACTGTAAGCAAGACTCTAATGGGCGAGATCGTAAGCGTTCGCGACCGTTACGGCTTCATAAGGCATCCCAGATATCCGGAGAATATATTTTTCCACTCCGGAGACCTCGTTTCGGAATATAAGTTTTCTGATTTGAGGTCAGGATCAATTGTTCAGTTCGAAGTTGAGTCTTCTGGGAGGGGGCCTCGTGGTATACGGGTTAACGTGGTTCCACTATGAACTGACATGGACCAGCGTGCCATGCTTTTAGGTCTAACTGTTCATGAAAACCATTCACTTTAATCTTCCCCTGTCTGCAGAATTTATCGATCGGGTTCCTGGCGCCGAACCACATCTGATTTCAGTATCGAACGATTATTGAGTTTTAGTTTTTCGGTTTTCAATCGGTCCTGAGGATGGGCAACAACTTATTCTCCCTTTGTACTCAAGAACTCCAGTGCCTTCTCCTTGAATTCTCGGCTGGTCACCGCGTTGGCATGGTTGCGTCCGGCCAGCCACAGCACCTCGTTGGGGGTGCCCGCATCCTTGAGCAGGCGCCGCAACCGCGGCATGGTAGTTGCCAGATCGTCCTGGTCGCCAGCTACCAAAAGCGTTGGTGCCGAGGGGACTTTCGCTGCGGGATCGTAGGGTTCAGTCTTGATCGCTTCAATCAGGTCAAACAGGGCCGCCAGCTCATTGCTCGGCTCCGCGGCAGCGATCTTCATGATGGTGGCGGTGTAGTCATCGTTGATCGGCTCGCCGGTGGCGACTTTTGCTTTGGCCTGGGTCAGCTCGAACGCGGCCAATGGGTCTCCGGCGCCGGGGCCGCCGATCACAAGGTGCTCCACCAGATCAGGGTTGAACGCCGCGAACTCCCAGGCGAGGCGGGATCCCAGCGAATAGCCGATGACGTCCACGGGTCCTTCATCCAATTCCATGACGATGGCGGCCAGTGCCTGGCGAATCTGGCTTGGCGCCCAGCTTCCGACATTGCGCCGGGGGTCGTTGCCATGTCCGGGGAGATCCACGAGCAGTACATTGCGTCCGGCATCAGTGAAATATTTCAGCCATCGAGAACGCTCCCAATTCAATTCGCCGGATGAGGCGAAGCCGTGGATGAACAGCGCGGATGGGCCACTCACCTCAGCGTTTGCGCGTACCACTCGAAGATTCAGATCCAGTGTCATGCCTTAGATCATAGGCCATCACCACTTGGTTCCAGGACCGGGGTTCGTGTCGCCAACGACTTAATGTCACAATGACTCTAACGATTATCGGCGCAGTGGAAATGAGGCACGAAGAACATGTCATCGGCACCGGGATGGGCGAACGTCAACGAACGCCGCAACCTCCCACCCGCCCTGGCCGTCTCGACGGTCATCCTGGGCATCAGGGAAGGGCAGGACGGAGGCCCGGACAAGCTCTGCCTGCCGCTGGTGCGCCGAATTCGCCAACCGCACGCAGGATTGTGGGCACTGCCCGGCGGGCCGGTCGATGCCCGCGAATCCCTGGGCCAGGCAGCCGGGCGGAACCTGGCCGAGACCACCGGCCTGCGGCCGAGCTACCTCGAGCAGCTCTACACCTTCGGGGATATCGACAGGTCGCCCACCCATCGACTGGTAACTATCGCCTACTTCGCATTGCTCAATGCGGACCAGGTCGGGGCGACGGTCCAGGACGAGAACGTGGCCTGGTTCGATATCGATGATCCGGGCATTGCCCAGCTGGCCTTCGATCACCGCAAGATAGTTGACTACGCGCTGTGGCGGCTGCGCAATAAAACTGAATACGGGCAAATCGCGCATCGACTCTTGGGGGAGCGATTTACCCTGGCCGCCCTCCGTGGCGTCTATGAAGCCATCCTGGGCAGGAGGCTGGACCCGGCAAATTTCCGGCGCACGCTGAAAAATACCGCCACCATAGAGGCCACCGATGAATACCTTGCCGGCGGGCAGCACCGCCCGCCTCGCCTTTATCGATACGCAGGCCATGGCCCCGACCCGCTGGAAGTCGACCCAGCGCAAGCCTAGAACTTTCCACCCGCTTCAACCCTTATTCGCATGAAATGGACAACCCATGAGCACCCAACTCACCGGCAGCAACGAATCTGTCGCACAGAACATCACCCGGCTGAACCTCTTGGCCCCAGGCTCCACCTGCTCCACGGACCTCGCCGCCAACCCATGGGATACCCCGGCAGGATACGGGCCGGGCGCCTCCCAGGAGGACAAAGTTCCAGCGGGCTACCCGGTGCAAGGCTCCATCCCGGAAGAGTACTTGAAGGCCGGCGATGCCGAGCTTGACGCCCGCATCCTGGCAGCCAAGGAAACCCTCGGCGACAGGGCAGTGATCCTCGGGCACTTCTACCAGCGCGATGAAGTGGTGAAGTACGCGGACTTCGTCGGCGATTCCTTCCAGCTGGCCAATGCCGCCTTGACCCGCGACAAAGCCGAAGCCATCGTCTTTTGCGGTGTGCACTTCATGGCTGAAACCGCCGATATCCTCAGCCGCGATGACCAGTCGGTGATCCTGCCCAACCTCGCCGCCGGCTGCTCCATGGCTGATATGGCGGACGGCCCCAGCGTCCAGGCTTGCTGGGATGAGCTCACCGCGCTGTACGCGGATGAAGAAGACGACGGCCGCATGCCGGTGATCCCGGTGACCTACATGAACTGCTCGGCAGAGCTCAAGGCCTTTGTCGGCCGCAACGGGGGATTGGTCTGCACCTCATCGAATGCAGCCACCGTGCTGGAATGGGCTTTTGAGCGCGGGCGTCGGGTGCTGTTCTTCCCCGACCAGCACCTGGGGCGCAACACCGCCAAGGCCATGGGCGTGCCGCTGGAACAGATGCCGATGTGGACCCCGCGCAAGGAACTGGGCGGAAACGAGCCGCAGACCATGCAGGATGCCAAGGTGATCTTGTGGCACGGATTCTGCTCTGTCCACAAGCGCTTCACCCCGGCGCAAATCACCAAGGCCCGCGAGGAATTCCCCGGCGTGAAGGTGATCGTGCACCCTGAATGCCCCATGGAGGTGGTTGATGCCGCGGACGCGGCCGGTTCCACCGACTACATCCAGAAGGCCATTGCCGCGGCCACCGAGCCCACGGTCTTCGCCATTGGCACCGAGATCAACATGGTCAACCGCCTGGCAGCCCAATACCCGCAGCACACCATTTTCTGCCTGGACCCGGTGATCTGCCCTTGTTCCACCATGTACCGCATCCACCCCGGCTACCTCGCCTGGGTGCTCGAGGAACTGGTCGCCGGGCGGGTGGTCAACCAGATCACCGTGCCTGCCGAACAGCAGGGCGACGCGAAAATTGCCCTTCAGCGCATGCTGGCAGCCAAGCCATGAGCCCAAGAACGCTGGCAATTATCGGCTCAGGCGTCGCTGGATTATGCGCAGCCCTGGAGACGGTGCGCCTCGGCCTGCCGGCCATCCTGCTCACCAAGCAGCAGCTGGGCGACGGCAATAGCACCTGCGCCCAAGGCGGCTTGTCCGCCGTGACCGCGCAAGGCGAAGCCGCGGGGGACGCCGTGGCCAGCCATGTCGCCGACACCCTGCGTGCCGGAGCCTGGCACGGTGGGGCAGAAGCAGTCCAGGAACTCTGCGCTTCGGCAGCAGGCCTGGTGCACACGCTTGAAGAGCACGCGGTGCAGTTCGACAAGGACGCCTCCGGGAATTACCAGCTGGGCCTCGAAGCGGCGCACAGCGCCCACCGCATCCTGCATGCCGGAGGGGATGCTACCGGTGCCGGGCTGGTGGCTGCCCTGACCGCGGCGGTCCGCTCGGCCGAGCGCCGCGGGCAGATCGACGTCATCGAGAACGCGCTGGTGGTGGACCTGGACTTTGCCGGGGCCCACCGGCGAACCGTGCACTATCTTCAGGAGGATCGTTCCCTGGAGCTGGATGCCGACGCGGTGCTCTTGGCGACCGGCGGATTGGGCTCGCTGTATGCCGCGAGCACCAACCCGCAGGGAGCCACCGCCGACGGCATTGGACTGGCCGCTCGCGCCGGGGCGGTGATCAGCGACCTGGAATTCATCCAGTTCCACCCGACCCTGGTTGATCCGCAGCTGCACCCGCAGGCCGGGATGATCAGCGAGGCTGTGCGCGGCGAGGGAGCGGTGCTGGTCAACGAGCTGGGCCAGCGGTTCATGCTCGAGCTGGACGAGCGGGCGGATCTTGCGCCCCGGGATGTTGTCGCCCGGGGAATCCACGCCCAGTACCAGGCAGGCCACCAGGTCTTCATCGACGCCCGAGCGGTGGAAACCCTGAAGGGCGCCGGGTTCCTGGCTCGCCGCTTCCCGTCAATCACCGCGCGGTTGAAGGCCTCCGGGCTGGACATGGCACTGGCCCCGATCCCGGTGGTGGCCGCCCAGCACTATGCCATGGGCGGGATCCACACCGATACCCGGGGTCGCACCAGCATCCCGGGGCTCTATGCCGCCGGCGAATGCGCCAACACCACGGTGCATGGCGCCAACCGGCTGGCCAGCAATTCGTTGCTGGAGGCCATGGTTTTCGCCTGCAATGCCGTGAACGCCATGGGGGCCGATGCTCCAGGGCGCGCCTGCGGCATCGGCGAACTCGTGGTGGGCCAGCTGCCCGCAGTACAGGCCCAGGCTCCCCTGGAATTGCCGCAACTCCAATCCCTGGCCAGCGAGCACCTGGGTGTTTACCGCACCGGCGAAGGAGCGGAACAGCTGATCAGGGTGCTCGATGCCAGTGCGCCGGTCGCCCAGGACCAGCGCGCGCTCGTTGAACTGGACAACCTCTACACCTGCGCACGGATGATCGCCTATGCGGCGAAACAACGAACCCAGTCCCTGGGCGCCCACCACCGGGTGGACGCGGCCAGCCAGGACAATACCGGGAACACCGTTCGCTACGGCTGGGTGCTCGATAGCGCGCAGCCGATGATCCGCCAGCTTGAAAACAAGGAAGTACACGCGTGAACCAGCCAATCCATCCGGTGCCTCTTGCCGCCATCGACCGCATCCTGGCGATGGCCTTTGCCGAGGACCATCCCCGCGGGGACCTGACCGCAGACACCATCGTGCCGGTGGATGCCCGCGCCACGGCCGTGGTCAGCGCCCGGGAACCGGGAGTGCTCGCCGGCGGCCTGGTCTTTGCCCGGGCCATGTCAACGCTCAATGAGAACATCGAAGTCACCCAGCTGGTCGCGGACGGCGAAAAGTTCGCGGCGGGAGATGAGCTGCTCAAGGTCGAAGGCCCGGCAGCATCGGTGCTCAGCGCCGAGCGCGTGGCACTGAACCTGCTGCAGCGCATGAGCGCCATCGCCACCGCAACCCGCGAGCTGGTTGACCTCGTGTCGCATACCAAGGCCCGGATTGCCGATACCCGCAAGACCACTCCGGGACTGCGGGTCCTGGAGCGCTATGCGGTGCGTTGCGGCGGAGGAGTGAACCACCGGGACAACCTCTCCGAAGCCTTCATGGCCAAGGACAACCACCTGGCCTTGCTCGGGGAAGGCGAAGAGCTCACCGCCGCTCTGGAGGCAGTGCGCGCCCGGCTGGGGCACACCACCGCAATGGAAGTTGAAGTTGACCGGATCGAGCAGATCCCCGCGGTCCTCGCGGCCAAGGTGGACATCATCATGCTGGACAACTTCGACCTGGCAGATATTCCGGACGCCATCGAGCTGATCGGCGGGCAGGCAATCATCGAGGCCAGCGGCACCGTCAGCGCCAGCACCGCAAGAGCCATTGCCGAGACCGGCGTGGACATCATTTCCAGTGGCGCCATCACCCACTCGGTGCGGGCCATCGACCTGGGCTTGGATATGGTTATTGCATGATCTACATGGACGCGGCCTCCACCGCCCCGCCCCGCCAGGAAGTGCTCGACCTGGTCACGCCGCTGCTCACCAGCAACTTCGGGAATCCCGCGTCGCGCCATGAGCTGGGCCATCAAGCCAAACGGGCCAATGACTGGGCCCGGGCCCAGGTGGCCAGCCAGCTGGGTGTTGGCGACAGCGAAATCTACTTCACCTCTGGCGGAACCGAAGGGGATAACACCGCGGTGATCGGTGGTGCCCTGGCCAACCCCCGGGGCAAAGTGGTCCTCAGCAGCGCCATCGAGCATCCTGCGGTGATGGAAGCCTGCGCCTACCTGGCCGCAATCCATGGCTTCACGCACAAGCTGATCCCCGTCGATGAATATGGCATGGTCGATGTGCGCGCCGCCAAAGACCTGATTGACGACCAGGTCGCCCTGGTCTCGGTGATGTCGGTGAACAATGAAGTGGGCACCATCCAGCCGATCAGGGAACTGGCCCAACTGGCGCATGATGCCGGGGCGCTCATGCACACCGATGCGGTGCAGGCCGCCGGCTGGCTGGACCTGGCTGAGCTGGCCTCGCACGTGGATGTGCTGAGCCTGTCGGGGCACAAGATCGGTGCGCTGAAAGGCAGCGGCGCGCTGTACATCAGTCACCGGTGCCAGGTCCTCCCGCTGCTGCACGGCGGCGGGCAGCAAGGAGGCCAGCGTTCTGGCACCGAAAATCCGGCCGCGTCCGTTGGCATTGCCCGGGCGCTCCAGCTCTGCGCCGAACAGCGCCAGCAAGGGGCCGGAGACAGCTACGGGAACTATCTGATCGACAGGATCACCAGGGAGCTGGAGGCGGCAGCCCCGGGATTGGTCCAGCTCACCGGCCACCGCGAGCAACGCATCGGCGGCATTGTTTCCTTTGTCTTCCCGCGCACCGCAGGGGAAACGGTGCTCATTGAACTGGAACGCCGCGGAGTGCTGTGCTCATCAGGCTCGGCCTGCTCTGCGGGGAGCACCGACCCCTCACCGGTGCTCACCGCCATGGGCTACGACGAGCAGCTCGCGCACACCGCGGTCCGCCTCTCCTTCACCCGGGGCACCAAGGAGAACGAAATCAGCCAGGTGGCCAGCGCCGTGGTGGCCACCGTGAAATCCTTGGTGGCCGGAGCCTAGCGCCCGGAGATGAAGCGCTTGGTGACCGAAATATCCCGGTCGCCCAGCCCGGCCTCAATGACCTCGTCGATCGCCTGGCGCAACACCGGAAGCAGGACGGCATGGGTGCCCGTGGATTCTGCGATCTCGTGAGCCCCCGCCAGATCCTTGCGCATGTACTTGATCGCCCCCGACGGCGAATCATCCCCGCTGACCATCCGATCTTGCCGGCTTTCGAGCAAGCGCGAGGCGGCATAGCCGTGGCCCAGCAGGTTCCACATCGATTCAAGATCCAGCCCGGACCGCTCGGCCAGCACCGAGGCTTCGCCCAGGGCAAAGATCGTGGCGCTCACCACCAGCTGGTTGCAGGCCTTCGCCACCTGCCCGGCGCCGAGCTCGCCCAGGCGTACCGGAGTCCCGCAAGGGGCAAGAGCCTGCGCCGCCCGGGCACATAGTTCGCCAGTGCCACCGAGCATGATGGACAGGGTTCCCTGCGTAGCTCCGTCTTCTCCGCCGGAGACCGGGGAGTCGACGACCGCTATGCGCTCGCCGTAGCTTGCCTCTAATTTATCTGCCAGGGCCCGCACGCCGGGCGCCGAACAGGTGGAGCCAATCAGCAGCAGCAATGGCGGGGACGCGGGATCGCGGTGCTGGAGTCCGGCCAAAATGCCGTCGGGCGCTTCGAGCGCCTGGGCGATTTGCGGCAAGTCCGGGAGCATCAACAGGATTTCATTGCATTCGGCGGCCAGTTGGGCAGGATCATCTGCCCAGAGAATGCTGCCGGGGCCAGCACCGGCAGGCAATGCGGAATTCAGATCTGCCAGGACAGATTCTTTGGGACGGCTCGATGCCACGCGGACCGTTCCGTGTGCTGCTGCCAGCAGGCGAGCCATGGGGCGTCCCATGGCGCCCAATCCGATCACGCCGAGAATGGATGGGGGATTCGGGGATGCTGAATTCATCGACAACTCCTTTGTTGGGTGGTGGCATTGCCATCACGACATCAATGGTCAATATAGCGAACTCTGTTCAATATACTGTCCATAGCGCTATGCTGTCACTCGACGGAAAGAAAAGGAAGCGATGATGCCAACAACACAACGCCTGCGCGTGGGAATTGCCGTAGATTTGCCAGCTGCAGACCTGGAGCTGATGCGGGAACTCGAACCACGTTTGGATTTCATTTATGAACCCGAACTCTACCGGCCGCAGCGCTGGCACGGCGACTGGGAAGGCGAGCCCTCATTCAGCCGCACTCCGGAGCAAGCGGAACGCTACCACCAGATCCTGGCGTCCTCGCAAGCGCTTTTTGGCATCCCGGATGTGAATCCTGGTCTATTGCAGAAAACCGTCCGCGAGAATCCGGATCTCCTCTGGGTGCATACCACTGCCGCCGGTGGCGGCGCCCAAGTGAAGGCCGCAGGGCTGAATGCCGATGAGCTTGACCGCGTCACCTTCACGACAAGCGCCGGTGTCCATGGCTCGACCCTGGCGGAGTTTGCGCTTTTCGGCGTGCTGGCTGGAGCGAAAAATCTTCGAAAGCTGGAAGCCGACCAGGCGCGGAAAAACTGGCCTTCGGAACGCTGGCGCATGCGCCATCTTGATGAGATGACGATTCTCGTCGTTGGATTGGGTGGAATTGGAAAGGCGGTGGCTGAACGATTCAAGGCTTGCGGTTCCACTGTCTGGGGCACCTCGCGCAGCGGCAAACCGGTATCCGGCGTGGATCGGCTGATCGATCCCTCGCAGCTTGCTGCCGCAGCCGCCGAGGCAGATGCCATCGTCGCAACCCTTCCAGGTACGGGGAGCACCGAAGGGCTGCTTGGCTCCGAGGTCTTTGAAGCTGTCCGCGAAGGAACGATTTTTGTGAACGTCGGCCGCGGAACAGTAGTGGATGAATCGGCCCTGATCCCAGCACTGGAAGCCGGGCGCATCGGATTCGCTGCCTTGGATGTAGTGGCGCAGGAGCCCTTGGCGCCGAATAGTGTTTTGTGGGATCACCCGAACGTTTTGATTAGCCCGCATACCGCGGCATTGAGCAACCAGGAAACCACTCGAATTGCCCGGCTTTTTGCGCACAATGCCACCTGTTTCCTTGACGGGCAGG
>Ga0308169_10000787_pt1 | contig 41623 bp, 39 predicted proteins | sample PhyBR1_2_FD_202139 | JGI IMG/M metagenome (GOLD analysis project Ga0308169, IMG submission 202139) | Phyllosphere microbial communities from UC Gill Tract Community Farm, Albany, California, United States - DLSLSB.R1 | ecosystem: Host-associated > Plants > Phyllosphere > Unclassified | place...
CTCGGCACGCATGCCTTGGACGCGCTCGGGGCCCATGTTATAGGCGGCGAGGACAAACGCCATGCGTTCGCGCTCATTGAGCTTGGGGCTGGCAAAGAATTTGCGACGGATCATGGCCAGGTACTTGGCGCCAGCCTGCACGTTGGCATCCAGGTCCTGGATGTTATTGACTCCAACCCGCTGGGCCGCCGACGGGGTGATCTGCATCAGGCCCGTGGGGGCGCCACCGCTGCGTGCCTTGGGTTGCAGGGCTGATTCCTTGAACGCCAGGGCCGCCAGGTTGAGCCAGTCCATGCCTTGGGCCTGGGCATGTTTCTGCAGGACCGGACGCAGTTTTTCCAGGCGCTGGCGATCGGCCCGGGCCAGCGGATAGTGGACCTGATACAAGCGGCGGTAGATGCGCAGGAATGCAGCATCTTCGTTGGAGGGCACTTTGTAGGTTGCGAGGAACCGATCGATGCTCGCTCGCAACATCGCGGCGTCACGCCGGACGAACCAATATTCATCACGCGGCTCGCTAATGAGCACCTGGCGATCGAAACGCAGCTTGGGGAGAATCTTGCCCCAACGTTCGGCGATCGGTTGCTCGACGATGGTCAGGTGGAAAATGCCGCCCTGGACCATCTCCAGCACATCCTCAACCGCCAGGGTGGGATCGACCCATTCGACTTTTACCGGAGGCAATTTCAGCAATGCCAGCTTCTGGTTGATCTGGCTGACCGCATCCCCCGCCGCGCTGCCGTTGGGCAAGGCTAGGCTCTTGCCAGACAATTGTTCGACGCGGGTATAACGCTTCTCGCCCTTGATGCCCACCAACAGCAATGGCACATCGGTGCGGATCGGATCACTGGCGCTGACCGCGTGGCCGGCTTGCAGCTCAAGTAATTCGCCTGGCGCGACCAGATCCCCCTCTCCACGCTGCAAGGCGCCGAGCAGTTGATCCTTGGCCATGGGAATGATTTTGAGGGTGATTTCCTGGCCATCACGAGCATGACCGTTGAGGTATTGCTCGAAAGCTCGCAACCGATGATATTCGACGCCGATGGGTTGGCCCTGGACTTCACCGGAACTGTTGCGGCTCTGATTGACCAATACCCTCAACACCCGGCTGCTGCGTATTTGCGCCAGGTCGCGCGAGGTTCCAGGCGCAACGGCCTGCACCGGCCCAGGCAGCCGGGCGTCGGCCGGCATCGGCAACAGCAACGAACAACAAAGCAGTAGCAACACCTGGGGACGTGTCATCCACTCTCCGGAACGATACTGGCGAGCCAATCGCCTCGAAAAAGCGAGACCGGGTCGACAGAAACAGAGCACCTTGGGGCGCTGAAAAGTGCGAAAGACTGGCACAGCGATGGCATTTGCACCACCCCGACCTGTCTCGTGGCCTCAACAGACAGCCGCAACTCGTTGTAGTTCTTGGCTTTTCTTGTATTTCTACAGCTCTGATATGCTTTCCGCCCTTTGGGCCGAGGTAGCACCATGCAACTCATCGATATCGGCGTCAACCTGACCAACCCCAGTTTCGCCGACAAACACCAGGCCGTGCTTGAGCGCGCCTATGAAGCCGGGGTCTGCCAATTGGTGTTGACCGGTACCAGCATCGAGGGCAGCGAACAGGCGCTCGAACTCTGCCAGCACCTCGACGAAGACGGGCAACGACTGTTTTCCACCGCCGGTATCCACCCCCACAGCGCCAGCGACTGGACCGCCGACAGTGCCCGGCACCTGAAGGATCTGCTCAAGCAGGACCGCGTCCGCGCGGTGGGTGAATGCGGATTGGACTTCAACCGTGATTTTTCTCCGCGCCCCCAGCAGGAAAAAGTCCTGGAAGAGCACCTTGCCCTCGCCGTCGAGTTGCAATTGCCGGTCTTCCTTCATGAACGCGACGCCGACCAGCGCCTGTTGGAAATCCTCCGGGATTTCCGTGACCGATTGCCCGCCGCGGTGGTGCATTGCTTTACCGGCGAGAAAAAAGCGCTGTTCAGCTACCTCGACCTGGACCTGCACATCGGCATCACCGGGTGGATCTGCGATGAGCGCCGGGGCACGCATTTGCATCCCTTGGTGCGCGAGATTCCCCGCGGGCGACTGATGCTCGAAAGCGATGCGCCGTACTTGCTGCCACGCACCCTGCGGCCCAAACCGAAGAACGGCCGCAACGAGCCGGCCTACCTGACGGACGTGTTGCGCGAAGTGGCCTTGCACCGAGGCGAAACCCAGGAAGACCTGGCGGCCCACAGCACCGCATGCGCCCGGGCGTTTTTTGGGTTGCCGGTGATTTCCTGACCGGAAGGGGCCCCAGTGGGAGCGAGCCTGCTCGCGAAAGCGGTCTGTCAGTCAGATTATCTGCAGTAGATCGATCGCCTTCGCGAGCAGGCTCGCTCCCACAAGGGTTCCCTGGTATCCGTTGACCCACATCAAAACCCAGCCCTCCGAATAGCAGCACAATACTGGCACCTTGCCAAAACTGTTTCCGCTATCAGAGAAGACCTTCCATGGGTGCCTGGCTTAGCAATATTTCGCTGAAATACAAATTCTGGGCGGTCAATGCCGTCGCCTTCGCCACAACATTGTTGTTGGTGCTCTATGCCATGCACCTTGAACAGCAAGTCCGTGGGGTGAGCCTGGGCCAGGTTTTCGCCGAACGCTTCAGCCAATACGCCATGGCCGTGTTCGTGCTGATGCTGGCGATGCTGGGCGCGTCGCAATTGCTGATCCGCTTTCTGCTCAGCCAGCTCAACACCTTGAAGGACGTGATGCTGCACGTAGAGAAAACCGGTGACCTGTCTGCCCGTGTGCCGTTGGCCTGCAAGGACGAAGTGGGCCAGATGGCCGCTGCGTTCAATGCCATGCAGGCCGGTTATCAACGTGTGGTCGACACCGTTGCCAGCACCGCGCAGCAACTGGACAGTGGCGCGGCGCGACTGGCGTCGAGCATGAACGAAGTACGCCACGGCATGCTCGGCCAGCAGAGCGAAACCGATCAGGCCGCCACGGCGATCAACGAAATGTCGGCCACGGTTTATCACATCGCCCAGCACGCCGGCGCCACCCGCGACCTGTCGAAAACCACCGACACCCTGGCCGGAAATGGTCGCGAAGTGGTCAGTCGCGTGCAGCAATCGATCACCGGGCTGTCGACCGGCGTCCAGCAGACCGCCGAAATGATCCAGCGCCTGGCCGAAGACAGCCAGAAGATCAACGGCGTGGTCAGTGTGATCCACAGCATCGCCGAGCAAACCAACCTGCTGGCGCTCAATGCGGCCATCGAAGCGGCCCGTGCCGGCGAGATGGGACGGGGCTTTGCCGTGGTGGCCGACGAGGTGCGCAACCTGGCCAAGCGGGTCCAGACCTCCACGGATGAAATCACCACCATGGTCTCGGCCCTGCAGGCGGGAACCCGTGATGCGGTGGATTTCATGCAGGAAAGTTCGCACAAGGCCGACGACTGCGTGCAACAGGCTTGCGAGGCCGGAGAGGCACTGGCGCAGATCACCGAGGCGGTGGCGCAGATGCGCGAGAGCAACACCCAGATCGCCGTCGCGGCTGAACAGCAGAGCCATGTCGCCGAAGAAATGAACCGGGCGGTGGTGAGTATTCGCGACGTGACCGAAAACACCGTGCGCCAGACCGTGGAGTCGGCGACCACCAGTCATGAACTGGCGACCTTGGCGGGAGAATTGAACAAGGCGATCGGGCAGCTAAAGCTTTAAACCTCGATGAATATCCCTGTGGCTTGAATTGCCTTGTGGCTGAATACTCTTGTGGCTGTGAATACCACAAGAGCAGGCCACATAACCAGAGCAACCTGCCCTTATGGCTATGGCCACTATCGCCACGATAGCCAACCGCGATTCGCCGCCCTGCCCGGCCCGACCTATCCTTGGGTCATTCGGTTTCACGGACTCAAGGAACAGCATCATGGGCAAACGTCACCCCAACCTTCCGGCCTGGCAATGGCGCGCCTACCCTGAAAATCATCGCCACCCGACCAACCTGGTCTTGCACCTGATCGCGGTGCCGCTGTTCATCGTTGCGTTTTTGCTGATTGTGTCGGGTGTGTTCAGCCCGAGCCTGGGCGATGTCGCCATCGGGGTGATCGGCGTACTCGCCGCGCTCGGCTTGCAACGCCACGGCCATAGCCTGGAAACACAGGCTTCCGAACCATTCAGTGATCGCAAAGACGCCGCGTCGCGCCTGCTGGTGGAGCAATTCCTGACCTTTCCCCGGTTCTTCCTCAGCGGCGGATGGTGGCGCGCCTGGCGCGATCGCCACCACCACTGAAGAACCATCTGATCAGCCGAAAATCGTCACCGTCTGCCGGCTCATGGCGATCAGCCGGCCATCGGCGCTCCAGAATTTCGCCGCGACATGACCGTAGCCGTCCTGGGCATGTTCGATCTCGGCGAGATACTGGCACCAATCCAATGTCGAGAGTTCCAGCAATGGCTGGACGAATTCGATGGTCCAGGTAAGCGTGCTGCCCGGCGCCATCTGGGTGAGGTGCGGCAGCAGCGCTGGCGGCCAGGCGTCCACCAACGCCAGGATGTGACCTTCGTCCAACGGCTCTTCCTTGACGTCCCCCCGCAAGCGCACCCAGCCTCCCATGCTGCGGGATTTGTTGCCGGTAAACGGCAATCCTCCAACGCTCCAACGCATTGCCAAATGACGCATGAACTCCGGGGTTCCCCCCTTGATGTAAGGCAACTCCTGGCACTGCTCGACATCCTTGAATTCAGGCGCGGGGTCGGCCTGCACCGCCACGACGGAAGATCGCGACGCGCCAAAGCTGCCTTGCACCACCGTCACGACCTGGCCGTTCTGCACGGCACGCCCCAATACCTGGCTGACGGCCTTGCCTTCGCGCAACACATCGACTTGAAAACTGACGGGCACGTCGGGTTCGACCGGGCCGACAAACGTAATCGCCAGCGAGCGCACCGGGCGATCCGCCGGAACACAGGCGCGCATCGCCTCGTATTGCAGCGCCGCGACCAAGCCACCAAAACTGGCACGCCCCTGGCCCCATTCAGGCGGGATCACTACGGCGTCTGGCTGGGTGCGCACGGCATCGATCAAATCGGAAAAGCGCATCTCGACCTCGAAAGCAGGGAAAAAAGATGAAGGGATCTTAACCAGCCCGGACGGGCAGTACAGCGCTCATTCCGGCCAAAGAGACTGACAGAAAAGCCGCAGGCCACGAATCCACCCCAGATCCCTGTGGGAGCGAGCCTGCTCGCGAAGGCGGTGGGTCATATTGAACATCTTTGACTGATAATCCGCTTTCGCGAGCAGGCTCGCTCCCACAGGGAAAAGAGTGACGTCAGGATTTATCGAAGCAACTGGCAATCAATTTATCCAGCGCCCGATCGGACTTGGCCTCGGCCTTCTCCATGGTGATTTGCCAGACCGGCACACAGGCTTGCAGGTCAGCTTCCTCCTCGGCCCGCGCCAGCCACTGCCAGCAATCGTGCCAATCGCCCAATGCGCCCTGGGCGGACTTGAGTCGTGGCATGGCCGCTTCCGGCAAGCGATCGAGTTCAGGATAGGCTTCGATGGCGTAGCGCACGCGCTTGATCAACAGGCGCAGGCGATGACGATCATGGGCCGGATCACGCAAGGCCTCGCCGAGTTTTTTCCATTGTTTGTCGAGGCGTTTTTCGATGCGTTTGCGCAGCCCGTCGAGCAAGCCCTGGCGTTGGGCTGCACGGATGAAGCGTGGGAACGCGTCGAGGATCATCAACAGTTGCGCCAGCTCAGGGCTGCCGGCCACGGCGGGATACGCCTCGGCCATTTGCACCTGGCGCCGCTGAGCCGCCTCGGTCTTGCCGTGCTTCTCGAGATAGGCCGCCAGCACTTCACGGTCGCGCAAAGGCGTGGTCAGGGTACCGACTGCCGACGCGGCCGTTTCCAGCTGCTCGACACCGGGCAGTCCACGCAACGGACGAAGCAGGCTGCGCAACCGACGGACCGTGGTCCGCAGGTCATGCAGTGCTTCGCTGTCGGTTTGGGCATCCAAGCGGGCCTGGCAGGCCAACAGGCGCACTTCCAGGCCCAGTATCCGGGCCACCAGCCGATCGATCATGAGACGTACTCCGTACGCAGCCTCAAGCGATAAGCTTCAAGCGGCAAGTGGAGCTGCGTGTCGCCCTCTTGCCGCTTGAAGCTTAAAGCTTGCAGCTGCCTTTATCATCTTCCTGCGCGGGATTCGCGGATGTAGAAGCGGGCCTTCTCGGCTTTTTTGGTGCAGCCTTCATACGCTTCGAATTGCTGCTGGGTCTTGGCGCCAGTCAGCAGCGACAGGGCCTTGGAGTAGCTGACGGTACCGGCGAATCCTTCGGCCTTGGCCAGGTCAAGTTCACGCCATGCGCTGTCGAGCTGGCTGCCGCAACTGTCGCGGTAGGCGGTCTTGCCGGCGCAACCGGCCAGGGCCAGAACCATCAGGGATGCCACCAGGGGCAAGCAGATCCGGGCTTTCATCGATAACACCTCAAGTCAGGTAAACAGTCGTGCTGGTATGACGGCTTTGCCGATAAAAAGTGCCTCGGCTCGACCGGTATATTCAAGTGTGGACGAGAATACGCAAATGCCCTCGCGGCGTGTCAAAAAACGACGTCTACGCCACAACGATTTGAGCCGGGCCGTCGATCAGTGCATTGTTGACGTCTGTTCGACGAGAGGCCACCTCATGACAAAACGTATCGCATTGGTATTGGGCTCGGGCGGCGCCCGGGGCTACGCCCATATCGGAGTGATCGAGGAGATCGAACGGCGCGGCTATGACATTGCCTGTATCGCGGGTTGTTCCATGGGCGCCGTCGTCGGTGGAATCTATGCTGCCGGCAAACTCGAGGATTACCGCAACTGGATCGAAAGCCTCGATTACCTGGACGTGTTGCGGTTGGTGGATGTCAGTTTTCGTCTGGGGGCGATTCGTGGTGAGAAGGTGTTCGGGCAGATCCGCAAGATCGTCGGTGAACTCAATATCGAAGACCTGCGCATTCCCTATACGGCGGTTGCCACCGACCTGACCAACCAGCAGGAAATCTGGTTCCAGGAAGGTTGCCTGCACCAGGCGATGCGGGCCTCGGCGGCCATTCCCAGCCTCTTCACGCCGGTCATGCAAGGCAACCGCATGCTGGTGGACGGCGGCCTGTTAAACCCATTGCCGATCGTGCCGGTGGTGTCGAGCCATTGCGACCTGATCATCGCGGTCAACCTCAACGCCACCAACCAGAAACAATACAGCCTGCCAGTGATCCAGCGCCCCGCCGCGTTCCGGCGTCGCTTCGACACCTTGGTCAGCTCCCTGGGTTCACGGCTGCCGTTTCGCCGCAAACAGGCCGAGCAGTTGCTGCTGTTGGAACAGGAAGCGCTGAAGGCCGAAGCGGCCGATATCAACCCGTGGATCGAGTCCGCCGAGCCCGAAGGCCAGCAGCCTGCCGCCGCGCCGGAAACCGAAGGCGCACCGAGATCCGCCACCGGCTCGTTCATCATCGACAACGTCGGGCCGGCGTCCTTGCTGGACCTGATCAACCAGAGTTTCGAGGTGATGCAGACGTCGTTGGCCCAGTACAAGATCGCCGGTTATCCGCCGGACGTGCTGATCAACGTGCCGAAACGTGTGTGTCGGTTCTTCGAGTTCTACAAGGCGCCGGAGCTGATCGCCCTGGGTCGGGAGATTGCCCGGGATACGCTGGATCGGTATGAGCGTGAGCAGAGCTGACGGATCGCAGGATTCCCCGTGGCGAGGGAGCTTGCTCCCTCGCCACAACGGCGTCAAATCAAGCACCACCCTCCTCCAACAACCGATACCCCACCCCCGCTTCAGTCACGATAAACCGAGGCCGGGTGGGGTCGTCGGCCAGTTTCTGGCGCAGGTGACCGACGACGATGCGCAGGTAGTGGCTGTCTTCGATATGGGTCGGGCCCCAGATGTCCTTGAGCAATTGCTGCTGGGTGATGACCCGCCCCGGATGCCGCGCCAACTGCGCCAGCACCGCGTATTCCTTGCGGGTCAGGGCCACTTCGGCGCCGTCCAGCAGCACTCGGCGATAAGCCAGGTCCACCGTCAGCGGCCCCAACGTCAATGCCGCTGGCGGTGCCTCGCCTGCTGGCGCCTGGCGCAGGAGCGCACGCACGCGGGCGAGGAACTCCTGGATGCCGAATGGCTTGGTCACGTAGTCGTTGGCGCCGTTGTCCAGCGCCTCGACTTTCTGCGCTTCGCTGGCGCGTACCGACAGGACCAGCACGGGCACCGCCGACCATTGGCGAAACTCGCGCAACACTTGCTGGCCGTCCATGTCCGGCAAGCCCAGGTCGAGCACCAGCAGATCCGGCTTGTTCAACGCCGCCAGGGCCAGGCCCTCGGCACCCGTCTCGGCTTCGAGCACCTTGTAGCCTTGGGAGGCCAGGCTGATGCGCAAGAACTTGCGAATCTGCGGCTCGTCATCGATGACCAAAAGGGTCGCGCTCTGGCTCATGGGTTCCATTCATCACAATCAAGTCGCGAGAGCATAACGCAGCGCCGGTCAGGCTTCATCGTCCATGCCCGGTTGCGCCTGCAAGGGCAAGTGCAAGGTGATGCAGGTGCCGCGCCCGTCGAGGCCCTCGCCGACGCTGATTCGCCCGCCATGGGCACCGACCATGCCCTGGCAAATCGCCAATCCGAGCCCGGTGCCCTGCCCGCCGCGATCACCGCGGGCGGCCGTGTAGAACATGTCGAAGATTTTCTCGCGCTCTTGCTCGGGAATGCCTGGCCCTTCATCCGCCACGGCGAACAAAACTTCGTCTGTCGTCACTTCGGCACTGAGCAACAATCGGCCGTGGGCCGGGGAAAACCGCGCGGCGTTCTCCAGCACATTGACCAAGGCCTGCTCGATCAGCGCGGCGTGGACATACAACAACGGCAAGCCGGCCGGCACTTCGACGCTGACGGTCAGCGGCGCCAGCACCGCACGCAAGCGGTTCAGGGCACTGCCGACGATGTCGGCCGGCGACACCCAGTCCCGCGCCAACTTCAGGGCGCCGTGACCCAGGCGCGTCATGTCGAGCAGGTTCTGGATATAGCGATCCAGCCGCTCGGCCTCATCGCGGGTGCCTTCGAGCAGTTCGCGACGGTCCTCGATCGGAATCGCTTCGCCCAACGCCAACAGGCTGTAGATGCTGCCGCGCATGGAGGTCAGCGGCGTGCGCAAATCATGGGAGACAGAGGCGAGCAAGGCGCTGCGCAATTGTTCGGTTTCGCCGTGCAGGCGCGCCGCTTCCAGGTCCTGGGCCAGTTGTGCCCGAGCCAGGGCCTGGGCCAGCGGCTGGCTGAGGGCCGCCAATAATCGTCGACGTTGGTCGCTGAGCGGCTTGCCGTCCTTCGTGCAAACGCCGAGCAACCCCAGCGGCCCGCCCTCCGCCGACAAAGGCCACCACCACCAACGCCCGGACGGCAGCGTCGCGGTACCGGCGCCGGCCGGTTGATCGTGTTGCCACGACCAGTCGGCGGCGGCGCGCTCGGCCTCGTTGAACGTCAGCGGTTCGGGGGTCTCGACTTTCCAGCCAGCCGGGCCGTCCCGATTGAGCAGGCACAGTTGCAAGTCGTACTCGCTGTTGAGATGGAGCACGGCGGCGCTGATCACCGCCTGGCGATCGGTCGCGGCGGTCAGTTTGCGTGACAAGTCGAGCAGCTCGCCGGTTTCCTGCTGGGTGTCACGCAGCGCCTGCAACTGACGCCGCTGACGGGCCGCGAGGTTGCCGGTCAGGGCCGCCATCAGCAGGAAGAAAACCAACGTCAGCACGTCCTCTTCGCGTTGGATCGTCAGGGAAAAATTCGGCGGAATGAACAAGAAGTCATAGGCCAGGAACGACAGCGCCGCACAGGCCAGCGCCGGGCCGAGGCTGCTGCGCACCGCCACCAGCAACACCGCCATCAGAAACACCAGGGAAATGTTGGGCAACGCCAACAACCCGGATATCCCCCAGGCCAAGGCGCTGGCCGCCACCGTCGCCAACAGTGCCAACGCATAGTCGAACCCTGTCTGCACAGTCACTGGGCGCAGGCTGGCGGGCGGAGGCGGCGCATCGCTGTCCAGCACGTTGATTTCCAATCCACGGGCGTTGCGCAACAACCGCGACGCGAGGCCACCGCCAAACAGGTTCCGACGCAGGCGTGGCCGGGACTGGCCCACCAGCAGCAATGTCGCGCGACGTTGCCTGGCGTGTTGGATCAAGGTCTTGGCGACTTCGCCAGCCCGCAGCAACACCACCTCCCCGCCGAGCCTTTCAGCCAATTGCTGGGCGTTTTGCAGGCGTTGGCGCGACGCCTCGTCCCGCGTCGCGCCGTTATCCACGTGCACCACGCTCCAGGGCAGATGCCGGCGCTGGGCGACACGACTGGCGTGACGCACCAGTCGCTCGGCCTGCGCGTCGCCGTCCACGCCCACCAACAGCCGCCCCTGTACCGCTGGCGCCGACTGGCCCAGTTGTCGATAGCCCTGGGCCAGATCGTTATCTACCTGCGCGGCGGCGGTCTGCATGGCCAATTCGCGCAGGGCCGTCAGGTTGGTCTGGGAGAAAAACGCATCAATCGCGGCCCGCGCCTGTTCCGGCACGTAGACCTTGCCGTCGCGCAAGCGCTCCAGCAGCTCGCGCGGTGGCAGGTCGATCAACAACAGCTCATCGGCTTCCTGCAGCACCCAATCCGGCAACGTCTCGCGCACCTGCACGCCGGTGATGCCGCGCACCTGATCATTGAGACTTTCCAAGTGCTGGACGTTGACCGTGGTGTAGACGTCGATGCCAGCGGCGAGCAGTTCCTGGATGTCTTGCCAACGCTTGGCGTGGCGACTGCCGGGAGCGTTGCTGTGGGCCAGTTCGTCCACCAGCGCCAGGCTCGGGCGCGCCGACAGGAGCCCGTCGAGGTCCATTTCCTCGAGCATCACGCCGCGATATTCCGAACGTACCAATGGCTGCTGCGCCAGGCCATTCAACAGCGCTTCGGTCTCGGCGCGCCCGTGGGTTTCGACGACCCCGGCGATGACGTCCATGCCTTGGCGCAACCGGGTGTGGGCCGCTTGCAGCATGGCGTAGGTCTTGCCGACGCCCGGAGCGGCGCCCAGGAAGACCTTGAGACGGCCACGATCGTGGCGCGGCAGGTTGGCTAACAGTGCATCGGCGCGGCTGGCGTCGCTCATGCTGCGGGTCTCTTTTTATCTGATCAAAATACCCTGTGGGAGCGAGCCTGCTCGCGAAAGCGGCTGCTCAGCCAACATTGTTGTCGACTGGCACGGCGCCTTCGCGAGCAGGCTCGCTCCCACCTTGGTTCAGTGTTTTCCACGTTGGCTCAGTGTTTTCCACGTTGGCTCAGTGTTTTCCACGTTGGCTCAGTGTTTTCCACGTTGGCTCAGCGTTTCCCACTTTGGCTCAGCGTTTTTCCAGGGCCATATTCAGCGCCAGCACATTCACCACCGGCGGGCCAACCAAGGGCCGCTCGGTGTTGTCGTCGAGCAACTGCTGCAACGTCGACACCGGCACATTCCTGGCGGTGGCGACCCGCGCCAGTTGATAGGCAATCGCCGCTGGAGGCAAGTGCGGATCCAGCCCACTGCCGGAGGTGGTCAGCAGCGCCAGGGGCACCGGGCCCTGATTGGGAACTTGCAGCTTATGGGCGTCATCGATCACGCGGGTGGCCAGTGCCGGGTTGCTGGGCGAAAGATTGCTCGCGCCGCTGGCCACCGTGGCAAAGGCACCTGCCGAAGGGCGCGGATGAAACCAGCCATCACCGGTGAAATCCTGGGCGATCAACCGGGAGCCACGGACCTTGCCGTCGGCATCATGAATCAGGCTGCCGTTGGCCTCGTCCGGGAAGGCGACTTGCGCCACACCGGTGACGAGCAATGGATAGGCGACGCCAGTGAGCAGCGTCATCAGGAGTAACAGGCTCAAGGCCGGGCGAATCAGGGTGAACATTTTTTCTAGATCCTCAAGGTGTACACACCGTGGCGAGGGAGCTTGCTCCCTCGCCACAAAAGCGGTCCTGTCCAAATTTCCCGGTTGTTAAACCAAGTGCAGCCCCGTCAGCAACAGATCAATCGCCTTGATCCCCACGAACGGCACCGCGATCCCGCCCAGGCCGTAGATCAGCAGGTTGCGCCGCAACAAGGCCGCCGCGCTCGCTGCCTGTACCCGCACACCGCGCAGGGCCAGGGGGATCAGCACGACGATGATCAAGGCGTTGAAGACGATGGCCGAGAGGATCGCGCTCTGCGGGCTGCTCAGGTGCATGACGTTCAGCACGCCAAGCTGCGGATAGATCGAGGCGAACAGCGCCGGCAGGATCGCGAAGTATTTGGCGATGTCATTGGCGATGGAGAAGGTGGTCAGCGCGCCACGGGTGACCAGCAATTCCTTGCCGATCTGCACCACGTCCAGCAACTTGGTGGGATCGCTGTCGAGGTCGACCATGTTGGCCGCCTCGCGCGCGGCCTGGGTGCCGTCGTTCATCGCCATGCCCACATCGGCCTGGGCCAGGGCCGGAGCGTCGTTGGCGCCGTCGCCGCACATGGCGACCAATCGGCCATCGTTCTGTTCGTGACGGATGCGCGCCAGTTTCTTCTCCGGCGTGGCCTCGGCCAGCACATCGTCGACACCCGCTTCGGCGGCAATCGCGGCGGCAGTGAGTGGGTTATCGCCGGTGACCATCACCGTGCGGATCCCCAGCTTGCGCAGCTCGGCAAAGCGCTCACGGATGCCTGGCTTGACGACGTCCTTGAGGTGGATGGCACCGAGCAGTTTGCCGTCCACGCAGACCAGCAACGGCGTACCGCCGCTCTGGGCGATCTTGTCGACTTCCCGCGCCAGTGCGGTGGGCAGCCCGTCACGGGGCAGGCCGATGAAACTCAACAGGGAATCCACCGCGCCCTTGCGATAAACGCGTCCTTGATAGTCCACGCCGGACAAACGGGTTTCGGCGCTGAAGGGCACGGCGGTCAGCGCGTCCAGAACGGGTTCGGCCTGCGGATGCAACCCGCGCAGGTATTCGACGATGGACTTGCCTTCGGCCGTGTCGTCGGCCAGCGAGGCGAACAAGGCGCCTTCGGCCAACGCCTTGGCGCTCACGCCTGGGGCCGCATGGACCGCTGCGCAGCGACGGTTGCCAAAGGTGATCGTGCCGGTCTTGTCCAGCATCAACACGTGTACATCCCCTGCGGCCTCCACCGCGCGGCCGGACTTGGCGATCACGTTCAAGCGCACCAGGCGATCCATCCCGGCAATGCCGATGGCCGACAGCAAGCCACCGATGGTGGTGGGTATCAACGTCACCAACAGCGCCACCAGGAACACCAGCGGCAGGCTGCCGTTGGCGAAATGGGCGAACGGTTGCAGCGTCACCACCACCAGCAGGAAGATCAGCGTCAGGCCAATCAGCAGGATATCCAGCGCCACTTCGTTCGGGGTCTTCTGGCGTTTGGCGCCTTCAACCAGGGCGATCATGCGGTCCAGGGTGGACTCGCCGGGATTGCTGGTGATGCGCACCAGCAACCAGTCGGAGACCAGCCGCGTGTTGCCGGTGACCGCCGAGCGATCGCCGCCGGACTCACGGATCACCGGCGCCGATTCCCCGGTAATCGCGGCTTCATTGACCGCCGCGATGCCTTCGATCACTTCGCCGTCGCCGGGGATCATCTCCCCTGCCGCGACCCGTACGACATCGCCTTTGCGCAAGCGGGTGGCGGGTATCACCTCGAATCCGTCCGTGGTCTGGCGACGGGCGCTCAAGCCTTCGCTACCGGCCTTGAGACTGTCGGCCCGAGCCTTGCCCCGACCTTCGGCCAAGGCTTCGGCGAAGTTGGCGAACAACACGGTGAACCACAGCCACAGGGCGATTTGCGCAGCCACGAAAGTTGGCACCGCGCTGTCGGGAACCAGGCACAGCACGGTGGTGAGGATCGCGGTGAGCTCCACCACCAGCATCACCGGCGCACGGTGCAACTGGCGCGGGTCAAGCTTGACGAAAGCTTGCACCAGCGCTGGCCGCCACAGGGCTGACAGATTGGTTTTGGCTTGCTCCGGCGCCTTGGCGACGACGGTCTTGCTCATTGGCATGTTCATCATCAAATCCTCAGAAACCCAGGCTCAGGTGTTCGGCGATCGGGCCGAGGGCCAGGGTCGGCAGAAAGGTCAAGCCGCCCACCAACAGGATGGTCACGGTCAACAGCGTCACGAACAGCGGGCCATGGGTGGGAAAGCTGTTCTGGCCAATGGGCGCGGTTTTCTTCAGGGCCAGGCTGCCAGCCAACGCCAGCACCGGCAGGATGTAGCCGAAACGACCAATCAACATGCCCAGGCCCAGCATCAGGTTGTGAAACGGCGTGTTGGCGCCGAAGCCGGCGAACGCCGAACCGTTGTTCGCCCCCGCCGAGGTGTAGGCGTAAAGCAATTGGCTGAAACCGTGGGCGCCAGGGTTGCTCACCGCCGCCGCAGGGCCGGGCAGGCTCGCGGCGATGGCGCCGAGCACCAGCACGCTCACCGGCATCACCAGCAGCGTCACCACCAGCAACTGCACTTCCCGGGCGCCGAGCTTCTTGCCGAGGTATTCCGGCGTGCGACCGATCATCAACCCCGCGAGAAACACCGCGATCAACACGTTCAGCAACATCCCGTAGAGCCCGGCGCCGACGCCGCCGAAGATCACTTCGCCGACCATCATGTTCATCAACGCCACCATGCCGCCCAGCGGATTGAGGCTGTCGTGCATGGCGTTGACCGAGCCGTTGGACGCCGCCGTGGTGGTCACTGACCAGAGCACCGATGCGGTGGTGCCGAAGCGTGCCTCCTTGCCTTCCAGCGGCGCGGTTTGTTCAACGGCAGCGTCATTGAGGGATGGATTGGGTTGGTATTCGGCCCACAACGACGTCGCCCCTCCAATCAGGAACAAGGCCAGCATGCAGGCGATAATCGCCCGGCTCTGGCGCAGATCCTTGACGTAATGACCGAAGGTGAACACCAGCGCCGCCGGGATCAGGATGATCGACGCGACTTCGAAGAGATTGGTCCAAGCGGTCGGGTTCTCGAACGGGTGCGCCGAATTGACGCCGAAGAAGCCACCGCCGTTGGTGCCCAGTTGCTTGATCGCAATCTGGCTGGCCGCCGGACCGAGAGGAATCACCTGATCGACGCCCTGCATCGTCACCCCGTGCACATAATGCGCGAACGTCTGCGGCACGCCCTGCCAGACCAGGAACAACGCCAGCAACAGGCACAGCGGCAACAACCCATAGAGCGTGGCACGGGTCATGTCGACCCAGAAATTGCCCAAGGTCGTGGCGGACTTGCGCCCGATCCCACGGCACAGCGCCACCAGCACGGCCAGGCCCGTCGCGGCGCTGACGAAGTTCTGCACCGTCAGGCCGATCATCTGGCTCAAGTAACTGAGGGACGCCTCACCGCTGTAGGACTGCCAGTTGGTGTTGGTCATGAAACTGACCGCCGTGTTGAACGCCTGGGTCCATTCCATGCCGGGCAGGTTTTCGGTGTTGAGCGGCAAGTGTCCTTGTAACAGCAGAACCGCGAACAACAACACGAAACCCGCCAGGTTGAAGGCGAGCAAGGCCAGGGTGTATTTCTGCCAACTCTGCTCGGTGGTCGGATCGACGCCAGCTGCCTTGTAACAACCGCGCTCTACCGGACCAAGGATAGGCGACAGCCAAGTACGCTGGCCTTCCATCACCCGATAATAGAAACGCCCCAGGAACGGTGCGGGGATCAGCACCAACGCGAAGAAGCCGAGGATCAGCCCGAAGTCATAACCGTGCATAGCCGCTCCTAACCCCGGTCCGCGCGCAACAGCGCAACCAACAGATAAATGAACAGCGCCACTGCCAGCAGCAGCGACACCCCGTCCAGAACACTCATGGGATTTCTCCGTGGTACGGCGTCGTGCCGTGTGTGGAGGGATTGTCGGTAGGGAGGGTGTAAAGGTGCGAGATCGAGGGTGGGGTGGGGGAATAAAGAATCTGTAAAAATCAGGCGGAGATTGTTGAAGGTCCGCTGTGTGCGAGCCTGCTCGCGAAGAGATCCTCGCAGGCGCCGGCGCTCCGAACTGGGGCACAAACCCAGGCGATCCAGCCGCTAACATCCCCGATACGACACGATTCCCCCCATTACGACCGCCCGAACCACACTGGCACGCCCACTGCACTGCCCTCCCCCAGCGCTTTGCTAATCATCGAGGGGAGCCAACAATGAACACACAACTCAAACCCACCCTGGGCACCCTGCACCTATGGGGCATAGCCGTCGGCCTGGTGATATCCGGCGAATATTTCGGTTGGAGCTACGGCTGGGGCGTCGCCGGCACGCTGGGCTTTCTGGTGACATCGTTCATGGTCGCGGCCATGTACACCTGCTTCATCTTCAGCTTCACCGAACTGACCACCGCCATTCCCCACGCCGGCGGGCCGTTCGCCTATAGCCGCCGGGCCTTTGGCGAGAAAGGTGGATTGATTGCCGGGCTGGCAACCCTGATCGAATTCGTCTTCGCCCCGCCTGCCATCGCACTGGCCATCGGCGCCTACCTGAACGTGCAATTCCCGGCGCTCGACCCGAAACACGCCGCCGTCGGCGCGTACGTCGTCTTCATGGGCCTGAACATCCTCGGCGTGAAACTGGCGGCAACCTTCGAACTGATCGTCTGCGTACTGGCCGTCGCCGAGTTGCTGGTGTTCATGGGCGTGGTCGCGCCGGCGTTCAGCTTCAGCAACTTCGCCCTGAACGGCTGGGCCGGCTCCGACGTGTTTGGCGCACCGGCCATCGCCGGGATGTTCGCGGCGATCCCCTTCGCGATCTGGTTCTTCCTCGCCATCGAAGGCGCGGCCATGGCCGCCGAAGAAGCCAAGGACCCGAAACGCACGATTCCGAAAGCCTACATCAGCGGCATCCTGACCCTGGTGGTTCTGGCCATGGGCGTGATGTTTTTTGCCGGCGGCGTGGGTGACTGGAGCACCTTGTCCAACATCAACGACCCGCTGCCCCAAGCCATGAAAGCCGTGGTCGGCGAAAGCTCCGGTTGGCTGCACATGCTCGTCTGGATCGGCCTATTCGGCCTGGTAGCGAGCTTCCACGGCATCATCCTCGGCTACTCGCGCCAATTCTTCGCCCTCGCCCGCGCCGGCTACCTGCCCGCCTCCCTCGCCAAACTCTCGCGTTTCCAGACCCCGCACCGCGCCATCATCGCCGGCGGACTGATCGGCATCGCCGCCATCTACAGCGACGGCCTGATCAACCTCAGCGGCATGACCCTCACCGCCGCGATGATCACCATGGCCGTGTTCGGCGCCATCGTCATGTACATCATGAGCATGCTCAGCCTGTTCAAACTGCGCAAAACCGAGCCCAACCTGGAACGCACCTTCCGCGCGCCGGGCTATCCAATAGTCCCGGGGATTGCCTTGGTCCTGGCCGTTGTGTGCCTGGTGGCGATGGCCTGGTTCAATGCGCTGATCGGCTTGATCTTCCTCGGCTTCATGGCGGTGGGTTTCGTGTACTTCGTGTTGACCGCGCAGTTGCGCGCAGACGCTCCGGCCGATGCGATGTTGACCGGGCTATAAGGTGAGCCAGGCATAACCGGCGTAGTATGGAACCACTGCGAACAGTCTTCGCTCATAAGTGGTACGGGCAATGACCAGCGAAATACTCGTCTGGCCATTGCCCCTCAAGGAGAGCCCTATGCCCTGGTATGCCTGGTTAATCCTGATCGTCGCCATCGGCTCGATCGTGGGTGGTTTGATGATGCTGCGCGACACCGCCAACAAGGTTGAGCTGACGGACGAACAGCGCAAGCGTGTTGCCGAACGCAATGCGGAAATGGATGCGAAAGAGGCGAAGGATCGCTGATCTGCTTTTCGTGGCGAGGGAGCTTGCTCCCGCTGGGGCGCGAAGCGCCCCCAACCCTGCTGACCCGGTGTGTCAGCTCTATTGTGTTCAAGGCATCTGAGGCCGCTCCGCAGCCCAGCGGGAGCAAGCTCCCTCGCCACAAGAGCAGCTGGCGCCGTTGCGGTATTACTTCTCCCAATCCGCCTTCGCAATATGCAACCCATGCAGCCCTTTATATCCCGCCCGCTCCGGCTGACTCCAGCCCGCCAGTAGCGAATCCTCCAACCGATAAATCTCCACCCCCAGCGGACGACAAACGCTTAAAGGATCCTGCGCTTCCGGCCCCCACATCGCCAGCGACAGATCCCCGCCAGGGCAAGTCGACAGTGCACACAACAAATCAATCTCGGCAAAAAACTCCAGGTAGTCGCCCTTCTGCGCCGGACACGCCTTCATGAAATACATGTCGTCATGATTCAGCCCGGTGCATTGGAAGATATTCAACACGTCATGCACATCGAACTCCGTCAGGCCGTGGGGCAACACCGCACGGGTCAGGTTCGAGTGACAGTGATGATGGAAATCCTCACCGGTCAGCATTTTGTTCACATACGGGTCGCACCGCGTCCCCAACAAATCGTGCAAGCGTCCGCCATGTTCGTCGATGCCGTAAGCCGCCAGGCTGTCATCGGTGATCGTTACCAATGGCCGCAGGAATGGCAGGTTCGACCACAACCGATCATAGGTGCTGACATGAGCGCCCTGAAGCTGCCGCGTCCGCGCTGCCCACAAACGCTCCCGCGGATCATTGGCATTCCAGACGTTGAAGTCCCCCACTTGCGGACCAACCGGGGTTGTCACACGGAAGACATGACCGGCCGGCACATGCCAGGCACGGCCGGTGCGGATTGGGACTTCGAACTGCTCGATCAGCGTGCGCTTGTCCTGCTCGGTGCGGATGCGGTCGTAGAAGGGTTTGTCCACTTGCAGGGCGGAGCCTTTGCTGACCTGGTAGGCGGCTGGGTAGTCTTTGTACATGGCGCGAGTCCTTTGATCAGTGAGGGTTGGCGGGAGTCAGCAGGTGCAGGAGCAACTGCTCGGAATCGTCGAGATAAAGGCTCAACTCGTCGTGGGCAGCGCGCTTGTTACCTTCGGCCAGTAAATCGTGGATCTGCCGGTCACGGGCAAGCCACGGCGCCTGGAAACGCGCCTCATCGGGGGCGGAACAAAACACCAAACGCAGCTGTGCCACCACATTAGTGAAGAACTCATCGAGCAAGGGACTGCGCATCAGCCCCACGATGTGTTGATGGAAGGCCAGACCATGGGTGCCCACCGCTCGCCAATCTTCGCGCTCGCGAGCAAGCTCGGCGGCCTCCAAGGCTTCGAGCATGCGGTCGGACTGGTATTCGCTCAATGGCTTGCTGGTGAGAATGGCCTGAAGCTCCAAGGTGCGACGGACCTTGAACACGTCCCGCACGTCATCGACACCCAACCTGCGGACCATGACCCCTTTGTTACGCACGTAACGGGTCAAGCCCTCCTGACCGAGACGATGTAACGCTTCGCGAATGGTATTGCGAGAGGCGTTGTAGGCTGAGACCAGGTTGTTTTCGATCAGCGCCATGCCGGGGATGAGGCGACCGCCGATGATGTCGGCGCGGAGTTCGAGGGTGATTTGGTCGGCTAGGGAGAGAGGGCTAGTCATGGAGGACCTTGGATTGTTGAACAATCGGTTGGCGTTAGGTAATCAGTTTCTGTGCCAACAATGACAAAGCGTCGATTAACTCAAATTCCATTCACTGAACAGCAAAAAGGCCAGTCATCCGACTGGCCTCTCTTAAACAACCCTCAATTCACTTCCAGCTTGTCACGATTCCTATCGAGAATCGCCTTGCCAATGCCTTTGACCTCAAGCAGTTCGTCTACCGACGAAAAAGGCCCGTTATTCTCTCGGTACGCAACAATCGCCTCGGCCTTGCCCTTCCCTATCCCTGACAGCTCGCGCTGCAACGTTGCGGCATCTGCCCCGTTCAAATCCACCTTGGCGCCTTGCGTTTTCGCTGGCTGCTCCACCGCCAACGGCGAAGTTACCGACTCCGGCTTGACCGCCGGGGCAGCAATAACAGCAATCGAGGCGCTGGTGAGGAAGGCAAAAATCAGCGAGTAGAAATAGCCTGTACGCATAAGTGACGCTCCATGACATCGTTGAGAGAGAAGCAGCTTTTCCGAAGCTGCTCCTCAAACTTAGGCGATGGTGTGGAGCTGTCAAAAGTGTGTACGTTACGAGATGTGTAACAATCAGGGCTCGAGATGGCGCTGCTGGTAAATCCAGTCGACAATTTCTCCGTCCGGGGCATAACCACTGACGGTGTCGCGAAGCAACTGACGGACTCGTGCGTAATCATCTTCTTCGATGGCTGTCAGCAAGTCTGCCAGCCTTAGCTTGAGGACATCCCAAGGCAGGAAGTCTTCATTGGCGCTCATGATCATTGGATGCTGGGTAGCAACGACGTTGTCGCCTATCAGCAACTCCTCATAAAGCTTCTCGCCGGGGCGCAAGCCGGTGAATTTGATTGAGATATCACCGTGCGGATTCTTTTCGGAGCGAACGCTCAGGCCAGACAAGTGGATCATCTTCTCCGCCAGCTCAACGATTTTCACCGGCTCGCCCATGTCCAGCACAAACACATCCCCACCCAAGCCCATGGAACCGGCTTGAATCACCAGTTGAGCGGCTTCGGGGATAGTCATGAAGTATCGCGTGATCTTGGGATGGGTAACGGTCAACGGCCCACCGGATTTGATCTGCTTATGGAACAGCGGAATAACCGATCCGGAGGAGCCCAGTACGTTACCGAAGCGGACCATGGTGAAGCGGGTCTTGTTAACTCGTGAGACGTTGGCCTGATCACCAAACAATACCGGGGCCAATTCACGACTCAATGCTTGCAACGTCAGCTCAGCGAGCCGCTTGGTGCTACCCATTACATTGGTCGGGCGTACAGCCTTGTCGGTGGAGATCAAGACAAAGTTCGACACACCCGCCTGCAATGCAGCCTGTGCAGTGTTCAGAGTACCGATTACATTGTTCAAGACACCTTCGGCGATGTTGTGCTCGACCATTGGCACGTGCTTATAGGCGGCTGCGTGATAGACCGTGTCGACATTCCAGGTCTTCATCACATCGAGCAGTTTCTCTGGGTTGCGAACTGACCCCAAGATCGGCAACAGGCGAACAGATAGAGACTCCCGAGCGATTCGCGGTTCCAGTTCGGACAAAATGCTGTAGAGATTAAATTCGCTGTGCTCGAAAAGCAGCAGCGTGGTGGGTTTCAGCGCAAGGATCTGTCGGCAAAGCTCTGAGCCGATCGAACCGCCAGCACCCGTGACCAAGACCGACTGGCCTGTGATGCAATGTTCTAATAGATCAGGCTGCGCCGGCACTGCATCACGTCCTAGAAGGTCCGCGATATCCACTTCCTGGATGTCGTCCACCTTGACCCGGCCGCTGGCCAGATCCATGAAGCCCGGGACGCTTCGTACGTGCAGTGGGAAGCCTTCGAGCAGGGTCAGGATTTCTCGACGGCGACCACGTGATGAAGAAGGGATGGCGAGCAGTATTTCCTGTGCGCCAGTCGCATCGATCATTTTTTGAATGTGGTTGGGTTGATAGACCTGGAGCCCTGCGATGACGCGATCGGCGATGCTGTTGTCATCGTCTATGAACGCAACGGGCCGCATCACCCGTCCCATACGCAGCGCGGCGACGAGCTGGTTGCCTGCAGCACCTGCGCCGTAGATAGCGACCTTGGGCAGACCGTCGTCTCGATTGGTGAAGGGTACATGTTGGGCCGCGGTGAACCAGTCGCCCAAGAAGTATTGGCGCATCACGAGGCGAAGCCCGCCGATCATGATCAGGCTCAACCACCAATAATTGAAGATAATCGAGCGCGGGACGACAGTCTTGTGATTGCTGTACCAATACACCACCAAGGCCAATAGCAGCGCCGAGAGGCTGACTGCTTTACAAATAGTGATCAGCGCATCGTTACCAAAGTAACGCATGACAGCACGGTACATGCCGAAACGGATGAAAATAGGAATGGCGACCAGCGGAGCCGATGCGAACAGCCACAGATGCGTTTCGATCGGTGCTATCAACGCGTCGACACCCAATCGCACGACAAATGCAAGCCACAGCGCGATCCAGACCAGCACAATATCCATGGCTACCTGGATTGCTCGCTTGTGGCGCCTCGGGAGTCCCAACAAGACTGTTCTTAATTTATCCATGAATCCTTCCTGCACCCTGGCCAACTCCTAAACCCCGTCCGCTCTTACGCCGGTGGCAAACCATCGTGCGTTGGACAATCCATAACCGAAAAAAGCGAACCTAGCGTGAAATCAGGCCTTTTCAAGCTCGCCTGCATGAAACCTGACAGCAAGCATCACCAATGGCACATAAGCCACTATCAAAGCCAAGGCTCCGTCGATGTCCAACAATACGACGCATGCAGCCAACGGCAGCAGCCATAACAAATTGATTGCCATCACCGCCAAAGTCACAGGTAGATGCCGACCGAACTGACGCGAAGCGAACTGGTAGGCGTGGCTGCGATGAGCCTCGTAGATCTTGTCGCCACGAAGCAGCCGTCTTAGCAATGTGACGGTTGCGTCGACTATAAAAACACCGAGAAGGATCAGCCAAACCCATAAAAATTTGGATGAAACCCAGGCAGCCTGCAGCGACAGCATTCCCAGGATAATCCCGAGAAAGCCGCTACCTGCATCCCCCATGAAAATACGTGCTGGAGGGAAATTCCAAAAAAGGAAACCAGCCACAGCCAACGCTAGTGCGAGAGGAGCGACAATCAAGGCGTCAAAACCGCCCAACCAATAAAGCAGGCACGCCCCTAGACAAACGCAAATTGCCTCCACGCTGGCAATGCCGTCAATACCATCCATGAAATTGTAGAGATTAAGCACCCAGACAAGGTAGAACAGTGCGAGGATGTGTCCAAACCAAGCCAACTCCAAATCCAGACCAAACAATGTGATCGGCGGCAACCCACCTAGCCAGTACAACGCCCATACCGAAGCCGCGAAATGCCCCAGTAACCGCCAGCGAGCAGCGATGTGGCCATGATCGTCCAGAAAACCCAGAACAGCGACGCCCATGCCAGCCCCAAGCATCGCGTACATTGTTGGCCAGGTCAGAAACGCGGCAACAGCCAAAACAGGCAGAGCCAACAGAAAGCTAAGGACAATGGCCACACCACCGCCTCTAGGGGTCGGAACGGTATGTGAACTACGGGCGTTGGGCACATCAATCATACTGCGCGACAAGGCGTAACGACGTAGCAACCAAGTGAGCGCGCAGGATAAACCGACAAACAACAGGGACAACATAACATTCATATCGACATCCAACGTGTGACCCGGATCTAAAACCGGATTTAGCGACAGTCGTATCTCAACGGGAGTACCGTCGATTCCAACTGCTTCCCACTTCAATCAACGCGGCCCGTGCATCCTCTTCTGGATGCCAGCCCAACAAACGCCTGGCCTTGGATGAATCAACTTGCAGCGAACGGAAGAGCTGCACATGCAAATTCTGGCGACCAATCAGTTTGGCTCCGAATAAAGCCAAGCTATCCGGAATAGGAAACATAAATGGCCGCTTGCCCATCCCTTCAGCGAGCAACTTTACTATATCGGTCGTAGATAGATCACACCCGTCAGATACAAGAAAAAGCTCTCGAGCGGCATCGGGGTGACGGATACACAACTCAATAAACCCCACCAGATTCTTGAGGGAAATCATACTTCTCTTATTGTCCAGAGCGGCGAAAGGCAGTGGTAACCCGCTCGAAACCAACCGTAAGAGCCTGGCGAAATTTCCTGGTGCCTGAACATCATAAACCAAGGGGGGACGAACGATAACAGACTCAATAGGTAAGGTTTTCATCATTGCATTGAGTTGCAATTCCGCTTCATATTTCGAAACGGCATAGTCAGCGTGAGGGTGAGCTGTGGTTCGCTCATCAAACGCACCTGTGTAGGTTTCTGATCCGTTGACGCCTATCGAGCTGATATAAACAAAGCGCATCACACCCGCAGCAATAGCCAGCTGAGCCAGCCGTACCGTCGCATCTCGGTTCGCAAGACGATACAGCTCAAGGGCGCCAGCATTTTTTTCTCCCAGCACATGAGCACGTCCCGCCAAATGAACAATGCAGTCGATGCCCAACCCCTCTAGACTAAGGTCATTGGAACGCTCAAGATCGGCCACCAAATAATTAACCCTGTCGATCGGCTTAGACAACTGGCGAACCACTGCAGATACGTTATAGCCCTCCGACAAAAGCCTATGACAAAGAGCCCTACCGATGAAGCCGTTAGCCCCGGTAACTAAAACGTTTCGAACTTCCTTGTGATTATTGGCAGTCACGGTTAGAAATTCCTCGGCCAATCGCAAAGTACAGCAGCCCGGCCTTGGTCATCTCGGTAGGGCTGAAGATATTTCGCCCGTCTACAACTACAGGGTAACGCAAAGTACTCTTCAGCCAATCAGCCTCTAACGTCCTATAGGCTTTCCATTCAGTACAAATTACCAATGCATCGGCGCCCTCGACCGCATCCTCTCTGGTAGCGCATAACGTAAGGTCATCACGAGCACCGTAGATTCGCTTACATTCTTCCATTGCTTCGGGATCGTGTGCCCTAACAGAAGCACCAGCGGCCCACAAAGCTTCCATAAGGGTACGGCTTGGAGCGTCCCGCATGTCATCGGTATTTGGCTTGAAGGCCAATCCCCACAGGGCGACGCATTTGCCCTTGAGCTGGCCATCAAAAGCCTGTGTCAATTTTTTAAACAAGATATCCTTTTGGCGATTATTGACCGCCTCGACAGCCAGCAATAAATCAGGCTGATAGCCCGCTTCCTGAGCAGTACGAGCCAGTGCTTGGACATCCTTGGGAAAACAGGACCCGCCATACCCACAGCCTGGATAAATGAAGTGGTAACCGATCCGGGGGTCGGAACCGATACCAAGGCGTACATTTTCAATGTCTGCATCGAGACACTCAGCCAAATTAGCCAATTCATTCATAAAACTAATTTTAGTGGCCAGCATAGAATTCGCTGCGTACTTGGTAAGCTCCGCTGAACGAACATCCATAAACATGATCTTATCGTGATTACGATTATATGGCGCATAGCATTGGCGCATGTCATTGGCGACTTTTTCCGAATCAGTGCCAACGATGATTCGAGGTCCTTTCGTAAAATCATCAATAGCTGCTCCTTCCTTGAGAAACTCAGGATTAGAGCAAACATTGAATTCTATTTCTTTATTTCTGGCTTCAAGTTGTTGCCTTACAACAGCTTTCACCTGATCAGCGGTCCCTACCGGAACCGTCGATTTATCGATAATCAACTTTTCACTGTCCATATAAAGACCGATAGTTTTAGCAACGGCCAACACGTATTGCAGATCAGCTTTACCATCTTCGTCCGGCGGTGTTCCGACGGCGATGAATTGAAGATAGCCATGCTCGACACCTTTTGCAGCGTCGGTCGAGAACCTCAGACGTCCGGCCTGGACGTTATTCAATATCAGCTCGTCAAGCCCTGGCTCGTATATTGGTATGACACCACGGTTTAAGGCGTCAATTTTTTCCTTGTTGATATCAATGCACATCACCGTATGACCGACATCAGCCAGACAAGCTCCCGTGACGAGCCCAACATATCCACTACCGAATACTGTAATTTTCATCGAGACTCAACTTTTAACTTTTTTCCGACAACAGATTGTCAAAATACTTGATCGTTTTTTCCAAACCTTGATCAAGCATAATTGTCGGCTGCCAATTCAACAGCTCCTTAGCTAAGCTAATATCCGGCTGGCGCTGCTGGGGATCATCCTGAGGTAATGGCTGGAACACAAGTTTCGAATTCGAACCCACCAGTTCCAGCACTCGCTCAGCCAGCTGCCGAATAGTGAATTCACCCGGGTTACCGAGATTGACTGGGCCCGTGACGCTATCGGGTGTATCCATTAAGCGCAGAAACCCTTCTACTAGATCGTCGACGTAACAGAAGCTACGGGTCTGCTGTCCCTCACCGTAGATAGTGATGTCCTCTCCACGAAGCGCTTGAACAATGAAGTTACTTACGACCCTGCCATCATTCGGATGCATACGTGGGCCATAGGTATTAAAAATACGAGCAATTTTTATCCGAACATTATGCTGCCGGTGATAGTCAGAAAAAAGTGTCTCTGCACAGCGTTTCCCTTCGTCGTAGCACGACCGGATGCCAATAGGGTTTACCTTCCCCCAATAGGACTCAGGCTGGGGATGCACTTCTGGATCGCCGTACACCTCACTGGTAGAAGCTTGAAAAATTTTGGCTTTGGTTCGTTTAGCGAGCCCCAACATATTAATCGCGCCGTGAACGCTGGTTTTCAACGTTTGCACCGGATCGAATTGATAATGTACAGGAGACGCTGGGCAGGCCAGGTTATAAATTTCATCAACCTCTACATGTAATGGGAAGGTTACATCGTGACGAAGAAGTTCAAAGTACGGATTCTGCAACAGGTGAGCGATATTGCGCTTAGCACCGGTATAAAAATTGTCCACACAAAGAACTTCATAGCCCCGTTCCAACAGCCGCTCACACAAATGAGAGCCAACGAAGCCTGCCCCGCCAGTAACCATTACACGTTTCATAATCCCTTCCTCAAAATTCGATAGTAAAATCCACCCAGCGCATGGGTAATTGTGTAAAGCGCTGCTTGAGCAGCAGAAGTCCCAGGATATTCTTTATGAACCATATACATACGCTCAAGCATGTATTTTTTCGAACCTGATATTTGGCCTACTATTCGTCTATAGCTAAGCAAAGGATAACAAAGCTTTATTGTAGTCCCGATTTCCTCATGCATTCTCAACCAGCAATGATAATCCTCAACTGCCTTGTAGCGGATATCCTCATTGAAAGGAAAGCGCAACATGAGATCTTTCTTAACCACCACGCTAGAGGTAGGAATCCGGCCTTTTATCTGCTGCTTAGCGAAACTGATTTGCTCCAAGGCAACTTCCATCACCGGATCAAAAGTGAGAAGCGTATCATCAGTAAAGTCTTTCATTTGGGTGCAACAAAAATCGACATTACTTGTCTGAAGCGCGTCAATTTGCAGCTTCAGCTTCTGAGGATGCCATATATCATCCGCATCTAGAAAAGCAATCCAAGCCCCAGATGAATTACGTACACCAATGTTTCTAGGAGCCGCCGGAGCTCCATTATTTTTTTCAAGAGATATAAGCTTGATTCTCGAGTCTTTCTCTACGAACGATTGGACAACTTGGCGAGTTGCGTCCTTCGAGCAGTCATCTATAACGATCAGCTCCCAATCGGTATAAGATTGATCAATCACCGACTGTATTGACTGTGCGATCAAGCCCTCCGCATTATAAGAAGGCATGATGACTGAAACCAATTTCCGCGCAAACTCGCTCAACCTCGATCTCCTCTTGGCATTTTTGCCCTAACATTATCTACCCAGCGCAACCCGAAACGCCTGCGTATCAAAAGTGGCTCCAACATGATCGGCTGGGCCTCGTATCCTGCAAGCTGCGCCCATTCCTTCTTCTTCAGGGCATCGACTACGGCGTCTTCGCCATAGCCATCGTCAGCGAACGTCGCGTCGTCAGCTGTCAGCTTACCTGTTTTTAGCATGGAGATAATTCTCTCAGGGTCAGCTCCCTCAAAATACCTGTAACGCGTAGTCTCCACAGCTTTGACATATTTTACGTATTGTGAGAAGCGGTGAGATCTTAAATATAAAAAGCGTAATGTCTTGCGAATAACGATATCTGGATCAAGCGAAACCAGAGCATCACTTGCATATAAAGACTGCTTATCTCTAAACACTCTTAAAAAACCCGCCTCCTGATACGTTGAAGGCCCCATGCAGATAACTTGCTTGCCACATACCCCGGCTTCGACTGCAGAGCTTCCGCCATTAAGGACTACTATATCCGCCTGCTGAATAAGATCATAGGTACTTGCCTTTTGCTCGCTGGATATACAATAGATATTATTCTTGAATGCCCACTCTTTATATAAAGAAAGCGATCTGTCACCGACTACTTTCCCTATGTTTTCAGCCCAATTGGGATGACAGCGAACCACTACTTGCTCTGGCTTTATTGAAAACGCTTCGAATAGATCATCAAGTGCCTTGGTGTTGTCCTTCCACTCCGTACGCCACTCATCGTGACCGGCAAATTCGTTTTTGCTACTTGGAATAACCAGTACTCGGGGCCCGTCGCTGGTTAACGGCCAAGGTGCAGGTTCGGGATTTCTATTATATAGACGCCATTCGAGAGAATTTTTTTGCAGGAAGCGTTCACCTGCCAGACGTCCCGCCAACCTCGCCTGTTCAGCAGTCAAAGGTCTATCATCGTATTCTCTAACCATATCGCCCAGTGCCTTAAGCGACAGACAGTTCGCGTTGGGGATCAACTGGAGCCCGTCACCGAACCAAGTTCGCTCATGAGTGATATAGGGAATATTTCTCTGCTCACACGCATACGTAATAGCCCGGGGCAAATCCATTCGACCATTGAAACAAATTACCGCTTCTATACGGTTAGCTTCTATCCACCGGACGGCGCTTTGGTACACTGTGTTAATAGGTACATACAAACTTTCCCTGACCGTAACGACTTGAGGCTCATTCCACTCAATCTCAGATTCGGTCCGGTTTAACGTACATGAACTGGACAGGGCGAGACGGTCTAACACATCTGAGTCTAGACTTTCAGAGCCAGAGCTTACGGAAGTGACATTTTTTACCGGAAAGCTCCTGACGCCTCCCAAGATACATTTGGGACACTCTTCTAGCTTCCGCTTGCCTTTGATAGCTCGGGAGTAGCAATTACTCACTGCACCGTCACAGGTCAGATAGAAAATCTCATGCCCGCCATCTTCAAGCATTCTAGCCAAATAATACAAATGCTCGACGTGAGGCCTAAAAGAGAACATATTGACAAGTCCGATCCTCATAAAGACCTAACCTCCTTTTTTATCGAGCACAGAAACATATATATACCTGCCGCCGAACACAGCGAAGCCAAGACAAAAATAAACATAATTACATTCATAGAAGAGAGGACAGGGGCTACTAACAACGTATCCAGTAAAGCAACATAAAATATCACCTTAAATATACCGTTAGAGCGCAGAAGGGAGAAGTTCATCCAAGCCAAGAGGCTAGCCAACAAAAGCGCTCCTGCGACAACCCCAAATAAACCATACTCGTAATAAATCGATCCTGGCAAGGAGTTAAATAATCCCGCATACTGATATTCCCCACCTGCCGAGCCGATAACCTTCGAACTCAAGGCGAGTACGCCCCCCCAAAGCGCAGACCCGCCCGCATCAGAAGGTAAATATTGGATATTTTCGGACAGCACCCAGAACGTATGGGTTACATATAAGGCGGTCAGAAGAAGGTAATTTTTTATATCGCAAACAGCTCCAGAGTCACAAGCATTGTAAGATTGGGTTTTCATGCCATGAAGGTGATCTACAAAGCTATTTAGATAAGCCTCCGAGTCATTTCCACCCACAGAAGCTCGTGCATAAAAAACAAACATGATAGCTGCCAAACAAAGCATACCCGCAAAGAAAATCCAAACCAAAGATCTTATCTTAAACAGTTCTGCATACGCACCTCGACCGGAACTTCCTCGGGCGATAATTACCGCAATAAAACTAACGACCAACACACCGATGAGTGAGCGTCCGCCGAGAATATAAGACCCTGTCAAAAGCGCGACAAAAATCAACGACGCTAAGACCCACCGCTGTTTGCAGGAAAAAAATTCATAGTAGTAAACTAGAAATACAAAAGCAAAATAGTACCAGAATTGCAACAGATTCCCCACCACGCTAAAAATAGAAGAAACGCCCTCAGCGCCTGCTCTTTCAGAATTCAACCGTGACCTGATCTCCACAAAATTACTACTTAAGTAATCCACACCCTGATATAAAGATCGATCTATAATTAAAAAACCAAGCCCCAATATCGACACCCAGCACGACAGCCTCATAACTGTATACAACTCACGAGACGGCGAATATACAGAGACTGAAATCGTACGCGCATCAATAAAATATAGACTTAGCGACACCAGAAAGTACGAAACAACAATGACCATATAAAATAGAGCATACACCCCATAGGCAGGGTATACATCCGCAACTGCGGATGTATAGGGAATAGACAATTCAAGCACCAAGAACAACAACGCAACAGCCAACACTATTGCAACCGGCAAAATAATATGCAATAAATTTTTCTTGGCAATTATCAATTCAGCCCGCCTTTTCCCACTTACATTACCACTCATCTTAAGACGTCAAAACTCAACGGCGTGTTTTTCTTGATATCAACAGCAGCGCTTTTTCCTAAGATAATGTCGAGGTATTTCGGCGGCAACCCATAGCCGGGGCGCACACTTCGTACATTTTTCAGACTAATCATCTCACCCTTGGCGATATTTTCCACTGCATAGAGGGAGCGCCTGAATTGCACATTTTCTTGCTCACTAGACTTACATCCATAATCAACCTTGCCCAGCGCCGCCCATGCCGTTTTACTATCCCGGCACAGCGCCATAAGCTCTTGGGGTTGCAGCGAAAAGCTGTCATCTGGGCCACCGCTGCTACGATCGAGCGTGAAGTGTTTCTCAATAATTGATGCACCCAGTGCAACACTAGTAATCGCGGTTGTATTATCCAAAGTATGGTCCGAAAGCCCCGTCACTAAACCATGGCGTTGAACCATGTCTGGTATCGTACGCAGGTTATAGTCTTCTGCCGGAGCTGGATAACCACTAACGCAGTGAAGGACCGCTAATTCTTTACAACCGCCCTGCCGAGCGGCTTCTATGGCCTCTGCTATCTCATCCGCATCTGCCATTCCGGTAGAGATGATCATCGGTTTTCCGGTGGCAGCAACATATTTTATTAATGGTAGATCTACCGCTTCAAACGACGCAATCTTGTAAGCGGGTGCATTCAGGTCTTCCAGAAGATCGACAGCGGTATTATCAAAGGGCGAACTAAAAATTGTGATGTCTAGCTTCCTTGCGTACTCAAACAACGGTGCGTGCCACTCCCAAGGCATCTGCGCCTCGACATATAATTCATATAGAGATCGACCGTCCCACAGCCCTCCCTTTATTTGGAACTCTGGAGCATCGGAATTAAGCGTTATCGTGTCCGCAGTATAAGTCTGTAGTTTTACAGCGTCGGCGCCAGCCTTCTTTGCAGCCTCGATAATTTTCAAGGCGGTTTCCAGTTTGCCGTTATGATTCGCAGAAAGCTCCGCAATCACATAAGGAGCGTAATCAGCCCCTATTTTACGCCCCGCGATGGAGATAAACGGACTCATTTTTACCTTCCCGATAGCTTAGTTAATTTTTCGCGCATAAACGACCTGTGAGCTTCCCACTCACGATCCAGGATTCCAAGCCTATACACGTCAACAAATTTACCTTCTACCCTGTGATGCTCCCGCAAAACACCTTCCACTTGAAAATTAAACTTCTGGTGCAGCTTTATTACAGCGCTATTGAAGGCCAATACCTCACACGACAATTTATGCAAGCACATTTTATCAAAAGCGTAGTCCAGAGCCAGAAATTCCATTTTGCTGCCTGTCCCTTTTGGTGCATCGGGAGCTGCATAAAATGCCCATGAGGATATAGCGTCTGAAATACTAATTTCGTTAAAGGCCACAACCCCCGTAGGCTTTCCTTCGATTTCGTACATAAAATACTTCTGATCAGCGCGATTTGCGACCCGCTCCCACCAAGCCAAGTGCTCTTTAAGGCTGATTTCATGCCTCGTATACATATTTGCCCGAACGGCAGGGGCGTTACGCCAAGAAAGCATTAACTCTAGCTCGTCTGCATGAATATCACGAAGTTGACCGAATAATTCCATCTCAATACCCATCGATACGATCAAATTTAGTGATCAACGATCCTATATACTCGCCGCCTGTCCCATCGGTTATTAACTGCGCGGATTCGCTAAGAACCTTCAGGTAATTTGGGGAATCAACAGCACGTTCTATGATCAGTTTCAGCTGCGGCAGCAGGCCCTCCTCAGGAGACACCATCACGACTGCTTTAGCCTCGCTCAATAAGCTGGCTGCAAACTTCTGATTCTCGGCAAGAACCAGTAAGGCAGTTGGAACGCCAAGACAGCAGCGCTCCCAGGAGGTCGCTCCGCCGGCACCAATTGACAAATCGCACTCAGCCATCAACTGTGCCATATTGCTAACACCTACGAGAACTTCGGTCCTCCACGGCATGGTATTCGCTATATTTTGGACTTCCTTTAACCAAGGGGCAGTTGACCCCATCACTACCGTGATACGGCAAGTGCTAGGCAGCCTCACCTCCTTCAACCCCTCCAATACTTGAAGAGTTATATTATCTTTATCCACGCCACCCAATGAAACTAAAATTGACTCGAGCTTATAATTTACCCGCCGCTTTAAACTGTAATGCCTGAGCCTTTTAAATTCGTGACGAAGCAACGCATACTTAGCACCGCATAAAACGAGGCAACCAGAGGGAACTAATGCCCTATAATCCTTGGGAGCACGTCCAAATGTTTGATCTAACAAGATATCCGAAGCGTGAATCCTATCGGCCAAATCATCGATAACTAAAAGTTTAAGACCATTTTTTTTAAGCGATAGCTCCCATCTCGCGTCTAACCCATAGTGATCAACGACCAACCAACTTGGTTTCAGGTCTGCAATTATTTGCTCACAGGCCTTTGCATCCTGTTGTTGACTTACACCCAACCAAGAAGCATGAGCTAGCTCATCCAGATCATCTGTCGTTATCTCACCGGGCTCAGCATCTTCGCCATTCTTTAAGCTATGAGCGCCGAACCCCTTGCCGTCAATTAAATCTAACAAATGCCCCGGGTGTTCCCTACAAATAAAATGGCAGTCGACGCCGGCATCCTTCAGGGCTTCAGCCAAGGTCAAGCAACGCATGACATGCCCAATGCCTATCTGCAATGACGCATCGGCCCGAAACACCACCTTCATACCTTTCATACTAAAGATTTTTCCGCTTGAAGCGCCCTATGCATCCACTCTGCACGCAGCCAATCTTCTGGGGTATCGATGTCTTGCACACGGTGGCGCGGCAGTACCACAGCGCTGGACTCTGGACTGAAAATCATATGCCCAGCCAGCCAAGCACTTACCAGCCCCCAATAGAATTGCCCGGCGTCGTGGTAGCTCTCCTCCAGATCCTGGGAGCGAGCGTTGAAGTGCTCGGCGTGAAACATCTCCACGCCTCCGTTTTCGGTCAGGCGAATCGCTCGCTGAATGGGGAATGCATAGCTGGTAACTGAAAATGCGTATTGGCTGCCCGTTCGCTCAAGAGTCGCCAGCCCTCGCTGCAAATCTTCAGGACTGACAAACGGGGCTGTCGCATAAAGGCAGCAAACCTGCTGGGCTTCAAACCCGTCAGCCCTGAGACGTTCAATTGCTTGCTGAATAACCGGTATCGTTCCGGTGTAGTCGTCAGCCAACTCAGCTGGACGCATGAATGGAACGCTGGCTCCGCAATCACGCGCAACACCGGCAATCTCTTCGTCATCCGTAGACACAATGACCTTATCAAAACAGCCACTCTCGAGCGCCGCCTCGATTGACCAAGCGATCATTGGCTTGCCACAAAACATCTTGATGTTTTTTCGCGGGATTCGCTTGCTGCCACCCCGGGCAGGAATGACGGCAAGTTTCATGCGTTCACCGCCTGATTAATGGCAGCTACCACGTGGTCTTGCTGTTCATCACTCATGGTCTGGAACATCGGAATGCTGATAGCTTCGCGATAGTAATCCTGGGCTACCGGGAAATCTTCCGGCTTGAACCCCATCTGTGCGTAGTACGGCTGCGTATGGACAGGAATGTAATGCAGGTTCACCCCAATCCCCTGCTCCCTCAGGGATTCGAACACTTGACGGTGGCTTTTGCTGATCTTGTCCAGCTGTAGCCGAATCACGTACAGGTGCAGGCCTGAATAACTGTCGGGATGTTGCCATGGGACAGTTACGGGCAACGCCGCGAGCAGATCGTTATAACGCGCCGCCAATTGGTGACGCCGAGCAATGTATTGATCCAGACGCTCCATCTGACTGACGCCCAAGGCTGCCTGCAGTTCGGTCATTCGGTAATTGAAACCCAGATCGATCTGCTGGTAGTACCAAGGGCCGTCGGACTCGTGAGTCATTTGCTGCGGATCGCGAGTAATCCCATGGCTGCGCAAAAGCGCCATCTTGTTCGCCAGTTCGGCATCATTGGTCAACGCCATCCCGCCTTCCGCGGTAGTGATGATTTTTACCGGGTGAAAGCTGAATACAGTGATGTCGCTATATTTGCCGCTTCCGATGAACTCGCCTTGGTATTTTCCACCGATGGCATGAGAGGCATCTTCAATCACCATGAAGCCATAACGCTTGGCGAGCCTATGGATTGCCTGCATGTCGCAGGGCTGGCCACAGAGGTGTACCGGCACGACCACCTTAGGCAGCGTACCCTCTCGCTCAGCCTTTACCAGCTTGCGCTCCAGCGCTTGGGGGCAAAGGTTGTAGGTTCGAGGATCGATATCAACGAAATCAACCTGGGCACCGCAATACAAACCACAATTCGCAGAAGCGACGAACGTAACGGGACTCGTCCATAAACGATCACCGGGACCCAGCCCCAAGGCGAGGCATGCGATATGCAGCGCCGATGTAGCGCTATTCACTGCAAGCGCATGGCTAGCACCCACATGGGCAGCAACCTGTTGCTCAAAACGGGGGACCATTGGCCCCTGGGTGAGGAAATCAGATTGCAGTACACCGACAACCGCGTCGATATCGGCTTGGGTTATGTCCTGGCGACCGTATGGAATCATGGATCAGATACTCCCGATCTTCGCTTCGTTGGCAGTGATCCAGTTGCGTAGATCCTCGTCGCTCATCCACTCGGTGTTGTTATCACTGGCGTAGACGAACCCTTCCGCGACTTTCTTGCCGTCCTTGATACGTTTCGGACAGGTCGCCCACTCGTTGATGACCGGTAGGATCTTGAAATGCTCCGGGTACTCGTACGTGTAATAGGAATCCTCAGCGCTGATCATCTGCTCGTGCAGCTTTTCGCCCGGGCGGATACCGACGATCTTTTGCTTAGCGTCGGGAGCCACGACACGGGCAAGGTCGGTCACCTTCATCGAAGGGATCTTTTTCACATAAATTTCGCCGCCTTCCATGTCTTCGAAAGCGTGCCAAACCAACTCGACACCTTCCTCCAGCGAAATCATGAAGCGGGTCATGCGCTCATCGGTGATCGGTAGCTCACCCTTGTCCTTGATGGACATGAAAAAGGGAATGACCGAGCCGCGCGAGCCCATGACGTTGCCATAGCGCACGACGGCCATGCGAGTTTCGTGACCGCCTGCATATGAGTTACCAGCAACAAATAACTTGTCGGACGCCAACTTGGTAGCACCGTATAGGTTGATCGGGCTACTGGCCTTGTCGGTGGACAACGCGACAACACGCTTGATGCCCTTATCGATACAGGCGTCGATCAGGTTCATCGCGCCGTTGATATTGGTTTTGATGCACTCGAAAGGGTTATATTCCGCAGTCGGTACGATCTTGGTAGCAGCAGCGTGCACGACGTAGTCAACACCATCAAGGGCGCGATAAAGACGTTCTTTGTCGCGAACATCGCCAATAAAGAACCGAACGCGCTTATCACCTTCGAATTTCTTCGCCATGTCCCATTGCTTCATTTCATCCCGGGAGAAGATGATGATCTTCTTCGGGTTGTACTTGGCCAGGGTCATCGGCACGAATGTGTTACCGAACGAGCCGGTACCGCCAGTCACCAAAATCGTCTTGTTGCTCAACATCTACAGTCCCTCAAACCCAAAGCGAAACTTAATTATTTTTGCAGGACCACCTACTACTATCGCCCCTACCGGAACATCCTTGGTCACCACAGAGTTAGCACCAATCACCGAATGCGAACCTATTTCAACACCGGGCATTATAACCGCATTCGCGCCAATCCAAACATCATCGCCGATCTCGATCGGCTTATTGTAGGTCGCTAAAAAGTCCTCACGCGAAATTCGCCGCTCCTGCTCGCGAATGCTGATCCCAGGGTAACGATCATGCACATGCGAAGCTGAGGACATAAAAATGTTTGGCGCCAGAAGGCATTCCCTGCCAATTGAAACGTCACCGTTTATGGTCACGTTCCGCTGGATTGTCGTTCCTTCACCTATACGGATTCGCGTCAGCGCGGAAAGCTCAACGCCACTATTTAGCCACACCCCATCATCGAGCTTGACCTCTCCAACACCTGCGTTCAACAACGCACTTTTTACAGTGACTCGCCTCCCAATCAATATACGTCCTCGCCTGGAGACCCTAGAAAAGGGCGAGATCAACGATCTACGGGCGAGCATCGAAAAAAACAACCCGAAGACTCTAAGCCGAGCAACCACACCATCAGATAGTTTTTTTAGCAAAACTAGCTCTCCAAGAAAAGAAAATCAAAAATAACAACTGCACAGAGAAACCTACACACATCAAAGAAACGAAAGCAAAAATACCACCCGATTCAAATATCAAGCTGTAAAATACAGAAAGAATAAAAAACAACCCAAGCATACATAGCTGAACAGCAAGAAGTTTGTTTCTTTGCGACATTACAAGCAAATAAGACGTGTAGAAATCAGCCGAACGCAATATTGCGCACATCAAGAAAACCGCTCCAACCCCAGCGCTCGCCTCTAGCCATTCGGCAGCAAACCAGCGACTTTGCAAAAGCCAAAGCAAACATAGCAGCGCCACCGATAAAAACAAGCAAACCGAGAAGGAAATCCTGACAACGTACCTGAAACCTGCCCTAGGATTATCCAGACATATCTCTGGCAACAGAGTAATCACCCGGGTATTGATCAATTGCTGAATAGAAAGCGCCACCATCACAACAAGTGAGAGGTAAGAAAAGCGTGAAAAATCTTTAGGACTCAGATAATAGGCAGCAAAGACTCTATCCACATACTGCATAAATGCCCCAACACAAGTCACAGGCACAAACTTCAGGCAATCCAGAAGAAATGTCCGGCTTGGAACAACCATTTTTACGAGCCATGACATCAGAGACTTAAAGCAAAGAATGCCCCCTACAAGGACCTCCGCCAAAATCGCGTACGTGGCATTAACCGTGACAAATGCAACACACAAACCAGCTAAAGCGATAAACAAGTTTCGACAAAGCAACCGCTTCGCATACTCCACGAACCTCTTTTTGCTTTTTACAACCATCAGATCAACAGTAAAAACAAAAAAAACCAACACTTGGACTAGTGAGAGTAAAAATATAAGCATCGGAGCATCCGAAAGAACCCCGTAGCCAATTAATCCGATAAGCCCAACCAGCCAGCAGACGCCACCAAACCATTTTACATTCAATACAAACTCAGATAACTCCTTCTCATTGCTGGCTAGTAACGGCATCTCCGAATGGCATCTAACTATTACACCAGAACCAACAAGAAGGGCGCCCAGCCCTACGATCAACAAATAATAATTAATTTGAGCATATTGATCAAAAGAAAGTAAATGAGCGTAAGCGAACCCCTTTAGCGCAGCAACCATAGAGGCTCCGCCAGCGAACAACAAATAGGACCAGGCATTCAGCCTAGACGAATATTTTCTGAGCCTCTCTATCACTAACACAACTAACTTCCGAATAAGTATTAATCGAATACTCGAACTGCAGCATAAGCCTTGCCCGAGAAACTGGCGTAACACCTTTGTGTACAGTGATAGTGTCTTCGATCAAACACGTCCCAGCCGGCCCTAAAACCTTGACAACATTATCGACGCCATATCCGGAGATAATTTCTTCGTCGGTAAAGCGGCGAGATTTAAACATCGGCGATTCGTATTTAATCAATCTATTCGACGTTTTTACAAAAACATGAGGACCAGCATCATCATCCACATCGGTCAAGTAAAAGAAAAATTTAACAAACTTCAAGTCATCCAAATCAAAATGAAAAACATGTGCATGACGCGCCTTATCTTCTGCACTGGCATCCACAGGAAAAGTCCACCACATATTAACACTCATCAACTTTGGAGGAACTTTCAAGTACTTAGCCGCAACCAACAGCAAATACGGATCGTTAGCCAATTTAGAAATTTTTTCGTCTTGCTCCGCATCAAAGTATTGAGCCAACAAAAGTTCCTTGCCGAGAGCTTTCTGCGCTTTATCCCTATCTTTTAAATAAAAACCTTTGGTTTGATCTCTATCCGCGAAACAGGGATTGCTTTCCGAATAATCCAAGAGATACTCAACAACATCCTTTGGCAACGACGGCCCAGCTAGAGCACCATTAATCTCCAGTTCTGCAACCACCGAATCTATAGACTCGACATCAAATACTACAAATGACTCCTCTTTTCTATTTACCTGAGCCTTTACAAAAATAGCTAGTCGCTTCTTATTAAAAAAAGCCACGACAGTCCAAATCAGAATCCTTACTGACCTTCGCTTAAACAAGCCACGCATAATTTTATATTTTGTCAACATGATTTCCCTGCTTATCAGCTACCAAAACCCAAAAAACATCACTATATCGACGAATGAAACCTGCTGAGGAGGGGTCACCAAAGAAAGCATTCCCCCTCGCCCGCACCAGCTCCATTTTCATGGGTAAATGAGAATTTTGTCCAGATGATTCAACTCAGTTGCTAGCACAGGTAGAGCTATGGAGCAGCGTGATGATCGTAAGTATACCTCTGCTGCTGGGTATGTAGCTGACCTGCGACAACATGCCAAGGCGAATCTATAAAACGAAGCAGCCAGCCTAAGGAGCCATAGACGCTATCGCATATATGGCGCGAGTTATAGCCACCAAATAACTTACTCAAGCATAAACTCAGCTTCTTAAAATATAAAAAGCCCGCTATCGCCGCACACCTCGACGATAACAGGCCAGCAAAGCCCCCCCAGACATTAAATATCTATAAACAAAGAGAACTCACTTAATCCGGTTCCGGATAAAGGCAAAACGAATCAATGCCGCAAATCCACCCAGAATCAAACCTATAATTGCGCCCAACACCAGAATCAAACCCTTCCTCGGCCTAACCGGACTCTCCGGCACCTCAACACTACCATCCTGCCGATAAACCGAAATGAGCTCAGGATCTATATTCAACTTACGATAAAAGTTATACCGCATTTGCAACGTCCGCAAATCAGATATAAACGCATCATCCGAAGACCTGGACTCCAACGTTTGAATTTCAGCCGCCAACGCCTTACTACCACGTTGGTAATCCATCTTGTTACCAGTATCAACGGTAATATCCACAGCAGCAGAAGAGTTGATTGTCGGCGAGGTCAGCCCAATCGCCTCGGCAATCTTCAACGCTTCCCGCAACTGCTGAATCCGATCCTCACGCACCCGCTGCGCAGTCTCCCGCAAGCTGACAATACGCTGCTCAAGATTCCGCGCCCTCACCGAAGCTTCAGTCGTCACGTTCTTGATCAGCTCCGCCTCGGCGGCCTCGCTGGCCCTCGCCACGTAGGCCTTGGCCCACTCGGTAGCCTTCACCGGATCGCCGTTTTGAACAGTCACCGAGAAACGGTCCGGCGTGTCCTTGCCCGGCCCCTTCACTACCAGCTCGCGCGAGAACCGATCATACAGGCGATCGAGAGCGCCCTTTCGCTGCGATTCATCCAGCGAAGGAAGATAAACCTGATTGAAAAAGTTCTGACGAAGAGACTCACCTTGCAAGTTACGAGCAAACACATCGTAAACATGCTGGATAGAATACGTTTCCAGCTCCGTACTTTTCCCACGCCCATAGTTCAACTCAGCGATCCCATTCTGAGTCGGCGGCATGATAAAAAGCTTTGCTTCATAGACAGGTTTGCTGAGAAACGCGTAAGCAGCGGCGCCAGCAGTGACCAAAAGAGTAATGGCCAGGATCAGCCATTTTTGCACCCAAAGCCCACGTACAAGGGCAATCAGGTCGATTTCATCTTCGTCGCGCACTGCAATACGATTATCTTGCATGGATAGCCTCGCTTCCTTTTTTCAGCTTTGCGCTTGCAGACACACTGGACGCATTAAAAGGCAAGACGGGCAAGTCCCCGGCGGACACGGCGGTGTTTTTATTTAAATTAAACAAATGCAACATACCCAAAGTCAGAAAATTGCGGCAGTGATCCTTACTCCGTACTCCGAGACTACTGGGCTCACATATCCATTATTTCAGCCGCCGACCTCTCCCGGCGATCCACGCCAAAAGGGGGCCAATCATCATTCCACAGAGAAGCGCTAGCAAGACAAAAACCGAAACAGGAAGTTGCGGTGCCGACCATCCGAGGAACAACAATGCGACAGGCTGATTGTTTTCAAGCACGAACAGTACGATAGCCGAAGCCACGAGCACCGCAAGTACGACAAGCGCCAGGCGCCTAAAGTTCCGCATGGGGACCTCTTTTTTTGGGGGCCGTTTCAGACGTCGTCATCCTCATCCTCATTCACCCGGTCTCGCAGCTCCTTGCCCGGCTTGAAGTGAGGTACAAATTTTCCATCGAGACTGACCGATTGGCCGGTTTTCGGGTTGCGACCCACTCGCGGGGCGCGGTAATGCAGGGAGAAACTGCCGAACCCACGGATTTCGATACGATCTCCAGTAGCGAGGCATTGGGACATTTGTTCGAGCATGGTCTTGATGGCCAGCTCCACATCCTTGGACGAGAGCAGCCCTTGATGGGTGACAATCCGTTCGATCAACTCCGACTTCGTCATGTTTTTCCCTTCTTTTTCAAGCAACTAGGAAAATCGCTTCAAAGGTTTTAGCATGCCCGAAGGAATTTGAACAGCCCAACTATTGACATATCTGCCACGCATGCTGGTCGCCCCTTTTCGGTGCGAGCGGACAGAAACCTTCAACTAGCGACACATGACCAGCATCGTTCTCGTCACGTAACCTGCCGGATTGAAGCCGAAAGGATATTGATCCTGATCCTTGGCGTCATCCGATCGGGTTATTACCTTGTAGCCTTGATCCTTGCACTCCCTGGCGGCGCGCTTGTAGCACTTCTCCCAGCCGGAGCCCAATCCAGAACAGTCGATCTCGATGCCGCTTACACCACGTACCGCGTGGGTCTTGGCGCTCGTCACGCACCCCGCCAACGTCAGCATAATGGCTACCAAAAAGAGCTTGTTCATTCAGATCCTTTCAATAAGAGACAGGCCCCTGCCTCGGATGTTTTTGATTATGTTTCATAACAGAGACAGCCTGATGAAGCGGTTGGTTTCGCCGCGCCCCGAATGATCATGACCACTCCTTGTTCGATCCAGAGAGATCCGAGAAATCGCAGGCACAAAAAAGGGCGACCGAAGTCGCCCTTTTTCTATGGTCTGACAGAACTCAGTTCTGCTTTTCCATCTGTGCACGCAGCAGGTCGCCCAGAGTGGTAGGACCAGCAGCAATGTCAGTAGCTGGCTTGTCGCGCAGGCTCTGGATTGCTTCTTTCTCTTCAGCATCGTCTTTCGACTTGATGGAGAGCTGGATTACGCGGCTCTTGCGGTCAACGCTGATGATCTT
>Ga0308169_10000789_pt1 | contig 41561 bp, 48 predicted proteins | sample PhyBR1_2_FD_202139 | JGI IMG/M metagenome (GOLD analysis project Ga0308169, IMG submission 202139) | Phyllosphere microbial communities from UC Gill Tract Community Farm, Albany, California, United States - DLSLSB.R1 | ecosystem: Host-associated > Plants > Phyllosphere > Unclassified | place...
AGCTGGGCGTCAGCGAGAGCAGCTACCCCCCCCACCTAGATCCGACGACGAGGAGGAAGGGACGAGACGCACCTGCTCCTCGTCGAGCCCTCGCACCTGTGCGCCGACACGCTCTGCCGTCTCTGCTACTGCGCCGATCTCACCGGCCATGTGCTCTGCCTCGCCCTGGATGCCGCCGACGACATCGCCCAACGAGCCGAGGGTGCGGAGCTGGCTGGCGAGGCGAGCGCGGGTCGAGATGAGGGCGGTGAGGCGCGCGTCGAGGGTGCCTTCTTGGGCCGTGAGGGCCTGCAGCTGTCGTTCGACGTCGGCGCGAGTGAGGAGGGCGGCTGGGTCGACCCGAGTCGTCGTCGTCGTCGTCGCGGCGAGAGGCGGCGAGACGAGGGGCGAGGCGACGGCGGCCATCTTGCGCGCGCTCGGTGCACCGGTAGAGGAGAGCTCAGCACGAGGCAGGGCTAGTCTGCTGAGCTCCTGAGCGAGGTGGTGTCGAGGGAAGGAGCAGCTCGCCGTCGTCGTCTCGCTCGCAGCGGGGCAGCTCTCGGCTGGTCCTCTCACGCCGCAGAGCGCGCTCGCTTGTGCTTGTGGGCTACCGCACACAGTGCTCTGCCACACACGCGCACCGCTGCGCTCTTGCTCTCGCTCCGCACCGCCTCCTCCTCCTCCTCCTCCTCGCCCTGTCGAGCCTCGCCCGGACAAGGCCGCCTCGACCACCGATCTTTGCGTGTCGCGCAAGCTATTGGGCGATGCCGCAGATGAACTCTTGGCCGGACCGGCTCCGCTCGGCTTCTGCACGCGCCTGCGGTTGTCGTCCCTCCGCGGAGCGTCCGCCTCGAGCTTCCCGCCGCCGCCCCTCGCTCGTGCTCCTCCTCCGCCCGCTGCGCCTTGCTCGGCTCCTTCCGCTAAGATGTCGCAGCCTGCCGCGCCCCGCGAGCCGCAGCGCGAGGCTCGGGTCACCGCGCTCGACGTCTTCGCCTCCGCCCTTCGGCTCGTGGTCGAGGAGCGCGCCAAGTCGGTCAAGGACGGCAAGCAGGCCAGCCTACTTGCTCTCGACGGTGCGTCAGTCTCCGTCTTACCCCAACTAGCTGATCCTCGCGCTGACGTGCACCCTCGTGACACAGGACTCGCCGGACTCGTCGCCGCCTACCTCGCCCTCAACCACCAGCACGGCCTCGAGCTTGCGTCGGCCTACCTCCTCCTCGATACGCGCTGGCCGTACAAGGACGCGCTCGTCACCTTCTGTCACGACAGCGCCGAGGCGCCGCCGCCGCTCGTGCACCACCTCCTCCAAGAGAACCGTGCGTGCCTTCCTCTCCCTCCTCTGCTCCACCTCGGCTCCACGAGCTGATGTGAGACCCCTTGCAGCTACCCGTAACCTGCCTCGCTACGGCCTCGAGCTGGTTCCGACCGTCGAGCGGCAGTCGCAAAAGGCCGACTTCGACTTCCGCCTCCTCGCGGCGACCCACCTGCACGACTTCATCGAGCGACACGTTGTCAACGAGGGTCACGTCAAGGCGCCGGGTCACCCGCAGCACCTCGTGCGCATCTCGGTCGCGTTCTGGAAGTCGATGGACCGCGCCAAGATGGAGCAGCTCGACTACGCCGCCGCTCGTCCAACGGCCATCGCCTTTTGGGCGCTCGAGGTCCTCTGCTCGCTCGACAAGGTCGACGTCAACTCGTACGCCTCCTGTCTGCTCCTGCGTCTCGTCTTTGCCTTCGCGTGCGAGACGCGCGACAGCCCGCCTCACCTCAAGGAGGCGTGGCTGAACAAGCGCGACTGGCGCGCGTGCCTGCGCATCACGGCCGCCAACGGCGAGCTCGAGCTGCTCAAGGACGGCGTCGGCAAGCTCTCGAACCCGGCGCTCCTCGACGCGCTCGCCGAGTGGGAGGTCAAGGTGCACGGCGGCGACCAGCGCAGGATCCGCGCGTCCTACTCGCGCGCCATGACGATGTACGGCACGATGGTCAAGGTGCGCAGCGCTTCCTCCTGCTTCGACTTCTTCTCGGTGTCTCGGAGCTGATGCTCGCTCTCGCGGTCGAGCAGGACACGGTCGCGCACCTCTCAAAGGACGCCGCCAAGGAGCATCGTGTGCGTCGCTCGAGCCACTTTCTCAGACCTGATGTTGTTGTTGCATGGCGTCTTACTGACGCTCTCCCGCTCTACAGGCTCATCTTACTCCAGGCACGGGCCGGCCGGCCGTCCAGGGCCTCTCGTCCTCCTCGAGCATGCCGCACCTCGGCAACCCTTCTGCCTCGGTGCGTCTCTCTCTCTCTTCGTACGGCCTCTCGACGCCTTCCCTAACGCGCTCCGCCGCAGGCTCGCACTGCTTCGACCCCTCACGGGCAAGCTCAGGACCCGTACGAGCCGGTGCGGACCCTTTCTTCCCTCTCGCGCTGTCCTCTCGGGCCTCGAAGCGCGAGCTGACCTCGATCGCGCTCTCGAGCAGGTCCGTCGCCCCACTCTCGACGACGCCTACGCCCTCCCGCCGTTGCAGCAGCCCATGCAGGTGCGCTCGTTCCCTCTCTCTCGCGCGCCCGAAGCAGGTCTGGAGCTAGCTGACCTTCTCTTCAGGCCGCCGAGCGCCAGCCTTCTCCCGCCGCAGACACCAGCCCGAGCCACTCTGACGGTGCTGGGGAGCGCGGGCGCGAGCGCTACGGCTTCTCTGCGATCAGGAGGCGCGTCTTCAAGCGGCGCGAGCAGGAGGGCGAGTCGCCGTAGCGGGTTGAGGCGTTTGCGTAGCGTCGGCTTCGTGCAAGTAGCAGTGCCTTGAGCGTGCATGTGGACCGGCGAAAGAGCACGAGAGCTTCGTCGAGCGAGAGAGGTGCGGCGGAGGCGGCGAGAGCGGCCTCGCCTCACGCTCGCCTTGATCCGCCTCACGCTCGCCGACAACTGCTCAAGGCAGGCGCTCGGCTGTCTCGACCTGCACAACTGGCTTGTGTGCGCGCAGGTACGCCCGCCAATGTGCGCCCCCTCTCCTTCCTCTCCCTCGAGAGCCGGTCCGAGGATGTGCAGCTGATGACAGCTCCCTCCTCCCCTCGCCTCCTCTGCAGCTCGTCTGCAGCCACAGAGCCGGCTCGACAGCGTCCTGTCTCCGCCTGGTGGTGCGACGCAGGCTGCCGCGCTCCTTCGCTCGATGTGGCCGACCTGCTCCTCCTCCAGCCGGCCGGCGGCAACGCCGATGAGCCGGCCTTTCGGCTCCGAGCTTCCTGCTGCGGTCCGCGACACCTCTCCTGGATCCTCGCCGGCCTTGTCGATCGCTGCCTCCTGGACGTGCGCCGTCCGCGGACCTTCCGCGAGCGCGCCGGGTCCGCCCTGCTTTGCTTCTCTTTCCTGCTGCTCTCCCTCGACCTCGACGAGATGGCGCACGAGCTCAAGAGCACGCGCTTCACCGCTCTCGACGCGCTCGGCATCGCCCTCAACGCGCTGCTCCACGGGCAAGAAGCGGTCGCTCACCGCGGTTTGCCGCCTCGCCGATGCATCATCGACGGTCCGTCCTTCCCTCCTCCCCATCCCAAGGCCTGCGCACACGCTGACTCGGCGTCTCTGCAGGTCTTCCCGCCGTCATGGCGGCCTACCTTGCCTGCTGCAGCCACCCTGCCCGGCAGCTCCCGTCCGGCGTGCTGCTCATCGACAAGCGGCTCTCCACGGAGTCGGCCCCTCTGCGGTTCTACACGGACCAGAACGTCGACATCGACAGCCTCGTCACCGACATGGTCTCGGGTGCGGCTGGACACGACCAAGGTCCGTCCCGCTCTCGACCCTCGCACGCGCTGGCCTGATGCTGACTCGCGCCCGCGCCTGCAGACACCCGCGCGTACGCCTTCCACCGCTACCAGCTCGAGGTCCCGCCAGAGCGAGCGCACGACGACACCGCGATGGCCCTCCTCTACATCTCGCCGAGCTCCTCGGACGACCTCGCGTACGCCCAGTGGCACACCTTCAGGGCGGCCCAGCTCTGCGTCGACGGCCACCCGGCGCACATCCTGCGCCTCTCGGACGACCTCGAGGACGTCATACGCTCGCTCGGCATCCGCAGCCTCGCCTACTCGACCACGCACCCGACCGCGGTCGCCTTTCACGCCCTCGCGATCATCGCGACGGCGGGACTGCCAACCGGCAAGGTGCCCGACAGCATCTTCAACCTCGGCTACCTCGTCCGGGTCATCTTCAACCTCGAGCGCGAGAGCGTCGAGCGCGTCGGCGTCGAGGGTCACTTCCTCTCGCGCACGGTGTGGTACCACTGCCTCTCGCTCTGCGGGCCGACCCTTCACGTCGTGCGCGACAAGGTCGCCAGCGTTGCTTGGTACGCGCTCGGGCGCAAGATGGCCGTATACGAGTCGAGGCTCGACTCGTCGCAGGCGGGCTCGGACCGCGCCTTCGAGGAGAGCGCCGAGCAGTACACGCACGCGCTCCATATGCTCGCCGAGCTGTTCAAGGTGCGCTCGCCCTCTCTCTCTCCCTCTCTCTCGTATGCTTCGGCCCTGCGACTGACGAAAGACACGCTCGCTGCAGGTCACCATCGACTTCTGCCTCTCGGGCGAAGAGCCCATCCGGATGAGCGAGGTCCACCAGGTGCGTCGCCTTCCTCTTTCCCTCCCTCGGCTACCTCAGGCTGACGCCGGCACGTACAGTTCCCCTTCCTCGACCAGTGCGCGCGCCCGAGCTCGCCCGAGCTCGTCGCCTCCTCCCGCAGGCTCGCTCCGGGCAGCTCGCCGCTCCACCGCCGAGTGGTGCGTCCCTCTTCCTCTCCTCACCGCATCTCACCGCAGCAACGCATCCCTGATCCTCGTCGGCAACAGCCGCTCACGGCGAGCCCCGAGCGCACGAGGCCGGCCGCGGCGACGAGCTCACCGTCGACGGCGTACCACCCTGTGCGCCTCTTGCTCGATCTCCGCCTTTTGTGGGTCGCTCACTCTCTCTCCGTCTGCAGCAGCCTCGTGGGACCGCGCGTGTGCAGGTCAGGAAGGCATAGATGCTGCCCTCGCCGGCGCAGGAGCCCCTCGTGCGTCCTCTCTCCCTCTCTCTCGCCTTTGCAGCGCCTCCTCTCGCCCCCTCTTGCTCCCACTAACGCACACTACCTCTCGCAGATCTCAAGGAACGCTTCGACGACCGTGCCGAGTCGGGCCCGCGGCGAGCGGCTTCCCTTGAAGCGTTTCGCGGGCGCAGGGAGGACAAGTGAGCGGCGGCGAGTCGGTAGGGCTTGAGATGCACGGTCTGCGATGCAGTTGTTCGTCTGTCAATGCACGAAAGAGCGAGAGCAAAGGAGCAAGAGCGGGCTGCCTTTGAGCTGTTCGGCTCTCGGTCGACCGGCCCTCCTCCTCCTCCCTCAACCTCGACCTCTGCTCGCCCACACCACCTCGCGGCAGCTCGGCGGCACCCGCACTACCTCGCACGATGGGTGTCCAGGGCCTGTGGAAGATCGTCGGCCCTGTCGCGCGGCCCATCACGCTCGAGTCGCTCGAGGACAAGCGGCTCGCCATCGACGCGAGCATCTGGCTCTACCAGTTCCAGATGGCCATGCGCGACCGCAAGACGGGCGACACGCTCCACGGTGCCCACATCAGTGCGTCCTGCCCACTCCTTGGCCCTCCCCAGGTCCTCGAAGTGGAGGAGGCGGTGCTGGAGCTGATGAGGAAGCGGCGAGCTGACCACGGCTCTCTCGCTCGCAGTGGGCACGTTCAGGAGGGTGCTCAAGCTCCTCTTTCACGGCATCAAGCCCGTCTTCGTGTTCGACGGCGACGCCCCTATGCTCAAGAAGCGCACCATCGTGCGTCCTCCTCTCCCTCCTCCCCCTCCTCTTGCACCGTTCAGAGCTGACGTTGCTGTTCGATGCCTGCAGGAGAAGCGCAAGCGCCGCAAGCAGGGCGCCGGGGGCGACCTCGCCAAGACCGCGCAGAAGCTCCTGTCGGCACAGCTCCGCACGGTCGTCGCCGAGCGCGAGTTGAACAAGTGCGTCCCTCTTCCTCATCTCTGCTCCCTCGCAGTGCGGCTCGAGCTGACTCGATCTCATGCAGGCGGCGCAAGGAGAAGCGCGATGCGGCCGCGCTTTCGGCCGGGCGCGCAACCTTGTCGGACGTCGACACGGGCGAGCAGATTGGCGAGGACGCCGTCTACCTCGAGGACCTCGACAAGCCCGCCTCGCCCCTCAAGGCCGTCCGCAAGGACGCCCTGCGCGACGAGTACGCGCTGCCGCAGATCCAGGGCTCGCTCGCGGCGCGCGCCAAGATGTCGGACCCGCGCATCGCGACCGAGGAGGAGCTGCGCGAGTTCATCGAGGACCTGCGCCCCGAGGACCTCGACATCGAGTCCGACTTCTTCAGCACGCTCCCGACCGAGGTCAAGTACGAGATCCTCGGCGACCTGCGCGTCAAGACCCGCCAGGTCAACCACCGCCGCGTCCAGCAGATGCGCGGCGCCGCCGCCGTCGACTTCTCCAAGGCGCAGATCAGCCACCTCATGGAGCGCAACCAGTACACGCAGAAGCTCCTCAGCGTCACGGACGAGCTCGGCAAGTCGGCCATCGCCATCCCGACCCGGGTCGCCGGCTCGCGCAATCGCGAGTACGTCCTCGTCAAGCAGGACGCGAGCAAGGGCGGCGGCTGGGTCCTTGGCGTCAAGAACCCAGAGCTCCTCAGCACCGAGCCCATCACGCTCGACACGACGACCGACGAGAGCGTCGACGAGCACACCGACACGGACGAGTTCGAGGAGGTCGCAGGCCCGAACGAGTGCGTCGCTCTCTCTCTCTCTCTCTCGCACACCCAGTGAGGTGGACCGAGACTGACTCGCTGTTCCCTCCCCTGCAGCGCACAAGCTGGGCTGCCGACGCCCGACGTGCAGGCGCGTCGGGCCCTCGCCGAGGAGGCGGTCCGGGCCCGCTTCGCCGCAACCGCGCCTGGGCCTGTCGCCGACCCCTACCTCGACCAGCCCGCCGCGTCGACGTCTCGAGGTGCCGGGCTCTTCCAGCAGGACGCACCCGCCGACGATGAGGACGTCATCCTGCAGCAGGCGCTGTACGAGTCGGCGCAGGCGGCCGAGTCGCACGACCTGCACCGCACCTCGCTTCCGCCCATCGCCTCGACCTCTCGCCCTTCGTCCTCCTCGTACGCGTCGCACTACCACCCCTCGGCCTCCTCGTCCCGCCCGATATCCGTCATCGTCCCCGCCATCCCTCAGCCTCCTCCTCTCGCTCGCACCAGCGCCGGCGCGAGCGACACCGACGACGACGACCTCGAGTACGTCTCGCTGCCGGCGGCAGGCAACCACGCACCTGTGCATGTGGCAGCCCCGGCGCCTGCGGCAGCGTCGACGGCCATGGACACGGACGGCGAGGGGTCCGACGCCTTCGAGGAGGTCGCCGTCGTTCGTCCTCGCGCCCGAGGTGCGAGCGCCGCCGCCCAACCAGCGCTTGCACCCGCGCACTCGACTGCGGCCCCGGTCGTCACCGTCGCGTCCTCCTCACCGCCTCCTGCACACCACCTCGCGCCGAGCGGCTCCTCCCGCCCTACCTCGCCCACTCGACGACGTCCCTACACCCCTCCTCCGCCCGCCGCAGCGCCGAGCCGCACCCTCTTCGACAGCCTGCTCCCCTCCGACTCCGAGTCGGAGAGCGAGGCTTCGCCGCGCAAGCCTGCGCCGACACGTCCCCCCCTTCCCCTCGCTCCCGCACCCTCGCCTGCCGCCCGCACGGACTCCGCGCGCGTTTCGGCGTCGCCGGACCCGTTCGACCAGTTCGAGCAGGGCCGGGACGAGAACGAGGACGACGGCGAGGTGCAGGCGAGGGACTTTGCGTCCTCGCCGCCCGTCCAAGTCGAGGCCGACACCCTCCCCGGCCCTGCGTCAGCCGCTCCTCCTCCTACCGCAAAAACACCCCCTCCCATCTCTCCTCGACGGCCCTCACCTCGCGCGCCCTCGCCCCGTCCTCGCTCGCCCACGCCGGCGCGCGTCGACCCGTCCTCGCCCGCTCCGCCGGCGCCGCCGGCTACTCGATCGCCGCCGCCGACGGCACCCGTCATGTACGAGGAGGACCTCCTCGCCCTCGCCCACGTGTCGGCGCCGCTCCCTGCCGCGTTGCAGCCTCGGGCGACCGGCCCGGCCGAGCAGCAAGACGTCCGTGCGCCGTCGCCCGTCAACATGCCATCGCCGCTGCCGCTCCTCGAGAAGGCCCGCGAGGCGGTGCAGGCCGAGGAGGCCGACGTGCTGCCTGCAACCGTCGCACAGCTCGGGGCGCCGGCCGCCCCAGCTCTCGAGCCGGACGGCGAGGACGAGCAGATGGGCGAGTCGGCGGCCAAGGCCGACGAGCGCGTCGTCGACGCGCAGCAGGACCAGGACCAGGACGAGCTCTTCTTCTCGGACTGGAGTAGGAGCCCGACGCCGCCGCCTCGTCGGCAGCAGGACGGCGCCGACGAGGGTCCGAGCGGCACGGCCACCGAGCAGGTCGCCGAGGACGGCGCCGAGTGGTACTACGACCTCAACGACGACGAGGAGGCCGAGGCGCTGCAGGTCCTCGAGCGCGAGGAGGAGGCGTTCGCCGACGTCATGGCGCAGCTCCGCAACGAGAAGATCGAGAAGATGCGCGCCGAGGCCGAGAAGGACGTCCTCAAGCTGTCGGAGCAGCGCAACGTCGAGATGCGCAACGCCGACGGCGTCACGAGGCAGATGGCTGTCGACATCAAGGTGCGTCCTCGCTCCTCGCCCTCCTCCCCTGGGTGCTGCGCCGTGCCCAACCGCTCGCTGACGCTCAGACCTCTCTCCCTCCTCCTCTCGCACCCTCGCAGGAGATGCTCATCCTGTTCGGCATCCCGTACGTCGACGCGCCGATGGAGGCCGAGGCCGAGTGCGCGTCGCTCCTCACGCGCCAGCTCGTCGACGGCATCGTCACGGACGACTCGGACGTCTTCCTCTTCGGCGGCTCGCGCATCTACCGCAACATGTTCAACGAGTCCAAGTACGTCGAGTGCTACCTCCTCGCCGACCTCGAGCGCGAGATCGGCCTCGACCGCGACAAGCTCGTCCGCCTGGCGTACCTCCTCGGGAGCGACTACACCGAGGGCCTGCCCGGCGTCGGCCCCGTCGCAGGGCGCGAGCTCCTCGAGGAGTTTCCCGGCAAGCACGGGCTCGAGCGCTTCCGGGACTGGTGGGACCGGGTCCAGAGCGGCAAGGACTCGGAGCAGGAGACCAACACGTCGTGGAAGAGGCGCTTCGTGCGTCCGCCTCTCTCGCTCTCGGCCCTCGCTCTCGCCGCAAGCAGCTGACGCACACCATCCTCGCGAGCAGAAGAAGGGCCACAAGGAGCTCATCCTCGACAAGGGCTGGCCCCCGAAAGACGTTGTGCGTCTCCCTCTTCCTCGTCTCGCCGGGCACGACGATTTGCTGACTCACCCTCGCGCTCACGCTCCCAGGCCGAGGCGTACTACCGCCCTACCGTCGTCGAGAGCGACGAGCACTTCTCCTGGAGCGGCGTCGACCTCGACGGCCTGCGCTTGTGCGTCCGCTCCCTCCTCTCTTGCCCGCTCGCCGACTCGTCGCTGACGCGCGCTCGCGCACAGCTACCTCAACCGCGCCCTCGGCTGGGACCAGATCAAGACCGACTCGCTCCTGCTGCCCCTCATCAAGCGCGACCAGGAGCGCAAGGCCGGTGCGCTCCGCAAGCAGCCCGTCATGACCGACTTGTGCGTCACCCTCTCTCTGTTCCTCCTCCTCACCCTGGATTCTTTGCTGATGGAAGATCTACAGCTTCGACTACACGGCGGGCGACGCCCCATTCTCGCGCAAGAAGCAGCCCAAGTACGCGAGCAAGCGGCTGCAGAACGTCGTTCAGGCGCGCCGACCCCCCCTCTCTCTCACGAGCCGCATCCCAGACCCCGAGCTGAACCTCCTTCACCTCGCACGTGCGCAGCAATGGAAGGACAAGACGCAGCCCAAAGGTAAGGGCAAGGAGAAGGCCGAGGACGAGCCCGAGGAGGCTGACGAGGAGGAGGTCCAAGCGGCGCCGAAGAAGAAGCGAGCGAGGAAAGGTGCGAGGCTCTCTCTTGTCGGCCGTCTCCTGTCTCTCTCGCACGCACTGACTCTTCTTCTCTGCAACAGCCTCGACGTCGACCAAGGCCCCGGCCAAGAAGCGCACGACGGCCGCCTCGCGCAAGCGCGCCGAGCAGCAGGCGCGCACCGACCGCGCCGCGGCGAACGGCGGCGCATTCTCGAGCGACGAGGACCTGCGCTCGGACTGGGAGAAGGACGGCGACGGCGGAGCGGGTCTATCGGCGGGCACGAAGGCGCGGGCGACGGGCGCGAGGACGCAGCCGGCGAGGGCGAGGAAGGGTGCGAAGCGGGTTGCGCCGCCGTCGTCGACGAGCGGCGACGGCGAGGTCGAGTGACGCTAGGTGTACATAGTCGCAGGAGACCGCGCTTGTTGCAATTGCTGTGCCCTGTCCCTTGTCGCCGTCGAGCTCTTGCACCGCCTCGACAGTGGAGAGCAAGCACCGCCCGCTCGCCCAGCTTTTCCGAGCAGCGAGGACCTTTGTCGAGCCCGCTCGTGCATGGTCAAGCTGCGCCGCAAGTCGCACGAACAGGCCCGCCGCAACTCGTCCTTCGTCGCCCTCCAGCTTCTGAGCCCTTCGTCGTCCTCGTCGCCGTCCTCGTCACCGTTCGTCCTCCACTCGCCGCCAGCCAGCGCCTACCTCGTCCAGGACCCCTTCACCCACGAGGCCCCGCCCAGCGGCACCGTCCAGCCAGCGCACACGTCCACCGCTGCGCCGTCGATCTCCTCGTCATCTCGCCCGGCGCCTCCTCGACTCGCCCTCTCACCGACGATGGACCAGCAGCCCGGCCGGCAGCACCAGCAGCAGCAGATGCAGTACCACCCGCAGTACCTGCACGAGCAGCAGCAGCCCCGCCAGCTCCAGCCGCAGCAGCAACAAGGCCCCTCGTTCCCCCCTCAGCAACACGGCCAGCCCCACCCGCACCGCCAGTCGAGCTACGGCGTCCCGCCCAGCCCTACCAGCGACCCTCGCCTGCGCGCCAGCACCGGCAGCACCGGCTACGCCAACGCCCCGCTCTCGCCCGTCGACGGGCCCTCGCCCACTCGCCCTTACCCCGGCTCGGCCGCGACCACCGCAACGGCGAGCGCACGCCAGTCGCCAGCGCCCTCGGGCCACTCGCGTGACGGCTCGTCGGCCCCAACCCGCCCGACGAGCCAGCTCCCCTCGGCGGGCAGCTCTCGGTCGCTCGCGAGCCAGGCGGGCCCAGCCGCCGCCGGTCCAGGCGGCGCCGCACCGCCGCAGACGATCGCCGGCGAGCCGCTGCATGACCTGCAGCGCGCGGCGGCGCTCCTCAAGAGCAGCAAGTTCTACGCCGAGGGGTTCCTCATGAAGAAGGTCGAGGCCAACCCGGAGGGCAAGGTGCGTCTCCTCCCTCCTCTCCCCTCGACGCTCCTGCCCAACCTCGAGAACCCCGAGCTGACGTCGCACTCCTTGCGCTACAGGGCACGACCGGCGCCGATGCGCAGTGGGCCAAATGGTTCGTCCAGCTGAGCGGCTTCGTCATGTCGACCTGGAACGCCGCCGACATGGAGGCTGCAGCTCGCGAGAACCGCACTGTGCGTCCCTCTTCAGCCTCTCCCTCGATCCTCGCGATGGAGCTGACGCAAGACTGTGCGCACGCAGGTCCCGCCGCAGTATCTCAACCTCCAGGACGCCTTCGTCCACCCGATGCCGCCTCACCCTCGTGGGCCCAAGACGCCGACCCAGTTCCAGTTCTGCCTTAACAGCGCCGGCCAGAACCGCATCCTCTTTTGCGCTCCGAGCCTGCAGTCCCTCTCGGTGCGTCGCCTCTCGCTCTGCGCCGCCCTCGCCCGTCGTCGGCCCGACTGACTCCTCCTTCCCTCCCTCCCTCGCAGATGTGGATTAACGCCATCCGCCTCTCGTTCTGGGAGCGCTCGCGCTGCAACGAGATCTGGACCGGCTCGCTCCTCGGCGTGCGCGAGCCCCGCCCTCTCGGCTGGCAGGGCTACGACGTCGGCCTGCCCGCGCCGCACAGCGCCGGCTCGAGCGCCGACGGCGGGCGCAAGGCGAGCGCCGCCTCGGGCCGCTTCGAGGGCTGGCTCAAGGCGCGCCTGCCCGGCGACACCGAGTGGCGCCGCGTGTGGGCCGTCGTCGTGCGCGGCTCGAGCGTTCCGTCGCGCGCGAGCGTCGTCGGCGGGCCGGCCGCGGTCGCGCCCGCCGAGGAGAAGAAGAGCCGCAGGACGAGCCTGTTGAGCTTCGGCAAGAAGGACAAGAAGGCGGACGAGATCGCGGTCGAGGAGCTACCCGGCGGCGGCGCCGTCAGCACGCTCGCCTTCTACGACCGCAAGCCGGGCAAGAAGGAGCAGCCCCTCTGCGTCGCTCAGCACATCTACTACGGTGCGTCCTCTTCCTCTCTGCGTACTCTCTCTGCCCAGCGCAGAGCTCATGCTCGTCTTCGTCGCTCGCAGCCGCCGCCATCTACCCGGACCACGACGCCCTCCTCGAGAGCTCGACCCTGTTCAAGGTCGAGGGCACGTTCCTCAGCAGCGCCGAGGGCTGGGTCGCGACGGGCTACGGCGTCGGCGGCCGGGCCGAGAAGCAGGGCTACGCCTACATGATGCTCGAGGAGGGCAGCTGCGTCGACATGCTTCACTGGATCGTCGGCATCGCCGACGCCTTCAAGGTGCGCTCTCCTCTCTCCTCCCTCTGCGCCTCATCCTCGCAGCGCGCCCGAGCTGACGTCGACCTCGCCGCGCGCAGCTCTACGGCCGGCCGCGCAACTTCTCGTTTGACCCGCGCGACCCCAACTCGCTCTACTTCGCCCTGCCGATCGGCCCGCACCGCGACAGGCAGTTCCTCGACCGCGAACGTGCGTCCCTCGCTTCCTCTCCTGCTTCTCTGTAGCTCGGAGAGGCGCTCGTTTGCTGACGCCGTGCCCGTGCAGTTGTCGACAACCTGAGCATCAACGAGGGCCGCCCTCGAGCAATCCGCGCTACGTTCCACAGTGCGTCCTCCTCCCTCCCACTGCACCTCTCCATGTGCGCAACTCACGCGCCTTACCTCGTTGCAGACATCCTCTTCGACCGCATGCGCGGCGTGCGTCCCGCCTCGCTCGCCGGCCCGCCTCCTCCTCACGACGGCCGCAGCGCACCCTCGTCCGGCGCCGGCACGCCTACGTCGCCTGTCGACCCCAACGACGTGCCGCGGCGATGGAGCCAGCAGCCGCAGCAGCAGCCCGGCTCGCTTCAACCGCCGCAGGTCGGCCGCACCGACAACTCGCCGCAGCTCCCGCCCATCCTGCCGACGATCGGCGAGGGCTCGCTCGTCGACGACCGCCGGTCGCCCATCGCTGAGCCGCAGGCGCTCACGAGCGACCGCCCGTCGTCGTTCGCCGCCGCGACGCCGATCGAGCCGCAGGGCGTCGATGCGCGCCGCTTGAGCCTGCACCGCCAGAGCACGGCCGACCGGCGCATGAGCTCGTACGGCGCCATCGAGGAGTCGCCCGTCTACCAGTCGCCGTCGCCGTCGCAGCAGCAGACGCCGTCGCCGCAGCCGATCCAGGAGGAGGCGGCACCGGCCGCCGAGCAGCAGCAGCAGCAGCACGCTCAGCCGTCGGCCCAGCCGCAGGCGCAGCCGGCGCACGACCACCTCGGTCTGCGTCGTCCGAGCCACGGCGCGAGCGCCGAGAACGACATGTCGACGTACGCCGCCTACCTCTCGTCCGACATCGCTCGCGAGCGCACGCCGCCGCCGCCGCCTACCTCGGCGCCTCGTCAGCAGCAGCAGCAGTACCGGCACGAGCCCTACCAGCAGTCGCAGCAGCAGCCTCGCAGCGCCCCGACCCGTCTCGTCGCGCCGATCGACACGGCCGCCGAGGCCCGAGCGGCGTCGTCGAACGGCTCGACCCCTCTCCACCAGCTCTCGACGGCGGCCGCCATCGAGAATGGGCACCAGCAGCACACGCCGCACTCGGCGAGCGACCGCTCGCTGAAGACGCACCTGAGCTACGCGCCGCCGGCCCAGTCGACCAACTCGCACGCCGACTACGAGCAGCTCGCTCGCTCGCCGGTCGAGCAGAGACAGCAGCAGCAGCACCTGTCTCCGCTGTACCCGCCAGAGTCGGCGCCGTTGCCCTCGCCCGGCGCGGGCTCCTCCCTCGCTCTGGCGAACCCGCCATCGCCGGGCCTGCCGTACCTCGACGCCTCGCCCGCCGCCTCGCCCGCCGCGCGGCAGGACGAGTTCGGACAGCAGCAGCAGCAGCAGCAGCGACCGCCCCGTGAGGCAGAGCTGTTCTCTGCGCCCGCTCCGCCGATCCCGCTCGTCGTGCGCAACGCCGACGAGGAGTCGTCGGCGCCGCCTCGAGCCTCGGTCGACGGCGACGCGACCCGCTCGGACGTGTCGGCCGGCACGCGCATCAGCCAGGCGCACAACGGCCACGTCGTCGACAGCCCCGAGCACGCCAACCTCGACTCGCCGCGCGACCCGACTTTTGCGACGCAGCCGCTCTTCGCGGGCTCGCCTCGGCCGAGCCAGGTCGGCGAGGCTGCGCCGCCGCGCACGAGCGAGTCGCAGGCGCAATACGTCGACGCGCCGGTCGAGCAGGGTCGCCCGCAGGCCTCGCCGCGCCCGGACCTCCAGGTCAACACCAAGCAGCAGCCTCGGCAGCAGCACCAGGCCGGCCCGCCCTCGGCTCGTCAGCAGCAGCAGAAGCCGAGCTACGACCTGCCCGAGGAGTACAACATCCACTCGGACCTGCTCGCCGCGCTCGACTACGTCGACAACCCCGAGTCGCCCACGCCGGCGACGCCGCACACCATGTCGTCGGTCGGCCCGTCGCCCGCAATGGCGGCCCATCCCGCCTTCCACGTCGGCCCGCCCAAGCGCGGCATGTTCGCGCGCGACGCGTCGCCGAGCGACGAGCACTACGGCTCGGACGGCGCTCAGGCCCTCCCGCCTGTCGCCGAGGCGCCCAAGGCCGAGGCGGCACCTGCGCTCGCGCCGCCTGTGCCGCAGCCCGCTCGCGTCACGACGCCGGTCTCGTCGACGTCGCCCGCCCAGCAGACGTCGTTCCCCTCGTCGTTCGCCAACAACAAGCGCGAGGAGCGTGCGGCGGCCGCCCAGCTCGCGCAGCAGGCGCAGCAGCAGGCCCTGACCCGCCCTGGGCGCACGCCGGGCGCCAAGCCGGTCAAGAAGAAGGCCTGGGAGGACAGCGACGAGGACGAGGACGAGGAGGTCGTCGACGACGACACGAGCGAGGACGAGGCGCCGCCGGCGCGCGTGCAGCACTCGGCCTCGTCGGGCTCTCTCGCGCCGAGCCCGGCCAACGTCAGCCGTGCGACGTCGCCCATCGGCCCGTCGGCGTCGCGCGAGCGGCACGCCCAGGCGCGGCAGCAGTACAACAACTCGCCGCAGCGCACGCCGGGCGTCGACCCCGCCGCTCGGCAGTCGTACCTCGAGCACGGCCCGGGCTTCGCCAACTACCCGGGCGGCAGCGGCACCATGTCTGCGTCGCCGAGCCGGCCCGAGTTCGGCGCCGACGTCCACGGGCAGCAGCAGCAGCAGCAGCAGCACCTCGTCGAGGGGCAGCCGACGCGCAAGCCCGCCCTCAACCCGCACGGCCTCCTCGCGACGGGCATCATCGAGAAGGAGGAGCGCTCGGCGCGAGCGCAGGAGAGCGCCGCGCGCGACACGGGCGGCACGCTCGTCAGCCTGCCGCACAAGGCGCCGCCGCCCCAGACGGGCCTCGTCGGCGCCCTCACGTCGCACCAGCGCGAGAAGGAGCGCACGGGCGGCGTCGGTCGCGCGCTCACCGAACAGCAGCGTGAGCGCAAGCTCGCCGAGCAGCGCCAGAAGCAGCTCGACGAGCTCCAGAAGCAGCAGCTCGCGATCATGCAGCAGCAGATGCAGATGGCCCAGTTCGGCGCGGGCGCAGGTGCCGGGCCCTACGGCCAGATGGGCTCGATGGGCTCGATGCAGTCGCTCGGCGGCTACGGCGGCGGGAGCAACCCGTGGATGATGGGCGGCGGCGGCATGGGCATGATGCCGCCGATGGGCATGGGCGGCGGGTTCGGCGCCTTCCCGCAGATGCCCGGCGCACAGTCGCACATGGGCGGCTCGCCGCAGCTCCAGCCGCAGCAGACGGGCGAGAACGTCAACCAGGTGCGCCCCTTTTCCTCCACTTTTTCGCGCTCGAGCGTGCGACCCAATGCTGACTCGGCCCTTCCTCTTTGCTCCTACAGCAGCAGCAGGCGTTCCAGCAGCAGCAGGCGATGATGGCCGCCCAGCACGCCGCGCAGCAAGCCGCTCAGCAAGCCGCTCAACAAGCGTACCTTGCCGCCATGTCTCAGTTCCAGGGCGCCTCTTCGCCGAACGGCGGCGTCTCGCCCTCTCTCCCGCCGACCTCGTTCGCCTCGATGCCGTCGATGCAGTTCATGCCCTCGCCGTACGGCTACCCGACCTCGCCGTCGATGGGCGGCGGCTTCGGCGGCTTCGTTCCCGGGCACGCTCAGCAGCCGAGCATGTACGCCCAGAGCGGGTTCGGCATGAGCAATATGCAGGTACCGGGCGCAGGAGCAGGAGCGGGTGCCGAGGACGGACCGGCGAGGGCCGTGAGCCCGCTGGATCTCAAGGGCGCGCAGCAGCAGCAGCAGCAGCAGGCGCGTCGGGAGGGGAGCGAGTAGAGGAGGGGTGAGAGACATCTTCGTCGACTCCTGACTATCTTACACGTGCAAGGACACTCTTTAATGCAGCGCGAGCCGTCTCCAAGAGAGAGAGAAGGTCGAGCGAGCGAGAGAGCGTGCGCACGAACCCCTCCCCTTCGTTTGAGAAGGTCAGGTTCGGGCGAGGCGGCGCGAAGGCGTACTCCTCGTCCGACGAGACCACATGCAGTGGAGAGGTTCACCTAGGGGATAGATAACACGCTCGACAAGTCGCAAGACCGAAACCCTCGCCCTCAGCCGCCCATCTTCTCCGGCGCCGCGCCGACGAACGCTGCGTCGTCGACCGAGATGCGCTCGCCCTCGTCCATGACCTCGATCGCCTCGTAGCTGGTTCGCTTGTGTCGCCTCGTCGGCGGCTTGAACGAGGTCGGCAGGAGCGCCGGTGCCTGCTCGTCGTCCTCGTCGTCGCCGACCGTGATCCGGCGGGCTGCACCAAGGCAGTCCTGCGCGTCCTCGTTGAAACTGAAGATGACGAAGACGGCGAGCACCGCAAATAGAGCGCCCGAGATGGCAAAGGCGATGCCGAGCGGCGTCCAGCCGGGTCGAGGTCTGCGGGATGGTCGAGCCGAGAGGGTCAGTGCGGGCGAGGGCGAGGAGCAAGCCGAGCAGAGAGACGCGCGACGCACGTGCACTCCCTCGACGGGAACGAGTCCTCGGGCGAGACGACCATGCCCGGCTCCGAGTACGTGACCCTGCCCTCGTCGTCCCTGAGCCGAACGACGAACTCGTCGCCAACGTCTGCGCCGCGCGTGTCCCACGTCACGACCTCGCCCTCGGCAACCTCGCGCCAGTCGCCGAGGTGGTGCAGGACTTCGTGCTCCGACTCGTTGAGCGGGAGCGGGAACCGCAGGACGTCGAGCGAGAGGGGCGCCGCCGACCCGAAGAAGAGAAGCTGGAAGCGCTCGCACTCGAACGCCGAGTCGGACTTGTAGGCGTAGCCGTTGCGCTCGAACCAGACGCTGAGGAGGTCGCCGTCGAGCGACGTCTGCGTCGAGAAAGGTGGCGGGTGGGAGGAGGCGGCGTCGGCGGCGACGAGGAGGGTCCGTGCGCTCAGGACGAGGGCGGCGAGGCGCAGGAGCAGTGCGCCGCAGCGAGGCATAATGCACTCGTCGAGAGAGTCGTCGTGAGCTGAGCAGGGAGCAGAGAAAGAGAGGCAGCGAGCTGAAGCGGAGACGAAGGTCGAGCTGTCGGGAGGAGCGGGAAGGAGGAGGCTGGTCGACCTCGTCCCGCTCGCGACCAGGACCGGCGCATCCTCTCCGCGTGCTCGCCGCCCCGCAGTACAGAGCTGGAAGAACGAGGATACATTGCGGCCCACCGAGGCGGAAAGACACAGCCGGCTCGAAGCTCACAACTCGTCGCGCGCCGGCCCGCGCTCGCCCTCCTTCCCTCCCTTCCCGCCGCCGTTGCCGCCCTCCTGCACACCCTCCTCCGCCTCGTACCGCCTAGCGTACCGTGCCCTGAGGCGCTCGTGCGCCTCGCTGCCGAGGACCGCCTCGGGCGGAACGCGCACCGTGCGCTTCTCCTTGCTGAAGTTCTCGAGGTACTTCTGCAGACCGGGATGCATTGGCGGCGCGGGCTTCTTGCCGTCCCCATCTTGAGGAGAAGGGGTTGTCGCGCGGCGGATGACGTCGAGGAGGGACGAGATGGGGTCGGGCGCGGCGGCGGCGGCGGCGGGAGGGTCGTCGGCCAGGTGGTCGGCTCGACGGCGCTCGTCGTCGGGACGAGCGTGCGCCCGCAGCGCCTCGGTGAGAGTATCATGCATCTGCGCAAGGTGGAAAGAGTCAGAAGAGCCGTCGACGTAGAGGTTGAGCGCGAGAAAGGGAGGGCGGACGCACGAGCCTCGCCAAGTTCTCGAGCGACTCCTCGGTCGTCTTCTCCCGCTGCGGCGGCGCCACCTCGGCGTGCTCGTCCTCGCCTCGACGCTCGTCCTGCCCTGCGCCGTCGCGCCCGCCCTCGCCCTCGCCAATCGCCACCTGGACCATGTCGGCAAAGAGCTGCTTCTTGAGGTCGCTGTCGATAAAGACGTCCTCGCCGAGGTCGCTCACGATCGACTCGATCTCGCCGCTGTCCGGATCGTACACGAGCGTGAGGGTGCCCTCGGTGTCGAGGAGCTCGTCGAGGGCCGTGTGGAGGTCGTCGGCCTGAGCGGCCGGGTCGAGCGCATCGTCGTCGTCGACGGCGGGCGCACGTGCGTCTTGCTGCGCGAGTGGGCCGACAGGAAGGTCGACGGGCGCGGCGAGAGGCTCGGCGGGCGCAGGCGGATCCGGCTCTGGTGCCGACTGCTCGGGAAGTTGCTCTTGAAGGCGGCGGACGACCGGCTGACACTCGATCGTCGCCGCCGGCTCCTGGTTCTTGTCGTGGCCCTCGAGGAAGAGCGGGTCGCCGCACAGACGAGGCGTGTGGACGAGCATGACGTAGCGGCAGACTGCGAGCGTGCAGGGCGACGTCAGCTTTGTCGACGTCGAGACGCACGCGGAGAAGGGGACGCACTCGACGTCTCGCGGATGTGGGCGATGCGGTCGATCGTCTGCGTGTTGCAGTGGTACTGCGTGCGAAGAGTCAAGAGTCGGCACGTGCAGGGAAGAGGACGAGAGGAAGGAGAGAGCGGACGCACCTGCACCTCGACCTCCCTCGGCAAGCCCGTCTTGTCGCAGATCGTGCCGGCGTCCCACACCTGCGACAGGTACCGCCCGCCCTCGTCCCAGCCGAGGCCGTCGCCGCCGCCGAGCGTGGTCGGCACCTGGAGCTCGGCCGTGTGCCGCCCCGAGCCGTACTTTGGCTGCGGGCTGAAGGACGGCTCGGGCATCATGCCGAGCGTGTAGGCGTCGGCGTCCGGGTCCTCCTTGGGGCCGTTCGAGCCCGGGACGCGCATGTCGTAGGCGTGGAACTGGCGGATCTCGTTGCCGTAGCTGCGCGCGCGAGAGGGCGAGGGTCAGCCTTTGTGCGAGGGGTCCGGCGCAACGACGAGAGGGCGAGAGAGGACGCACCAGAAGCTGTAGGTGAACCAGCCCTCGCGATGGTAGAGGCAGCCCTGGCGCATGGGCTCGAGGAGGGCGAGGCCGTGCTGGACGCCGCGGTCGCGCTCCTGGGCGCGCACGAGAGCGTCTTGGTCGGCGCGCTCGCCCGCCTGCTTCTTGGTCTCGCCGCTGGCTGCCGGGACGGTGCAGAGGAAGGCTTGGCCGCTCGGGGTGCGGAGGAGGTGGCGCTTGAGCGGGTAGGTGTGCGCGGTGGGCTGTGTGCGGGCGACGATGTGGGGGCGGCGAGGAGGAGGAGGGGGGGGAGGGAGCGAGGTCAGCTCTGCGCGACTGGGCAGGTGTCGAGAGGTGCAGAGAGATGACGCACCTCGAGCTCTTGATCCTGGGCTAGGAGGCCGCTGACGGTGTCGTTGAGGATGCCGTGCTCTGCGAGGCTGACGACGAACGCCGGGAGAGCCTCGAGGTCGCGCGGTGAGTGCGACGAGAGGGCGAGCGTCTGGCGCACGACGGCGAGGGCTAGCAGCAGCCTGGCCGGGCCGAGCATGGCGGCTGTGCTGTGTGTGGTCGAGAGAGGAGCTCGCTGCATGGTCGCTCGACGTTCGCCTCCCGCTCTCTCTGCGACTCTCCGCTCTGCGGTTGTGCCGCTGCTCGGATGCACAGCATAGAGTGCTCTCGGCCTACGGTGCCACACGGTAGCCCTCTGCGCACGACGTGCCGTGGAAACGCTCATCTTGTTCCTCCTCGGCGCGCTCTTGGTCCGGCCCCCTTCCGCCGGCTCTCGCTCGCGCCGAGGGCTGCAGACGAGCGACACGCTTCGGCCTGCTCGATACCGATCGAGCGCTCTCCTGTCCCCGTCGCCGCCGTACGCCGGACAGTCCGCGGCGACGCTCGCTTCTCGCTGAGCCGCCCCTTCGCCGCCGATGCTTGCTCGGCACCTTGCCGTGCTCTCTCCACACACTCTAGCCATCCAGACGTCGCTCGCCGCTTCGTGCCATGTCAGGCCGACCGTCTCGTGAGCTACTTCTCCTCAACGTCGCGCTCGCGCCCTCTCTCGCTCACCTCTCGCGCTCCCGCAGGTCCTCCTTCCTCCTCCACCGGCCACCACCGCTCTTCTCCTCGACGTTCCTCGCCCGCCGAGACGCACGAGAACGGCGCGTCTGATCGGCACGACGACGACGAGGGCAATCCCTCGCCTCGCACGCTCGCGCTTCGTCGACACTTTGCCGAGCAGGACGACCCGGGTAACGAGGCGGGGCGGCGTACGTTGAGCTTCAGCTCGGAGGAAGGAGTACGAGCGGCGAGAGCGTCGTCGGGCGGAGCGGGAGCTGCGAGCGCGCAGACTGGAAGGCCGAACCGTGCGCACCTCTTTCTCCTCGTCCTGCCGTTCCTCCTCGCGCCGGATCAGGCTGACCCCTCTCACACTTTCTCGTCAACAGGCCGCGTTCCTGCCACCGCCGAGCAGCATCGACACGCCCAGCTCGCTCTACGCCGGCGCGACGCCATGATCGGCGACCGCGGCCAACCCTCCTCCCCTGCCTCTCGCTCCGTGTACGGCGACCCGCGCGACCTGGCCTTCCTCCCGAGTCGAGCCCTCGAGGAGGAGGAGGAGCCCCTACCGCATTACGAGCCTCGCTCTCGACCTGCGACGCCGACGTCGCCCTGCCCGTCCTACTCGTCCGGTGTCCCGCCCTACTCGCCCGGCTCGGTCGGTTACGACGATGGACGACTTCGAGCCTCGAGCTCCCCGGTGAGCGTGCGGAGCTCGGGCGCACGACCCAGCTTTGGCGAGTCGACGGACAGCCCTCGGTCGAGACGAGACGGTTCGTTTACCTCTTCTCCCTCCCGCGCGGTCTGTGCGCGTCCTGACGTTTCCCTTTTGCTGGCAGGATCGTCTCAGCATTCTCTCGCTCGCGTTCTTGTCGCGCGACGAGCCGCTTCGAGCCCATTCGTACCTTTACCGAGGTGGTAAGCGCGAGCCGGCGAGGTTTGTGCGGCGCTTTCTGGGAGGCGGCGCTTTGCAAAGCCCTTCTTTTCTTCCTTTGCACTACGGGCTGAGAGCGGTGCAGCTACAGTCAGAAGAGCGCACGAGAGCCTGGAGAGAGCGCGCTTGAAGCATCTCGGTCGGCCTTCTCAAGTCCACCCGCCTCGAGCTGGCCGCGAGAGCGCCGAGCGGGGACAAGCAGCTTCCCTCGAGACGCTCTCGACACCTCTCTCGCTGCTCGCTCATCTGAACATGCTGCAGTGCAGAGCGCGAGAGCTCAATTTTCCTCCGGCTTCTGCAAGTCGCTCATGTTCGTGCCGGCCACCTCGAGCCCGATGAGTTCGAGCTTGTCGACCCTCGACACGTCCTCGTCGCCCTGGTTGTCGACGACAAAGATCTGCGCGCGCGAAAGGAGGAGAGGGCGTCAGCTTGTCGGCGCGCCAAAAAGTGAGGAGCGCTGCTCGAGGAGGAGAGCGCGTCTCGAGGTGGAGAAGCGAGCGACGCACGCTCAAGTGGGTGACGCTTTGGAAGCGCACGAAGCGCAGCTCGACCGACTTGTTGCCCTTGGCCTGCTCCTCATCGAGGACGAGCTCCTGCGCCGGCTCGGCCGACGTGTCAAAGTCGGTCGACGGCGCGTTGACGAAGAGGCGGATCGTCTTTGGCGCGTGAGCGAGGTGCGAGGAGAGGGTCTTGAAGCGGAGAGCGCGGAGCTTGATGGCTTGTTGCAGCTGCGCGCGCGAGCGAAGAGAGGGTCAGCTCGAGAGGTCCCGGTCCGGCTCGCCGCGTACGAACAAGAGCGACACAGCGAGAGGGCGGCGCACCGGGATCTGGAGCAGGAGCTGCTCGTCGGCGTCCGACTCGAGCCACTTGTCGCCGCCGCCGCGCAGCGTGTCCTTGAGCGTGTGGTCGGACGCCTCGTTCAAGCAGTGCACCTGGCTCTGGTCGATCTGCGAGTTGAGCGAGGTCTGCGCGCGTAGAGGGGGGAGCTTCAGGTCAGCTGGGCTCAAGTGGAAGGAGAGGGTGCTGAGCGAGGGATCCGCAGCGCGGAGGAGCCTGCGCGAGGTAAGGCGAGGAGGTAGGAAGAGACAAGGAGGGGCGACGCACGAAGCCCTCGAGGCCCTTCTCCTGCGGCACCTGCGCTCCACTCGACGACGCCGAGGCAGCAGTCTGCGCGTGCTTGTTGAAGAGCTGGGTGAGCCCGGCCGGGTTGGCGCCCTTCATCTGCTCGAGAGGTCGGGTCCGTCAGCTCGAAGGCAGCGAGGTGAACGGTCTAGGGAGGAAGGCGGGCGCACCTCGTCCACCTTGTTCGAGCCCTTGAGCACGACGAAGGTCGGCATGGCGCTGACCGAGAACCGCTGAGCGACGGCCGGGACCTGGTCGACGTCGACCTTGAGGCACTGGACGCGCCCGGCGAACTGGGACGCCAAGCGCTGGTAGACTGGCGCAATCGCCTTACACGGACCGCACCACCTGTGTGCCAGGGAGCAGGAGTCAGCTCCTGGGCGGTGGAGGGAGGAGCGGGACGATGATGATGAGGAAGAGGGGCAGCTCACACGGCGTGGAAGTCGACAATGGAGACGCCCGACGGGTCCGAGGTGAGCGAGTCGAGCTGTGCGGCTGAGCTGACAACCGTGACAGACATGGCGAGCGAGATTGGGCGAGAGAAGGAGAGCACCGCCTGCGCGAGCGAGGTCGAGGTGGGGGCGGCGACGAAAGGGCGACTGTTCTCCAACAGAAGAGCTTTCCTGCACCGCGCACTCGGTCCTCGACTTGCACAGAAGCACGATGCTATTGCACGGAGCAGAACAACAACAACACGCCTCGCGACCTCGTCTCGCTCCCCTCCGCCCTCGAACGACAGCTCATCGACGCTGCTCTCATGCGTTCGCCGCGAGGAGCACCACGCACGTCGTGAAGATGAGGATGGTGACACATACGAGGGCCGCGTCGGTCGACTTGCCGGCGTAGACGAAGGCCTGGCGGTGCTCGTACCCGGACGACGTGCTGTAGAAGGTGAACGTCCCGGCGCCAAGGGTGACGAGGCACGCGACGAAGAAGAGGATGCCGAGCTGCACGCGACGGTGCGTGGGGACAAGAGGCAGTCGAGGGAGAGGGCGGAGGATGAGGAGGAGGAAAAGCGGTAGGCGAGGAAGGTCGGTGCGAAGGGAAGGAGAGGAGGAAAGGGGACGTCAGCGCTTGCCCGACACGGCGAGCCAGAATGAAAGTCACGCACAGGTGTCTGCGCGTACCGCTCGAAGCGCGGCATCGAGACCTGCTCGCCGAACTGGAAGCGAATGAGCAGGGAGGCCGACACCAGCGCGAGCACCGTCGCCATCTTGATCATCGAGAGAAAGTTGCGCTCGCGAGCTGCGTGCGGGAAGAGCTTATGAGTACGCTCGCCGACGCAGAAGAGCCGGCGAGGACGGACCGCAGTAATCTCGAGCTGCGCACAAGAGGTGGGGGTCAGCCGGCGGTGCAGGAGGAGAGGAGCGCGAGGCTGGAGGGAGGAGGGCAGAGCGCACCTGTTGAGCCATTGTTGGGCACCAGCACACTGCCCCACAGCTTCTGCACCGGCTGCCTCGCGCCCTCGGGGTCGTCGTGGTCGGCGGCGGACGGCGGGCGGTTTGGCGGTTCTGCGGCCCGGCAAGGGCTCGACGCGCCTTGCGCTGGGGCTGCCATGGCGTCAGGCAGCCTTGTAGTGCGCGCGCAGCAGGGGCGGGGCAGCGAGGGGTCGTTCGAGGAGGAGCGAGAGCAGCTTCCGCTCGTCCCGGCGACTCAAGTCGCGGAGGACGAAGGCGACATCGGCGCGACGACGAGCTGCAGTTTTAAACCGTACATTGCGTCTTGTACAACCTAGAAGATCTACTGCTGGTCGAGCAGCGCCCGCAGAGCCACCTTTGCCCGCCCGACTCCCTCCTCGCCAAGCGCCTCGAGCCAAACCTCCTTCGCCCCAGCGTCGGCAGCCTTCTCCGCCTTTGCCACCTCGAGCCCGACGTCGCCGGCCTCGAGCTCGCGCTCGCTGAAGTGCGCGCCGGCCGCCCGCAGCGCCTTGACGATGGCGAGCGCGTCGGGACCGCGATGCCGAGCGGCGTAGAAGAGGGGCGAGCGGCCGTTGGCGTCGCGCAGGTGGACGGATGCGCCCGAGGCGAGGAGGAGCTCGACGTTCGCGAGGATGCCGGCGAGCGTGGCGAGGTGTAGAGGGGTCTGGAACGTTGTCGAGGCCGGCTCGTTGAGGAGGGAGGGGAGGGCGAGCGACGACAGGCTCGTCGACGTGATCGAGGCGGTCGTAGGCGGGGCGACCGATGAGAGGAGCGAGTGAAGGAGCTCGCCCGGCTTGGTCGCTGCCTGGGCGAGGAGGTGCGGGAGGACGGCCGCTCGAAGCGTCTCCTCGTCGGCGAGCGTCGACGGCCACGACGCCGAGAACTCCTGCGGGAGGATCGGCTTGTCGCCCGCCTCGTACGTCGTCGAGGACGCTCGTCGAGGCCGCTGCGGCGACGGGGCGCACTCGACGAGCTGCGAGAAGAGGGTGCGCAGGCGGGTTTCGGGGTTGGCCGGCTGCGAGTAGGCCGGGACGGGCTCGAGCGGCGTGAGCTCGCCGCGAAGGGGCTGCGCGATGAGCGCGCGCACCTGCGCCGGCGAGAGCTCGGGCTTGGACAGGAGGTACGACAGCTTGGCGAGGGCGCACTCGGTCGTCATGTCGGCGCCGGGAACGACTCCTGCGGCTGCGAGCGCGCGCCCGGTCGCATAAATGGCCGAGACGGCGCCTTTGGCGCACTGCGTCACGTTGACGATGACGACGCCGCGGTCGGTCGCCTCCTGGAAGGCGGCGAGCAGCTCGGGCCGCTTCGGGGCGTTGCCGGCCCCGTACGACTCGAGGACGACGCCGCGCACGCCGCCCGACGGCGAGAGGAAGGCGCGCACTGCGACGTGCGTGATGCCGGGGAAGATGCGCAGGGTAGCTGCAAGGGGAGAGGGGACTGCGTCAGTCGAGGAAGGCAAGAGATAGGAGGAGGGCAAAGAGCGGGACGCACCGACGTCCGAGCAGAGCTGCTTGTGCGCGTGGAAAGGTCGAGGTCCAGGACGAAGCACTTGCGGCCAGGCGACCTCTGCGAGCGAGAGAGCACATCAGCTTTGCTCGAGCGTCACCGGCCGAGGACAGAGAGAGGTGCGAGCGTACCGATGTCGATGCCGACCGTGGCGAGCGGCGGCAGGTTGAAGCTCTGGAACGCATGAAAGTCCTCGGACGACGCCTTCAGGGTGCGGTTTCCTCGAAAGATGGCATTGTCGAACGCGAGGAGGACCTCGGGGATCGAGTAGTGGCCGGCGATGGCGAGAGAGGCGAGGAGGTTGTCGGTCGCGTCGGTGAAGAGCTGGCTCAGCGGAATCTGCGCGCCGGTGAGGATGACGGTCTTGCTGCGAAAGGTCCAGAGTCAGCTGTTGGACCCCTGAGTTCGACGAGGCGAGGTCAGAGCGCACCCGAGATCTTCCTGCGAGTGCGAGAGCAAAGCACGTCAGCGAGGGCGCGCGCGACACCGAGGAGAGCGCTCGGACGCACCAGCAGGAATGAGAGTGCCGAGGCCGTAAAGGCGAGAGTGTCGGTGCCGTGCAGGATGAGGAAGCCGTCCCAGGCGGCGTAGTTGCGCTCGATGTCGCTCGCGATGCGGATCCAGTCGGCCGGCTCAATCTCGCTCGAGTCGATGAGATGCTCGTACTCCCACACGACATAGCGCACGCGCTTGCCCTGCGCGAAGCGCGGCGTCACGAGCGACGGCAGGTACGCCGGGCCCGTCGACGTCTCGACGCGCAGGTTGGCCGGGTCGTCCTCGGCCGGGAGGGGCGCGAGCGCCGGCGTTGAAGCGCCGCTGTCGGATCGTGAGGCCGACCATTGCGCAAAGGCTCTGACGGACGAGCTGTTGGCGAAGACCGAGCTGGACGCCGGATCGTGGAACCTGCGGACGAGCAAGCGCGCCGAGCGAGAAGGAGCATCAGCGACAGGATCGAGGTGCAGGGAGCCGCCGCCGAGACGAGATACGAGAGAGGCTTCCCAACGAACCTTGCCTGTGAGCGAAGGCTGCGGGAACCATCACGGCCGGATAGAGGAAAGCGAGCCGGCGAAGACGACGAGAACGAGGTGATCGAGAAGGAGGGGGAGGGGGAGAATCGGCCGAGGTCAGCGATGAGGCTCTGCAGAGCGCCGCACGACTCGCACTCGTCCACCACGAAGCTCTCGCCTCGGGATCGTCGCGCGGCGCACGACGTAAAGCCGATGGCGACAGAGGGAAAGTGGACGACGCACTTGCTCGCGAGGAAGCCAGGGTGAGGAGCGTAGCCTCCCTTCTCCGTCTTGAGCATGCCAATCGTGCCGCTGCGAGGGTCCCACGCACAACAGAGCCGAGCACATCGGTAGCGAAGAGCGGGGGAGAGGACGACAGCGCCGGAAGAGGCAGGGAAGGAGGACGAGGAAGCTGGGCGTCAGCAAGGGCTCGTGTGCACGAAGCGGGCACAATGGAAGCGGACGCACCCGGTGTAGAGCACGAGCACGCGTGCCTCGGTCTCCTCGTCCATGCTCGCTGAGCCTCTGGTGCGTGTTGAGAGGGGTCGAGGTGGGCGATGATGAGGTTGAGCGACGGCGGAGGTGAAGCGCAGCGGTGTGTAGACGGACGGGCGCAGTGAGCGCGCCGAGCGAGTGCGGTGTGCTGTGCCGGCGACGGGCAGACAACTGCAGCAGCGTGCGAGCAGCAGAGCAGCAGCGCGAGCGAGCGGAGAGCTCGAGAGGAGCCAGACCCGCGCCGCCCCTCGAGCTCGAGAGCGGCGCCGACGTCGACGACGACGACGACGACCTCTCGCCACTCTCGCCTCGCCCCACGCCCGCTGCCACGCCGCTCTGCTCGATGGCCGCGACCACTCTGCCTTGAGCCATGCGCCTTCTTCCTGCCACGCTCGCCCACAGGATCGGCCACGCCGCCGGTCCCCCTCACTTTGCGCATCTCCGCCGGTCGTCCGGGGTCGGGACCAGCACCGAGCACCCCCTGGCGCCGCGCGCTGCAGCTGGGGATGGCTACGATGCGCCTGGCGGTCCTCGATGCAGCGCAGCACCGCAGAGCATCGAGGTGCTGCCGCAACGGGCGGCAAGCTTTGGCCGACCGCTTCTGCTCGAGCTCCCCCGCTCGGCGAGCGAGCCGGCCGTTCCCAGGCGGCTCAGCCAAGGGTTGCTCGGCTCCGCCTTCGCGTGGCAGCATGCTGCCGTCGTTCACATTGATCGAACTGATCGGTGCTGCACCTTCGTCCCAACCCGGCCATCACATCGCTCTGGGGCTCGTCCGCTCGTCCGGCGCATTCTCAGGCTCGTCGTCGCGAGCCTCGTATCGCCCTCGACGTCGCCCTCACTCCTTCTCTCTCTCTTCTCCTTCTTCCCTCATTCCTGCACGCCGTCCTTCCTTCTTCCGCCCCCCTCCCCTCGCTCTTCGACCCCGTCTTCCTCCCCTCCTCGCCTCGAGCCGATTATCACCATGCGCTCCGTCCTCGCCCTCGCCTCGATCGCCTCGCTCTCGTCGGTCGCCCTCGCCCAGACCGGCTACGGTCGCTTCCCCTGCAACATCTTCAACGGCGACGGCACGCTCTCGGCCGGTGCGTCCTCTCCTCCTCCTCGTCGACGTCGCTTTCTCAAGCTGACTCCCTCCCCTCCCCTCCTCTCCCTCCTCTCCTTCGCTCAATGCAGACCCCAACCAGTGCGTCGACAGCGCGCTTATCGCCCCTGGCGCTGCCGACGACTCGGGCTTCCAGGGCGACGGCTTGACCCCGACCAACCCGGAGTGCGTCGCGTACGGCCTCAATGCCGGCTTCTTCTGCGGCATCGCCGGCGCCGAGTGCACGACCGACGACAACTGCGACAACGGTGTGTGCGCGGGCGGCCTCTGGTGCGTCGCTGCTTCCCCCTTCTTGCCTAAAGTCTACGACCCGAGGGCGCGCACTGACCCTCCCTGATCGTTCCGCTTCCTCCAGCTCGGGCGGCTTCGGCACCACCTGCGGCGCCGACTCGGACTGCCTCGGCTTCCTCTACTGCACGGACCCGACCGGCGAGACCGTCATCGGCTCGTGCGGAGCCGACGGCGCGTTCTGCGTCGACCCTTCGGCGCCCGTCGACCCGGACGCGAGCGCCGCCGACCAGGCCCCGGTCTACAACCAGTACTGCGCGAGCGGCTTCTGCTCGGTCAACAACGGCGGCGTCTGCTCCGAGTTCGTCACCCAGGTCGGCGGCGACTGCTCGTTCGACCCGGAGTTTGTGCGTCCCCTCGCCCGACTCGCTCTTCTGCTCTCGCCTCGAGCGCAATCAGCTGACGCCTTGCTCTCGCTCTCGCAGGCCTGCACGGTCGACACCGTCACCGGCGCCGCCCTTACCTGCGACGCCACGTTGCTCACCTGTCAGCTCGCGCCGGTGCCGACCGGTGCTCGCGCCCGCGCTCGCCGTGCTGGCGCCAACGGCGCCGCCCTCTTCAAGCGCCGCGCATGCCCTCTCTCGCACACCGCCTGCTCCATCTCGGGCGCCAAGGGCTTCGAGTGCGTCGACACCCAGTCCAACCTCGAGCAGTGTGCGTTCTCCCTCTCGCTCTCTCTCGCTCTCGGGCTCCCTGCTCCGACGACGGTCTTCTCCCTCTCCAGCGCATGCGCTGACCTCGCTTTCTCTCCTCCTCTCGCAGGCGGTGCTTGCTCTACCGAGGGCGGCGTCGACTGCACCTCGCTCCCGGGCGTCGAGTCGGTCGGCTGCATGGCCGGTGTCTGTGAGTCTCTCTCCCTGCCGCTCCCTCTTGGTCTTCGTCGACCCGAGCTGACTCTCTCCTTCTCGACAGGCGAGATTTGGTCCTGCGCCGACGGCTACTCGTTCGATGCCGCCTCGTCCGAGTGCGTCGCGACCCTCGCCTAGATCCTCACGCTCCTTTAGACACTATAGCACTCGCTTTCCCGTCCTCGTTCTTCTCCCTCGCCCTTCGTCTCGTACTCGGCAGTATGCTCTCTGTGCCCGTCGTCGGTATTCGCCTTGGTCGCCCTCGTCACCCTCCCTGTCTCTCTCTCTCCCTCCTTTCCTCTCCTTGCTGTAGCTATTTTGCCTCGATCTTTTGGCCTCCCCCTTGTGCACGCCCTACACGTACGAACCTTGCCATTCCTGCACTGTTCCTAGATCATCAGGCCTGTGCGCGCCCTCGAGAGGTCGACAGCTCGACTTGAGAAGGTGGTCGGCTCGAGGGGAGGACGAATTGCGCCTGCGGTCGAACTCGTTCGTCGACGCACAGATGCTCAGCTGCGACGAGGTTTCGAGTTGGTCCTCGTTGGATGCTCGAGGCGCTTTTGCTGCGGTTGCTGCGGCCCAGCTCATGGGCGGCCGACGCGTCGCCAACGCGTCGCGAGCTCCAGAGCTGCCTCCGAGCTGCGGCGGCCGTCCGGCGCCGTCCTCTCGCCCTCGTCCACCGCTCGACTCTCTGCCAGGAGCTAGCTTGCAGGCAGGCACTCCAAGGCGCACTCTCTCGGCAACCACCACACTCGTTTCAGCTCCCACCCCTCGTCACTCGCTCGCTCTCCTCCCTCGTCCTCCACTCGCCTCGTCCGCCCATGGTCGCCTCTACCACCACACTCGTCGCGGGCCTCGCGCTCCTCGGCTCTGCAGCAGCCTCTTGGACGACCGGCTCGACCACCGTCAAGCTCGAGGCGCGCGATCTCGGGCTCAAGAACGGCGACGGCTCCGTCAACATTCCCGGACTCCTCGCCGAGACGGAGCGGCTGTCAAGGTGCGTGAGCTCGACTACTGCGACTCATGAGATCGCCAGCTAACCCTGTGCTACCTGCCTGCAGGAAGTTCGAGCGTGTGAGGCTGCGACCTCATCGCCGACCTCGCCCAGGAACGAGCTGACCCTCTCTCTATCCAGAACCGGATGAACCAGGTCTACTACGCGCAGACCATGAAGGACCCGACCGCTCGTCAGAAGCGTGGGACGCTCCCGCTCGACCTGCCCGACCCCGAGAACGCCGGTGCGCCCCCTTCTCCCTCGTCCGACTCGACCGCTCGAGCGCTCGCTGACCCTCCGCTCGCGCGCGCAGTGTGGACCGGTCAGGTCTCGGTTGGCACGCCGGCGCAGACCTTCTCCATCTTCTTCGACTCGGGCTCGTCCGACTTCACCCTGGCCTCGAGCGCGTGCACGACGTCGTGCGGGACCAAGAAGCGGTACAGCACGGCGGCGAGCTCGTCGGCGGTCAAGACGACCAAGCAGGTCCGCACCAACTTTGTCGACGGCACGTCGTCGGTCGGCGTCGTCTACACCGACACGGTCACCGCCGGCGGCAGCACGGCGACGGGCCAGGACATCGTCGCCGCAACCTCTCTCTCCTCGACGGTCGCAGGGCTCGCCTCTGACGGGTGCGTCTCGTCTCTCTCGCCGTCCTGCTCGTTCTCTCGTCTCTCTCGCCGTCCTGCTCGTTCTTGTGCACTCGCTGATGCTCATGCCGTCCTGCAGCCTGTGTGTCCACGCCCTCTCGCCGTCGAGCTCGTGCTCGCACCGCTGACGACTCTCTTCCTCGTCGCGCAGGATGGGCCTCTCGTTTCCGTCGCTCTCGTCGGCGGGCTCGTCGTCGCTCATGTTCACGCTCGCGGCGCAAAACCCCTCGCTCAAGTTCCCTTACTTTTCGATCCGGCTCAGCTACACGGCCAGGAGCGAGATCACGTTCGGCGGCTGGAACCGGGCGCGCGTGGCCGGCACGCCTCGCTGGTACAACGCGTCGCCGGGGCCCAACGGCATCCGCACCTACTGGCAGATGGCCCTGTCAGTGCCCATGGTCGGCGGCAAGATCGCCGCGCCGCTCGCGACCCACATCCTCGACTCGGGCACGACCCTCATCATCGCGCCGCCGGCGGCTGCAGCCACATTCTGGTCCAACGTCGCCGGCGCCGAGTCGTACAGCGACGAGTTCTGGACCTACCCGTGCAACTCGCCGCCCGACCTCAGCTTCGGCTTCTCTCGCGGGTTCGCGACCAAGTGGGCCGTCGCCGAGTCCTGTGCGTCCTCCTCTCTTGCTCCTGCGCCTCTCCCAGTCGCAAGCTGACGCCTCGTCTCGTCTTCTCGCAGCGTTCAACCTCGGCTACTTGCAGGAGGCGCCCGACCGCTGCGTCGGCGCTGTCATCGGCTCGGACCTCGGCCTCGGCACGTCCTGGCTCCTCGGCGACGCCTTCAGTGCGTGCTCTTCCGCTCGCTCCCTCTCTCCTGCACTCGTTCGAACCTTCGACTGACGTCCTCGCGCCCCATCTCCCTACCTTCTTCGCGCGCGCCCGAGCAGTGACCGTGAGCTCTCCCCTCCTGCGCGTGCCGCTCGACGACCTCTCGCTGACGCCGACTCGCCCTCGCAGAACGTCTATGTCATACACGACGTCGTGCAGAACCGCATCGGCCTCGCCCTTACTCGTTGAGCCCCTCTTCCTCGCCGCGCCGCCGTCGTTCGCAGCACGGCCTTCTCAAATCGCTCCTCCTCGTCCGTCGGCGCACCCTCACCGCTAGACCTGTAGATGGTAGAGCTATATCGAGCGCGGCTCTCCTGTCATCGAATCCATGTCACGCTGTACAATTTTGGCTGCACGTTTGCGAGCTGCGAGAGAGGAGCGCGAACGGAGTTCCGGCTGTTTCTCGAAGCGCGTCCGTGCCTCTTCTGCTTGCTCGCGCGATTCGCGATTGAACTCCTCACGACGACGATGAAGACGAGCTCGAGCGTGCGAGCTGCGCAGGAGCGCGAAGGAACCCTCGCGCGAGAACTTCGGAAGCGCTCGTTCGCGGCGAGGGAAGGTGCGTGCACGAGTCGAGCTGGCCGGTACGGACGTGCTGCGAGTTCGCGCTCGATCCGCCGCACTCGGCGACATTCGTGCGCTCCGGGAGTCCAGGGGCAGAATTTCAATCTCCGCCGGAGCCGCGTTCTCGACTGGCGATCGGGCCCAGCGGGGACTCGAGCAAGGGCGGCCGCCATGTTGTGCTCGCTCCCTTGGCTGTCTCCACGCTCGCCACTGCTCTGCGCTCGCGTCGACCGACTCGCACAAGCTTATCGTCCAGCTCTGCCCCGATGCACTCGCCTTTCGCCGCTGCGGGCGTGGCCCTCCTCGCCCTCGCCTCGTCCCTCGACTCGGCGAACGCCGCGACGTCGCAGTTCCTCGCCGACGGCAACTACTTCCAGTCGGGCTCAATCTCGAACACGTTCAGGTGGCAGGCCTCGGGTCCGCTCACAGCCAACCGGTGCCCAAGAGCGGTCGTCGGCTTGCGCTGGCCCGGGCCGTGCTACACTTCGTGCGTCGCGCCTCGTTCCCTCATTCTCGATCTCGCCGAAAGCTCGAAGCGCTGACGTGTACCGCTCGGTGCGCGCAGCTCGCTGGGAGCGACGGGCAACTTGCAGAGCACGACGCAGCAGCAGTACCTCGCCGCCGTCGCGAGCTCCTCGTCCGCCGCCGCGGCAGCGAGGAATCGCGTCGCGCTCGCCGCGTCGCCTTCTACAGACTCGAGGAGCGAGGCCGAGCTGCGCGCGCTGCAGGACGACGAGGACCTAGACGCTTACTTCGAGGTGCGTCCACCTTTCGCCGCCTCGACCGGCTCTCGCTCGTGAAGCTGAGCTGATCCGCCCTCGACAGGCCTTCCCCGAGCAAGAGCCGTACCGTTTCCCCAACTACGTCTCGAACCAAGCCGGCGGGCCGAGCTTCAAGGCCAAGCGCCAGGTCAACGGCTGCGGTCCCCCTCCTCCTTCGACGACCGTCGCACCGCCTTCTTCTACGACTACCACGAGCGCACCGTCGACGACGACTACCGCCGAAGTGACTCCTCGGCAGCGCAACGAGTGCGTCGCAGCTTTCCTCGCTCGTCTCGTCGAGCCGAGCAGCCCTGACCTCCTCTTCGCCCAGACTCTTCACATGGCCCGGCGCCGTCGCAGGGCAGACTTGGCGGTACCAGTGGAAGACGTGGCAGGAGTCGACCTCGACGAACTTCAACTTCCACCACGCCTGGCAGATCCTGCGGCGCGACGGCTGCGGCGGCGCTGTCGTCACGCTCGACTACCTCGGTGCGTTCCCTTTCGCCCGCTCCTCCTGGAAGTCTCTCCTGCTTCGCGCTCGAGCTTACGAAGAGCTGCTCTGTTCTCGCAGATGGCCAGGTCGTCATCACTGACACGGTCCGCGACTGCAAGCCGTGCGCGTCGTTCAAGCCGGGCATCGAGTGCGTCTCCCTCTTGCTCTCCCTCCTTCGCTCACCTCGCTTTCTCTTGCACGCTCGATGCACTGAGCTGACTCTGAGGTACACTCTTGCAGCTCCTGGTTCAACAAGGAAGTCCGGCACGAGTACGTCGCCTCGTTCCAGCCCCGCTCGAGCCCCTCCCTTCGCTCGACCCTCTTCCCCTCCGCCGCCCTCGTCGCCCACCGAGCTCTCCTGCTGACGCATTCACACCCTCTCGCTCGTCCTCCTCGCAGCATGACGATCACGTACGGCCTGAACGGCTCGATCAACTACAAGGCTTACGTCCCGGGTTATAGCCCGCGCGCAAGCGTCCCCGCCGTGTACTACCGCGCGACGGGCGACATGGGCTCGTCGGCGTCGCTCAAGATCGGCAACTACCGCCGCTCGACGGCGGGCCAGCAGGCTTCGACGGCCTACATCGGCGCGTTCAACGCGACGAGGCTCGCGTGAGGTGCTCCCTCGCGCTCTCGCTCTTGCTCTCTCGCTCTCTGTACCTCGTCTGTCACTGCCCATACGTATGTTTAGCTCAGCTGTAATTGCACGCATCGTCGTACGGGTCCCTCTTGCTCCTGCGCTCGACGAGAGGCTGCTCGTGAGCGCCGAGAGCGGACCCGAGACAAGATGTGCGAGGAGGGAACGCCGAGAGCGACAGAGACCTTGCTCGCCGGCCGACGACGAGGAGGAAGGATCTGCGACTCGCTCGAGGCTCTGCGTCGCCCGCTTGACGAGCGAGTGCTGCGCTGCGCCCGCTCGTGAGAGCTCGGCGGCGCGCTCGACGACGACGACGCCGTGTACGCCAGCCCTGCTCGACGGCGCCCTCCTCTGCGCCGATGACACAGCAGATGATCGATGCTCGTCGGGCGCTGTCGAGCGAGCAAGGCCCTTGTGCGCGACGAGCGCGAGGCTCACGCCGGCGGGGTCGAGACAGAGTCGACCGGCGGCGGCGAGTAGGTGTTCCAGCGAGCGGCGGCGACGGCGAGGAAGCCTGTGCGAAGGAGGAAGGCCGGCGTCAGCTGTCGCTCGCTGCGCTGTGAGGAGCGAGAGGGGGAGTGGGGCGCACCGAGGCCCATCAAGCTGGCGGCACCCTTGCCGAGGGGCGTCTTTGCGGTTGCGCGCGACACGGTGAGGGCGTACAGGCCGACGGCGGAGAAGGTGAGGGTGCCTGTGATGCGGCACGACTGGCAGTCGGTGTAGACCTGGGCGGGGAGGGCGAGCGAGGACGAAGACGAGGTCGAGAGGTCGGTCGAGGCTTGAGGCACGTCTGGGCGGGTGCGCAGGGTCGAAGGGATGAAGCTCGACATGGCTACAGTGCTTTTGAGCCAGTCGGATGCGGTCGGGCGCAGCAGAGCGGGAGCAACCTCCCCTGGGCTTGCGCTCGCGGCTCATCTCCGCTCTCGTCACAACCTCGGCACCTGCCTTGCTTGCCAGGGAATCCACAGCCTCGACAAAGCTATACTCGACGCCCTCCCTCCACTCGCCGTCCCCGCCTAGTCACCCCGCCTTCGCCTCGCCTCTCCTCCCTCCCAGCCTCGCCAACCTCACGATGAGCGGCAAGGGCCTCTCCAAGGAGGACACCAAGACCGAGCACCCGTTCCAGGCCATCGTCCTGTGCGACAGCTGGGGCGAGGAGCAGCGCTGGGGCCCGCTCGTCAGGCGCGCTCGCACCGAGGACGAGGAGTTCGACGAGGTCGACGTTGGTGGAGAGCAACGCCCCTTCGTGCGTGTCCTTCCTCCCAGCGCCTGCGTCACCGAGCTTCGAGAAGAGCGCCGCTGACCCTGCCGACCGGTGCGCGCAGTGCCTCCTCCCGCTTCTCAACATCCCCCTCCTCGCCTGGACCCTCGAGTCGCTGTCGGCGTCCGGCGTCGAGCAGGCCTTCCTCTTTGTGCACGACGGCGTCGACGAGGTCCGCAAGTGGCTCGCGTGCGTCCACTCTCGCCCCTCTCCCCTCAAACTCCCACCGTCCTGACCCCGGCCCTCCCTCCTGCAGCTCGTCAAGCTTCCAGCTCTCGAGCTCCGACATCTCGATCGTCGTTCGCCCGACCAAGGCCCTCACTCCTGGTGACGTTCTCCGCGAGGTCGACGGCCTCCAGATTCTCGCGCCCGCCGACTACCTCGTCGTCCAAGCTGGCTATGTCGGCAACGTCGACCTCAAGGGCAAGGTCGACGAGTTCACCGAGCGCAGGAAGGCCGACCCGAACCTGTCCATGAGCTGCATCGTCCGACCCATCGTCAACAAGTGCGTCCTGCCCGCCTCTCGACCTCGCCCGCTCGAGCCGCTCGCTGACTCGTGCCTTCGCAGGACTCACTCGACGTTCGCCGTCCACTCGCTCACGACCGACGCCCAGCTCCTCCACTACGAGCAGTCGTCGCTGTTCCCCAAGATGAAGACGTTCACGGTCCCGCGCGAGGCGCTCGCCGGCGGCAAGGACGTCCACACGCGGTCCGACCTCGAGGCCGTCGGCGCCGTCATCTGCAGCTCCGAGGTCGCGCCCTTGTTCACCGAGAACTTCGACTACCAGTTTTTCTACCCGGACTTCGTCAACGGCCTCCTCACGTCCGACCTCCTCGGCAAGACGATCTGCTGCACCATCCTCGAGCCGCCCTCCTCGCCGCTCTCGTCGACCGCGACCGCCTCGTTGCCGGCGTGGGCCGCCTATGTCACCAACACCAAGTCGTACGACGCCGTCAGCAAGGCGCTCCTCGCCCGCAAGGCGTACCCGCTCGCGCCCGACGAGAACATGCCCGACCGGGCCGGCCGGTACGAGCAGCGCCGCGCGAGGGTCTACTACGGCAAGGACGTCGACCTTTCTCGGTGCGTGCATCTCTCTTGCTCTCTTCGGTTTGCTGCTTGCAGACAAGCACGATCGCTGACGAGCCTCCCGCCTCCCCGCGCAGGACGTGCAAGATCTCGTCGACCTCGCTCATCGGCTCGTCGTGCACCATCGGGCCCAACACGTTCATCACGCACTCGGTCCTCGGCGCGGGCGTGCGCACGGGCTCGTCGTGCCACATCTCGGGCTCGTACGTCCTCGCCGGCGCCCACCTCGGCGACGGGTGCGTCGTGCGCGACAGCATCATCGGCGAGGGCGCCGTCGTTGCGCCGGGCAGCGTCGTCGAGGGCGGCTCGCTCGTCGCGGCGGGCGTCAGGCTTGGCAAGGGCGCGAGGCTCGAGGGGAGCAGGGTGTCGCGCGAGGACTTCGAGGGCGAGGTGCACGTCGGGCAGTCGACTCGTGCGTCCTCTCTCTCTCGCGCTCCCTCCTTCTCGCACTGCAGATGATTATGTACTGATGACGACGTCGTTGCAGTGGGCGAGGACTCGACGGGCTTCTTCTGGCCGGCCGAGGGGCAGGAGGACGAGGAGGACGACAGCGACGACGAGGACGCCGTCGACCCGCGCAACCTGAGCGTCACTCGCCTCGGTACGTCCCTCTCTCTCCTGCGCAGTCATTCTGACCGTCTTGTAGTGCCGAGCTGACGCACCCCCTCGCAGGCAACGCTCTGAGCAACCTCCGCCTGAACGGCTCGTCCTCGTCCCTCTCGAGCCTGTCGCACAACGGCTCGACCGACTCGCTCGGCACCGGCGGCTCCATGACGGGCGACGACGGCTACGGCGACTCGGACGACGACGCCCCGCAGATTGCCGGCCTCGAGTCGCTCCAGGCGACGTCGTCGGCGTCCAAGCAGAGCGAGTTCATCACCGAGTGCCTGCACTCGCTCGACCGGTCGTTCGCCGAGAACCACACGGTCGACAATGCGGCGATCGAGCTCAAGACGCTGCGCATGGCGAGCAACGTGCCGCTCGGCGAGGTGCGCGCCGTCGTCATCCCGTACGTCCTGCGGCGGTGCGAGGGCGCTGCGGGCGCGTCGCCGCTCCTCGCGCGGTGGGGCGGCCTCCTCGCCAACCTGACGGGCGAGCAGGAGGAGGCCATGGTCGACTCGCTCCTCGCCGCGCAGGAGTTTGTCGCGACCGAGGGCGAGGGCGACGCGCGACTGTGGCTGCGGGTCCTCAAGGGCTTCTACGAGACGGACGTCGTGAGCGACGAGGCCGTGTTCGTGTGGTACAAGGACCCGCGGGCGAGGAGCACGGCGGGCGACGAGGGCAAGAAGCTGTGGGCGGCGAGCCGGCCGTTCCTCGAGGCGATCCAGGACGACGATGACAGCGACGAGGAGGACGAGGACGAGGAAGATGACGACGAGGAGGACGACTAGACGCTCTCTGCAATGTCGACCGTGCAGCACGCAGCCTTGTCGACGAGAGATGGAGAGGAACGAGCGGGCGCGCGCGCGAGCGAGAGGACGGTTCTCGAGTTCGTCGCGCCCGGCCCGGCTGGCAGCTCGAGAAAGCGTGTGATGCGGTACTACTGCAAGGGAGCTAGCCAGCGAGCGCGCACTGTGGCTGTGAGGCGCGCAGAGAGGAGCGAGCCTAGGCCCCCTCGTGCGGCTCGAGGCGGGCGGTCGACTCGCCTCGCTCGTCCCTCACCTCGCCTCGCTCGCACCACACCAGCTCTCCCCTCCCAGCCCTCTCCACCCCCTCAAGCGCAATGTCTGCTCCTCTTCGCGGCTCTGGCCGCCCCCGACGCGGCCGCGGCGGCATCAGCGCCGTCGTGCCAGCTCCCTCTGCGCGTGACCAAGACCAGGGCACGTCCTCGTCTCTCTGGCGCTCGTTCGACCGGTCAGAGCACCTCAGCTGACCCTCGACACTCGCTCGCAGACGAGACGGAGGAGGTGCGCGGCCTGCGTGCCAAGTTCGGGCCTAAGCTGGCGACGGCAAAGGAGCTCTTCCCCGACTGGACCGACGAGGACGTCCTGTACGCGATCCAGGAGGCCAACGGCGACCTCGAGGTGACCATTGTCAGGATGTCGGAGGGTGCGTCCCTCGTCCCCTCCTCCCGCCGGCTCTTCGTCGAGAGCTGTGCCGCTGACCCCGTCTCACCTCCCTCCTCCCCCTCCTCTCGCTCGCGCCTTTCTCCACACCCTGCCGCACGGCTCTCGCTCGCCCGCCCTCCTCGTCATTGCTCCTGCAGGCCTCGCTCAGCAGTGGGGCGCCGTCAAGACCAAGAAGGACAAGAAGGTCGAGAAGGCGGTCGCTGCTCCCCCGACCCCCGCCGCGGCTCCCATCGCTCAGCGTGGGAGCTTTGTCGGGGCCGGCAGGGGCGGTCGCGGTGGCTTCGGTGCGTCTCCTCTCTCTATCTCGCCCACCCCTCTCCCTCTCTCGCCTTCGTCGCGCCCTGGACGGGATCTCGCTGACGCCCTCTTGCTCTCCCCCATCGCAGAGGGCGCTCGTGGCGGTCGCGGCGGCGCGAGGGGCGGTCGCGGCGGTCGCGGTGGTGCGGTCGGCGTCAACGGTGTCGCTCGCCCGCCCGCCGCCGCCCCGCAGCCCAACGGCGGCTCGTCGACCGACGTCAACAGCGTCACGCCGACCAGCTTCGTCCCGGCGCCGACCCCGACCGGTGTCTGGGGCAAGCCCGTCGCCGACGCCGTCTCGTCCGACCCGACCAGCTCGTCGACCCCGACGTCCTGGGCCGACCAGACCGCCGCCGCGTCCGAGTCGCCCGAGGCGCCCGCCGCTCCTGCGGCCGATGAGGCGCCCAAGTCGAACGATGCGGCCGCCGCTCCTGCTGCCTCGCAGGCCGAGGCGCCCAAGGCGGCGCCGCGCACCATCGCCCCGGGCTCGACTCGCTCGTGGGCGTCCATCGCGCGCCCGGTCTCGCCGCCCAAGCCCGCTCCCGCCCCTACCCCTGCCCCCGCCCCTTCCGCCCCTGCCCCCGCCGCCTCTGCCCCTGCGCCCGCCGCCGTCGAGGACGCGCCCGAGCCGGCCGCCGCCTCGGACGAGACGCCCGCGCCCGCCGCCGCCGAGGAGCCCGCCGCGCCGACCATCTCGCTCCCGACCTCGACCTCCGCCGAGACCGCCGCGCCGTCGCAGCCGGCGTACGACCCGTGGGGCTCGACCCCGGCCGCCGCGCCGTCGCCGGCGCCGCTCGCCGTCGGCGAGGGCTGGGCCGACTCGATCGTCGCCGCCAAGTCGTCGACCGAGCACGACGCCGCCTTCAAGCGCGAGGTCGACGCCCACCTCCCGCCCAACGACATCGCGACCGCCGGCCCGATCGACGTGACGGCCTCGGCCGCTCCCGCCGCCTCGGCTCAGCAGCCGCAGGCCGCCGCCCCGGCGCAGCAGCCGTCGCAGGACAAGTTCCTCGGCGCCGGCCCGCCGGGTCTCCCGCCCAAGCGCCTCCAGCAGGAGGCCGTTGTCCTCCCCGGCCAGGGCGCCGCGAGCGCCGTCGACCGCGTCGGCCTCCAGTTCGGCTCGCTCGACCTCCTCGACGGCGCCAAGCAGCAGGAGTCGCAGCCCGAGCAGGCCGCCGCTCCTCAGCAGCAGTCGACCGATGCATCGGCCGCGTACCAGCAGCAGCAGCAGCAGCCTCAGCAGCCGCAGGTGCCGCAGCAGCAGCAGCAGCAGCAGCAGGCCCAGCCGCAGCAGCAGCAGGCCCAGCCGCACGCTCAGCAGCAGTACCAGCACTACCAGCAGCAGCCGTTCCAGCAGGAGCAGGCCGTCCAGACCGCCTTCTCGCAGGCGCCGGCCGCGCAGTCGAACCTGTTCCCGGGCCAGGCGTCGTCGGCCTTCTCGCAGCGCTACCCGACCATGCCGTCGCCGTACCAGCAGTTCCAGCAGCAGCAGCCCGACGACCAGTCGGCGTACGCCGCCTTCAAGCCCGCCGACGCCGTCACGCCGGCGCAGCAGGCCGTCTCGAGCCCGTACTTCCAGCAGCCGGCGTCGCACTCGCCCGCGCCCGCCGCCCAGCAGCAGCACCAGAGCCCGTACGCCGCCTTCAACTCGATCCCGCAGCAGCAGGCGCCCGGCCAGGCGTTCGGCGCGCAGCAGACCGACTACTCGTCGCTGTACGGCCAGGACAGCATGCGCTCGATGGTGCGTCCCTCTCTCGCGCCCCTCTCAGTCTCTCTCTCTCTCGCTCACGTCGTCCCTGAGCATCGACTGACTCTCTCTCGTCGTGTCGCGCGCAGGGCTTCTACGACGCGTACGGCCAGTTTGCGAACCAGGCACCGTCGCCGCTCCCGAACCGCCCCGAGGACTCGGCCGCGTCGGCGCAGGCGGCGCAGGCGTCGCCCGCCCCCGGTGCGGCTCAGGCCCAGCAGCAGCAGCAGCAGCAGCTCCCCGCCCAGCACTCGTTCTACGGCGGCATGCCCTACTACAACCCGTACCAGGCGTATGGCGGCTACGGCTACCAGGTCCCGCCCAACTACGCGGCGCTTCAGTCGCAGTTCTACGGCAACTACCAGCAGCAGCCGCAGCAGCAGCAGCCCCAGCAGCAGCAGCAGCAGCAGCGCTACCCGGGCGCGCCGCAGCAGCAGCAGGGCGGTCAGCCGCAGCAGCCCGGCCAGCAGGGTCAGCCCGGCGCGGCCGGCTCGCCCGCCGTCCAGGCGCAGCAGCTGCAGCAGGGCCAGCAGGGCCAGGGCCAGCAGGCGTTCGGCGGCGCGGCTCGCTACGGCGCGCAGGCGTACGGCGCGCCCGGCGCCGGCGTCGGCCAGCAGCAGCAGCAGCTGTACGGCTCGTCGTACGGCAAGGACGTGACGCAGGACTCGTCGAGGTTCTTCGGCGGCCACTGAGCGGCTCTACCTGCTCGCTCC
>Ga0308169_10000790_pt1 | contig 41530 bp, 54 predicted proteins | sample PhyBR1_2_FD_202139 | JGI IMG/M metagenome (GOLD analysis project Ga0308169, IMG submission 202139) | Phyllosphere microbial communities from UC Gill Tract Community Farm, Albany, California, United States - DLSLSB.R1 | ecosystem: Host-associated > Plants > Phyllosphere > Unclassified | place...
CGAGCACTTTGTGTTCATCGCGGATGCGATGACCTTCCACAACGGTGAGAAGATGGAAATGTCGCTCTGGAACGACGAGGAAGGTTTCTACTTTGACGCCGTTGGTTTCCCTTTCTCTTCTCTTTCTTCGCAAAATCTCATTCTGACCTTACTTTTCCCCAATTTATACAGATCTCGTGGGGACCTGAGAACAGCAAGCCCATCCCCGTTCGCAGTCTTGTCGGTCTCATCCCTCTCTACGCCACCCTCACTCTCGAACCTTCCGCCATGAAAAAGTTCCCAGGATTCAGCAAGCGTATGGAATGGTTCATCGCGAACCGAAACGACGTCTCGAAGCGAAACATTGCCAACATGTCGCTCGGTGGTAAAGGTGATCGACGACTTCTCGCTCTCGCCAGTGAAGACCGTCTTCGTCGAATCCTTCACCGAATGCTCGACGAGAAAGAGTTCCTCAGTGACTACGGTATTCGATCGCTCTCTCGCGACCACAAGGATCACCCTTGGTCGATGAACGTCAATGGAGAAGATTTCAGTGTTCACTACTGGCCTGGAGATTCGCACTCTGCCATGTTTGGAGGAAACTCGAACTGGCGAGGACCTATCTGGTTGGCGACTACTTTCCTCCTCATCGAGTCCCTTCAACGATTCTACCAATACTACGGATCAAACTTCAAGATGTAAGTCACACTTTCTTTCTTTCTCTAGGTGTACCTGAACTGATCTCTTCCCTTCCCTTCTTTTTCTCACAGCGAGTGCCCTACCGGATCAGGTGACGAGATGAACTTGGCCAACGTCGCTGAGGATATCCAACACCGAATCATCAACTTGTTCGCTCGAGACAATGAAGGAAACCGAGCTTGCAACGGAGGAAGTGAATTACTCAACAAGGATCCCTTCTTCCGAGACTTTGTTCCTTTCCATGGTGAGTCCTTTATTCTCTATCTCGGGTTGTCCCTGTGACTGATCGAACGAGTCAATGCGAGTAGAGTTCTTCCACGCCGATTCCGGTAAAGGTCTAGGAGCTTCGCATCAAACTGGATGGACTGGGTGAGCTTCTACTACTCAACTGGAATTAGAGAAGGCCTGCTGACAGATTGCTCTCGTTTGATTCAGTCTCGTCGCCTACTTTATTTGGTCTGTCGGTTCGACTGCCCGGCTTCCTCGAACTCCTCGCACTCCTCGCAGTGCTGCAGCATGGTACTTCGACGAGCAAGGTGAGCACATCTTCTTCTCTCCCTGTCTGTTCCAGTCTGTCTCTCGACATCATCTCGCAACTTCGTCGCACCCCCTTCTCGAACTCCTCTCCCTCTCTTTCAAAAAAACCTGACAGTCTGATTCGAACGATTACTGACCACGATCTTTCACTTTGCGACAGTTCCCGCTACTCCTGGTGCTACGAGTGAAGCCGAAAACTCTGATGCCTGGGGATATCAATCCGCTGGAGAACTCTCTCCCGACGAGCTCTAAGCCTTTCCTCCTATCTCCCTCTCCTCTCTTATCGCAAAATAGACTATTCCTCAATCTCGCGCCCTTGTCTATATCACCAAAATGCACTCTCTCTGTTTCTTTCTTCCTAGACCTTCCCTTAAACCACCTTGCATCGTCTTTTCCTCGTCTTTTCCTGGTTTTCTTAGTTTCTGCTGTCCCCTTCCTTCCCCTCAAAAGTCACTCCCCGTCTCATTGTTTATGCTCTACATCCTTCGTCAGTTTCTTAGCTATAGGTTTTCTTCAGTTCTCAGTAATCAATCTCGCTTTTTTGCCGTTTCACTCCAGAGCTATCTTCCGTCTGTCGTCGCATATGAGTCGATCAGAACGGGCGGAACGAGCAGATCAAGGGGGAAAGTCGAAATTGCGGAAAATTCTCAGGTCGAATAATACGATCCAGCGCCTCGAGTGTCGAGCAAGCTGTTCAATCGAACCTCAGAGTCGATATATTACTATGCTGACAGGATAATCCCGCCTACAAAGACCTTCATCTCCTCGCCTTCCCCCTCTTCGCTCCTCCTGCTCCTCCGCCTCCTCGTCCTTGTTTCTTCCCACCCTTCGGACCCGAACCTTGTCGTTCACCCATCATTCCTTCCTCGTCTCTCCTCATCTCCCTCTCTATCGTTTCCTTCTTCTGCTTACTTGCCCCCGAACCTGCTCCTTCTCGTTTCCGATCCAAAGCTTTCGCACTCATCAACATTTCCCTGATAGCAGCTTCATCATCACTGTCACTTCCCTCCTCGTCATCACTCACACTCTCACTATCACTATCCAACCCATCAAGTACCCTTTGATCCTCTTCTTCTGACCCCAATTCAGCTTCCTTATCCTGATCCCACTCCCTCACGCTTCCCTTCTTCCCCCATTGATGCTCATCTCCCATCATTCCCCCCTCTCCTCTCTTCTGTCTCGGATGTTTCTTGACCCCTTCAAATCCAGCAGGTTTCCTAAACTCCGCCCCTCCCCTCGAATTTGAACCAAACGAAACCTCGTCCTCATTCTTTCCTAAATCCCAGCCACCGGCACCCTCCTTCTCGCCCCCAACCTTCCTTCGCTTCTCTTGATCGTGTTGTTCATCCGCCGCACTCAATCGCTTCAATACTTTCTTGTTGCCTCCAGATAAATCCTCCCTTCTCCCACTGATAGGTAACTCTCGTTGTTTCTTCTTCAAACTGCTTTTCGATGGTCCATCTTTCTTCTTGTTCGAGGAGTCCGTCTCCTTCTCAGGTGCGGGATGTGAAGAGGGATCATTCAATTTCTATCAACTTGAAAGGGATTAGCGAATGAACACGGGAGAAGAGAGAGAAAGTGTACCTCGATTTCGATATTGGCACCGAGGAAAGAACGTCTTCCAGAGATTGCAGACGAGGTGAGAGGCATCGAGTTGTAATAACCTGAACTTGAAAAGTTTGAAGTCGAAGTGGATGCGAAAGAATTTGAGAGGAGTGGGAAAGAGAGGAAAGAGGAATCATGTATGATTGTAGGTCTCCTACAATACACTTGTACGAGTTAGTGAGGGTCTAAGGAAGCAAGGGAGTAGAGAGAGGGGAGCTTTACGAAGTTGATGAAGAATGTTTAGGTTTATTCCAATCGTTTCCTTCTGATTGTTCGGTAGACTCGGTGGCGGGTGATTTACCTTTATTGTTGAAATTCAAGCTGGATGAAGGAGCAGTAGTCGAGGTGGTTTGAGTTGAAGAATTGGGTTGGTTTGGCTGAGGAGGGGTTGAAGGAGGAATAGTACGGTTCATGAACTTGAGACCTAATGTCCCTTTACTCAATGACTGTCTAGACATGTTGATCTCCTTTGGAATCTGGAAATAAAGTCAGTCAAGGAGTGAGAGGGAGAGCGACAAATCTTTCGAAACTCCTTCAATCGCTACCACTCACTTTCAACCGCTCTGAATCGATTAGAAACTACTCTCAGATCAATACTTCCCATCTAGGCGGGCTTCGAGCCCTTCGCTATCTTGTTTCGCTTTGATCAGTCGCGCTCTCGTTGAGTGAGTTCCTCCCTCCCTCTTCCCCCCCTCTCTTGTACGCTACTCATCCGTATACTTTCAGAATACCATGTCAGCACCCGTATCGGCCACTCAAGCACAAGCGATCCTCCAACTCTTAGCTGAAGCCGCCAATCAACACCTCCAATCTCAATCTCAATCTCATTCCTCTCCTCCCGTACCCCCTTCTCACACAGCAGATACAACCCAATCTCGAGTGAACGATGACGATGCAAACGAGATCTATAAAGCACTGAGAAGTTTGGGACAAGGACGAAGAACGACTCCTTCGCAACCCTCACCAACCGTCGAACAAGCTCTTCAATTCGCACCACCTCCCCCTGCTCCTTCACGCGCGACAACAACAATGACGACGACGAAAAGTAATACCCGACACTCTACTTCCTCACGATCAACGAATCCTTCACCTCTATCCTCCTCTTACACTCCCGCTCCCCCTCTCGACCTCCACCCTCCAACTGACGAGTACGACCCGAATGAAGAAGACGAAGGAGATACTGAAGGCGGAGGAGGAGAAGGAGGAGGAGATGGAGTAGATCCCGCAACTTTACTCTTCAACGATTATTTCGATTTCCCTTCCTCTGACGAAGAGGACGATCCGGATTTCTTACCTCGTTTGACTCCCGCCGATTCTACTGCTGCTAGTGGTCAACATGGAGTCACTCCGCAAACTCTCGGGGTGCAGGAGGATGAAGAGGAGGAGGGGGGAAGGGATTGGTGGGCGGATGTGTTTGGAAGAGGGGCGGATGAGAGCGAGGATGAGGACGAAGAGGATGAGGAAGGAGAGGAAGTAGTTGGGTTGACGAGAGAAGAGTTTGAGAAGGAATTGGCGTTGCTCACGGGAGAGGTCGAGGGGTTTAATCATCAGAATCAGAATCAAAGCCAAAGGAGTCAGGATAGGACGGGATCTTCGATTACTCCCGTCGCTTCGACATCGACTGCGGGATCAAGTGCGCCCTCCACAAAGGCTAGCAAGAAACGTTCATCTTCGAAGAAAACCAAAGCTTCTCAATCCAATCCCTCGGACGATGCCGAAACTCCTCGCACTTCACCTAGACGCAAGCGAACTTCTTCAACTACCTCAGATACTTCATCTCAACAAGATGACGAATCTCGCCCGACAAAGAAATCAAAGTCGTCCTCCAAGAAGAGCAAGAAATCTCGACTAGCTTCCCCTCCCGCTCTATCTCCCATTCCCGAATCTGTTCCATCCTTCGCACCACCACCTCCGCACTCTCGTCCTCGCTCGACAGTCTCCCCCGATCCACCTCCTCCCCCTCACTTGACCCTAACTGGCGAACCCCGAAAATTACGTCCTCGCGCGATCTACACAGAGGAGGAAGCGAAAGAGCGTCGTAAAGCACAGGAAAGGGAGAGGCAAGCTAGGAAACGTGCGAAAGCGATCGAAGACAAGGAGGCGATGGGACAAAAAATTGAAATGTTGGAATTCGCTTTGGAGGAATGGAAAGTTCGGGCCAAGACTGCGGAGAAGAGAGTGAGGGAGTTGCTCGAGGAAAGGAGGGAGAGAAGGGAGCAGGAGCAGGAGCAGGAGGAAGAAGAAGAAGAGAGCGATGGAGGGGAATTCGTTATGGGGAAAGAAGGGGAAGGGGAAAGTACAGAGGAATCTTCTGAGGAGGAGGAGGAGGATGTGGAGGATCAGGTTATGAGATTGGGAGGCGAAGAGGGAGGGCTGGAGATCGAGAAGGGTCAACCTCAGATGGATTTGAATCTGTCGAATTTGGGTCAAGGCGATTTGAATCAGTTGTTGGCACTCGTACAGAATGCCGCTATGGCTCAAGGTATTCAACTAGAGGGTGGCTCGACCGGGGAGAGAGGAGGCGGAGGAACTTGATGGGGCTGAGGGTTGCTTGCGAAGAGGGTCGAGTTTCGCAGGAGAAGGGGTTTTCCGCTTTTTCTAGTTCTTCTTTGTTAGAGAGTTCGTTCTCTTGTTGTTGATTATCACATTACCTATCGAATCTCGCTTATTCTTGTCACTGTCGTTGCGAAAGTGTCACAAATAGAGATTAGAAGAGAGATACGAAATTACTGTAAGCAATCGTTGATCGCTTACAAAAGCCCTTGTTTTTCAGTAGACTTTGCATTCAAAATTTGGTCTGCGCCCCCCTAACTCTTCCTCCACTCTCCACTCCCTTCAACTTGACTCAATCCACTCTCTCTCACTCTCTACACTAGCATAATGAACTCAGGTAAGCTCTCCTGCTCTCTTCGCCTCCTCACATCACCTCGCTGATTATCTCGCCCTTTTTCGAATAGTCAACCAAGGAGGCAAAGGTGGTAAAGGAGGAAAGGGAAAAGGTGCAGGTGGCATCGACAAGAATCAATCTACTCGTTCCCAGAAGGCTGGTCTCCAAGTAAGTAGCTCTCCTTGATGCAACGAGGGGGAAAGTGAGGGAAACAAACACCAAGAACAAGATCAACTCGATTTACTCTCCGACATCAACCGCTAGGAGGGTGGGGAATAGTTCAGGCCATAGATGGAATGCTTGGGAACGTACTCGAGCAGGTTCCGAGGTGCTAGCCTGATTGTAGCGGGAAGAGGGGTCATTCAAAGTTAGAGCGGGGTGATAGTACTTCAACTCTCTCGATACAACTCGAGATGGGGTCTACGCGCTCTAGGATCACTCTAAAGGAGTGTATGAGTCGGATGAACTAGGTCTCATCGGATTCCATCGAGGTTGACTTTCGACTCTTCTCAAAAACAACAATCCAACTTCTTCCTCCCCCCTTTTTGACCGATCAATCTTTTCGAAACGCGTTACCCGAACGAGTGGACTGATCAATGATGATTGTGTTGAAACAGTTCCCTGTCGGTCGTATCCATCGTTACCTCAAAGCGCGTACCCAAAACAACATGCGAGTAGGAGCCAAAGCTGCCGTCTACGCCTCTGCGATTCTCGAATACTTGACCGCCGAAGTCCTCGAGTTGGCAGGTAACGCTTCGAAAGATTTGAGGGTCAAGCGTATCACTCCTAGGCATTTGCAACTCGCGATCAGAGGAGACGAAGAATTGGATTCTCTCATCCGGGCTACCATCGCTGGAGGAGGAGTTTTGCCTCACATCCACAGTAAGTCGTCGTTCCTCTCGTTACCTACGAGACGTCGTACTGATGTGAGAATCACTGTCTACAGAGAACTTGATCAAGGCGCCTGGAGAAATGATGGGACTTCCTCCTCAACAACAACCTATGTCGATCCCCAAGCCCATGCCTCAAGGTCCCAAGTAAACCAATTCACCTTGCGCCTAGTCACCACCACCTACCTGTGTAATCACAAGATACCCCGCCCTCTTCATTTCTCTCGATTCGACTGGATTCATATTTTACTGCCTCTTTCTCCATTTCAATGTTCTGTTTTTTTTGCCTTCACTTCCTTTTTACCACTTCTCTGTGACGTTCCCTCTCATTCCGAGTGTGCTCTAGTCCTTTGATTTGCTCTTTTCCGAATCTGTACTCCCCCATTTTCTCTCTCTACGTGTGATGAAACCTCCGCTCCCTTTCGATTTTCTTCATCTTCTCTTGTTCTCGTTCGTCAGTCTGAGAGAGTCACGGCTGAGTCACGAGCTTGTGGAGAGCCTCGCTTTCTGATCGAGTCGAATTCGATTCCGTCTTCCTCACGAGAGCTCAACCGGTGTTTCGAAACGCAGATCCTTTCTTTCATGACAATGATATACTTAACACAAACAAAACGGAGAGAGCGGGTGATCTACAGCGGAAGGAAAGGGGTATCAAAGTGAAAGAGTATGATAAAACAGAGAGAAGGGGGAAAAAACGAAGAAAGGGGGAATTCATAGAGCAGAGTGAGAAGCAGAGAGATAGGCAGGCAGGCAGGCAGAGAGATATACATGGTGAAGCATCAATTGAAACAGGCTGGAAGTAACGTTCACCAACTCCACGTACTTCCTTCGCTCGAACTCGACGAGAATAGATCGGCACCTCCCAAATCATCTGAACAATTCGAACCCCACAAGTGTTCACTCATCATGTCATCTTCGACTTTGATGTTTGCGAGTTCTGAAGATGTCAGGTCGAATGGAGGGAGTGAGAGCAAATCGGATGATTGAGAGGGAGGAAGTGCGAGAGTTTCGGTGAAAACTAGGTTAGAAGAAGATGCGGGTGAGAGAGAATCCACGTAGTCGAAGGGAGGGTATGATATTGGGGAATGCGAGTCGAAGGGAAGTAGCGAAGGAGGTGAGAGTGAGGGAGTGTTTGAGGAAGTCGACGATGAGGAGAAACTGTCGATGAATGCTTGTGTCGCTTGATCTAATGATGAGGTACTGGGCAATGGCGGGAGTTCGACAGGCAGAGTGGGAGAAAGTTGCGAAGGAGCTGGAGCTGCGAGAGGAAATAGCTTTCAGTCAACCTGAACGACGCTGACTGAAGAACAGCTACTCGACTCACTGGTCATCCAACCAACGGAAGCTTCTCCAAACCTACTCTTGATCTTCTCCTTCTGAACCGGACAACACAAAGGCGCGGGATCTTTTCCCTCTCCCCATCCGATATAAAACGCTCCTACAGTTCTCAACGCGTCTTCTTCGACTGGTTTGGACCGTCGTGGCGGGGGAGATGGACGTCGAGTTGTTGGACCACGACGGGAAGGAGAAGGGGAACGCCTTGTACCGAGCGTCGTGGGGGTCATCGTCGAATTTGAAGGGAGGGGAGGAAGTGGTGGGAGAGAAGAGAAGGAGAGTCTTGAAGGTACTCGAGGTTTGTGTAGAACTATTAGGGATGAGTTAAAGGTCAATCTCAGGTGACTTTACGAGAGGGATGCGAAAGAAGAGAACTCACGTTTCGAGGAGGAGGAAGGCTTGAGCGAAGGTTTGAGAACTCGAGAACGGGACGACATGGCAGTAGGAAGCAAGCTAGAGGATCCAGGTTTGATAGAACTTGAGGGGATAGCGCCTTTGCCTTGATTGGTATTGAAATGAAACGGCGAAAATTGATCGAAGTTTGGGAAGAAAGAAGAACGCTGCAAGAATCTAGGTCGTTTGCAGGCTGATCAGCTGTTCACCACTCGTGGTATATGGTGTTTGCCGGTATGATAGCTCCTGTTGTCGCTGTTTGAAGAGAGAAGGGAGTGAAAAAGAGGGAGCTCCTCGTTTCGGCGAGAAACGGACGCCGATTTCTCAGGTCGATTCAATCGAGAGTGGACGACCATTCACCAAAGCTAGTAGCGTCGGAAGGATAGAGGAGTATAGAGAGACGAACGTCCGAAGATCCCAAGAGAGCGAAAAGGAAAGACCCGGAAATTGGAGGTTTGCGAAGGTGAGATTTGGAAGAGAAGAAAGGCGAAAGTTGACTAAAGGAGGGCTTGAGGGAGAGAAGTCGACGAGAAACGACGACGACGACGAGAGTGATAGAAACGAGAGAGAGGAGCAGAGTCTCTGAATCCTCGCGGCTAACCTTTCGATACGATACTCGGGAGACTTCGCATCGATAAACCGAACTGAAGAATCGCTTCGCAACCCTTCCCATTCGTCGCCACAACGTCTCGAGTACTCTCTCGTTCACAAAAGATCGACGTACTATCGAAAAGGCGACAACATTTTCAAAACACGCGCGAGACTTTTACGAAACTAGATCTCAGTTCACCTCCTCTTGACTGGTGCCATTCTTAGTACTAAACCCCTCAAGCTTTTACCCCATCCACCATACAAAGGAGTCCTACACACAGGACAATGCTTGTTCAATTCTGGATCTCCTTCGTCTTCCGCATCCGATGAAACCCCTCCTCCCGCTCCATTTCTCGTATTCACTCCTCTACTCGCAGTTGATCTCGGTGCTCCTACTCCACTTCCACCTCCAAGTACTCCGACTCCCCATCTTCCTCTCGTCCTTGAATTTCCTCTCCCCCGTCCTCTTCCCCTCGTCGTTGAAGAAGGAGTCGAAGTTCCTGGCGGAGGCGGAGTGAGTGCTGGACCGGCAACCAACGCAGCGTGTAGGCATGGTGCACAGAAAGCGTGACCGCATTGAGTGAGTGCGAGGGGAGTCGGAGGTCCTAGACAGATCGGACAAGAGAGGGTAGCGAGAGAAGGAAGAGTTTCGGCGGAAGGTGGAGGTGCGGTCGATGGAGAGGGGGATGGGATCGCTCGACCTTTCCCCTTTGCGTCTAGTTTGGTGGTCGAAGGTTCGAAAGGTTTGGCGGAGGAGGAAGAAAGAATGAGGAGATCGTCGTCGGATGCTGAGGGTTTGATTGCGTGTAGAGGGGAGGGACGGGATTCGAATACAAGAGGTTCGTCGTCGTCTGATCCATCGTCTGTGAGGTCGAGTACAGCTGGAGAGATGCGTGGAGGAGGATGAAGCGTATTCGTCGTCGTCGAGGAGGGTCCAGCTTGAGGTTGAGCGATAGGTTCTCCTTCTTCTCCTTCGTCTGATGATTCCGTATCTGGTTCTTCTCCATCATCATCTTCGTCTCCTGGGAATGCCATACCAAACGTTCCCTCCTGTACTGTCCGTCCCATCGGAATTTGTTCTCCCTCTTCTGAGTAATCCTCTTCATCTTCCGTCGATGGTTCACTCTCCTCTCCTTCTTCTTCTTGATCTTGATCCCTCTCGAAATCTCTGCTGCTTCCAACCAGTCCATTCCTTCCCTCTGCTCCTCTCCTTGTTGAGGATGGAGCTGCTGTTCTAGGGGGTGAATCGCTTGTTCTCCTACGTTTGACTCCCCCTCCTCCCATGTATGCAAAGTTGATCAAGTCTTCATACTGCTCACGTGATGGACTGGACATGCGAGAGGTCGAGAGAGGAAGAAAGGAAGTTGAGAGATGAGAGTGTTGAGGTAGATTCGTGGCGTGCTATAAAATCGTGCGGCTGGTCTGGTGGATGCAGTCGCGAATGAAGCTGTCTGTGTGGCTTCCTGGTAATTGCTTGGAGAAGTGTGAGTCGGAGAGCGAATCCAGCTTCGGACTTGACCAGAAAAAATCGTGAAATTTCCGGTTCACTTTCGCTGATTTGCTGTCGCTGTACTGAGCCTCATGAGGTGTTCAGTTTCCCTCAGTGTAGCCGCATGCTGAACCCTTCTCGTCCGGAAAAATGACGATCCCTTGAAGTTTGAGGCGATGCCAAACTCCGACTCCGCCCCTCTTGATTTCCTATCTTTCGCACTCACTCACAACACGACCAATGGTATCAATCAAACACTTGCTAGAGAAACGCAGAGGAGGTAAGCCCCTCTCTTCGCTTGCCAGAAACCCTGGCAATCAAAGTTGAACTAATTTTAAACTTCTTTCGCTCTCTCTCTCGTTTGCAGCTGGAGGTAGAGGAGGAGGTGGTGGATCATCAGGAGGTAGCTCTGGTGGATCTCGAGGAGGTTCATCAGGTGGCTCTTCAGGAGGATCGTCCGGGACAAGTGGAAGGAACCCTTCGAACGGCGGAAGTTCCTCTGGTGGGTCTACAGGAGGAACGAGACCTGGTGGGATTGGTGGATCTGGTTCAGGCAGTAAGTCTTCCTCTCGGGTCGAGATTCGATCCTGTACTGATCAAAATTTGGTTTTCTTTTCGCTTTCGCTTTCGATCTTCGCTCTCGCTTTCGTTCTACATTCTCGACAGTCTCAAGAACGGGAACTTACGGCTCACAATCGACACTATCGTCTGGACCTTCATCCTTTGGTTCGAGATCAACGTTCCCTATTTCCAGCGGCCAATTCGCTGGCAGACAGGTAGGAGGAGGATTGCGAAGTGGTATCGCTGGTCGACGAGGATACGGCTCAGGCTATCCACTCGCTGCTGGAGTAGGAGCAGGAGCTTTGGGGTACGCTTATGTTGGAGGACTAGGGTTTCCGTATGGGTAAGTCATCTCATTTTCCCCTTTATCTCAGAGTACAGAGAAACTGACTCGCTTCGTTTCCGACTCAGATATTGGCCACTGTACATGCACGGTGGATATTACGGTAACGACGAAGTGAGCACGCTTCATGTCCAAATTATGTCAGGCTGAGAAAGTGCTGACTCGACTCGCACTTTCTCGAAATAGTACGGTCGTTACGGAAATCGCGAGCGACCTGGAGGAGTTCTCGTCTCAGCATCCTTCTCTCCCTCAGCTTTCACCTCTTCCGATCCACCTCAATACATGGTCTATGGAGATGCCGACTCTGTAGGCAATGTCACTGAAGCAATCACGACCGATTGTTCCGCTACGATCGTCGTTGGTTCAACACCGCTCAACGACGATGGTGGATACTCTTCCGACGTCAATACTACCCTTCTACCTCCTATCACTCCCTCAAACGTCCGGACTTACTACCGATCCTCCTCTTTCGCACTCTACTCTTTTTTCGAAGGTCAACCTGAAGATCCCGAATCTCTCGTCAATTACACCGCACCTGCCGTGAACTCTCCTATCTACTACTACCCACAAGCTCAGCTAAACCAGTCATTCGCGGACTGTGTCAACTCCACGATCCAAACCTGGCTACCGATTCAAGAAGCAGCTCAATCCTCGTCCAGTACCGTCACTAGCGCTGCTACTAAGACGACGTTGACAAATCCCAGCCTTGTTGCTATCATGAGTATGCTAATGTTGAGCGGAGGCGCGAGGAGTAGACAGTTTTTCGTCCTTTGTCTTTTCCTTTTGATGTGCTTGAGTTTGTTGTAGTATTCTTAATTTGTTCTTCCACCTCGTACATATCTTATTCATGTCTATAGCCCCTTCGCAACTATCCATCGTTTTCTTCGTTCACTCGCAACCCTTTTCGCTACAGATTTCGACGAGAGCTTGTTTCGATTTCAGCCCTCAATTGTGAGCTTCGCCTCTTCGCTTTTGCTCTAGACTGTCTTCTGGGCTACCCAATCTCACGGCTCATCGACAGTATCACACAGTTGCGAGTTGGTTGGAAATAGGGGCTTCGATCCGAATTTCTCTTCCTTCCTCTCCTCCTCACACTCTCCTTTCCCTAACGCGCCGCTACTTCCTCCACCATGGCAACATCACCTTCGTACCTCCGTTACTGCTCGGCATGCGAAAAGCAGACAGCGAATCAATGTTCGAAGTGCAAGGTTTCATTCTCCTGCAGTACAGAGTGTCAACGCCTCGTGAGTTCTCCTACTCCCTCTAGACACCTTTGTGAGAAGCTGAGACGCGTTCCCACAGCTCTTCCCGACGCACAAATATCTTTGTGGGAAATCGACTTCTACTTTCTACTGTCCTCCTATATCGGCTCATACGAGGTCGCTCGTGGAGAAGTTGAGGACTAAGATATATGTGGATCGAGCGTGTGACGAGACAGATAGAACACTGTTAGAACATGTAAAGTTTTTGGGCTATTTCAAGCAAGATGGAACTTTCGAGGTGAGTCTTCCTGCGTCTCTCTCTCTCCAGAAAAACAGAGCTGATTCAGAACCTTGGCCCGATGTCGATTAGGAGCTCATGGATGGTATCACAAAAGGCGGAAACCTCCTCCCAGAACCTTCGTTGTCGGCTTGCGCTCTCCTCGCAAGAAGTCAGATCCTCATCGACATCTCGTCTCGTAAGGAGAGCAATCCCGGAGATACAGTATCTGAGAAAGCATGGCTGGCAGTCTCTGGCGCTGCCTGCGACTACGTCACGACTCGCCGTTTGTTGGGTAAAGATGAAAACCCTTTCGAAATCCTTTCGACGTATCTACGGGCCCTCGCCGACTACGGAACGCTCATGGGCATGAACCAACTTGAACCCTTCAAAATTCGGAAGAAGGCGATGTCTGCGGTTGTGCGGAGGCTTTCCTCTCCTCAAATGGTCGACCTCGAGCAGATTCCCCCTTACCTCGGATTCTGGGTTGAGCAGTTCCAAGATACAGCAACTTGGTCGTATGGAGACACCGGTAACGCGATAGGAAGGAGGTTCATGGTTTCTGATTGAGAGGATTTGACCGTAAGCACTCTGCTCTCTTCTGATTAATTTCCGGTCGCAAGGCTCATAGCCTCTAAATGATCACAAGTAAAAGCAAAGAACATCTCGTCTGTAGCACTATCCTGTCACTTATACAATATGCAAGCCTTGGATTTACCTGAAATTCCGCAAGGACGAGAAATCGTGTAGCGAGTCGAGCAGGGTCCGCTCGCTCTCCTAGCTTTCGCAAATCTCGACGACACATCATAGACTATTACTCTTGCTTGACTTTGGCGACTCCGTCTCGAACGCGATGAATGACTGGTGACTTTTCGCTTTTCAACCTTTTCCTCGCTTCGGCCAAATGCATCATTCCGCTGTGTCCTATCCTGCAGATACTCCGCTCGCCCAGTCCCAAAGATGTTCGCTTCAACTGTGGGCACCTTCGACGTTGACGGTGCATTACTATCGTATCCTCGCAAACTTCGGTCTCGCAAGTTTTTAGCCCGTCCGGAGCACCTCGTTGGTGCTCAAACCGAGTTTGTGAAGAATCCAGCTCCTTCTGCACTCTTGATCTCCTGCACTTCACTTCTCGACGACAGAACGACAAAATGGCACCGATCTCGCAAACTTTGACGGCGAAATACTTGAAACGAGCTCAAACGGATGCTGAAGTCGAGGAGGTGCTGGGAGCTTATCTACACAGGTGAGCACTTCCTGCACTTTCACACAAGTGACTTCGATGCTGATTACGTCCTCTCCTATCAGCAAACAAGCGAAAGCCACGAATCCAGCTCAAGTTTCGCGAAAGTTGGCGTTACTCAAACTCTACTTGAATGCGATGTTAGTAGCTGTCCCTTCATTCACTCTGGATTCCGGCCTACTGACATTGATCCAATTCTCTAGAGGACAACACGATCAAGTTCAGCGACATCCTCAGCCTTTTCGCACGATCTCGTCACTCGCCGCTCGAGGGGTTCCCGCTGCGAATCTTGTCTTTCCTTCAACTCCCCTTGGATCCGAGATCTGGTACGAAGCGACGAAAGAATCAAAGAGCTGGTTTAACCGCTCATCTAGCTCCCGAAATACTTCTTCCTCTTCTTCATCCTTGAGCGGTTACTCCCTTTATTAGTTTCTCTGTCGTCCTCTCCCGTTCGCACTCGCACATAGATACCTCACTTGTTGTAAATACTCTCTTCATGTCGTCTCGAAGTACCTAAGAGGGAAACGTGAAAGTTGCAGTTGGAATAAGAAAGAGAGAGCTAAAAGCAGAATGAGAACAAAACGAAACCAAAAAGTAGAAAGGGAATAATAGATACAAAGAGGTGAGAAGGGGACTATGCAGTGACGAGTTCGTAGATCGTCTCAGAGGTTAAACCTTCGCAGATGAGGCCAGGTCCGTCTAATCCCCAAATCTCGGTCCAAACTCCTTCTCCAGCGATCCCCTTCAATTGTCGCTGCAAGCCAGGTAGATTGCCCTTGTCCCACTCTTCAGCCCAGATGAGTTTCAATGCAGCGCAAAGACTTCTCAAGCCGAGGAGGAAACCGAGATCGGGCTGATTCGGATGAGTTGGAGGGAAGCGAGCGACGACTCGTCCATCGGGAGCGAATTCACCAGGTTCGAGATCGAGGTCGATACCATCTTCAGGAGTAACGAAATCGTCTCCAGTCGTACAGTGAGCGAAATCGATGAGTCGAATCGTAACTTCTCCGGGTAATTTGTGCTTCTTGCTTCGAGAGCGTCGATGGTGTTGATGATGACGGTGTCGTCCCGCAGAGTCCTTCTCAGTCTGCTGAAGAGGTGGACGAGTTCTTTCTCCTTCGTTCAATCCTCCTCCTCCTGTTCTCGAGCCAAGTCGATCTTCGTTTGAATCGTATTCGTCGTTCGCATCGGCTGAGCGAGCGCGAGGTCGAGGCTTCTCCTCGATGTTGCTGAGGTGACTGTACGCTCGAGCGGAAGAAGAGAGGGCCATCGATTGAAAGGGTGAAGGATCGGGCATACTTGACGAAACGGCTTTGAGGACAGGACTCGGGTTCGAAGGGTGAGAGAGGACCATCTTGCGATAAGCGTCTTGCACTTCTGGGTCGCCGTCGTAGATGAAGAGGAGACTGGCGGCATAGAAGCGGAAACGATTCAAACCGTAGACGATCGATGCGAGACGGTAGAGTTGGGTGAGGATGTGAGGAATGTGATAGGCGAGAACGGATGCGCCATCGTCGAGGAAGGAGCTGAGAACGTCGGGGAAGTCTTCGATAGAAACTGATCGACCAAAGTATTTGTCCTGAAAGACGTATCGATCTTCGTTGGTCTTGTATACCTGCGTGTCATTGGTGTGCTGAATCAGTATCATGTCCGAGGTCTGACAAGAACCTCTGACTCACCTGCATCCCGCAGATTCGTACACCCAGATCGTGACTTGTCGTTTTCGAACACTTCTTGGTCTGACTCTTCTTCTTCGCTTCAGTCGCCAAGATCCCGTACTGTCTAGTGCCCATCTTGAGATCAAGAACACAAGGCTTCTTGAGATTGCCAGTCAAGTCCTCCATGAGAATGAAGTTCTCTTGTCGAGGGGTCGAAGTTTCGGGTTCGAGTTCATCTTGTGGCTCCTCAGGAATGGTTTCGGTTTCTTGAGGAGGTGAAGGAGTGACGAGGGGTACAGGTGGAGGTAGTTGAATGTCTTTTGCGAGAGGCGGAGGAGGAGATCTAGGATCGGAAGCGACGACAGTTCGATCGACATCCTCAACATCGTCCATCTCGAACATATCTTCATCTCCTTCAACTTCTGCACTACGAGCGCGTAATCGACGTGGGCTAGATAGGTTAGGTTCCGTGGTTCTTCGTCCGAGAGGGGCACCCATTTCGTTATCGTCGTCCTGCTCGTAATCTCGCTTGATGCTGTCCACACTCCTCTCCCTTTCCTTCGTAGCTCGACCACTCAGCTCGACTGCGCTATAGCTTTCCCTCAATCCTGGTCGATGCCTCAATCGATCGAGCATCGGATTCTTAACGGGTGAAGTACCAGGAGTCGCTCCCTCGGTTTTCGCACCTTGATCGTCCTCATCTCCTCCCAGGAGATCACCAGCACTCATCCCTCGCTTCGTCCGTCTTCGACTACTCTTCCAACCTCTTCGCTCCCGCTCGTCTCGATGTCGAAGTTTCGGAGAATTGAACACTTCTCGCAAAACTTGGGCGCAAAGTTTCGTGTTGAGCGTCGTCGAACCTGTTCCTCCTACATTCGGATTGTTGCGGAAAGACGAAGAGATTGAAGGAACGGGAGAAGGAGTGTTGCGTTGCGGGGAGAAGCGGCGATGGAGAAGAGAGTGAGGAAAGTGATCGGCGGGTGAGACGCCTCTACCTCGTGCAGCGATAGCAGCGAGATCGGCATCTGTCGGAGTCGAGTTCGGCGTCGGAGGGATGATGGTCTGAGTAGGAGATAGGAGGGGGAAAGCGGGAACCGAGGAGAGTTGAGTAGGAGTCGCGACGGAAGATCCAGCGAGGGAGTAGGAAGAAGGTGTAAAGTCGGGAGAAGAAAGGATCCCCCCAGGAGACGCCTCTCCAGTCGTGTCTGGATCAGTTGACCTCCCTCCCGCCAGTTTCTTCCCCAGAGCTTTCACTCGCTTCCTCGTCGATCGCCTCAATCCTTTCCCTTCTTCCCAAATCATACTGTCTGGAATGATGTGCTTATTGCGTTCCAGAGTGACTTCGGGGACCTCTTCTCCGCCGCTACCTTGCTTCTCTCGGAAGATACGGCGAGCGGGAGAAGCGCTGTTCGAAGGGCGTTGTTCCGGAGGTGTTTGAGCGGCTTGGTCGGCATCAGCAGTGACAGGAGCTCGTCGGTAGGTAACGTTGAGGACACCGAGATACTTCGGAGCGAAGCCAGTGAGACGGGGTGAAGATCGTTCGACAGCTTCATAAAATTGGTTCTCGTTCGAGGTCAGAGGCTGCGAGCGGAATCGAAATCAGCTTTCAAGCATGACGAGACTCCGGAGAAGCTGGAATCTTACCTTGCAGACAGCCTTCTTCGAGAACTTGAAGATGTGATTGTGTCCTCCAACTTGATGCCGATAGGGCTCGAGAGGTATAGTACCACTTCTCTTTCCATCACTGCCGATCAAATGACCTTTCCAATCATCTTCTCTCCCGGCTTCTCTCCTCATCGAGACTTCACCTCCACCGTTCTGATCCAACCGTTCCTGTAAAGGTCCAACATCGACTTCGTACTCTTCCTCTTCTCCGACATCCAACGATTCGAGTGATCCACCTCTCCTCCTTCTCGCGTCGTTGACTCCCGTGATACTCGAAGTACTCCAGTCATCCTCCTCCGTTTCGTCCTCGTCCTCTGTCGAGCTGGAAGAAGATTCAGACCAATCTTCTGAACTACTCGTGCTTCCCGTCCAACTATCGTACTCTTGTGCATCTCCGGCTCCTCCAGATTCATCATCCGTATCGTCAGCTGTTGTCGACGAACGAGAATGATCCCGCCTGCGATGTCCTGCTCGAGAATGACTTCGAGATCCAGCGATAGAAACGACAACGGAATGACTCAATCGATGAGAACCCTGCTCGTCTTCATCTTCGTCATCGTCCTCGTTATCTGAAGCGTGGAGAGAGTGAAGGTCGAGGTCGGCGATATGAGAAGAATGAGTGTTTGAAAGGGGAGGAGGGGATTGAAGGAGTTGAACCGATCGATCATGTGACATTCGAGGGGAGTAGAGGAGTTTGAGGGCATGTGTAGGCTGAGATGGTGGAGCCGAGAGAGTCGAAGAGGGAACGGATGAAGAAGGAGTCGGGAAATCTTCTCGAACTTCGAGACCCGCTAGCGCTTTCTCCAACGAGGATTCCTCCTCTTGAGCTGTTCTCCCCGTCAAGGTTCTTTCCCCTTTGACTGACGCTTCCATTTCGTCCTCGCCTCGTTCATCGACTGGTGAAGTCGTCCAGTCCGTCGAAATTGGCAGAGGTAGAGCTGGTTCACCCAAACCTAATCCGTTACTCAGACCTTCTGCGATTGGTGCAGCAGCTAGTTCTGGTACTGGACTTGCGGTGGCGGAGACTCCGGTCGATAAACTTGTTCGAGGGGAAGGTGTTGGAGAATACTGAGAGAAAGAAGGGGTGAGGTGAGGGCTAGCGGGGCGAGAAGAAGAGATCCCGTTCGGGAAAGGATGATGGTGATGAGGTTGGCCGAAGTAGGAATTGTGAGAGTGTAAAGGAGGATGTGGTTGGGCTGTAGAATGTGGAGGATAGACATCTCGATAAGAACTTTTCGAAGGACTCGTAATATTCATGTTCGAATGAGAAGGTGAAGCTGTCGATAGACGAGATGGTGGTCGGGAAGAGGGTCGAGAGGTAGAGTACGGTCGAGGGATAGGGCTGATGATCGTGTTGTGATCGGGAGAGACGAGGGGCGAAGCATAGGAAATAGTCGCCGAATCGCTGTATAGCCTTTCGATCGTTCGATCGGACCTATGCGAGCCCGAGTGCTGTAACATCTCCCGTTCCTTCCCTTTGTAAGACGAAGTTCCCGATACATTCCTACTTTTACTCGGACTCGAAAGTAAATGTCTCCTTCCCTCTGGTCCGACTCCTCCTTCTTCTGTCGTAGCCAACGATGATCCCGCATTCCCTGCTACACCACTCCTCGTCGTCTCTTTGAACAGTTGTAGACTGACACTCGCTTTCCTTCCCATTCCAGAACTCGGTGCACCACTTCCTGAAGAATGCGAAGAGGACTGGTTGCTGCCATTGTATTGACTTGGAACGGGGGCTGGTCGATGAATAGTGTCGGAAGAACTATGTCTTGATGAACGAGAGGAAGCAGAAGGGAGGTCGAAAATGGAGCTAGGGGTTGAAGAGGGAGCGGCAGAAGAGACTGGAGAGCTATTGCGAGAGGAGGCGTGACGAGGAGATCGCGGAGGTGGGAGGAAGGCAGAGGGAGTTACGGGCTCGATTGAGGAAGAGGAGGAGAACGGCGAAGGTAAATCGAGAGGTAACTGAGGTCGAACTGGTAGTTGGTCTCTACTTGTCGAGGGAATCGGCGGCTGAGTTACGGTAGAGGTTGATGTCTGTAATCGTTGGGGAGAAACCAAGACTGGGTTAGCACGGGTTTCAAGGCGATTCTGCCTCAGAAAGAGAGGTTAAGGGGTTGATGTTCGAGTATCTCGCTATCGCTCTGTCTTCGATACGATGTGACAATATGATCTGCCCATTCCAGACTATGCGGCTTTGAACGAGTTGCGAGTCGAGAGAGAGGAGCAGAGGAAAAGGAGGGGAAAATGAGGAGGGTTTTGAATCAACCCTTCGTGACGCCACCATCAATCTCCCTCCTCAGTAATCCGACTGGATAGAGCAAGGTGATGTAAAGGGTAGAGAGTAGATCTAGACATACCTGAGGAGACTGATTGTTGAGAGTATCGCTTCCCATGTTTCTCCCCTTCTTCCTCCCTTTCTCGACTGACTAAGCTTCGGACTGATCAATGTGACTACTATTCGATAGTAGGTAGCTTGTTTGAGATGTTTGTGAGTGTTGTAGAGTGGTTGAAAGGTTCCGAAGTAGGAGTCCGGAGAGGAGACTCGCAAATTGATCGAAAGTTGCTAGATTCACTTTACGCCAACAACGCTTTGGACTTTCTGGTCAGTCTTGATAGCTTTCTTGAAGCGTAGTGTACGCGATCCGGTCGTCCAAAAAATTACAGGGAAAATCGCACAACTGTATCCTCGCTTCCGCATTTCTGAAATGCCGCTGAAACGAACCCGAACGTGCAGCGCTTGTTCGACCCACGACGATTGTCAGTCGCCTAAACGAGGGAAGGCGCGATGTGAAGCTAGCTTGGTTTCGATGAAAAGCATTCGAACGTGCGGGCAACGTTTCTCTCTAGATGCGAGATTCGCTCGATAGTCGCAACGATCCGAAGTGTAACGAAGCAGTCGTTGCAACGCGTGCGGAGAGCGGTGTGCAGGGAGAGTTCGCTTTCTACCGACAGGAGCTGGAGGCAGAGAAAGTAAAAATCGCGAGCGACAGGTCGAAGCACTGTGCTATTACAACCGCAACTGAGGATGCAGGCTCATCGGCTCCTGTAACATACAGCCGTGATGTATGACGGCGAGGATGGAAGCTGGCCGTACTCCTCCTCGAGCCGAATTCGAATTCGAGGTTCAGTTTCGACCGAAGCCCAGTTCTGGTGTTGCGGCCCGTGTCGTGCCGTCGCGCGGAGAGAGTGCTACTGGGAAACAAGGGCTACGTGAATCAATGACCAAGCGCGATCATAAGAGAGAGAGCTGCTCACAATTGCTTCCCCAATCTTTCTCTTTATTCTGTAAGCGAGTTCATCCATCACGCCTATCACTCATAGTCCAGGCAAAGGTGGTAGTTCTCCTAGTCTCCCTTCAGGACTAGTACCAGGAGGTTTTGTCCTCCCTGGTTCCAATACTTTCCAATCATGTTTCCCTTGTTTGAGTTCTTCGATCTCAGACATGGCGATACTACATGCCACTCTACCATTACATCAGTTGTTTGCAGATCGTGATGCAGAGGAGAGTGGAAACGTACCGGAATTGATCGCCACAAAGTTCCATTCCAGAATAGATTTCATGAACTCGTTCCATATAGTACGTGTGGGCGACGTTTCGAAGTTGAGTAGCTGTGGCTGACCAGTATCAGTATCGTTCACAGTCTTTGGGGACTCGTGCATGGCTCACCTTGAGGTTGAAGGGCTTTCGAACTGTTTTGCGAAACGACAAAGTTTAGCGAAAGAAGACAACTCGAATCTGCAGGTGTTCGGACTCACGCATTGAGCTTCAGTACCTTCACCAATACTTTGTAAGCCTCTTCTATACGCTGTAGACGGAAAGTTTGGTATGAGTTCTGCCAGAGTTCTCATTTCAACTCCCGACCGACTCACCTTTGGCTGAAACCAATCCTCTCCAACTTCTCTTAAGAATGCATGACCCTTCAGCATCTCACTGACTCCTTTCCAATCCCTGTTGCCCTTCGCGTAGCATCCTTGAGCGATCAAGACTTTTTGATGAGTTGTAAGAGAGCGGAAGAGCGTGAATTCAGTTGGCGATAGTAGCGAAGGGTCCCCAGGTGGTTGATAGGCCATTTACGAGTGAGCTGAAGGTGGATCGTTCGAGTGAGGTGATTGGAAGAGACGCAGAACGAAATTCGCAAAGTTCAGTGACTTGAACAACGTTGTCGCTCTACTTCGAAACCTGCTTGCAAGAGACCCAAAGACGTGCTACAGTGCGAGGAGCCTTCCAGCGAGAGAGTAACTCGTGCTTGCGAAAGTCTCATTCTCGATTTTCTCGCTTCCTCGAAAACAGTGAGCAAGTCTAAGCATAACGGATTCCCCATCCCAGTAGGAACAATGAACGACAAATAATGATCTACTTGAAAGGAAATAGGAAGCCATGAACAAACGAAGTAAACGAGAGACGGAGAGAGGGAATAAAAAGTGAGAATTCGCGAAATATGTCTAGAGATCCGCCCTGCAAGTCAAGTGTCCTTCTACCATCGCCAAAGCTGCTCCGAGAGCCCTATGAAATCGAACAGAGTGGGTCAGCGAGGGATCGTGGATGAAAGGGGAGAAGAATTCCGCTTTGAAATTTGCGAAACCTCCTCTTCGCTTCAATAGTAAAGGGGTCGGAGAAAGTTGTGTTGCTTACCATCCCAGTTCGACGTTCCCCACCTTCTTGCCCATCCAAACCTGTCGTTCCTCCTCTAATTCGTAGCCCAAACTCAACAGACTATACATAAAAGTCAAATCGAGACAGTACTCTGGTCGATCACTCAACTCGTCCATCGCTTCTCGGTTCCCTTTGAATCGAGACCATTTCGGTGATTTCTTGCCGGCGCAGACGTCGGAGGTCAATTGGCGTAAGGCGGAAATCGAGAAGGGCGAGGTGAGGCCGAGAGGAGCGATTCGATCGTAAAAGTAGGAGAGACTAGGCAGCGGTCAAACCGTAAGTATTGAGGGGAGTACTGAAGGAGAGAAGAGGTTGGGGGAACTTACGCCCAAACTTTTCCAGCACTGAAAACCTCGGCCATTTTGGGTTGATAAACCCCTGCGAACGCGCAAGGAGGGTGTTCACAAGCGGCATCCTTCGCAATCATGACCTCGACTACCCTCCTACACGCCTCGAACCCAGCACCAGTTCCGACCATCGTAACGTTCACTTCGTTCCTCCCTGGAGGATCGAGTTTAACCAATTTCGTCTCCCCCTCAAACATGCAAGGGTTATGAATCCTGTCCTTCTCTGTGAGGTTCTCCCAATCGATCGAAGTTCCTTTAGGACCTTGACTCCAGATGTACGAGAAAGCGACGAGGTTGTGAACGGCTCGACGAGCTTGCATCAATCCGTAACCGAGGTGAGAATGTTGGTAGAGTACGTGAGGCTCTCCGGCGAAATCGAGGTCGTAGACGTGATCTCCTGGTGCGAGGGAGGAGTGGGAGGTTGGGTCAAAAATGGGTTCGAAAACGATTTGGGTAGAGGCTCCTCCGAGATCCATGACGGCGGCTGAACCGGCAGAGGCGGGTTGATTAGGTCCGATTAAACCGAGGAGCTACACAGAGAAGAGTTGAGAGGTGAGCATGCATTCGAGCAAGAAAAAGAAAGAGAAGGAAACCTACGAAATTGATGGTAATCCATGCGTAGACACCTGAAACCGAGGAGAACAACAAAAACGATGTGAGTCTTGACTCTACGAGAAACGAGTGAAAAGGAAAAAGCGTGCCTTCATCCTTGCCATCCATAACTACGACACCATCTTCAACGACCGAGAAAGGCCATTCATTCCTCAACCACCTTTCGGTCTCCTTCAGGATCTCATCACTCTGTCTCTGACCCAACAACCTCAACCCGGCCGTCGCTTTCACTGCCACGGGAGTACAACCTCTCTCACTCTTCGGAATCCCTTCAATAGCATGTTCCATCAAACCCCTCAAACTCTCCGCCGCGTCCTTCGGTCTCCCCGCATAACTCGACAAACCAGGTTTAGTCGTATAAAACCCTTCATCCTCCAATTTCGGCAAAGCGAGTGGATCGGGATCGCAATGACTGAAAGTATACAAATGTAATCTCGAACCCGTTGACCCTGCATCGATCATCAAAGCGTAACTAGTCGCTTTCTTGCCCGGTGGTGGAGTACACTTGTTCTGACCATCTGAAGGTTGTTTCTGAGGTGAATTCGAAGGGAGTTTATCGAGTTTGACTTGGGCTTGACCTGGAGCCTTTTCAATCGCTTGATCCGCTTTCGAACGGTAACCTTCCCTACCTCCTCCGGATGATCTCCCGAAGAAGAAGATGAGGAAGAGTAAACCTGCCGCTGCGACTGCGATTCGTTTAGGAGTTAAATAACGGAATGGATGAGTTGAACTCGTTTTGTCGCTGCTGGATGATCCTCCTCCTCCTTTGAGTCCGTTTCGAGTGGATCCGTTTGATAAACCCATATCTTCTGAATCTGAATCGGAGGATAGAGTAGGAGATGAATGGGAAGAGAGGAGTTTACGAGCTGGAGATGAAGTGAGGTTCGGTGGGAAATGTACACCCATACGGTGTGGTTGTGATTGTACTGGTGCAGGGGAGGGGGAGGAAGTCAGGGAACGTCTAGCGAGTCGTGAGAGTGGATCAGCAGAAGGAGTCGAAGGTCGAGAATTGGAAGAAATGTTGGGCTGATCTCTTCTGACCGGGGGTAGCTGTGATGTAGTCTACAGCTTGATCAGACGCTGGTCGAGTTTGAGAGTGATTGGGAGCAAGACAAACTAGCCTGACGAGTTTCGCTTCTTTGTCGTCTTTCCATACACTCAGTCAATCTCACTCTCTCTAGCTGATGAGCAATACATCACGCTTCATATTCTCCTACAACCCACAAGATTCAGATATTCGAGCACTCTCTTCGATCCTCCCTTCAACTTCAACTTCAACCTCAAGTCTATCAACAGCCACTCGATCGTATAGGGCAGGACTAGGATCGAGTAGAGACAGAGATGATGACTTCGTACCGTATGGACCTACGACTTATAGGAAAGGAGCGATGAGATTCGTACCGGCGAAAGAAGGAAATGGATTATTGGGTTCAACTCAAGTCAAATCAGAGGGCGACGTCAAGGGAAAGGGGAAAGCTATAGATCAGGACGAAGAAGGGATCAAGATCGAGCCGAAGGAGAGAGCGCGAGTGACTGGAGACTCAGTGAAAGGATTATACGCAAATATTGTTGGATTACGCTCCTCTACCTCTTCTGGGAGCACTTCGAACGCCTCACCAGCTCGTCCTCCACCTCCACGTCAACTCAAACGACCTCGCTCGAGAACGTCACCTCTTTCAACACCCAAAAGAGAACCAGACATCATTCTTTCCTCCTCTTCCTCCTCTGAATCTGAATCCGATTCACCTCCCTCTCCCTCCACTCCCAATTCAGACGACGATATAATCATCGTTGACCCTCTGACCTCACTCCCTATCACAACATCTCCCATCATCCCTCCTCCCCCTCGTCGTCGAGATCGTTTAAAACCTCTCTTAATTCACGAAATGCTTTCCCTCCCTTCTACTTCCTCTCAACCCCTCGTCCCTCCAACCTATTACGCACTCCCCGATTCAAATGTCGGGTATCGACTCTTACACAAACAAGGTTGGAGGGAAGGAGAGACTTTGGGTCCTTTGAATAAGGAACAAGGGAGGGGTTTGAAAGTACCTTTGAAAGCGAAAGAAAAGTTTGATCGAGCTGGATTAGGGGTCGTTGGGAAGAGGAAAATGACTGGCGAGGAGAAGGAGGAAGAGAGGATGAGGGGAGTGAGGGAGGAGAGGGAGAGGAGAGGAAAGGGGACGAGGGGAATGGAGAGGAAACGTTTGGAGGAGAGGAGGGAAAGGAAAGAGTGGATTAGCTATATGAATCGTTAAAGGACGTTTTACTTTTGTTGCTTGTACATGACTATGCTGTCTTTGCGATGAATTTATAACTCTCACCCGCGAAATCCGCTTTCCGACTTGGCGTTGGAAAAACTCTAAAAACAGAGAGATCAACCTTTATCTTTCACACTCTGCACCTCACTCCTCACTCTTTAAACGCCTTAGAATGGCTCAATCAGAGCCAATTCCCTCTATACTACCCTCTCCCAAGCCGTCCTTCCTCTCCCGTTTCCTCCCCGCTCTCAATTATCGCCCAACTTTATTCGGTCGTTCCCTCTTCCTCCTCCTCGCCGAATTCCTCGCAAACGTGATCATATGGATCGCGACAGTAGCAACTTTCGCACCTCATCAGGACAAGAGGGGAGTACTGAGTCTAGCTGTTTTGGCTTGGAGTTTTGGGTTGAGGCATGGATTGGATATGGGTCAGCTTCCCTCTTACTCTGACGTATTGAGTGATCAACTGACGAGATCGAGGGAGAGATAGATCATATTGTAGCGATAGATAATGGTAATAATCTTTCTCTTCCTTCTCACTCAACTTTCGCAAGAACTAAGGTAGTTTGGGAACAGTAACGAGGAACTTGGTCAGTATGGGTAAACTACCAGTGACAGTAGGGCTATTCTTCTCATTAGGTCATTCCACGATTGTAGTTTCAATGACGATCGCGTGAGTTTTTCCCTCTCCTCTTTCTGAATTCTGCCTCGTTTCCGTACTAATCCCGTGCGAGGAGGGACATAGGATCATCGTGGCGGTGGAAGCTATTGATAAGCTACCGAACATCAGTGAGATTGGTGGATTGATCGGTGAGGGAGGATTGTCATTTCAGCGAAACGAAGGAAAGTGCTGATGATTTTCTTTTCTTTGACAAGGTGTATCCGTTTCTGCTTCATTCCTATTCATACTCGGTGAGCTACGATCGCTCCTTCGCTGCGAGAGAAGATGCTGACCAAGCTGTCGGATATCAGCGGTGATCAATTCGTTCGTACTTTGGCAAACTCTTCGACTCGCAAAACGACGGGTACGCTGCAACTTCTCACAACCTCGTGTTTTTCTGGTCGGTTGTCGATTGCGTTGGCTGTGTACAGAAACAAGCTCGACTCGCTGCCGAAACTGCAGCTCCGATCGAATCAGAATCGGAGAAGCAAGATTTCGAGATCAAGGAGAAGGCGCCGAACGATACATCTTCCGCCCTACCAGATCTCGAGAAGTCGGATGATTCCGAACGACAACAAGGGAACATTGTCGAGGGTCTGCCAGCGACGACCTGTCTAGCTAGGATTGGAAGACCAATTTTCAGAGTGATTGATCGTCCTTGGAAGGTGAGCTTCCTCCTTCTTGATCGTCCCTACACTCAAGAACTAATTTGATCTCATCTCTTTGCAGATGTATCCAGTAGGAGTTCTGTTCGGGATGGGTTTCGACACAGCTTCAGAAATGTATGTTGCCCTCTCTCTAGTCCCCCCCCTTTTCCCTCTTGCTGATGGCTTTCCTCGCGTATACAGCTCTCTCCTTGGAGTCTCAGCGCTCGCTTCCGGTCGCCATCAAGTAGCACCAGGTCAAATCATTCTCCTCCCCCTCCTCTTCACCGCCGGAATGTCGGCCGTAGATTCCCTCGATTCAGTATTCATGTTATCAGCCTACACTGTCCCTGCTCGATCTCACGCTGCACCCCTCAAGACGACGATGGAGAGGGTTAGGTGGTGGAAGAGGAAATTACCGAGTGTTTGGGAGAAGAGGGAGAGTAGAATGGAGCTGTTGAACGATGAGAAAGAGATGAGGGTTCTCATGGCACAGGATCAGGATAAGTTATTGAGTATGTCGGTTGTGCTTACCGTGATATCAATCGTTGTTGCGCTCTTAATTTCAATCGTGAGTTTCCTCGTTTCTCTCGTTCGAGGAATTAATTCGAACTTCATCGACGCTGATTCGACTCCCCTCTTCTTCGCTGCCAACAGACTGAGTTTATGGGATTGGCTCTTGAGGAGTGTGATTCATGCTCGGAAGCAGCGGAGAACGATTCGGGACTATGTGAGCTCGCTAGACTCTCCTCTTTCCCGACATCTCGCTGACTCTACCTACTCTCGATATCGATGATAGCTGGTCAATGGTGGAGATTCTGGCAATCGATCAACGATAATTGTGCGTTTCACTGTTTCATCTCTCTTTTTATGCGAGCAGAGGAGAATCTGATGTCGGGATCAATGCAATTGCACAGCTGGGTATCTCGGAGCCGGGGTTGTCGCATTATTCATGTGTGTATTTGGAGGATGGGGTATCGGGAGATGGTGGAAAAGACGACAAGTAAGGAAAGCTCTCGCTCTCGAGGAATCGGTGGAAGAAAAGGAAGAGGCGGGAAAGGATCAAGTGCAGGTAGTATAGGCTCATGAGACAAGGGTATAGGGGATCAGAGTATCTCACAGCAGTATCTTGGGGGTTATAGAAGGGTTTCGAAGGGTAAATTTTGGGATATCATACAGGGTTTTTCGGACGTAGAATGCAAAGCTACTGAATTATTGAGCTGACTGTGGAGCTTCGTCGTGAGTACCGTCGAGTGTAACAAGTGATTCTGCGGGCGCTGTTTCAAGAGAAGTCGAAGTCAGTCTGAAAGGCTATTCGTCGTTCGATCAAGCGAGAAGCTCACCTCACCGCAATCTCTCAGCCACCGATGAGCGTGAATCTGCCGAGACCATTACCATCGGGTCCATAGGTATCATAGGAAGTCCTCTGGAAGTCTCGAACCCAGTAACGAATGACCGGTGGAAGTTGCGAGAGGTCGATCGTCTCAACGGAGGAGATTCGCTCGGCGACAGCGGTCATTGCTTTTGTCCGAATGGTGAATGGCTCGAGCATCATCATGACTAAAATTGTCGCATAATTCGTACAGACCCGTAAGTACGTCGAAAGCATTTCGAATGGTTTGTCTTCTGGCGTTTCAAAACACCTGCTTGAGATGATATCGCAGACTGCTCCGGACATCATCGTCCAGCATCTCTCTGATACCGTGTCGCCTGGCGGAGGATCCTTGGTGGGTACAGCGTGAGCGAGTAGCTGAGCTCGAGCGAGGAGTGAACAGGAGGTGAGAGCAGGTTCTTCGAGGAGATTGCCGCCTTTCGTGATCCCATCCATCAGCTCCTGTTTAAAATTCCTCGACGACGTGGATTAGTCTCGAACAGGCAGAACGAGAGCTGTAGATCTTACGTCGAAAGTTCCGTTCTCTTTGAACAATCCAAGAAGTTTGACGTGTTGTAAGAGCGTCATAGGCGGTAAGCTCTGCGCGGCACATGCTCGATTGTGATATATATCATCTCTGAGGGCTTCGACTAGCGATCTCGTGTATTGGGAGAGAGGAGGGGCATGAAAGACTGAAGTTGACTTGGAGCAAAGGAATTTGTGAGTCGGGAAGAGCTGATTCGTGCGTTTCAGCTGATCGTCTCGAGGTGCGGGAGGTAAAGAGGGATCGCGCGAGGACTCACAAGACGTTGACACGGTGTACTACAGAATGAAACACTCCAGCACTTCGAGCACCTCTTGTCTGTTTTCCTTTCGCACGCAGCACACTCTTGAAGTTGCGCGGAAGTCTGCGCCATACTTGACAAGACAACGAAGTGAGGAAGGTGAAGTGAAGTGAAGTGAAGGGGAAGAGAACAAGAGCGGTTGCTCGTTTTCTGTTCCTCTTCGCGTTCGATCCGCGGCGAGTCCGGACGTTCTAAGGGTTTAACACTCTCGCGACAGATGCAAAGCATCTCTCAAGATCGAGGTAAGGGGTACAGAGCAGTTCGTAGCACTCGAGATAGACTCGAAACGAAAGCAGCGAAATCGCACGACGAGACGCTGGGAAAAACGAGAAAGCTACGAATCGTTTGGCAACATGATCAAGGCGTGGGAAGGTCTCAGAAGCCACCGTTCTAACGACTCACTGTAAGGACCATTGAAGCAAGGTAGGCGATCGAAGCCGCTCAAACTCTGGTTTTGCGAAACATCCTTGCGAAACAGTTGGATCCGAACAAGGCAAACAAGTACAGAGAGTATAGAAGACATCATCAAGGAGTCATGCAGAAGTCAAGGGTGACGTTTACGTAGGCCGATCCCTTCGGTAGATCCTGTGGTACTCGAGAGTGCGTGAGCTTTTCGTTGGAGATAACCGTGTGAGGGGAGCGAAGAGATCACGAACAGCCTCGTCATCAAGCATCAATTTCTTTCCCGACGCCTTCCCCTCCTCCCCATATGAGCGATCTGCTGCCTGATGGAAATCCTTGATCCAGTGCGCGAGGTAGGGTGAAATCCGATGAAAGTTGACGGTTGCCTCTGGTGAAAGCCGTGCGATAATTGCGACCACTGCCCTTTTCCGAACAGTGAATGGCTCGATCTGATTCATGCTGTATAGAGTTCCATAAGTGGCGAAAATGCGGAAGTAGGTTGAAAGGATCTCGAAAGGGTTTTCGTGGTTGCGCAGGACTCTACGAGTCGTAATGAAGGTGCAGATATAGCCGGAGATCATTATCCACGATTTCTCTGATGTAGTGTCTTCTCGGTAGGTTTCGTCGCGAGCGTAGCAATCCGTGATGAGGTGATTCCTCGCGAGGAGAGCGCAAGCTGTCAACGCTGGTTCCAAGAGAAGGTTTCCTCCTTTCGTGATGCCGTCCATTAACTCCTGATCGACGTCGAGGGCTAGCACATCAGCTTCGTTGAGAGTGAGCGAGACAAAGGAGACACTGACCTCGAAAGTACCGTCCTGTCTGAAATATCCTAGCATTTTAACGTGTTCCAACAGAGTCCTCCCTTTGACATCGCATGCATGATCGAAATAAGGCTGGTCTCGTAAAGCTTCCACTCGTGATCTCGTAGTTGGTGTGAGAGGCGGGGCTCGGAAGGTTGAGGTCGACTTCGAACAGAGAAACTTATGTGTAGGGAAGAGCTGTCAAAAGACGCGTCTCAGCTCTTTGACTCTGTATTGAGCAACAAACCTGAAGCTTACGAGGCGTTGACACTGGGTAGAGCAGAAGAATGTAACCTTGCACTTGCTGCATCGTTGTTCTGTCTTTCCTTCGCACGCCGAGCAGAGAGACAGTTGCGAAGATGACTGTACCTTGGTCGAGGGAGCAGAAGGACTGTAGAAATGGAAGGAGGTCATTGAAGGAGGAGAAGGAGGTGGTGAAAGGAAGAGAAGTAGGTGAAGGAGGAGAGGAGGAAAAAGAGTCGATTCCGACTCCTGTCATGCGGCGCCTCCTGGACTCCTTGAACGCGACGACGGAGAGTCTCGTTGAAGCCGAAACACGTGCATAAACTGTCCCGCAAGTTCATCTCCTGCGATATCGTTTCTCTAACAGAGCAGAAGCGAGTCGACTTGTTCACGTTTCGATCCTTTGCGAAGATTTCGAAAACTTCGTTGATAATAGCACAACATACGATTATATTCCGAAGTCTACTGGAGGCATACTATCTACCTATAGTCACGTCACGAAGGTGAGATCGTCGTTCGAAACAAGTTCGTCAAGGAGGAAAAGAGATTTCGTGCTCACATTAACAAGATTCCACTCAATCCGCACGCATCAACATTCTCGCACTCGACTGACCTCTCGGCCCATTCGCTTCGAGCGTGGTCTTCTGGAAGTTCTCGATCCAGACGCTGAGGTGAGGAGGAACAATCGACAGATCAAGAGTTTCCTCCGATGCGACTCGTTGAGCCAATGCAGTGACGGCGTTCCTTCGGATCGTGAAGGGGGCTAAGGTGAGTTGTGTACAAAGAGTGGCGTAGTAGGTCGAGGCTCGAAGGTATCTTGAGAGGGTTTTGAACGTGTTGAACTTGGGACTGAAATGTTCGTCGGCATTCAGCGCCGACAGCATGTCGACGACAGATGCAGAGAACATGAACCAGCATTTCTCGGACACTGTGTCTCCCGGTAGACTGGTCGCTTTCGATACATCATGCAGGTTACGGAGGACGTGAGCTCTCGCGAAGAGAGCGCACATTGTCATATTCGGCTCCTCCAGTAGGTTCCCACCTTTCGTGATCCCGTCCAGTAGTTCCTGTAGAGCTTAGCTTCATTATTTCAAGCCTCATGCTGCAGAAGGCGCTGAGAAGAAGCCCCTCACATCGAAAGTTCCATCCGTTCGAAAAAACCCAAGAGATTGGACATATTCCACCAGAGTTTTTCGGGGCAAGTTGGCCAACTCGGTAAATCTATCTACATAAACGTCGTCTCGAGTTCTCAGCAGTAGTGCTCTTGTCGCTTGAGTGATCGGAGGAACTTGAAAGGTTGAATCATCGACTTTGCAGAGGGATTTGTGGATAGGGAAGAGCTGTGTGAATAAGCTGTCAGCTCCCGCTACCCTGCGTGACCATACGAGAGCACTCACAAGCTTCTGACATTCAGCTGAGCAAAATAAGACTCCACAGGACTGACATTGCTTGTCCGCTTGTTTCTCGCACGCTAAGCATTGTCTGGAGTCCGGCATCGATATGAGGGCGAGTCGAAGAGAAGTGTTGGAGAAGAGGGGTGAGAGGAAAGTCAACATCCGAAAGTTTTCGAAATTTCAGGTGCATTCGCTCGCTCAATCACTCCCATTCTCACTCAGATGCACACGATGAGAGCAATGTTTGACGAAAGGAGACTTTCTGATTTTGGTTGCAAACGGTAAGAGATGAAAAAGAACGAAAAATGAAAACTTCGAGACTGAAAACGAATATAAGAACCCTCATTCTCCGACAACTATGCTAACCTAAGACCACTCGATAGAATCTACTCCTCATCCTTCTTCTCCTCGTCCTTTCCCTCTACCTTCTCCTCAGCATCCTCGTTCGCAGGATCTTGAGGAGCGGCGATTTCCTCCGCACCTTCGTTGACCTTGTCCTCAGCTTCGGTCGGCTCGGCATGCGCTACAGCTTCGATTTCGGCGTTGTTGGGAGTAGAGGTACCGTTCGTAGAAGGTTTGCCGTTTCCGTTTGACGAATCGAGAGCGGCGGCGATCTTCTTCTCGACGGCGGCAACGCGTTCTTTCGTTACTCGATCCTGTGAGGACATGACTACGCATCAGTCAAGTGAAAAGAATGTGACTAGCTCGAAGTACGACCTCACCTGGTTATCGACGAAATACTTCTTCTTCCTCTCCAGGTTCTCGATAGATTGAGGCATATCCTTGCTTGTCAAAGGAGCGGTGATTCCCAATCCCATCAAAGCGGCGAGAGTTCCAAATGGCAAGTTCAACATCTGATCCTCTTGCTTCGTCTCCTTCTTCTCCTGTTGTTGTTTGTTCGAACCCTTCTTCTTCTTTCCACCTCCGACAGCACCCCATCCAGTCGTATCCTCTTCAACAGCATCACCCTTCTTCTTGAGTACAGTACCCTTTGGTGCTTCTCCCTCAACTTTCCTCAGTTCCAATTTGGGTACTCCGGCAACTTCTGGTCGAGAGAACAGGGATCCGTTCGAAGAAGTCGATTGTTCAGATCCTCCTCCAGATTGTCCGATACGTTGTTGGAAGAACAGGATCAAGTTGCGGCAATCCTCGATCTCTCGCTCGAATGCTGGTGCTTGAGCTTCTTCGAGGAGTTGTTGATTGATCGCATTGCGTTTCGAAGATTCAGCTTCTCGTCGTTCTTCTCGTCGTCGCTCGTCTCGCTTGGCTCGATCAGCGTTCAATTTGTCGTCTGTGCGCGCAAGTACCGCTCAGTTCGTGGTTTGGACAGTCTGAAGAAGAAACACAGCGTACAGAATTTGTTGTTCGCTTCACGGAAAGCGTTAGCTGAAGCCTTCTTCTTCGTGAAAAGCTCATCAAGTTGTGCCGAGACTGTCAAACAACTCTCCCTGTCAGCGATCGAGGACGACGAGAGATGAAGCGAAGAATTCGACTGACTAGCGTTCCTCTCCTCGAACAGCGAATCACGACCTTTACTCTGCTCATCCATCTTCTTGTTAACCTCGTCTAATTCCTTCTTGACACTCTTGAACTGTTCATCGAGTTTCTTCTGTTCGGGGTCATCCAACAATGCGCGAACTTCATCAATCTTCTTCTTGTCGTTGTCGATCGAGGTTTGGAGCGTCGAGAACCCTTCGACCGTCTTGCGGGATTTGCGGAGGGATGAGATTTCGGAGAGTGCTTTCTTTTCGTCGACGAGTTTCATAGTTCCTGATTCAACTTGACGGTCGAGGTTCCTGTTAGATTCGGACAAACACCATCAGCATTTGATGCGCTACTGCTGATCATCGACAGAGACTAACTTGATTTGATTATCGACATCTTGAACAGTCTTGTAGGGTAACTTGGCTTTAGCAGTTTGTAACTCGTTAATCTGTTTCCCCTCTTTCACACGATCAGCATACTCCTCCCTCTCTCTGCCGTCGCACTACGAGCTTACCTTTTTCTTGAGTGCCTCTTGCATAGTACCCAATTGTTCAACCGTCTTTCCCCTTCCTCCTCGAATCTTAGATTGTTCGTTCCTCAAATCGTCCAATTGTTTCCTCAATTCAATCTTGCGTTCGTGGTTCGGTCCTCCTTTGATAGAGGTATTGGAAATCTTGTTCTTCAAGTCGTTCTGCGAGAGAGAAAGGATGCGATCAGCGAAAGAAGGAGGGGAGTGGGAAGAGGGAAGAGAGAGGGAGGAACGAACGGCTTTCGCCTGGAGTGCATCGATCTGTTTACGTAACTCATCTTGCTCTACAGTTCAGACTCCGATGATCAGCTATTGAATAGTTTAGCTGAAAGTGAGAGCGTGAACTGACCTTGATCGTAACTCGCTTTATCGGGTCTACCACTTGCCTCATCCTGTGAGAGCCCCTTCCACCTAGATCAGCAACAGCACTCTCTAGAATAGAGAACAGCAAAGCTCACCTTGTTCTTGGGGATCTCTACGACGGTAGCTGCAGGATCCTGACCTTTCTTGTTCAATGAAAGACTCGCTGCTTTCTTTTGAGCAGCCAACGCTTTCTTGGTAGGTTGAGGTTGAGGTCCTGCTCCGGGAATGGCCATTATTGAAGCGGAAGTGAAGTAGGGAGAATGGGAGGAGGGAAGGGACTCGAGCGGGGAGAGATTGGACTTTCAAAAAAAACACGTTGAAGTCGTGTGAAACACTTCTCGAGTAGAACACTCTGAGGCTAAGCTGTAGTTGGTGAGAGCATGCTATAGCTAAGTCTCGAACGAGCAAAGAACTGGAATTTGCGCGAAATCAAAAAAGTACGTTTCTCGCAGAGAAGAATGGAAAACGGAAGTTTGCAGTACAAGTGGCATGACGAGGACAGCGTAAGGGAAGGTGCAACGATCAGCTGGGATATGAGGATAAGGAGAACAAGTCGAAAGGAAAGTTGATCTGAAACGATGAAGAGTAAAAAAGAAGAAAAACGAAACGAACGATAACTCGAGGTTGAGCCAAGTTGATGAATCGGCGGAGGAGACGGGGTAGTCAATAGGTGAAGAAAGTCTATGCTCCACTAACCCTCTTCTCGTACTTCTTGATCCACGGATGCATAGCGACCTCTTTCAACGGTAATCGATCCTTTGGTTCATACCTCAATAACTGTATCCACCGTCGACCCCCAGTTTCAACTAAGAGACAGTATCTGAGAGAGAAGAGGTAGGCGTACACGTCGAATCAAATCTGCTGCTTCGGGAGAAACAGTCGCTGGAATCGTGTAATCCAATTTACAAATCTTCTTATACGTAGCTATTCGACGCTCAACCCGAATATCAGCACGTTCTTCCTTCCTTCGAGTTGAGATGAAGAGGAAGAGCAGACTAACCAGCATGACCACTCAAATCTTCAAACGGAGGACTTCCAACCAAAAACTCATAAGTCAAAACTCCCAACGCCCAAAGATCGACAGCGTCCGTATGTTCCTTCGACTCGATCATCTCTGGTGGTAAATAATCCAACGTCCCACATAAGGTCGAACGTCGGTTGCCCGGTGCATGAACTGACCATCCGAAATCTCCAATTTTGAGTTCACCGTTGACACCGATCAGTAGGTTCTCGGGTTTGATATCTCGGTGAATTACGTGCTTTGCGTGGAGGTAGATGAGGGCGTCTGTCATTTGTGCGATGTACTGCCGTAATCGAAACGAACGAGATTGAGTCCACCAATCTTTGCGAAGTGAGAGAAAGGGAGGAAGAAGAGGTAAGAGAGAGATAGAGATGGGAAACTCACGCGTGATGATCGTTTCTCACTGAACCTATGAACCCTACTCAACTGTTTATACAACTCTCCCTTTCCCGCAAACTCGAGAATCAAGAAAATCCTCTTCTCATCATGAAAGTAACCGTGTAACCTCAAGATATTCTCATGCCTACTCGAATCCCCTCTCATCAGTTCCCTTCCTTTCTGTCTTTGTTCGAGGAAGAGGGGGAGAGAGGGATTTACTCACGCTAAATGGGATTGAATTTCGATTTCCCTCCTCACTTGTTTCTCTACCTTATTCTTGACAATCTCTTCCTTGAATAAACACTTCAAGGCAACGATATACTTTGGTTCCGTCTTTGTACGTGCCATGTAAACTCTTCCAAACTTTCCTTTACCCAAAGGTCTTCCGATTTCAAAGGAGGATAAAGTGAAGGGTGAAGTTGGTCGATGTCTACTCTCCCCAAAACATTCCACGTTAGCTTGACTTGGGGAAAGAGAAAGGGTGGAGAAGGCTTACAATCCAGAGACGGACGAGTCGAGTGCGAGTAACTTTGCGACGTCTCCAGTAGGTGCGGGAATTTGGTTCTTTGTATCCCTCTCGAACCCTCCATCGTACTGACCGATATCGTTGACGGGTGCTAAGTTCGGTATCTTGTTGACCGATGATGAAGAGGAGGAAGCAGAGGAAGAAGGGACTGGTGCGCGTAAGGTTGAAGTTGAGGAGGAAGAGGAAGCGGAAGGTTGGAGTGGTGGACGCGTTGAGGTGGAGCTGGGTTGGTACTTTGATTGTAAGCCTGTTGAAGAGGTAGTGGTAGCGGTAGAAGTACGCTGCGTGGTTGAGTTTGCGAGTTTGAAGGAGGGAGGTTGTTGAATGTTGGATGATGAAGAATTGGCGATTGAAGATAACTACGGCATGAGTGCAGGTCAGACTAGGTTACACAGTGTTTAGAGAGTAGTCAGAGTATACCTTTGGTTGACCTAGTTGAGGGTGTTTGTTGTTTATGGTCGATAATCTAACTTTATTCGATTCATCTGAACCTGTAGCGAGCGATAGTCGATCCAATTGATTCTCCAGAGTTGAACCATTGTTCAACACTCTTGAAGCCATCTCTCCTAGCTTGGTGACTGAGTTGTCGAGATTGGTAAAAGTTGAAGGAAAGAAGGAAAGAGAGAGAAGAAGGAACTCTCTCTCATCAACCACTCACTCAAATCACAAGATGTGGCCATTCACATCACCTACAACATCAAATCAAGATGCAGCACCACCTTCTGCATGTCCAGTAGATCACGATACGAGGCAAGAGTGGCTACAACAGAATCAATCTCAATCCTCTCCCTCCTCTCCTTCTCCTCCCAATCGACCTGAAATAGCTGCACCAAGATTATCAGAACAACGAGAAGTCTCCTCAATCCCTCGATGGCTACCCGAATCAAACCAATCTCCTCCTATTCCCTCTTCTTCTTCCTCAAGTGAACCTCCCTCTGCCTGTCCCGCTCATGATCCCTCCTTCCAGCCCTCGACCCCACCTTTAAACTCTGCCGAAGCCGCAGCTATCCTCCCATCCGAATCCAACTGGGTCTACCCCTCGCCTTCATCATTCTACCGAGCCTTATCCGCCAAAAACCGGAATCCAAATCCACAAGATATGGACATAGTCGTCCCAATTCACAATGCCGTCAACGAGAGGGTTTGGCAGCAAGTATTGGAGTGGGAGAGACATGCTTTAGGATTGAAGGAAGGGGAGGATACTGGAGTTAAATTGGTCAGTTTCATGGGTAAACCTAGGGAGATGAGTCCTAGAGCTAGGTGGAAGTCACTCATTGGGTCAGTCTCCGAGTACTGTTCGTTCTATAGAGAGCATCGCTCATCCAGGGATCTCGGGTTTGACAGTTACACGGCTCCTTTCGATCGACATGACTGGATTATCGACCGACCCCTTCCCTCCTCCTCTCCCACTTCCACCTCCTCTGAGCCCTCCTCGACTCGAGTTCGATACGTGATAGATTTCTACACTGGTCGAGGTGCGAACCTACTCTCACAACATCTCCCACCCCCTCAAAACGCGAAAGAAGCAGAACAAGATCGACAAATGCAAGAGACTCCGATGCCGAACTTGGCATTCTATATCGATTGTAGACCGGCGTTGGATGGGTGGGAGGGAGTTAGGATGAGGTTTAGGAAATATTGGGGATTCGAGCAAGAGAGATGAGGGGCTCGCGATTGAGGAGAAGGAGAGAGAGGTGAGGTTACATAGGAGTTATATAGTATTGTTCGCATCGTAATGTCGTTCACCACTTTTCTCAATGCTTCGAATGGGTCATTGCGAGGGAGAGGAGGAGAAGAATTCCGTTCGTTAGGTCACACCTTTCAGTCTCGATCTCGTACGACCTCTTTCCCTGCTTCATACTGTCGCTTGCTACTCTCGCTGACCCACTCTTTCGATTTCATCAATAGTGCTTCGTTCTTGCTTCGTCAAGATTCAGCTTTTGATCGACCTTCATTTCCCCTCGCTTCGCTATCCTCGTTTTCACAGTCTCTGGATTGTTTCGACCTTTCAGGCTTCTCCTCCCCGACTCTTCCTCGCGTCGGTCGTCTCTTTCCCCTGGAGCGGTCGTCTTCAAGTGATGTGACCTCGTGGTCGAGCGGTTAGAGGCTTTTTTCGAATCTCCATGAATGTTTCCTCCTGAAGCTCCGCGGTCTCAACAGAGTTCTCCTGTTCTCGTTCGCTCGTCTCTCCTCTCTCTTTCGCTCCTTAGCCTTCCTCGAGCCGACTCACCACGAGTATGCCGTTCACCCGTCAGGCGGTACACTTCACCTTGTTGGCGTTCACTCCGCTAATCCCGATCTTCGGACCAATGACGGTCATCTGGTGGACTGGATGGCTACGTCCTGTCTCCGTCAAGCTCGGGGTCGTAGTGGTCTTCATGATGGCGTGAGTCAATTCCTCCATGAATCCTTCCTGTCTGTGAGCTGATTCGCGCCTGAGAATCGATGTTTAAAGCTTCTCCTTTGGCTTAATCCTCGCAATAGCATTTGCAGGTCCATACTTCAATTCAACGTTCCCTTGGCTTCACTTCGCCAATCTTTTGCCACTTGCAGTGTACTGGCCCGTTTCCACTGTTGGTGAGTGTCTCTGTTTGACTATCTCGACCTAGCGGCTGAAGCGTGATCGAAAGCGTTTCATAGTTGCTTATCTCTTCCTCTTCTTCGCTTGGAACAACGACCGCGTCACTCGTCGCTTGCGTCCTGCACATGGCAACAATATCGAACTTGACGACATGCCGATAGAAGGAGCGGACGAAGAAGGCAGGCGCTCTCGCGGGCGGAGCAGGAGAGGGTCGGGAAGACCTCGCTCTTCAAACGGGAGACGTTCTGCTTCCCTTCTAGCGGGACGAGAAGCTCCAGACGCCTTTTCCGGCGAGAGTGTGAGTTACCCTTCACACGTTCTCTCGTTGTTGAACGCTCGCTCACCAGATCGATTGGAATGCGAACAGAGCGAAGACCCTACTCAAGCGCAACATCATCGCACAAGTGCTGGGCCCTCTCGAGCCGCTAGTACACGCAGTGATCGTCACGCTCCATCGATTCTGATCCCTCCGTCGACGTTTCAACAACATAACCGCGAGGATGAGTCCGCTACATCAAGTTCATCGCCCGAAGGTTTCGAGCCTCAAGTTCATCGTCGCCCGACGCGAGGTGGGAGATGATCAGTGTGATGGGGACTTGCCGTGCAAGGAGGAGGGCAAGGAATAGGAGAGTAGATGAAGAACTTTCTGAAAATCGACTTTCGAAATGCTGGCAATGTCGAGTCCGTCTACCACCCTGTTCCACTCCCGCTTCGTCGTTTGATCTACTTCCCTCATTCTCGTCGACGGTAATTTTGGATCTCCTGTCGTTCGATCCGAGGATCAATCCGGAGATTCCCTTTCCCGATGCTGAGTCCTCCTTTTTCCGTCCCTCTTCTCTTCCTCTGCTTTCACTCTTCTCTCATCTCGACAAGCTCGTCATGCCGCGCCAAAGAACAGATTCCTCCACACGTCGACGATGGCACGGTACGGGACCGCAGGAGACGAGCGAAGAGACCGTTTCTCCTCCTCCGTCGAAGTGGTTCTACTTCAAGATCTCAATACTCGCTATAATTGCTTGTGTCCCCCTCTTTGGTGCCGCTTCAGTCATTGTGATGCTACCGTGTGCGCCAAAGCGGTACGGCGACAGCCTTGACGGAACCATCGAGAGTAAGTGGATCGGAGTTGGCATAGTGTAAGTCGTTTTGCACTCTTCCGAATCCGAGGTCGAATAGTGACAGATCTCGACAGGCTACTCATCATCTCGATCGTAACTGCCATGGGAACTGGGTTTTTCGAAGCGTTCTCTAGCGGCTTCAAGGATTTCACTCTGCCGTCTTGGATGATCGTTATCCTCGTCACTCTTGCAGAGATCGCTGGTGAGGGCTTTTTCAATCTCCTGCTGTCTGCCCAATAGACTGATAGACCTCGAGAGCTCGTTCGCTGGACAGTCTGTGCTTTTGCATTTTCGAAAACTGTCTTCAAACGTCGGACTTCGAGGAATCCTCGACACGTCGCTCCTCAAATTGGGATTCCTCCTCGATACGGAGTAGATGGACACGAGCTAGACGAAATCATTCCGACTCCGACTCCTGTTCGATCAGGGTCCGCTCGTTCTGCACGTTCTGCACATCCTCCTCCGTATCGCAATAGTTGGAGGGCAAGCCAGCAAGCCCAAAATCCACTGGATCCAGGAGAATCTTCAGGAGTATGTGATTCGCCTTGTCTCGACTGCTGGAGCATTCACTGACGATTCGAGCTTAAATCAGGACGAAGCTTCATCGGACCTTGCCGATCAACGAAGGTCTTCCACATCTAGACCTACCTCAATCCGCTTGCTCATCAGTCACAGAAGATCCTCTTTGTCTCGACCCGGCACACCACACGCGGGAGACCATCACACCGATTCTGAAGAGGCGGGCTCTTCGGAGGAGGACAGATTTCCGCTCAACATTGATCCTAGCTACAACACCAATAGTTACCAAGGTCACCATGCAAAGAGACAGTCTACACGCTCTCCGTAGTGCTGAGGATGAGCTGAATGTAGATATGCTTTGTTTATTGCTTTTCGAGCTTTTGTTCCGAGCTTTCCGCAATGTAACTTTTTCAACGGATCCAACCTTCCTTTCACATTCACAGTCTCCACCCTGATACTCTCCGATGGTGGTCGTCTGGAGCTGAGTGGTGCGCTCTCGAAGGGAAGCGGTAACAGACTGTTGCTAATCTCCTATTTTTCGTTTCGAGCTCCGCGGGTCTCGCTCGAGAATCTCCTATTTTCTGTCTCTTCCCGGCGATCGGGTTCCACGATTTCGATTCCACGAATTCCGAAAGCGAAGAGAACTCGATGTTCTCTCTTAGACTCTTAGACTTTTCCCTTTCTTCCTCCTTCTCTCTCCCGCTGCCCCCTCTTGCGCTCCCGAATTCGCCTCACGACAGCCAGTGCTCTGGCTATGTCAAGCCGCGCTAGAGCAGTAACTCATCAACAATGGCACGGTACCGAAGGGAGAAGCAGGCAACAGACTTCAAGGGCAACTAGCTTTTTCTCTCAAACCTGGGTGCAAATCGCTGTGCGAGTGATCGGCTGTGTACCGGTCCTCGGTACAGCGCTCGCCGTCGTTCTCCTCTCGTTCACTCCTAATCGCCATGGACCGCTAGCCGACGGTCAATTGGTCGGCTTCTTTCGCATCGCTTTCCCTTTCTTGTACAGTCTCAATCTCTTTCTCTCCATACCACTAGGAGAAAGCTGACGACTTAAGGATTACATAAGCGTCTTGATCTGGAACATCTTGTTGTATGTCGTACTTTCCGTTGTACCGCACACCTTCGAGAACACAGGCTTCTTTCAAGGGGGCACGCTGCGAGGATGGCTCATCTTTGCCGCATTCGCGGTGACACAAGTTGCAGGTGAGCTTCACCTTGCGATCTTTCGTGATCCGAGTCGTTGACTTCTACTTTGTTTGATTCCAATCAGCTTTTCAATTCGTATTCTGGTTTCTCGTCGACAAAGACCATCATGGCGACCGCAATCATCCTGATCACGAACAAGGACACGAGCTCGGCAATCTCGTTCACAATCCTATAGACGTCGACGGAGAAACAGCTTCGGCTGCTCAGCATCGCTCT
>Ga0308169_10000791_pt1 | contig 41525 bp, 34 predicted proteins | sample PhyBR1_2_FD_202139 | JGI IMG/M metagenome (GOLD analysis project Ga0308169, IMG submission 202139) | Phyllosphere microbial communities from UC Gill Tract Community Farm, Albany, California, United States - DLSLSB.R1 | ecosystem: Host-associated > Plants > Phyllosphere > Unclassified | place...
TCGCCCGCCCTCTCGTCCCACTCGCACTCGTCGTCCCACTCGCACCACTCGACCACCCACCACCACCGCCCGCCCGCCTCGCCGACCAAGGCCGCACCGACCACCGCTGTCAACCACTACGTCCGGCCCCTCGGCGGGTCCGGCATCGCACACGGCGGCGGCACCGCCTTTGCCCACCGCCCGCCGACCGCCGCAGCCGCCGAGCCCACCATGACGCAGCTCCTTGCGACCCAGGGCACCGCCCTCGGCCACTACGCCTCGCCGAGACCGCTCCCGCACCACACCCAGTCGGGCAGAGGCGGCGACGCCACCATGGCCAACGCGACGGGCGTCCTCAGCTGGCGCAAGGGCCAAGGCTTCAAGGAGTGGGAGAAGGCCAAGCTCGCGTCGCCCGAGGTCAAGCGCAAGGCCGACGTCGCCCAGCTGTGTGCGTCCCCCCTCTCTCTGCTGCTCTCGTGACTCGGGCGCGCCGACGCTGACCCTCCTGCCGCCCCGCCCGCAGTCTTCTACGACCACTACTTCGACCTCCTCACGTACCTCTCGTCGCGCAAGCAGCGCCTCTCGTCCTTCCAGCAGTCGGTCGCCGCGCGCCCGTCCCTCACCCAGCCCGAGCTCTCCGCCGAGTGGGCGTCGTACACGGGGCGCGAGCGCGTCGTCCTGCGCAAGCGCCGCACCAAGCTCAAGCTCGCCCAGTTCCACATCGTGACCCAGGTTGGCCAGGGCGGCTACGGCGAGGTGTTCCTCGCGCGGCACAAGGAGACGAACCAGGTCGTCGCGCTCAAGAAGATGAAGAAGCGCACGCTCGCAAAGATGGACGAGGTGCGTCGTCGCTCTCCCTCTCTCCCTCGGCGCCGGTCGCTCTCCCTCGAGCGAGCGGGTCACTGATAGTAGGCTTCTTCGTCGACACGCAGATCCGCCACGTCCTCATCGAGCGCGACATCCTCGCCTCGACGTCGTCGCCCTGGCTCGTCCGCCTCCTCTACGCCTTCCAGGACCCGGAGCACGTCTTCCTCGCCATGGTGCGTCGGCGTTCTGACTCTCAATCGATCGAGTGCTGCGGCACATCGTCGTGACGCTGCGCCCGTCCGAGCTCGAGTCGTCCGACTGACCACCTGTCCTTCGCGCCCCGCAGGACTTCATCGCCGGCGGCGACTTCCGCACGCTCCTCAACAACTCGGGCGTCCTCAAGGAGGAGCACGCGCGGTTCTACATCGCCGAGATGTTCTGCGCCGTCGCGGAGCTGCACAAGCTCGGCTACATCCACCGCGACCTCAAGCCCGAGGTGCACACGGACCTCGTCTCTGCGACGGGCGGCTCGCGCTCACGCCGCCGGCTCAGGCGCTTACGACTTGTGCCCCATGCGCGCAGAACTTCCTCATCGACACGACGGGCCACATCAAGCTCACCGACTTTGGGCTCGCGGCGGGCGCGCTCAACCCGGGCAAGATCGAGCACCTCAAGGACAAGGTCCGTCCGCCTCTCGCCGCTGCTCTCTTTCTCCAAGAACCCTCTCCTGACTCCCTGCCTCGCCTGCACGCCCGCAGCTCGACTCGGTCGCCGACTCGCCGCTCATCCTGCGCTCGACGCTCGAGATGAAGTCGATGTACAAGTCGATCCGGATGGCCGACGCGCGCTACGCCGACTCGGTCGTCGGCTCGCCCGACTACATGGCGATCGAGACGCTGCGAGGGCAGAGCTACAGCTACTCGGTCGACTACTGGAGCCTCGGCTGCATCCTCTTCGAGTGCGTCCCTCTCTCCCTCGCTCGCTTTCGCGTCACGCCCGGCCCGAGACTGACCCTCGTCCCTCCTCGCTGCAGGTTCCTCGCCGGCTTCCCGCCCTTCTCGGGCGCCTCGCCCGACGAGACGTGGCTCAACCTCAAGAACTGGCAGCGCGTCCTGCGGCGCCCGTCGTACCACCGGCCCGAGGACCTCATCTTCAACCTGTCGGACCTTGGGTGGGACGCCATCACGCGCCTGATCGCGCCCAAGGAGTCGCGCATGAGCTCGCTCGACGACGTCAAGCGGCACGGGTTCTTTGCCGGCGTCGAGTGGGACGGGCTCCGCGACCGCAAGGCGCCGTTCATCCCGGCGCTCGACTCGGAGATCGACGCTGGCTACTTTGACGACGTGCGTCTGCTCTCTCTCTTCTTCTGCCTCGTCGTGCTCTCGAGAGCGCCGAACCTGACTCTGCTTCTCGCCGCGCTCGCCCGCAGTTCTCGTCCGAGGCCGACATGGCCAAGTACGCCGAGGTGCGCGACAAGCAGCGCGCCGTCGACGGCGTCGCCGAGCGCGCCCTCGACGCCAAGCTCGCGCGAGGCGTCTGGGTCGGCTTCACGTTCAAGGCCAAGAAGGAGGCCGACAAGGCGCTGCGCGAGCGCGAGCGCGCAGAGGGGCGCTCCGCGAGTGGCGGCAGCGGCGGCGGCGAGGGGCAGCAGCTGAGGGAGGAGGACGAGGAGGAGCAGCTGTATACGCTGTTTTGAGCGCGAGGAGGGAGCGCGCGCGCCTTTTTAACCTGTACCACCACCGCCTCGTCGGCGCCTAATCCCGCCTCGACGACCTTCCCCCTTCGCCCTTTCCGCCTCGCCCGTCCTTCTCGTCAACGTCGTTCGTACCTATCGTTCTCTATTCACACCCACAGACCCTATCTTTGCCAGCGCATCGTTCTCCTCCTCCTCGTTGTACCATTCCTAGCCTTTGCCCCTCGTCCTCTCGTTCTCCTTCTCGTTCTCCCTTCTCGTAGTCGTCGTTCGCTCTCGTGCGCCTCTCGTGTCATGTGAATACGTTCTCTGCTAGCTCGCTGCGCGCCTCTCGGCTCGAGAGCAGCCTCTCGTGTGGGGCGAGCGAGCAGGACCATCAACTTGAGAAGGTCGAGCCGAGGCGGAGGAGGCTCGTGCGCGTGCGGCAAATCGGTCTCGCAATGACAAGGAGCGACCCACTAAAGACAGCACAGCAAGCAAGAGAGATATACGCACACCGCTCGCTCAACGCTCGACTGACCCCTCGTCGCGCAGCTCGTCCTCGAACGCGCTCCCGCGCGCACCGACCCACTCGCCCTGCAGCACGCGCTCGCGCCGCCCGTCGCTGCTGTAGATACTAATCGTGCTGCTCCCACCTCCTCCTCCTACCCTCACGCTGCTGCTCGCCCTCGAGCGCACGGTCCCCGAGCCGGTCCCAGCGCGCTCGAGCTCGCGCATGAGCTGCGCGTTCTCCTCGACAAGCTCGCCGACGTACTCGACGAGCTCGTCGACCTGCGCGCCGAGCGCCTCGAAGTGCTCGACGTGCGCGTCGCGCTCGTCGCGCAGCGCGCGCACCTCGAGGCGCAGCGCGTCGACCTCGTCGTCATGCTCGGCCATCTCGGCGGCGAGCTGCGCGTGCAGGGCGCGATTGGCGGCGCGCAGCTGTGAGAGGCGGTGCTCGTACTCGGACGGTAGCATGGGCGAGGGAGAGGTGGAGGTTGGGCGAGGAGTTGGGGTCGAGGTGCGCGTCGGTGCCGCGAGGGCGTGCGAAGGGTGGAGCGACGTCGGGCGGGGCGGGACCTGGATCGAGAGCGACGGGTTACGACGCGCGCCGGCCTTGACGTTTATCGAGGCGGTGCAAGCGTCGTCGAGGTGCGCGGGCGCCTGAGCGGGCGGAGCGCACTCGTCGGCCGAGTTGGCGCGGTCGAAAGTGACGGTCGGGACGCTGCTCGGGCGACCTACAGGCGCCGACGAGCGCCAGGTAGACTTGACGTGCTCGACGGCGGCCGCCGGCGACGACACCTTGTCGTCGAGCGCCTGGCGCACCCTCGCCGACGGCGCGTTCTCGCGCCCGCCGCCCGAGCGCGGGATCCGCAGCGAGCTCGAGCGCGGCTGGGACGACCTTGAGGGCTCGGTCGGCGACGACGGCGAGTCTTTGTAGATGATCATGACCATGCCCGAGCGCTTGGCGGCCGCCTCGCTCGCGCTCGGACCCGCCTCGAGGCCGAGAAGGCGCGGCGTGCACGGCGCCGACGCACCGAGCGCGAGGAGCTCGCCGAACTCTGCGAGCTCGGGAGAGAGGATGGGCGAGAGCGGCTGATACTCGTGGAGGGCGTGCGAGAGGTTGGAGAGGGCGGGCGAGCGCTTGAGGTGGCTCGAGGTCGAGGTGCGAGTGGACGGCGCGATGCTCGGCGGGCGCTGACGACTCGTCGGCGTTGAGGTGCGAGGCGCCGCGAGAGCCGCCGACTGGCGCTTGACGAGCTTGTGCGGGTGACGCTGCGTCGGCGAGACCATGCCGGTCGTCGGCGACGGCGTCGGCTGCGGGCTGACGAGCTCGAAGCTGATCGGACTCGACGCCGCCGACGGCGCCGCGTCCTTGATGAGCGACGAGCGCTTCGAGCCGCCGCCGTGGAACAGACTGCGCAGGCGCTGGTGCATCGACGGCCGAGGGCGGACGCCGCGCTGGTCGGTCGACGCCGCCACCGCCGAAGCAGTCCCGGTCGCCGTCGCCGTCGAGTCATGCGACGGGCGCGACGCGGCGAGGAACGCCGGGTCGATGCGGATGCCCGTCGGCGTGGCCGGGAGCGAGTGCGAGCCGCCCGAGACCGACGACTTGCCCGTCGAGCTGCGCTCGACGCTCGGGCGCACCGGCGCGCCGAGGCAGTACGGCGACGGCGAGGTGGCGCGCGTGCCGAACGACTCGATCTGGGGCGGCGCCGAGGTAGGGACGTCGAGGTGCGGCGTCGGGAGCGGCAGGGTCGAGAAGACGGGCGAGGGAGGAGGTGGTCCGAGGTAGGAGGGGAAGGTGTAGTCCCGGTTGATCGCCTCGTACGACGAGCGCGTCTCCATCGACTCGTCGAGCCCGCCGTGACCGTCGATGGACGACCCAAGCTCGACGAGCGCGGCCTGCGCGCGCTCGAAGTGCTTCCTCGGGACCGTCTGGGCCGTCTCGCTCGCGCGACCGACGACGGTCGCCGGCGGGAGCGGGAAGAGGGCGAGCTCGGGAGCCGAGACGGAGCGCGTGTGCTCGGACGAGGCGTCGTCGAAGGCCGAGGTGAGGATGGACGAGTGGTCGGCGTGCTGCTGCTGCGGCTCGAGAGGGCGAGAGCGGCGGAACCCGACGAGGACCGAGTAGAAGTGCTGCGCGAATCTGCGTCACGTAGTGCCAAGCCGAGTCAGTGACTGCGTCGCACGCTGCCGAGACGAGCAGGAGAGAGCCAACTCACCCGCCGCACCGCACGAGCCACTCTGCCTCCTCGACCGAGTCGGCCTGCAGCACGATCTTGAGGCTCGCGAGCACCGACGCGTCGAGCTCCTCGTCGGTAGAAGGCGGCGGAGCGAGAGCGGGTGCAGGCGGGTACAGGGCGGCGAGGCTGAGAGGGCCGGGCGAGTACGGGTTCGGGTGGAGGAAGGGGTGCGCGGCGACGTCGAGGATCTGCGAGGCAACGCCGACGCCTGCAGTCAGTATGCCGCACGACTTATGAGGCGTGCTGACGAGGTGAGTGAGAGGCGACGCACCGTGTAGCGCTTGTCCGGGTCGACGACGAGGCAGTGCTTGATGAGGTCGCTCGCGTCGGGCGGCACGCCCGGGTGGTCCTCGTAGACGCCCGAGCAAATCTTGGCGAAGAGCGCAGGGTTGTTGTCATCGTCGAAGGGGAGGACGCCGGCGAGCATGGCGTACAGGACGACGCCGGCCGACCACACGTCTGCGAGCGCACCGTCGTAGGGGAGGCCCTGCACGGTGAAGGTGAAAGGAGGGTCAGTCCCTACCTCACGGCGTCCATGAGGAGCAGCCTCGACCGGCGACCCGACAGAGCGAAAGGTGCAGGCTCACCGAGACGATCTCGGGCGCGGCGTAGTGCGGGCTGCCGCAGCTCGTTTTAAGGAGCGTCTCCTCGGGCTGGAACGACGCGAGTCCCATGTCGGCGATCTTGAGCGTGAGCTCGTCGTGCTCGTCGCGGCCGAGGAGGAGGTTCTCGGGCTTGAGGTCCCGGTGGGCGATCCGGAAGCGGTTCAGGTGCGTGAGCTGCGGGCGACGACGAGCCTGCGTCAGTCTCACGACGATGACGAAGAGGAGAAGGTAGGCGTGAGGTGGAAGGGGACGCACGGCGCTGACGAGCTCGAGGAAGAGTTTCTGCACCTCGTACGGCTCGAGGTGGTGGTCGCACAGGTAGTCGAACAGGGCGCCGAGGCTGCAGTACTCGGTGACGAGGTAGCTGCGGACAAGCTCAGACGTCAGCATAGTCCTTCGAAGAGGACGAGGACAAGGAGAGAGGCGACGCACAAGTGCGAGGGCGTCTCGAACACGTCGAAGAGCTGGATGAAGTGCGGGTGCGGCGCGACGAGCTTGAGGAGGCTGATCTCGCGAGCTGCAAGGCTGCCGTGCTGCGGGTCGATGAATGTGCATGAGCGAGCGAACGAGCGAGAGCGAAGTGGCAGAGCGAGACGCGCACGCACCTTGTGGCCGTCCGGGACGCGCACGACCTTCTTGACAGCGGCGTACTGGCCCGACGTGACGCTGACCGCGAGACGCACCGTACCTGCACAAGCTCCTCATCAGTATGGCTCTCGTGACCGAGCGCAGAGAGGCAGAGAGCGAGCGACGCACCGCCGGTTCCCTTGCCGAGGCTGTCGCCGATCCGCCACTCGCCCACCATCTTGAACGCCGGCTCGCTGCGCTTGCGCCCGACCTTCTGCCGCGGCACCGTGCTCCTCAGGGGGGCGCCGCGCTCGGCGTCGCCGCGCTTTGGCGCCGAGAAGCGCCACCAGTCGTCCTCGGTTGGCTGACCGGGGGCGAGGGACGACGAGCTGGGCCCGGCGGGCGCGAGGGCGGCGCACGAGTCGGGGCGGGCCGAGATGGAGGATGCTCGAGGCTGCTGACGGCCGGCGACGGGGCTTGAGGGGCGCGTCGAGGTGAGAGGGCTGGGGGGAGATGAGGTCGAGACGAGGCGACCGTGAGCCGGGGAGGGGATGGGCTGCAGTGAGCGCAGGTCGACGCCGTGTCTGAGCGCCATATGGGTGCGCTCCGGGATGTTAGATGCGAGCGAGTGACGAAGGGTGAGGTGGGCGGAGCGAGCGCCGAGCGGGGAGGAGGAGGGGGACGAGGTCCGACCATCTCGCGCCTTCCACCATGCAGTGAGGGACGCGTCTCGCTCGTGCAACAGCTAGATAAGAAGCTTGCGAGTGCTCAGGGCGAAGAAGGCGTGCAGAAAGGCGCGTTGAGGTAGAGATCTGCTCGACGGTCGACGAGAAGAGGAGGGAGGTCAGCTCTCTCGGCCTCGCCGTCGTCGATGAGAGGCGGGAAAGAGGACGCACTGCAAGAAGCTATGGTACAACGACACGGCAGAAGCGACAGCGACAGCGACTCGTCACCTCCCTTGCCCGCTCGGCGGCATCCCCCACTCGTCCAGCTCGCCGTCGCTCGACCCTTCTCCTCCCTCGCCCGCCTCGCCGCCCTGCCGCTCCCCGCCCGCCTTGCACTCGACGTCCGAGCTCCCGAGCACGAGCACGTCCGCCTCGACCTTCCTCCTCTTCCCGCCTCCTCCCTTCCCCCTCGCCTTCTTCCCACTCTCCTTCCCGCCCACCGCCGCCGCCTTCTCCTTCCTCACCCTCGGCGGGCTCCTGACGTGCCCCGCGCACTCCCACGTCGCGACGTGCGTGCTGCGCCGCTTGGTCCCCGTGCGCGCCTCGCGCCCGGGCGACACGTCGCCGCCGTGCGAGCGCTGCGCGGCCTGCGCCGCGAGCTGCGCGAGGAGGAGTGCCGTCGCGCTCGCCGTCGTCGAGGTCGACGTCGATGTCGTGGAGGTGGTCGAGGGGGCGGCGGAGCGCTTGCGCGGCGAGGGCGAGCGTGCGACGGGCGCGGCGGGGAGGAGCGACGCGCTGCGGGGCGACGAGCCCGTCTGCGAGCGGGTGCGGGCGCGCGGCGTAGAGGGTGCGGCGGGAGGGACTGGAGGGAAGAACGAGGTCGACGAGGTGGAGAGACCGGCGAGAGCGGGAGGAGAAATTGAGGACGAGGTGGAGGCGTCCGAGGGCGAGACGGAACCGCGCGCTGCGGCGGCGGTGAAGATCGTGTAGGCCGACTCTTGCGCCTGCGAGAGCGTCGAGTCAGTACTTGAGAGCTGGGGAGGGGGGAGGAGGAGGGAGAGAGGGCGCACCTCGTTGTAGACCGGCGCCGCAAACTGCGCCTCGGAGACCCTCCTGCCCCTCCTCGCGCACTCGATGGCCCACTGCGGCGTGACGAGCTTGGTGCCGTTCTTGCGGTTCGACTCGAGGAACTTCTGCGCCTTGCTGCCTGACAGGTTCTCGCGGATGAAGACGTGCGTGCAGCGAGCCGAGGGGACCGTGCTGCGGGCGGAGGAGGCGAGGGGTCAGGTCGGGCTCGTCGAGGGCGAGGACTGCGAGCGAGAGGAGGACGTACACCATCTTGCCGCCTTGATGCTGCACGAGCTCGCGGAGCTGCATGTTGGTTATGTCGTCGCCTGCGCGGGAAAGGAGAGTCAGTCTCGTCGTCGACGCGCTCGAGCTCTCCTGCTGCGACGAGAACGAGGGGACGCACCCGTGTAGCCGCTGATGCACGCGATGACGCCCTTGAGCGTGTTGGTCTCGGCGTTGGCGGCCTGGACGGTGAGCTTGGCGTTGCGCGTCAGGTTCCACGAGCGACCGGGCCCGCCGCCGCCTTGATGGCCCGTCGAGCAGCTCTGCGAGGAGGCAGGCCGTGGTCAGGGCGCTCTCTGCCGAGTCCCAAGCTCGAAGCCGACCGTCGCGGGCGCGCAGTGCGTGCGGCGACCGTCGGCGCGAGCTTGAAGAAGGAGGATGAGGGCGACGCACCTGGACGTGCAAGGTGCGCTGGTAGGCCGTGCTGTTGGTGATCGGGTTGTCCTCCTTGCCGAGCGTGTTGATCAAGGCGCGGTTGGCCTCGCGCACGCCGCCCTGGATCTTGTCGAGGCTCGCCGACTCGGACGAGGCTTTGGGCGCGTCGGCGAGGGTCGCGTACGGGCGGGGCTTGCCCTCGGCGGGCTTGACCGAGGGCGCGCGGGTGGCCGAGGCCATCGAGGGGAGCTTGGTCGGCTTGAGGTAGGTGTCCATGGTCGAGGTCGGCGCCGGGCGGACGTCAGAGAGGTCGAGGGAGGGCGGGCGCGAGCCGCTCGACGCGGGTGACGCGCGGGCGTGGGGATGCGCGCGGTGCGCGAGGGCGACCTCGAAGACGGTGCTCGAGTGCGCAGCTGTGCAGCAAGAGGCTCGAGGCGGGTGGAGCGGTGAGCGGGACGAGGTTGAGAGACTGGCGCGCGTCAATTCAGAGCGGCGAGAGGTCAACTCGTCGCACCTCTCGAACCGGCGCTTACGCTACTCTGTTGTGCTCACGATACACTCTCGAGCGGATCGAGCCAGCCCAAGCTGTACCAGGGGCGAGAGAGGGAGCGGCTGCGGCGTGTGCGCCTCGCCTCGTCCGCCCGCGTTTGCTCCGCCGAGGCTCGTCTCCGTCTCTCGCTCCACTCCAGCTCCTCTCAGCCACTCAGCAGCCATGGTGTCGCTCCGCCTCAACACCAGCCCGCGCGTGCCCTCGTTCAGTGGCCCCATGGCTCTCGCAACCGCCCTCCTGTGCGTTCCTCGTCCCGCTCGCCTCTCGTCGCCGCCTCGGAGGCACCTCCGCCCCGATGATCTCGCCCTGAGCACCAGCCTGACCCTCCCTGCCCTCCTCTACAGCGTCGTCTCCATCTTCTCCGAGCCCTACTGGTCCGTCTCGCCTCGCTGCGGCCCTCCCCTCCTCGTCCTCCGCGCGACATCACCTCGAAGCGCGTGCCCCCGCGTCTCGCCTCATCGCCATCACCAAGCGGGCCAAGGCCCAGCTGCTGGACTCGAGCTGACTCTCATCCCTCTCGCTGGTGCACCCGCGCGCAGGCAGAACTTCTACATCATCCAGGGCAAGGCGCTCAACACGACCATCAAGCTCGGCGCCTGGGGTGCCTGCACCAAGTACCGTGTGCGTGGTCCAGCTGCTCTCGCTCGCCCAGCTCGTTGCGTGTGCTGACTCCCCTCCTTCCCTCGGCGCAGAACAACACCGGCATCGTCGGCCCCGACGAGTTCGTGCGTCCACCCACTCTCTCTGCTCGAGGCTCGTTTCGGGCAACGCAAGCTGACCTTGCCTCTCGCTCGCAGTGCACCGGCGTCAAGTCGGGCTACGACTTCTACTTCGTCCCGAACGCTACCGAGGGCGGCATCGACCAGTTCGTGCGTCTCGAACTTCGCTGCAACCTCCCGGAGGTGCACCGCCTCCTCGCGCCTCAACGAGCTGACCCTTCCTCTCGCCCTCGGCTCGCAGCCGACCGTCAAGGGCGACTCTGCCATCCTCGGCCTCGACGCTGCCGACAGCGACCGCATCTTCATCATCGGCTCGGGCGCGACGTCCGTCTACTGGATCCACGTCGTCGGTGCGTCTCCTCGCTCTCTCTCATTCTCCCTGCCGCCCATCTCATGCAGACATGCTGACGTTCTCCCTTGTGCAGCCGCCATCACCGCCGTCCTGTGCATGCTCTCGCTCCTGTTCCCGCCGCGGTACTTTGGCTCGGAGCAGTCGCGCCTGTTTGCGCTGCAGAAGTCGGGCATCATCACGATCTTGCTCGCCCTCGCCGCCTTCGTCATCACCATCGTCGCCTTTGCCGCACAGCTCGCCGTCGCGATCCCGGCCCGCAACCGGTTCGTCGCCGCGTCGGACCAGATCCAGATCGAGCTCGTGCGTCGACCGTCTCGCTCCCTCCTTTACGCCTCGCCGAGTCGAGCTGACGCCTCTCTTGGCCGTATTCGCAGGGCAACGTCCAGTGGTTCGTCCTGCCGTGCTTCATCCTCATGATCCCGGCGCTCCTCAGTGTGGTGCGTCCCTTCTTCCTCTCGCTCGAGCCTCCTCGCGCGACCCAGAGCTGACGTCCCTCTCGCCCTGCAGCTCCTCCGCTCGACGGCCGCACACGAGTACGCCGACCTCTGAGCGTCTCGGTCGCCCTCTTCGGCCGCCGGCGCGCGCGCCTCACCCTCTCCCGTACCCCTCATGGACCCTCGCCCTCTCACGCCCTCGCACACGCCCTACGACCCGCTTCAGCCTCGCCTCTCTCGACACACACACACACACACCTCCGTATGTAGACACTCTTCGCGCACGCCCTCCTCGCCTCGCCTCGTTCATAGACCGCGCCTGTTTGCCCCTCTCCTCGCTCTCTCCCCTCCTCCCCCTCGCACCCTCTCCCTCATCCCCTCGTCACCCCCTACTCCTCTACTTCTCTGCTACTACTCGGTGCGGGCAGGCGTGGAACATGATACCCCTTTCACAGACTGCTCGACCTCGACGAGAGGAACTCGCTCGAGAGCTCACGAGAGCTACGATCGAGAGCGACCTGGGCACAGACCCCGTTCCATGACGACGGACAGCACAGCACAGAATGTACAGCTACAAGCTCCTCGCACACGCTCCTCGCCTCGCTCGCGCGCTTCCCTCGCCTCACAAGTGCTCCCTGAACCACGCCGCCGTCCTCTCGAGCCCGAGCGCGAACGCCTCCCTCACCTCGGGCTTGGCGAGGTCCGGCCGCGCTCCGTAGCCGTGCACGGTGCCGTGCGCGTCGTCCCACGTCTTGATGGGCGTGCCGCGCTCGACGGCGAGGGAAGAGAGCGTCGAGAGCACGCCGGGCTTGATCGGGTCGAAGAAGCCGTCCTCTGCAGGCGGCGCTCGAGCGGGTCAGCACCTGCAGCGAGCGAGAACTTCGAAGGAGAGACCGAAAGAAGGAGAGAGGCGGACGCACCGCCGGCGCACGAGAGCATGAACGGCACGCCGACCGCCTTGAAGTCCTTTGCGCCGATCGGCGCCGGGTGGAAAGCGACGACGACGTCGACGGGCTTGGGCACGTGCGAGCTCGCGGCGAGGTGCACGGCGTGCGCGCCGCCCCAGCAGTACCTGCACGTCGGCGGGAGGGCGAGGGAGGAGGAGGTCGGGTTTGGGAAGGTCAGCTCGAGAGGCTCGTGCGGCGCAAAGCGAGAGCAGCGAGACGAGGTGACGCACCCGACGAAGCCAATGCGCGCGTAGCCTGCTTCCTTGCGCAGGTCGAGGCAGAACTGCAAGGAGGGAGCGAGGGAACAAGGTCAGCTTCGAGCCGGGCTTTTCTCAGCGAGCTCGAGCGAGAAGAGGAAGGAGCGCACCTTCTCGGCGAGCGAGAGCGTGTGCGCCGCGCTGTGACGGAAGAGGTACGTCGGCCCGATGCCGTAGTAGAACGCGTACAGCGCGTTGGCGTGGTACTTGAGGCGCCACAAGAACGACTTGCCCTTGGTCGGCTCGTCCATGAGGTCGATCTGCGGGCGGATGCGGCTGGCGTTGACGTAGTCGCCTGCATAGAGACGTCAGAAGAGGCTCGTATGCAGAACGTCAGGAGAGGTTCGTGAGCACGAGTACTCGAAGAGGAGGAGGACGCACCCTCGAAGACGTCCGGGACGAGGACGTCAAGACCTGACTTGCCGGCGAACCAGTCGGCCATGAGCTTGGGGTTGGGCAGGCCGAGCCCGAAGAGGTCTGTTCCACTGCGGGCGTAACAGAGAAGTCAGCTCGGGCAGCTGTGGGCCTCGCAGAGCGAGGGGCAAGGAGGAGAAAGGACGAGAATCGAGCGAGCGAGGACGTACAGGACGATGGCCTTGTCGGTGTGCTCGCCGTTGCCCTTGGCCAAGTAGTAACCGAGCCCGTTGAGCGTCTGCATCGAGCCCTTGGGCTCACCCTCGAGCCTGTGCCCCTCGAGGCAGGCCTGTTGCGCGGGAGGAGGAGTGAGCTGAGCTGCACGCCGCGTACTGGCAGAGCGGGGAGACGGGCCGCACCTGGCATGGACCTTCGTGAACGTGGGTCGTAGTCGTCATGGCGAGGAAGTGCGGCGGACGCGGTCGGGACGAGGAGGGCGAGCAGGAGAAGAGGAGCAGGAGGACGACGGCGGTCTGAGCGCGGTGCGAGGCTCGGCGGCGGCGGTTGCGGCGGGTACGGGCGAGTGGAGGAGCGTATTCTGTCGCTCGAGCTGTCGAGCAAGCCAGCTGTGGCGAAGGGGGAGCACAGGAAGAGGGAGAGAAGGCGTACGTCCCGCGCAGCCGTTTGCGGCCCCACTTTGAGCTCGCACGTGCGCCAAAGGTCGACGTCGTTACGATTGGCCAGACCCGTCGCCAAGCTCGAAAGCCTCGCGGCCTCGCCTCGCCCTCCCTCGTCACCAAGTTCCCCGCACACTGGCTCTTGCGCTTCCGCTCTTCCTCCTCGCACCTCTCAGCCTCTGCGCACGACCAGCACCGCACAGGCTCTCGCACACACCCACACCCTCGACGGCTCAAGCCCACCCACTCGCCGCGCCCACCCTCGCCCCCTCCTCGACTCGAGATGGCCCCCGCGCCCGACCTCCTCCACACGGCGCTCAACCGGCACGCCTCGCAGCAGCGCACGTCGGACGGCGAGCCTCTCTCGCCGCAAGCCCTCGAGCGACTACGCCTTAGCAGCGACGACGACGAGCAGATCGAGGTGCGCACCCCGCTCGCGAGCGTCGCCGGATCAGTCGCCTCGAGCCCGTCGTCGTCGCGCTCGGCGTCGCCGACTCGGGCTACGGCAGGGCGGCGCAAGGGCGGCGGGGCGGGCAAGCCCAGGCGGGACAAGACCAAGGAGCGCGAGAAGAGCGAGGCGATGAAGAACCCGGTCGACCCGTTCTTACGCTTCCCGGGCCAGGTCCTCGGCCGCGTCTTGAGCTACCTCGGCTACCAGGACCTGACCCGAGTCGGCCTCGTCAGCAAGCGCTGGCGCAGGAGTCAGACCCTCAGTGCGTCCTCTCCCTCTCTCTCCTCGTCCTTGAGCGCCCGAGTCGGCCCCACTCTGACGCCACCCTCCCTCTCTCTCTCGCGCGCCCGCAGACTACACCTGGTTCCTCCTCCTCCAGTCGTACACGTTCACCGACCCTGCGCACCGCACGCCGACCTACGCCGAGTCGACCGGGCTCCCGACCTGGCGCAGCAGCGAGGCGTCGCAGGACTGGGCGGCCCACTTCGCGAGCATCTATCAGCAGCCCGACGTGCCCGAGGGCGACGAGTCGGACCACGACGAGAACGGCCTCACGCTCAAGGAGGAGCGCGAGCTCAAGTGGCGCGACGAGAACGAGGCCGACGAGCTAGCCGGCATGGACAAGAACGCGATGCGCGAGTTCTACAAGGTGCGTCGCCCTGCTCTCGCTCTCTCTCGCACTCTCGGCCTCGTGCACTCGCTGATGCCTCGATGACGCAACCCTTGCAGAGCCTCGGCAACAAGAAGATGAAGGGCAAGCGCTTCAAGGGCGGCGTGAGGACGCACGAGGGCGACGGGCTCGGACCTCCCGCCGACGCAGAAGCATAAACTTTCGGCTTTCTTTCCCTCTCCTCTCGTGCTGTACCCCCTCGTTCGTGCGGAACTCAAGTCGTCTAATCCTGCAATGTGTAGCGCCTCGTCAATACAGCCTCCGCAGCTCCTCGTGCCACCTCGGCCCGACTTCTCGCTCCTCTCCTGCCTCGTCGCGCCTGAACCGCACCGCGAGCCGTGCCTCTGCGCTGCGAAAGACGACCTGCCCGAGCTCAGGGAAGCGCTCAAAGAGGCGCAGGCGGTCGACGAACGCTCGAGCGGCGGGCTGAAACGTCTCGCTCGCGAACCGGTCGTACGCGCCCGAGTCGACCGGGAGCGGATGCTGCTGCTGCTGCTTCTCGTCGTGCTCGTTGTCGTCGTCGGTCGAGGGTGCGGGCTCGGCGGCGCGGTGGACGTTGGCGAGGCTGAGGTTGACGACGTTGGGGAAGAGGGCGAGGAGGGGCTCGAGCTCGTCGGCGGTAATCTGCAATGAGCGCCTGCGTCAGCGAGTGCAGGGCGTCGAAAGAAAGAGAGTGAGAGAGGGACGTACTCGCTCGCTCATCGGGTTAGCCTCGCCCTCCTTGGCGTCGCTCGTCTCGTCCTCGTCCTCCTCAAAGTCCTCGCCGCCATCGCCATGGTCCTTCGTGTCCTCGTCGAGCGCGAGCGAGATCTGGACCGTCGTCACCTTGGTCATCGGCTCGGTCGCGCTCCAGTCGAGGCGGTGCCGGCGCGCGTTGCGCAGCGAGGGGACGTCGATGAAGGCGATGCTGCGGATGTTGGACGCGCTGAGAAGCGAGAGGAACGAGGGGAGGAGCTGGATCCACTCGCGCTTGTGCGACGTGAGCGGGTTGAAGCCGTGGAGGGTGAAGCTCTCGAGCGGGTGCTCGTGGATGTCCTGCGAGCGGGGGCGAAGGGGTGTGAGCGCACGCTCTTCGGCAGCTCGAGCGAGAGGCGGGAGAGGCGGCGCACCTTGTACCACGAGATCTGCCGCACGTTCTCGGTCAGTCCTTGAGGAAGGTCGGTCCTGCCCCACCCAGACTGGGCCGCGAACTGGAGGACCCGAGTCTGCCGGCCGAGGTGCTCGAAGAAGCCGCGGATGATGCCCTCGTCGAAGTCGAGGTCTGGGTGGATGAGCCACTTGACGACGTCGATCTTGTGCTCGACCTCGAAGGCGTCCCACTGCTGCCAGTCGCCAATGCTGATGTGCTTGAGCGACGGCATGATGTCGGTCGAGAATTTGAAGGTCGGGTCCTCGCGGCTCTCCCAAAACGGGATCTCGAGCGCCTCGAGGTGCTTGAGCTGTCGAAGCGCATTCGTGAACGACGTGCGGAGCGTCGTGAGGCCGGCATAGTCGTCCGAGATGAAGTCGTCGGGCACGTTTTGCGGGAGGAAGGCGAGGACGAGGTAGGTGAGGTTCTCGGCGAGGGGCAGGAAGACCGGCGACATGTCGTTGTACAGGTCTGCGAGCGTGTGAGAGTGTCAGCAAGCCGCGCAAGGCTGAGCCGCTCCTGTCGTCGGACGAGGAGGGGAGAGACGAGGGAGGAGGGGAGAGGCAAGGGAAGAAGAGGACGCACACGATGGCTGCCAGTACAGCTCGCGCACATACGACTGGATGTCCTTGGCCGAGTAGAAGTAAACCGTCTGGGTCCTGCGCTTGTCGTCGACGAAGACGAGCGTGCGGTACAGGAGCGGGCGAAGGATCCGTGCGAGCCGGCGGCAGGTCGCCGCCATCGAGCGGAGCTCGTCTCGGCCCTCGCGCATGTAGCGCGACGGTAAGGTGAAGTGGCCGAGCTCGAAGGGGATGGGCGGGTTGTAGTAGCGCGAGATGGAGGCGATGAGCTCGTCGGGGAGGCGGAGGAAGTGCGCCTGGTCGACGCCGTCTCGTCGTGAGCTGCGCGCAAGCTTAGGAGTCAGTCCTGCTCGCACTTGTCTTGTCAGCACTTGCGAGACGCACGAAGAGTCACTGTCGAGCCTGCGGGCAGTGAGAGAGAGGTCAGCTCGCGCAGCGAGGGTGCTGCTCCGGCCTCGCGCCCTTCCCAGCGGCGAGCGCTCGCCGCCTGCTGTTGCTATCTGGCACAAGTGCTGAGAGGAGTGGACGTACTCTGTAGACTTGCTGCCGGCTGCCCTGCTGCTCTTGGACCTGGTCATGACGCGATGTTGATGCTCGAGCGATGAGGCGGGCGTAGGCGAGCGCGACGAGCGGTGTGCTTGGGGCGAGAGGCTGGCGCAAGCCTGTTGCGAGCTGGTAGTGCGCTGCTGCAGTCGAGGGTGCAGCTGGTAGAGGGCGAGAGGGAGAGCCGGCTCGGCCTGTTCGGCACTCGGCCGGCGAGCGGGGCGCGAATACAAATGCCGCTTACGGCGCAGTCGCTAATCTCGATCTAATGCACGCTCGCACCGCTCGGCTCGTGTCCTTCGGCGAGCTCTGCGCCGAATCCGCTCGCACCTCGGCGGCCCCGCTCGCCTCGCTCAGCTCTGCTCTCGCCCTCGTGCTCACACACGCTCAGACGCTTGCTACACGCTCTCGCTCGAGCGACATGCACCAGCGACTCGACACGGACGACTCGCTCCTCGAGGCGGACGGCCTCGCCGACTTCGCCGCTCGCCTGCGGGACAGCACCTCTCCGCAGGGCGGGGCGAGAGGGTCGATCAAGAGCTGGGAGGGTGGCTGGGGCGACGAGCTCCCGCGCAGGAGCCATGGCGGCGAGCAGGGCGTGCCGCAGTCGCAGCCGGCGCGGTACAACCCGGGCGACATCGTCCCCTCGTCCGCCTCCTCGCCGCCGCCCTTCGCCGCAAACCGACACATCGCTTCGCCGACCACCTATGACGACCTCTCGTCCAGCACCAGACACGGCCGACCCTCGGCAGCCAGCAGCCCCTCGTTCGCCCGACCGTCACCGCCTCGACCCACCTCGTTCGCCCTTCCTTCCCCTCTCGCTCGCCCTCTCCTCAAGAGAGAGCAGGAATCCGACTTCGGCGACGCTCATCAGGGCACGCTGCGCAGCCCGTCGTCGTCTCGCCATCCTCCCCCCTTCTCGCCCGCCTCGACGCTCCCCTACCCTCCTCCCCCACCCTTCGTCTCTCCCGCCTACGCCGACCCGCACGCCGTCGCGTACCCGTTCGACGACTACGCCGACTACCGCACCGATGTGCGCGGCGACCTCGGCACGTCGACCTGGTCCGCCCGCGGCGACGACGGCGGCGGCAACGACGACGCCGCGAGCGAGAAGGGCTGCGCGGCGCTCTCGAGCCCGAGCCCGGGCGAGTGGCACGCTCCGGGCGGCACGTACCTCCACGGCGTCGGCTTCGACGACGAGCACGCGCACGGCGCCGCGCAGCCGCCGAGGAAGAGCGCAGCGGCGCTCGAGCGGCGGCGCGAGCAGCTGGCGCGCAGGTTCGGTGGATCGGCCGCTCGTCCTGCAGGGCCGAGCGGGCGCAAAGGAGGAGCGAGGACCGATGAGGAGGAGGCAACGGGCGTCGACCCGCAGGGGCGGCTCGTCACGCTCGGGCGGCGCAAGCGCGTCTTGCTGCGTTGCGCTCAGGCCGCCTGCGCTCTCCTCATCGGCGTGTGCGCCATCGGTGCAGCGGTGCGTCCCTCTCTCGCTTTTCTCTATATTCGTGCGTGCGAACGTCTGCAGCACCTTAAGTGCTGACTCTGCATTGCTGTGCGCAGTTTACCCGCCCGGTCGAGACGCCCAACAACCCCGCCCCGACGCCTAAAGGCTCAGCGCCGCACTGGGCCCTCATCGTCCTCCCCTTCCTCAGCCTCGCCCTCACGACCTACCTCTTCGCCATCCAGCCCTGCCTGCACCGTCGTCGGCGAGCCAGCGGGGACCCAGCGCTCGGGCCCGGCGGCGCGGCGGCCGGCGCGCTCGGCGTTTTTCCGCTCCTGCCGCCGCATCTGCCGCAGCACTCGAAGCGCAGCTGGTTCGGTGGCGGCGGGCGCGGGAGCGCGGGCGGTTTCGAGCCCGGCAGCGGCGGCAAGTACGGCCCGCCCGGCGGCGGCATGAGCGTCAACCTCATCGTCGACCCGAGTCTCCTACCCGGGCTCGGCGGCCTCGAGGACGCGCAGCGAGCGTCCGAAGGCGAGCGGCGCGAGCGGCAGCAGAAGAAGCGGCGGCGCAGGCGTCGGCGAAGGCGCGAGGAGCGACGACGAGCTGCCGCCGGCCCAGGCGAGGGCGCCGAGCTCTCTTCATCCTCGTCCTCCTCCTCCCTCTCGACGCTCTCCTCGGACGACTCAGACCCCTGGACTGCCTCGAGGTCGACCGGCATCCCTCGCGACGGCACGTCGAGCGACCCGCGCACGGCCTTCCTCTCGCACCTGCAGCACGAGGCGGCCTGGCGCGCCGCGCGCTCGTTCGCCAAGCGCATCGCGGCGGTCGACTTCGTGTGCTGCGTCGTGTGGGGGGCGGTGAGCGTCTGGGCGATCGGCTGGGCGGGCAAGTGCGCGCCGGGCGACGGCGAGGGCTTCTGGTGCGTCATCTCCCTTCTCCTCTTGCACAGCTCTGGACGAGCAAGGACGAGCTCTCACACTATCACCTCGCTCGCAGCAATTTGTTCAACTCGGCCGAGGCGTGCGCCGTCTTAGCGAGCGTCGCCTTCGCCTCGTCGTTCGCGCTCGACTGCTTCGACCTCAGCCGGGCAAAGCTGAGCCCAAGGCTGCGGCAGCAGCGTCTCGTCGGGCCTGTATAATATGCCTCGCCTCTCTAGAGCCTCTGCAATAGACACGAGCTTCGTCGAGTCGCAGCAGCATCGTGAGCGTGAGCGTGAGCGTCGCCGGGTCGAGAAGGACGAGCCGCTCGGACCTCGTCCAGAGAGGCGAGCGCGGTCGAGAGCAGGGCTTTGCGACGGGCTCTCGCTCGCTACCTGGACCCTTTCGAGCTCAAAGGCGAGGAGGCACGAGTCGAGCTCCTCGCTGCATGGGCACCGAGCGCACGCCGGGCGAGGATCAGGACGACGAGGCCTGCCAAGGCCGTCCCCCTCGCTCTTTGACAGCTCTGCGAGCATCGATGGCCTTGTCCTGAGTCCTGCTGACGGTATGCTGCTTGTTCTGGCCGTCTGAAAATGAGCAGCGGTCCGTGCGCGCGAGCGAGTTGGCCTTCTCAAGTCGCTCGGCCGGCGCTCTCCTCGAAGGACAAGCGCAGCCAGCTTTCGCTCACTCTCGCTCGCTCTCGACGGCGGGACGAGAAAGTAAGAGAGAGGGAAACCGAGGCTGGGGGCATTGTCAACCAAGCTACACGCGGACCGTCGAGAAGGCCAACACTGCGTCGAGTCGTCGCTGCGCCACAACGTCGTCTTCCCCTGCTACGCCAGCCAAGCGAGAGCGGAAAGAGGGAGGGTAGGGGAGGGAGAGGGAAGGAGGGGGAGGAGGAAGGAGAAGAGGGCGAAGAAGAGAAGGGGGGGAAGGCGGGCGACTACTCAATGAAGAGCGCGCTCGGGTTCCTCCTCCGCTTTACGCCGACGACTCCTCGGCGGCCGGGGCAGCCGGGGCAGCCTCGTCCGACGACGCAGCCGGAGCCGGGGCGTCGGTCTGGCGCTGCGTGTACTCGGCGAGGACGTCGAGCGCCTCCTGGACCTTGGCCGTGAGGGCCTCGTCGTTCTCGAGGAGGTACAGGAGCTCGCTCGAGTCCATCTCGAGGAGCATGCCCGTCACCTTGCCGGCGAGCTCGGGCTGCGACGCGTGGATGCGCGGGTACAGCGCCTCGCCGAGCATCTGCTTCTGCTCGGCCGGGGCGGCGTTGGCGAGCATGGCGGCCGTGAGGCCCGGCGCCTTGGCCTCCTCGGGACGAGCGCGGCGCTGGGGCGGCTGACCGGCCTGGGTCGGGCGCGGGACGCCGTTGGGCGGAATCGGGGCGCCGCGCGGCGGGAGGGGCGCGCCGTTAGGAAGGCCGGCCTGGCCCGGGCGCTGAGGAACGCCGGCGGGGAGCGGCGGCTGGCCGGGCTGGCCGGGGCGACCGCCGGCAGGGGCGGCGCCGCGAGGGCCGGCACCGGGCGCGCCGGGCGGCGGCGGCGGGTACTGGCCGAACTGCTGCGGCGGGACCTGGCCGTACGGGCCGCCCATCGGCGGCATGCCCGGCATGTTGGGCGGCGCGTAGTAGCGCGGGCGGGGCATGCCGCCCGGGCCGGGCTGCGGGTAGCCCATCGGGCCACGCGCGCCGGGCTGAGGGTAGCCGGCGGGCGGGTAGTAGCCCGGCATGGGCGCGCCGGGCATGTAGGGCGGGATGCCCGGGATGCCGGCGGCCTGGAGCTGCTGCGCGCGGATCTGGTTGCGCTGCGCGACCTGGGCCTCGAGCTGCTGCTTGCGGACGTCCTTGCGCTGGGCGAGGGCGACGTAGAGCGGCTTCTGGCCGAGCATCTTGCCGTTGAGCTCGGTGACGGCCTTGGTCGCCTCGTCCGGCGACGAGAAGCAGACGAAGCCGAAGCCGCGCGAGGCGCCCTTGTCGTCGACCATGATCTTGCACGACGTGATCTGGCCGTACGCCTCGAACTCGGCCTTGAGCTTGTCCTCGTCGATGTCGTCGTCGAGGTTCTTGACGTAGAGGTTGACGCTGCAGTCGGCGAGGGCGAGGGTGCGAGAAGAGAAAGAGGGAGAGGGAAGAGGAAGGAGAGGCGTCAGTCGGGCGCACGAGGAGAGAGAGAGAGAGGCGGCCGAGAGAGCGAGAGGAAGGGACGACGCACCCCTGGTACTTGAGGGTCTGCTCGTACTTCTTCTGCTCGTACGACTTCTTGAGCTCCTCCTCGCGCTCGCTCTTGCGCTGGGCGCGGGCGACGTAGAGGGGCTGGCCCTTGTAGTCCTTCTCGTGGAGCTCGTCGACGGCCTTCGCGGCGTCCTCGTGCTTCTCGTAGTTGACGAAGCCGAAGCCCTTGGACTTGCCGTCCTGGTCGACCGAGACGACGGCCGACGTGACCTGGCCGAACGGCTCGAAGATCGAGCGGAACTCGGCCTCGTCGACCTCGAGCGGGACGTTCTTGATGTACAGGTTGGTGAACCGGGCCTTGATCTCGTCGATCTTGGCCTGGCGCTCGCGCTTGGGGATGTGGATGCCGACGAAGACGACCTTGTCGTTGAGGAGCATGCCGTTGACGCCCTCGATGGCGGCCCGAGCGGCCTCGGCCGTGTCGTAGTGGACGAAGCCGTACCCGAGCGAGTTGCCCTGGCCGTCGACGGCGACCTTGCACGACAGGATGTTGCCGAACGCGGCGAACGTGTCGTGGAGGGCCTTGTTGTCGATGTTCTCGTCGAGGTTCTTGATGAAGATGTTGCCGGCGCCCGTCTTGCGGAGCGACGGGTCGCGCTGCGACCACATGATGCGGCACGGGCGGCCCTTGATCGACGAGTAGTTGAGCTGCTCGAGGGCGCGCTCGCCGTCGTTCGAGTTGAGGTAGTTGACGTAGGCGTAGCCGAGCGAGCGGCGCGTGACGGCGTCGCGGCAGACCCGGATCGACGCGACGGGGCCGATCATCGAGAAGACTGCGAGCAGGAGGAGGAGGAGGAGGAGCGTCAGCACGACGAGCTCGTGGGGAGGAGGTGCAGGAGAGGGAGAGCGGGACGCACTCTCGTAGAGCATGGCCTCGGTGACGGTCGGCTCGAGCTCGCCGACGTAGAGCGACGTCGAGGGCGACGGGCCCGAGTTCTTGTCGTTGTTGCTGCTGCTGTTGCCGGACTGGCTGGCGGCCGGGGTCGACTCGGACGCGGGCTTGGCCTCGTCGTTGTCCTCCTTCTTGGCCTCGGCGGCCGGAGCGGCGGCGGCGGCCGGAGTGGCCTCGGCGGCGGGAGCCGGGCTCGAGGCGGCGGGGGCCTCGGCCTTGGGGGAAGTCGCAGCGGCGTCGGTCGACATGGCTGAGGGTGTTGTAGTAGTAGGGGGAGGAGGGGAGGAGGAGGCTGCGGGCGAGTGTGATGAGGATGAGAGGCTCGTCAGCGGTCGCTCCTGCGAGGGTGCGGTCCAGCTCGAGCGGGCTGGATAGAGGGGACGCACAGTGAGTTGCTGTCTGCTGCTTGGCTGGCGGGCTGGGGACGGCGAGGCGGGCGGGGGGACTCGGACTCGACGATGAGGACGAGGCGGCGAGAGGGCGGTTCTTCGGGCGACGAGCGTCGGGGGAGAGCTGCGTCCGGCTGGAGGGGGTTTTCTGGTGTTTTTGGGAGGTTTACGGGGGCGCACGAAGCGTCCGAGTGGTCTGCGAGAGCGGATCGAGCGAGGGAGCTGCTGAGCCTCAAACTTCGCGTCGCCGCCCTGGAACCAGCTCGACGCTCGCCCTCTCACGCCCAAGTCCTCCGTCTCACGCACTCCTTTGTCTCCTGCGCTTGGCGACCCTCGCCGTTCCACTCGTGACGATCTCGCCGAATTTGCCCGGGCAGCAGCTCGTCCCTGCGAGAGAGGGTCGACGAAGCGCTCTCGCTGATTGCTGCTCGCTCTCGAGAGCATGGGAGATCGCAGGCATAGTATCAACACAGCAACGGCACGTCTACTGCCTCGCTCGACCGACGAGGGACGACCCAGTCACCCTCGCCCCCTCACGCGCTCACCGCAGCGACCACCTCGCCCTCCTCCTTGGCTCCTGCGACCGGCTCGACCGGCGCTGCTGCCTCGACCTTGTCCGCACCGTCGACCTTGACCGGCTCCGGACCCGCCGGGGCCTCAGTCTCGGCCGAGGGCGCAGGCGTCGGCTCCTTGGGCGTCGAGGCCGCCTCGGGCTCGGGCGCCGGCGACGGTGCCGGCGCGTCGGCGGCCGCGGCGGTAGGCGCAGGCGGCGCCTCGCTGCGGCTGCGCTTGGCCTCGGGCTCGCTCGACTGCTCTGCGGCGGCGGCGGCGGCGGCGGCGGCGGCGGCGGGCGCTGGAGCGTCGGGCGTGCCGGACTCGGCGTCGGCCATGGGCTCGTCGGCGGGGTGCGAGCGCTTGCGCGGGTTGACCGGCGCGGCGTCGACGCTCATGGGCGAGGCGGGAGCCGGCGTTGCGGTCGAGGCGGGGATGGGCGCGCTGGGCGACGGCGCAGAGGTGGAGGGCGACGACGTCGATCCCGGGCCGGGCGTCGCCGACTTGGGCGCGGGCGTGACGCCCAGGCTCATGAGCGCGTCGACGCCCTCGTCGTACTCCTCGTCGACGTCGCGTTGCGGGAGCGTGCTCGCCGGAGGAGCAGGCGCGGCGGCGGCCGGGGCGGCAGGAGCAGGAGGCTGAGCCGGGGCCTGGACGGGCGACGAGGCCGAGGGCTTCTTGGCGCCGCCTGCGACGCCGTTGAGCACCGCCGCCGCCTTGGCCGCAGCGTCCTTCTCCTGCGCCGCCTTGGTCTTGCGCGCCTTCTTGGGCGACGCCGAGCCGTCCTCGCCCGCCTTGCCCTTCCTCCCGCCCTTCTTCGGCGCCTCGCCGTCGGCCGCGGTCGAGTCCTTCTTGGCCCTGCTGCCCTTGCCCTTCGACGGCGTCGGCACAGGAGCGGGCGTCGGCGTCGGCTCGGCGACGCTCGGCTTGACGTCGGCCGGGCCCGAGCGGTGGCTCGCCGCCGTCGAGGACCCGCCCGAGCTGCGCCGCCTCGCGCTCTCCTCGGCCTGCGCCTGCGCCTGCGCATGGGCCTGCGCCGACGCCTGCGCATGGGCCTGCGCCGACGCCTGCGCCGACGGGTGCTGCGCCGGCGGGTAGCCGCCGTACGGGCCGGGCGGCGGGTTGTCGAAGAAGGGCGCGCGCCCTTGGCCGGTCGGCGGGCCCGACGGCGGCGAGCGCGGGTGCTGCGCGTGCATGTGCGGCTGCTGCTGCGCGTGAGGGTGCACAGGAGGTGCCGCAGGGTGCCGGCCGCTCGCCGCGCGACCGCCTGCGGCGCGCGCCGTGCGCTCCCACTCCGAGGCGGCGGCGGCGTCGTGCGGGAGCGAGCCGTTCTCGCCGGCGCGAGGAGGAGGGAGCCCGCCTGGCGGGCCCGACGAGAGGTGCGAGGGGAAGGGGTACGTCGCGCTCGGCGGCGGGTGCTGAGCGTGCACGTGAGCGGGTCCGGGCGCCGAGGGGTCGCCGGGGCGCGTACGCGGCGACGGCGGCGAGACGCCTCGCACCGCCTTCATCTGCGGCAGGCGGTGCTGCGACGAGTTCGGCGGCTGCGGCTGGTGGTGCGAGCCCGGAGGGCCCGCAGCGATCGGCCGAGGCGACTGGTCGTGAGGGCCGCCCGAGGTGCGCCGGTACGGGTCGGTCGAGCGCGGGCGTGAGCCGCCGCTGCTGGGGCGAGCGTCGAAGCGGTGCACTGCGCCCGGTGCGACGAGCGGAGAGCCCGGGCCCGTCGCCGTCGGGATCCGGGACTGAGGTGCGCCCGACGACGAGCCCGGCGGCGGCATCGGCGGGCTCATGTCGGGCCCGAGGCCGACGTGCGCGAGCTGGGTCGGTGCGCCGCCGCTGTTGGTCGCGTAGTTCCAGCTCATCGAGCTCGGGCTGATGTCCTTGGGCGGCGGGGGCGGCGACAGCGGCGAGCCGCTTGCTTGGTGCTCGCGGATCTCGCGCAGGCGCTGCGAGACGGCCGTGTTGCTCGGGTCGAGCTGGAGCGTGCGCTGGTAGGCGTCGATGGCGTCCGTCATCTGGTCGTTGCACGCCTCGTAGAGCGCGCCGAGGTTGAACCAGACCTCGGCGAGGTACGGGTGGATGCGGATCGCGCGCGAGTAGGCGTCGAGCGCGTCGTGGAACTGGTTGATGTTGTAGTAGAGGACGCCGATCGAGCACCAGAAGGCCGGGTTCTTGCCGTCGCGGTACACGGCCTGCTGGTACGCCTCGTACGCCTTGCCGAAGTTGCTCGTCGTCATGTACGCTCGGCCGAGGAGGTACCACGAGAACGGGTCGTTCGGGTCTGCAAGGGCATGCTCGGCGTCAGGAGCGACTCGAGGGAGGGATAGGTCAGCTCGAGAGAGAGAGAGAGAGAGAGGACGCACCCGACTCGAGCGACTTGGTGAGGATCTGGACCGAGACCTCGGGGTTGTAGAACGGCGCGCGCGAGCGGTGGTACAGCCCGCCGAGCTGCTGCAGGACCTTGGCGTGCGCCGGGTTCTCCTGGAGGACGCGCTCGTACGACTCCTTGGCGGCGATGAACTGCGAGGTCGACGAGAGAGGGGCGAGCGTCAGCCGAGAACTCGACGAGCAGCGGCGAGGGTGAGGACCGTCGACGCACGTCCTTCTGCTGCTCGTAGACGTGCCCGATCTGGAACCAGATGTCGATCTCGGTGAGAGGGCGAGGCGGGTTGTTGAGGATGTAGCGGAAGCACTGCAGGCGGTCGGGCGAGCGGCATCAGCCTCCCTTCGACGAGAGCCGAGCGATGAGAGGAGAGACGGCGCACCTCGAGGCTCTGCGCCGACTTGCGCTGCTGCTTGTAGATGATGCCGAGGCGGAAGAAGATCTCGTTCGCCTTCTCGAAGTCTGCGCGAGGAGAGAGCGAGGGCGGGGTCAGCTTCTCGCTCGTCGACCGCGCCGACCTGAGCATCAAGAGGGACAGCGACGCACTCGGGTCCATGCGGATGACGCTCGAGAAAGCCTCCTCGGCGTGCTCGAGGCTGCCGTAGCGGTCGTACAGGATGCCGATGCCGTACCACAGCTTGGGCTCGTGCGGGTTGGGCATGTAGTACAGCGCCTGCTGGTACGAGCTGTACGCCTTCTTGAGGTCGTCGATCATGAGGTAGCAGTGGCCTGCAGGGAGAGAGGGAGGAAGGAGCGTCAGCTCGAGGTCGGCTCGAGGAAGCGTGCACCCGGTCGAGCGGAGGAGAGAGGACGCACCGAGAGCACCCCACACGTCGCCGCTCTCTGGCGCGATCCCGACGACCCGCCCAAAGTACTCGGCCGCCTTCTTGAACTCCTCCTTCGACCGACAGATGGCGGCAATCTGCGACAGCGCGACGACCGAGTAGGCGTTGTGCCGTAGCGCCGACTCGTACGCTGCGACGGCGCGGTCATAGTCGCCGACGGCCTCGGCGGTTTGGCCTGCAGGTGCGAACGTCAGCTGTGTGCGCAGGGAGGAGCGCGTGCGAGCGGCGAGAGAGTGAGAGGTGGACGCACCGATCTGCAGCCAGGTCGCCTCGGCTTCCTTGCCGAGCTTGACGAGCGACTCGATGCGCGGGTGGTGGGCCATGGCGTCGGCGGCGTGGTTGCGCTCTTGGCCCATGGCGAGGATCTGGAGGACCGACGGCCCTTGTTGCGGGGGACCGCCAGCCATGCTGAGCGGAGGCGGTGGAGGGTTGCCGTGCGCGCTCGAGTAGGCGCCCGAGGCTGAGGGTGCGGCCATGTCGACGAGAGGTGCGGCGGCTGTCGGCTCGGCGGGACGGTGGTCGGGAGAGAGGAGAGGAGAGGAGGGCCGGACTGTCCGAGGCGACGGCGGTCGGTGTTCAGGAGCTGGCGAGCTGCGAGCGCGTGCGGGCCAGGTGAGCGTGCTGCGCCGTGTGCGTGGTGGAGAGCAAGGCTGCGTGCGCACCTTGCACCCAGGCGACTGAATCACGGGGCTCGGGATGTCCCTGCGGCCTCGAGAGAGCGGACGGGCGGTCGCGATGAGGGCGGGGGAGGAGAGTCGAGCGGTGGATGGGGCGGCGAGGCGGTGCCGCGGGGCGGTGCGTGCTGGCAAGCTGTCGCTCTGGCTGCGTGCAGCGGTGCAGTAGTCGGGGCGGTGGGCGGGACGTGGGACGAGGGGGGGAGGACGAGCCCGGGACTTCGAGAGAAGGGCGCCAGGCGTCGCAGGCACCAGGCACCGACCGCTCGTTCGCTCGCTCGAAAAGAGCTCCGGCACGTGGCGATCCAGATCCAAAGCGACCGAGCCGGCTCTCGGCAACGCTCGACGGACTTCTCCCCCGTCGTCGCGACGTCGCTCATCAAGGAGCGCTCCGGTTTGCGCAGCGCGTGCGCACAGCTCTCTGATCCGCGCCCGCTCGCGCCTCGCCCGTCCTCGCCTCCTCGCTCGTCAATGCACGAGCTCTCTCGTCCGGCTCCGCGGCACTCTTTGCCTCCGAACGCTCCAAACTGGTTGGTGCGCGCTTCTCGCGTCCGTCACCGGCTCCAGGGGAAAATGAGGAGGAGGAGGCCAAGCTGGCGCTCGAGAGCTTACTTCGGCGCAGCCAGGAGCGAGATCGCTGCGACGCTGCTGTGACGCTCGAGCGGTACCGCGTTCGCACGAGTACAAGGGCAGACGACGACGGAAGGGAGAGGAGGCCTAGGATCAGGGCAGCGAGAGGGTCCGGGCGGCAGGGCCCGCTCGCAGCGAGACAGAGTCCGAGAGGCGTGTCGTCGCCGTCGTGTGCGCCCAGTCCAGGAGGGTTCAACTCGCACCGTGTCGTGCATTGGCCTCTCGTCATCTTGGAGTGGATCGAACGCGGAGACGGCGCTAAAAAGCTCGCGCGAGGGCTCAAGTCACCGAGGAGCGCCCTCTCAAAGGGGACAAAGCGCCGCCGCAGGCCGGACTGCGGACGTCGATGGACGTCCTGGACGCTCGCTCGGGACGCCATGCCTTTTTCTAAGCCGCGTGCGCACCCACCGCCGCGCCGTCCGGCGGACTTGCCGGAGGGAGCGTCGGCTGCGGGTCCGTTCTTCGGCGTTCTTTGCTCGCTCTGCTTGGCGGGTTGCCTCGAGCACTTGCGCATCATACACTCGCACGTCGTACGACCCGACGCAGAGAGCTGCAAGCTCGGCCGTCGCTCGTCCCTCGAGGGCGGCGCTCCCCCTTGCACCGAGCAAGCCACTTTGCGAAGCCGTCTTTACTTTGCGGGCAGGCCCTGATCGTCCGGACGAGTTGCTCGCAACGACGAGCCTCGATGGGCCGGCCCGTGCGATTGCCCGCCGGCACGCAAGATCGTCAAAGACATGCGCCCTGACCTTCCCATTTGCTTCCGCGGCGAGCTCCCCCGGACAAAGGAGCGGACGCGGGTGAGCGGGCGGCCGTGCGGGCTGCGCGGTGTGCGTCTCGGCAGCTCGTCGCGCGCGGGGAGACTCTCGAGGACGACAGCTTGCGGTCGAAGCGAGCGCAGCTCTGGAGCGGCTCGTGCACCCGCTCCTTCTCCTCGCCGACGCACAGCCCTCGAGTGCCGCGAGCGGTCTTCCTTCGACGTCGAGGCACGGCGCACGCAGGCAATCCACGAGCTGCGTACGGCGCGCTCGGAAAGGAGCGTTGGCTTGCCCGACCGTGCGAGCGGCCGACCGCATTGCGGAGAGCAGGGCGGGCGCGAGCTGCGGGTCTTCTCGCCGAGCTCCAGCTCCAGACCGCGCGTTTCCTTGCCCCTTGATGTGCCCGAGTGGGTTGCATCGTCCCTCGGAAGCGCCCTCGCTGTGGCACCGAAAAGGCGATCTCATCTCCGGCAGCGCGTTCGGAAACAGACTGGCGAGTCCGACTGCGTCGACCGCGTCGCCGGAGCTGGCGATTCTCCTCGTGCACAGCGTGCTCGCGCTTGGTGCAAAGCTCTCTGTGCATACATGCTCCTGCGCGACTGGCTCCACCGCTCCAGCACCCGAGGAGTGACCGTCGTCGCGAGGAAAAGGGAGAGACAAGCCAGCGGGCCGGCTCGCCGTTGCCGAGGTCCAGGTCGACGCCGACTCGCCGACGCCCCACCTCGTCGTCCACCTCCTCGCTCCACCAGCTGCAGCAATGGCCTCGGTCAAGCTCTCTTCCGCCCTCAAGGCCCTCGTCGCAGCTCCACACGCGCAGGGTGCCGCCCTGCCGGCCCCTCCTCGCGCGGCGGTGACGCAGCTGTTCGAGCGACTCGCGACCTCGGCAGCAGCGCACGGCGTCGGCGAGGCAGCCTGGTTGACACTCGGGGTGCGTTCACGGCCTCTCTCGCTGCCCTGTCTATGCCTTGCGCCGCGCTCGAGCTGACCCGCTCTCTCTCCCGCAGAGCGCCGCCCTCGTCACCCTCAACTCGCCCGCAACGCTGTGCGCGCTGTACGCGTTCTCCTCGTCTCGGCTGCAGCTACAGGGCCAGGAGCGCACCAGGCGAGCAGCCGAGCTCGCCGCCGTCATGCGCGAGGCCGGGCTCAAGAGCATCTCGTTCTCGGGCATCCCTCGAGTGCGTCGCTCGTCCTTCCCTCGCCAGCCTCCTTCGCACCCTCAGCTAACCCAGCTTTTCGTGCTACAGGCCATCAACAACCTTGGCGCGCTGCGCTCGCACCTCGAGCCCGAGGTCGCCGAGCTCCTCTCGGGCTCTCCAACTCGGTGCGCTCTCTCCCTCGCTCTCTACTCCACTCTCGGCCCGAGCACGCTCTTCGAGCTGCTTCGGCACTTTTGAAAGTCCTCGAGCTGACGCCGTCTCGCTCTCGCAGGCAATCAACCCCCGACTCGCTCCCCTCGGTCCTCTCGTCCGCCTCGTCCCTTTGGACTTCGATCTACGCGCCGCACTCGGACAAGCTGCTCAAGAAGCTCGCCCAGTCGCACCCAGACCTCCCCGTCCACATCCTCTCGTCGCACTACGGCTCGCTCCTCGCCGACCCGTTCACGGCCGCCCCGGCCGGGCACGCCAAGGTCGGCCGCGTCCTGACGAGCGTCGTCGCCATAGCGTGCCTGCGCGCACAGGGCGGCGTCGGCCCGCAGGTGACGTCGCACGTGTTTGGGCTGCGCAAGGCGGGCGAGGAGCCCGTCGGCGAGGGCGAGGAGGTGCAGGGGCGCGAGTGGCTCACGAGCGAGGAGGGCGCGACCTGGGTCCTCGAGCAGGTCGATGCGCTCGTCGAGCTCGTCACGGCGGGACGAGGGTCGAGCTTTGCGACGAGGGCGAAGCTGTGAGCGCGAGGGACGTAGCGGCGTCGTGCAGTCGAGACGAGTTGCCCTTCCTCTCGCTCTTTCTCGCGCTCGACGCTTTCGAGAGGCTGCTCTCCGAGTCGGACGCGGTCGAGACGAGTGCGATGATGACGTGAACGATGCAGATGAACCCCGACAAAGAGAGAGAAAGCCGAAATGCGAAACTAAGGACCCGCTCGAGCCTCCTCCCTCCTCCTCCTCCTCCTCCTCCTCGCTCCTCTCCTCGAGCGCACGAGCTCAGACCGACCCGATGGCCTGCCCGACCTTGAGCTTCTCGCCGTTCGCAATGTTGAAGTGGAAGTCGCGCGGCGCCTCGAAGACGAGGACGATGGTCGACCCGAGCCAGAAGCCGCCGACCTCGTCGCCGGCGCGCAGCGGCTGCCCGCCGAGGAGCTGCGACGCGTTGCCGTACGTCGCCTCGCTGAAGGTACCGGGCACGACGGGGCGCGAGGGCGAGTTGGTGCGAAGGGACTGCGGGCGCGCGAGCGAGAGGAAGAGGTCAGTGCGGCTCGATGATGGGTCAGGCGCGCCGAGGGAGCGAAAGAGCGGGGACGCACGCTGTCAAAGTTGACGCGGATGCTGCCGACGTTGGTCGCGCCGACGGGCGTCATCGAGAAGAAGCCGTAGCGCCACCGGCCGAGGAGGGCGACGCGCTCGTTGAGGACGAACAGGTCGGCGAGCTTGCCGACCATCCAGGGCGAGACCGAGAAGAGCTCGCCTGCGTACAGCGAGCGAGCTGCAGTCAGTACGAGGCCTTCGAGAGCGAAAGAGAGAGAGAGAGGAGGGAGAGAGACGGACCGGCAAAGTGGCGGCGGCGCTCGACGACCCAGTTGGTCGGGCTGTGGAAGCGGTGGTAGTCGCCCGGGGCGAGGTAGATGACGGCGAAGCACAGCTTGTTGCCCTCGCGCGGCTCAAAGGCGGCCTTTGCGATCTCGGTCGCGACGGCGACGTCGCCGCTGAGCGAGCGCTTGGGCGCGTCGCGGTGCTTGTTGGCCTCGGCGTCCGAGATGGACGCATCCTTGGGCGAGCCCGTGCGCGCCTGCGCGCCCGAGGCCGCCGCCGACTCGTCGCCCGTCTGGCCCATGAGCTCGGCGAGCGAGTACGAGATGCCGTTGACGTTGGCAAACTCCTTCTCGTCGATCTTGGCGTCGTCGACGTCGTGCGGGTGACGCGCGAGGCCGTGCGGCTTCTCGTCCTGGCCCTCGGTCGAGCCGGCACCCTGGAGGAGCGCCTCGAGCGAGTACGTCGCGCCCTTGATCGACTGGATGCGGCCGCCCTCGATGACGCCAAAGTTGACGACGCGCCCGTCTGCGGGAGACACCTGCGAGGCACGCCGAGAAGGAGCGTCAGCTCGCTGCGCGCCGAGGTGCAGAGCTGATGAGAGCGAGAGAGAGAGAAGAGAGACGCACGAGGGGAGCGTCGTCGATGGGCCGTGCGCCGGCCTTGAGGCGGCGCATGAAGAACTCGCTCATCGAGCGGTACTCGCGCAGGTCCTCCTTCTCGCACTCGTCGAGGTTGACGCCAAAGACCCAGGCGTAGAACTTGTAGCCCGGGACGCGGAACCAGACGGGGAGCTCGACCGAGTTGACGAGGCCGTACAGGCGCGAGACGGACCGTAGCGGGAGGGCGCCGAGGACGTGCACCTGCGAGCGAGCGAGGGAAGCGTCAGAGGCGGGTCGAGACGAGGAGGAGGAGCGAGCGAGGACGCACCTGCCAGGGCCCCTGCATCTTGACCGAGCCGTCCGGGAGCGGCTCCTTGCCCTTGTCCGAGGCCTGCTTGTAGAGAGTGAGGACGACGAGGACGGCGGCGCCGAGCGAGACGGGGATGGGCGACCACTTGGTCGGCGTCGACTTCCATCGGTTGCGCAGGCGGGCTGTTGCAGCAAGAGGAGGGAGCGTCAGCCAGGTTCCCCACCACGCCGAGGAAGAGGAGGAGGAGGAGGGAGCGCACAAGTGAACGACTCGGGGTGGCCCTGCGCTTGCTCTGGGTGGGCGGCGGGCTCGGCGAGAGGCGGCTTGGACGGGTCGGCGTGTGGCTGCGGGTCGATGCCACGGTCGAGCGGGCGCTGGTCGCGGTTGCGGCGGATCGTGGTCGAGAGGAGGCGGCGGGTGCCGGCCCTCGCGACGCTGGGTGCGCGCCAGACGGCCTTGGGTGCGCTGAGGAGGAGACCCGGGCCCCTCAGGAGGAGCTGGGGCCCGCGCAAGAGGAGGTCGCGCTTGCGGAACGAGGCCGACGTCGTCGAGGGAGGCGCGGGGGCTTGGGCCGTGTGGGCCTGGCGGGATGCGAGCGGGGCGCGGCGGTTGCGCAGGGCGGGCATCCAGCGGGGGATCCTCGCGCTCGAGGGCATCGTCGCAGTCGGTCTAGGGCGAGGGTCGACGGGGAAGAGAGCCGAGAGCGGAGGCGGCTCTCGTCGTCGTCGTCTCATCGCCGGCTCGCACTCGCTCACAAGCTCAGACTCGCACTCGAGCTCGCCCAGTCTGCTGCACTACTGCACAGCTCCTCCTCGGCGACGCGACCCGACTCGCCCACCTCGACCTCGCCTACCGAGGGCCAGCCCCGCCGCAACTCGACCAACCTCGCCGCCTCGCACACCCACCACCCGCGCCAGACCTGCAGTACAGTCCCGCACGGCAGTCGACATCGTCTCGCCATGGCCAAGGTCCGCCGCCAGGGCGGCAGCACCCCCAACTACACCGAGACCGGCCTCGCAGAGTGGTTCTCCCGCCTCGACGTCAGCCAGGGCAAGCCCGTCCCGCTCCTCGACGACGACAATGTCGCCAGCCCGACGACTTCTACACGCACACCGCTGAGCGACCTCAAGCCGAGTGAGTCGCCGCGCTCGTTCCTCTTCTTCCCATCGCCTCCTCCGCGCGACCGCAGCAGCCGCAGCGCTGACTCCTCTCTCCTGCTCCTGCAGTTCGCCTCGCCGAGATGGACAAGACCAAGAAGTACTCGGGTCGCTACTTGCTGTGCCGCGCTAGGGGCATGCCCATTCTGCGGTACGGCATCGCCTTTCCCGCCGAGGACCAGGACGGCCAACTGTGCGTCTCTCTCTCTCTCTCTCTCTTGCCCTCACGCTCTTCTGCTGCAGCCTCGACAGCCTCCCTGACACCGTTCGCGCGCCCTCGCAGCTTCATCGCGTATCTGCGCAACTATCCCCTCCACGGCTTCAAGCAGGACGACCTCCGCAAGCTCTTCCCGCCCGGCACCGTCTTCCTCATCCGCGAGCCCGCCTTTACCGTCTCGACGACCAAGGGCATGCCGAGCGACGTCCACGTCTCGTCGCCGACGTCGGTCGAGGTGTACAAGGGCGACAGCGTCGCGCTCGCCGGCCTCGAGTGGGCGAGCGTCTCGCCCTATCGCCCGCCCGAGCCGGGCTACGACCCGTACGCCGCCGGCCAAGCGCTCCTCGACGCCAAGCAGCCGTACTTCGCCGTCCAGGCGTTCACCGAGGCCCTCGCGCGCGCCGAGACGCAGCAGCGCACGGTCCTCGTCACGCTCGGGCGCGCGCGCGCCCACCTGCGGGCCGGCCAGCCTGCGGCCGCCTACCACGACACGTCCATCGTCCTCATGTACTCCGACATGGGCGTCGACATGTCGCTCGACCAGCGCTACACGGTCATGTCGTTGCGCGCCGACGCCTTGACGGCCCTCGGCCTGCACGACCGCGCCGAGAGCGTCGTCGACGACCTCATCGCGCTCCTCGACGACACGGCGACGTCCATAACCAAGGACCTCGACCAGACGTTGACTGCACGCGTTTCTTCGAGCGACCCGCCGTCCGAAGACGTGGTGTCTGCGCAAACGTGCTTGGGCGTCAAGGTCCATCAGTTCCTGCTCGACGCCCGCTCACGGCAGTACCAGGACCGCGCGTGCAAGGAGCAGAGCGAGTCGGGCGTTTACAACTTCATCTCGTTCGAGCTGGCGGCAGACCCGCCGCTCAAGCCGCCGTGCCACCGCCTCAACTGCCGCAACCATCTCGGCCCGATCCGCGTCGCGCAGCTCAAGAGGCGCAACGGCGGCCGCGGCGTCATTGCTACGCGCGACATCAAGCCGGGCGAGCTCCTCCTCGGTGCGTCCCTCCCTGCTCCCTCTCGCCCTCGCTCCCTCGGTCATGGCTGACTCGGGTCTCGCTCTCGCTCGCAGTCGAGAAGGCCTTCGCCGTCGCCGAGTTTCCTACGACCCCGACCGCCGCGTTCGACGCCTGGGCCGACCAGGTCTCGCACCGTCCTCAAGACACGCTCGCCGTCGAGGTCGCCGCTCGCGTCGTGGTCGACCCTTCGACCCTGCCCATCCTCGAGTCGCTCTTCGACGGTCGCGACCCGCCCAAGCACCCGCTCGTCTTCGACGCGATCTCGCAGCGCAGCGTGCCCGAGTACGCCTCGCCGCAGATCGACCTCGACATGGAGTGGCTCGAGCGCATCTGCGCGACGAACGGGTGCGTCCTGCTCCTTCTCCTCGTCCTCCTCGTCGTCGACGAGCCGCTCGCCTCTTGCTGCGAGTACGCACTGACTCATCGTCCACCTCGTGCACTCGTGCAGGTTCAACTACATGCCGGCCGACCTGTACGAGCACGACCCGTCCAACAGCGGCGCGTCCAGATGGTCGGCCCTGTTCCTCAACGGCTCGGCCTTCAACCACTCGTGCCTGCCCAACACGTACCACAAGAGCGTCGGCGACCTCCTCATCGTTCGCTCTCGCGTCTTCATCAAAAAGGGCAAGGAGGTCTACGTCTCGTACGCGCCGATCGACGTCACGCAGGCTCTGAGCCGGTGGTGCGTCCTCGACCGCCACTTTGCCGGCGACGCCTGCCCCTGCGCCTACTGCGTCGAGACCGGCAAGGACGACGAGGAAGAGCTCGAGCAGCGCCGCGAGTTGCTCGAAGACTTCGACTCGGCCTTCTGCGACATCATCGACAGCGACGAGCGGTCGGCCCAGATGTGCGCCAAGCAGTACGTCGAGCTGAGCCGCATGGTCGCCGACGTCCGCGACACGTTCACGGGCAAGTGCGACGTCAAGCCCGAGCTCGTCGAGCCGTACGCCCGGCTCGTCGAGATCGCGAGCGGCGACACGCGCTCGGCCGCCACTGTCTTGCGCGGCGCCATGGCCGAGGCCTGGTGGAGCGCGTGCGAGGTCGCCGGCGCGTGGCCCAACATGAGCGGCGACGTGTGGGAGCTCGACCCGGCGCCGCTGTGCTGGCCCGAGCACGTCGTCAAGGCGACGCTCGACTACGCCCGGGCGTGCGAAGCCGAGAGCTCGGCGGCGGCGCAGGCGCACGCGCTCGGACTCCTGACGCTCGCCGCCAACCAGGCGCGCATCGAGGACGGCGACGACGTCGAGCAGTTCTGGCAGCGGTGGAGCGAGGAGCTGGTCGGCCTCGAGCAGTACAAGGAGCGCCTCGTCGAGCGCATGTCGAAGCGCAGGCGCAAGTAGATCTTGTGTAGCGCGACTGTAACTGTAGCATCGTGTAGCCTCTCATTGTACTTGAGCCCTTCCTCGTCCAGCGCTCAGACCCTCGTTCCTGCTCTCTTTTCTCGAGGGGGAGAGGGTCGCTTTGGCCGCTCTCTGCGTCGCTCTTTCCGTGCATTGAACAGCTCGACGGGCCTATCGAGACGTGTAACCGACGATGGGCTGTTCATCCCAGACCCTTTCAAGTAGTCCTCACACGCCCTTGCGCTCGAGCACGAGGAGCCCTCGGTAGCGCTCGGTCGACGTCTCTCCTTTCCAGCTCTCGGCAGCAGCGAGCGCGGTTGCGAGAGACGGAGATCATTGCGTGCGAGGAAAGCGAAAGAGAGGAGAAGAAGGAGGGCAGGAGGTATACACACGGAGAGACGGCTCTACCGAAAGGAGGGAGAGGAGGAAGGTCGAGAAGGTCTGAGGCGCAGGAGAACGTCCGTAGTAGTGCGAGGAGATAGCGCGGCGAGTAAAGAATGGGGTGCGCGCCCGAGGGCGGGCCGAAAAGTGGGACAAAAGGGAGGGATACAGGAGGGGCCTGAGCGCGGTCCCTCGTCGAGCCGGTACGGATGGCGCGAGGGAGGGCTCGCGGCCAGGCCCTTTTGAAGCAAAGAGGGACGGTCGACGAGAGAGAGAGGGAGGAGAGTACTGAATGCGCGGCGGGCGAGGAAAGTCGAAGCGAAGGAGAAGGAGGAGTGGAAGGAAGGCGGGAGGGAGGGGCGCTCAGACGACTGCGAGGTGGACGAGGGGCGGCGTCAGTCCGAGGAGAACGAGAGACAGACAGGGAGAGAGGATGCGGAGGACGCACAGAAGTGGGTGAGCTTGCGCGAGGCCGGGTGGACGTCCATCTCCTCCATCTTGAAGCTGTTGAGCTCCTCCTTGATCTGCTGCGCGAGCTGCGGCGTGAGCCGGTTGCACGTCGCCGGCTCGGCGCGCCGGTCGTAGATGGCCGCAGGCCACGTCGTGTGCACCGAGAGGTTGCTCGCAAAGATGATGCGGCGGCCCTTGGCCGTCGCAGGAGGCGAAGGGCGCATGCTCGACCGCGACGAGAAGTGGTTGAGCGCCGGCGCCGACGCGTTGAGCTCGGCGTGAGCGTAAGGGCCCGACGACGACGAGTCGGGGTGGATGCGGGCGGCGACGGCGTCGTGCATGAGCTCTTGCGAGGTCGGCGGGTGGGTGTCGTTGCGGGGCGAGGTGGCGAGGGGCCCGACGCCGTCGACCTGCTGCTCGGATGGGATGACGTTGACGAGGGCGGCGCCTGGTCCACCGGACGAGCCTGGTCGGCCGTGCTGCTGCGGCGAGTCGAACGAGCTCGCGCGGTTGCGGGCGAAGGCCGAGCGCGGCGCGGCAAAGTCCTCCTGGCGGTACGAGCCGGCTCCTGCAGGAGGCGCGAGCGGGTCGTCAGCGACTCGTTCTTGCTGAGCTGTGCAGCAGAAGGAAGGGGACGAGGGCAGAGGAGAGGAGGACGCACCTTTGAGGATGCCGCGCACCGGGCGCACGAACCCCCCCTGGGGCGACGAGCCGTCTCGGTACAGGGTCGGCTCGTACTCAGACGACTCGGAGCGCTCGTGGCTGTACTGGCCTGGGCCGTACGTGTGGTAGCCGGCCTGCGGCGGCGCGAGGACCTCGAGGCTCTGCCTCGGCGTCTCGTCGTCGTACTGGGCGAACGCGCTCGCGCCGCCGCCGCCGCCGCGCTCGTTGCCGGCCGTCATGACCGACGCCCGGTCGTCGTTGATCGAGGCCGTGTCGTGCAGGTCCGTCTTGCTGCCGCTGCCGAAGCCGAGGCGCCACTTCTTGCGCTCCTTGCCGCTGCGGACCGACGCGACGTCCGACGTGGCCGAGTCGGTCCGAGCGTGCGCCGGCACCTGCTCAAACGAGCGCTGCGGCGGGCCGAGGCGCGCAGCCTCGGCGGCGGCGGCGTCGCGCGCGCGCTGCTGCTCGGCCGCCTCCTGCTCGGCGTACGCCTGCTGCTGCTTGCGCGCGAGGGCCGCCGCGGGCGACATGCCCGGCGCCGTCGCCTTGGTCGGCGACTCGAACTCGGCCGTCGCGTGCGAGACGCTCGCCGTCGAGGCGTGCGCCTTCTTGCGGTCCTTCTTGGCGAGCTTGTTGGCCGACGACGAGGACGAGACGCCGTCGATCGTCGCCGCGTCGTCGCCGTCCTTGGCGCCCTTCTTGAACGCCTTGGTGAGGCCCATGAGCGAGTTGCGGCTCGCGAGCTTGCCCATCTGGCCGAGCTTGCGGATCATGACGCTCGCGCTCGAGACGGTCGACGAGATCGACAGGTTGTCGCTCGAGCCGTTGAACTTGCTGTTGAGCATGCGGAACCGGCTCGAGGGCGGCTTTTTGCCTGAAGCCGTCGTGCCCGTCGCGCCCGTCATGGTCGACAGGCCGTCCGTGTTGGTCATGATGCTCGCCGACGACGACGCGAGCGACGCCTGCTGCGGCTGGTGCGTCGAGTAGGCGTGCCGGCGCGGCGTGTCGTCGCCCTCCGAGCCCGAGCTGTCGCGGCGCAGGCGGCCGTTGACGAGCTTGGGGCCGTGCCCGTCGAAGTCGGCCTCGGTGAGGGTGCTCGAGCTCGCCGAGTGCGACACGCCGAACGCCTTCTTGAACCGCGACTTCATGCCCTTCTTCTCCTTGTCCTTGCCCTTGGCGGCGGCGAGCGTCGAGGACGAGGTTGGGGCGGGCGAGACGGCGGAAGGGGGAGGCGTTGTGGCCGCGGCGGCGACGAGGCCGGTCGAGATGGTCGCCGTCGCCTCGGCCGTCCCGTCCGACTCGGCGCCGTCGTCCTCGCTCTCGTCGGCGGCGTGCGTCGGCGCGCCGAGCGGCGACGGCCTGCCGCGAGCCTGCACGGGCGTGGCCGAGCGCGCCGAGTCGAACGACGGGCCGCGTAGGGTCGATGCCGGGCGCGCTGCAGGCCCGAGCGACGAGCCCGACGACGACGAGTCTTGGCGAGCGTGCTGGAGCGACGACGAGCTCGACGAGTTCTGGCTGTCGGTGCGCTGGCGGTGGACCGACGACGACGACGAAGATGCCGACGCCGAGTGCTGCGCGACGTGCCGGACGCTGCCGCTGGGCGACGACCCGCCCGAGCCGCCGAGCGAGTGGATCGAGCCCGACGAGCCGTTGCGGATCGGCGGCGGGAGCGCGTGCGCGTGCGGGTAGTTCTGCTGCGCGGCGAGCTGGGCGATCGACGCCGAGCTGTCCTGCCGGCCGTGGTTTGACGCCGAGCGCCTGCCGCCGACGCCGTTGCTGCTCGCGCTCGAAGGCGTCGAGCGGTGCTGCTGCTGCGACGCAAACGAGGGCGCGGACCTGCCGTCGCCCCGTCGGTCGTCGCGCCGGTACGGGTGGTACGCCTCGGCGCGCCCGTTGTTGCTGCTGCTGTTCGACGAGCCCGACTCGCCGCCGCTGCGAGTGCCCTCGGTGCTGCCCGGCGGCGTCGGGTAGCCGTGCATGCTGACGTGAGGGAGCATGGCGCCGGGCGGGAGCGACGGGCCGGTCATGCCGAACGGGACCTGGTGCTGGTTCTGGTGGAGCGTCGCGGAGGGGGAAGGAGGGTAGTTGCTCGGGGTTGTGTAGTACGACGGCGAGGCGGTGGCGGCGGGCCCCGAACTTGTGCGGCGGCGGTCTGCGAGCGGGAAGGCGAGCATGAACGTCAGCGAGGCTCTCGAGGGCGACGGCGTGAGAGACGGGCGGGACGCACCTTGCGAGTTCTGCTGCTGCTGCTGCTGATGGTGCTGGCCCTTGAGGACCTCGAGCTGCCACTGCTGCTGGTACTGCTGCATGCGCTTCTGCTGATCGGCGGAGAGCTGCATCGCGTTGGCGCCGCCGTTGAAGCCGTAGCCGTTCATCGGCGCGCCGCTGGCCATGTTGCCCGGATGCGGCGAGGGGATGAAGGGGTAGGCCGGGTGAGGGTAGGCGGGCGCGAAGGGAGGGAAGGTCTGGCCGGCGAACGAAGGGTGCGAGGCGACGGCCATGTTGTGGTGCTGCTGCTGGCCCGGGCCGGGCGAGTAGGTTTGAGGCGAGTGGGTGAGGGCGGGCGAGGGTGCGGCACCGCCGTACTGGTTGACCGGCGCGAGACGAGGGAGGGCGGCCGGCGGAGCCGACGAGGACGAGAACGAGGCGGCCGACGACGACGGTCCCGACGGGCCGTGCGAGGCCGAGCGCGACGACGACGAAGACGACGACCCTTGCGCGCCGTTGGACGTCGGGCTCGGCGAAGGACGAGGGACGGCGGCCGGACCACCAGGGCCCGGAGGGGTTGACGCGGCTCGAGCGGGCGCTAGCGACGGAGGGCCCGCTGCACCGGCAGCGGTACTCGCCATCGGCTGCTGTGTGCCGTCGTCTGCTCGTGGCGCGCTCGCCGTGCGCGCGCGAGCTGCTGGCGCGCCGCCGATCGAGCGAGCGGCGCTTGGTGCCCCTCCTCCTGCTGCCGTCGATCCCGCGTCGACGAGGCCCCTCGAGAGCGGCCCTGCACTCGCGCCTGCTGCGCCCGTTGCTCCACCGGGAGATGCGCTCATGTGCGGCGCGGCGATGGCGAAGGAAGAGGGCGAGGGAGGGTGGGCCGAGGGAAGGGAACGGCCGACGAGGTGCGACTGGTCGGCGGGCCCTCGCGACAGGACGGGGGCTGCGGCCGGGTAGAGCGAGGTCGGAGGCGGGAGAGAGGTCGATACGAGGGCCATCGACGCTGCGCTGAGCTCTGCGAGCGAGGAGGGCGGGCAGGGGCCGGTCGAAGGGATCGAGCGGAGGGGGGACGAGGGGAAAGAGCGAGCGGGCGGGAGCACGTCAGCCTGGGGGAACTTGTGCGCGCGCTGAGCAGTCACAAGAGAGGGAGTGGGACGCACCTGACAACAGCTCTGCCTGCTTGAGCGCGAGGACGCTGGGGGGAGCCGGAGCCGAGGCGCCCGAGTTGGCCGAGACGAGGTGGGTCGACGAGGGGCGGGGCGGGCGGTCCGAGGTGATGTAGCGGACTTGGTCGAGCCTGCAAGGCGGTACAGCTGCCTGGGCGGGACTCTGTGCTGGTGAGGGGAGGGCGACGGGGTTGAGGACTGCGAGGGCGCGCGTCGTGGTCGCTCGCGGCGACGGCCCCGCTCACTCTCGCCTCGTTCGACGAGCAAGAAGCGCGACAGCTCGCAGGATAGTCTTGCGCGTCTGCCTGTCCAGCGAGATCCTGCCGTCGAGGCGACGTGAGAGAGCCCTCCTCCTCCTCGGCAGCGGCATTGTCTCTCTCGCGCCCTCGTGCGGCCCCAGCCTTTTTCTCGACCCCGCGAACCCGCTCGACAATCGTCGCAAATAGCGCACGGACTCGCACCCACAGCAGCGGCTCTTGTCGCTTTCGCTCGTGAGAGAAGCTGTCCTGGCTCTCGAGCGACGCACGGACGCACCTCGCTGCGGCAGGGAGAACACGGTCGCTACTGCGAGGGGGGAGATCTACAGCAAGAGGAGGGAGAGACAGGGTCGGCGGGGGACTGCGTAAAGGGCGGGGAGAGAGAGAGACGGGGAGAGAGCAAATGCGAGTGCGAGTGGGGAGCGACGTCAAAGCGTGCGGCGAAATACAGGACACCCTCGGCGAGAGACGACGACCATGCAGAGCGCGCAAAGGCGCAGGAGACAAGAGAGAGCATACAGGAAGACCCGCCGGGCCGAGGATGAGGATGAGGAGAGGACTAAACGACGAGGAAGGTCGCGAGGTCGGCGGCCGTGACGACGCGCGCGCCCTGCTGCAGGTACGTGACGTAGTCGAGGAGGAACGAGACCTGGTGCGGCGTCTCGATGGCCTTGATGCTGTGCGCGCGAGAGAGAGGGAAAGGAGAGGAAGGTCAGGCGTGCGCGACGAGCGAGGAGAGCTCGAGAAGAAGCTCGACGCACCTGCGCCTCCTCCTGACAAGCTCGATAACGCGCTCGACGATGCGCAGCGGCTCCTCGCCCTCCCACAGCGCCGTGCCGCCCTCGCCGTCCCTCGGCCCGGCGACGAGGCCCATCTTGAGCATCCACGCGCTCGCGACGAGCCCGGCCCGCCCGATCCCGCCCCTGCAGTGCGCGA
>Ga0308169_10000793_pt1 | contig 41484 bp, 36 predicted proteins | sample PhyBR1_2_FD_202139 | JGI IMG/M metagenome (GOLD analysis project Ga0308169, IMG submission 202139) | Phyllosphere microbial communities from UC Gill Tract Community Farm, Albany, California, United States - DLSLSB.R1 | ecosystem: Host-associated > Plants > Phyllosphere > Unclassified | place...
CCAGATCAACCACCTGGGTGTCTGCACCGCCGGGACCCTGACAGTGCAACTGGACGACGGAACCAAGGTAACCATCCACGCCGGCGACGCCTACGCCATCCCCGCAGGCCATGACGCCTGGGTCGAGGGCAGCGAAACCTACGTCAGCTATGAAGTGATGAGTGCAGCCGAGTACGCCAAGCCCGCCTGACATCGACGGCACCCTGAACCCGGAAAGGGAGGTCCACCAGGTCCTCCCTTTCCTGCTGCTGCGGCCCTACGGTTGAGGAGAACCACAACGATCGGAGAGCAATGAAAGTCACCGTCATCGGCGGCAGCGGCCACATCGGGTCGTTCCTGGTCCCCCGGCTGGTCCGCGCGGGCCACGAGGTCACCAACATCAGCCGCGGCGCCAGCAAGCCTTACTCGCAGGCACCGGAATGGCAGCAGGTGCACCACGTCACCGCGGACCGGGAGGCCGAAGACCGGGACGGCACCTTCGGAGACCACGTGGCCGGGCTGAAGCCCGACGTGGTGGTGGACCTGGTCTGCTTCACCCTGGACTCGGCAATGTCGCTGCTGCAGCGGCTGCGCGGCGAGGTGGGGCACCTGCTGCACTGCGGCTCCGTCTGGCGGTACGGACAAAGCCTGAAGCTGCCCATCAGGGAAGGTTCGGACTCGGCTGCCGCGCCCTTTGGCGAGTACGGCATCCAGAAGAACAGGATTGCCCTCATGTTGCAGGAGGAAACAGCGCGCGGCGGCCTGGCCACCACCTCCCTGCACCCCGGGCATATCGTAGGGCCAGGCTGGCACCCCATCGGCCCGCTCGGAAACCTCGATCCGCACGTTTGGCAGACCCTTTCCGCCGGGCAGCCCCTCCGGGTTCCCGGCAGCGGCGCCGAGCTCATGCATCACGTGCACGCGGACGACGTGGCCCAGGCTTTCGAGAAGGCCATTGCCCGGCCTGATGCAGCCAGAGGGGAGGACTTTAACATCGTTGCGCCCACCGCCCTCACGGTGCGTGGTTACGCGGACATCGCCGCCGCATGGTTCGGCCATGCGGCAGTACTGGAAACAGTCACGTGGGACCGCTTCCGGGAAGACACCACGCGGGACTACGCGGATTCCAGCTGGGGCCACCTCTACCGGAGCCAGTGCTTCAGCATCGAGAAGGCCGCCTCGCTGCTGGGGTACGCGCCGCGCTATGAACCCGAGCAGGCCATCTTCGAATCCATCCAGTGGCTGGTGGACCACGAACAGCTGCACGTCGCCCGTCCCCTCGGTGTTCCGGCAGGCTGACAGGCCAGGCGCCTAAACCGGCACCCGCCTAAGCCGCGCCACGAGCGTCGCGGCGAGCAGCGCCGTCGCCAGTTCCAGGGCGATCACCAGCACCAGTTGGGTGCCGCCGGAGTCAGCAGCGGGCGACGGCGGCGCCCCGCCATGGACATGCCCGGCACCGCCGCCGAACAGCAGGACGGCATGCAGTGCAGCCATGGCCACGGCGGCAACCGTGACCTGGTGCAGGGCGCCCAGCCTGCAGTGCCGCCAGATGTGGACAGTACAGGGCACGCAGACGGCGGCGAGCGCCACCATCAGCAGGCCCACCCACACGCCGTGGTGGCCCGAGAGGGCCAGCCATAGGTGCGCCCCGCAGGACACCGCGGTGACCACGGCGACGAGCCGGGGATGCAGGACGGGCCCGTTGGCACGGACCCGCCCTGCCGCCGTCGTACGCCTTAAGAGCTCAGCCGACGGGCTAGTGGCAGCCACCGCTGCTGCCCTCGCTGTGGCAGGCGGATGCCTGCTTGTTCGGGTTGGCGGGGACGTCCAGGACGGGGCTGCGGTCGAAGAAGCCTTCGGGCCGGAGTTTGAAGCCGACGGTGTCCACGGGCATGATGGGCCAGTCCTCTACCCGGGGGAAGTGGGTGAGGCCGAAGGTGTGCCAGACGACGATGTCCTGGCCGTCGATGTCGCGGTCCTGCGCGACGTAGGCGGGAAGGCCTGCGCCGCCGGCGTGCTGGTTGACGAAGTCGCCCGTGGGGTAGCGCTCCTCCTCGGCGTAGCGGGTGACCCACAGGTCCTTGGTGGCAAAGGCGGCGCGGCGGGCGATGGAGGAACCCGGGTCCGCCAGCAGGGTGGGCTGGTTGTGGGAGTGCAGTTTGTAGCCCACGGGCTCGCCCAGCCGGTTCCGGGACTCGGGGTTGGAGATGATCCAGGTCCTGCCCGCGCGGGCGTCGGCTTCCCGGACACCTTCTGACTCCCGGGCCAGGACGGTGCGCTTGCGGGAGAAGGCGTTGCCGCGTTCGTTGCCGGGGCCCATGGCCTGGCGGACCACGTCTTCTTCCTCCACGCGGTTGGTGAACCCGTCGATGGCCATGTCCAGCCGGGCACTGAAGAGGTGCTGATGGAACGGGGCGCCCAGGCCCGGGGCGAGCTGGGAGATGTTGTCCGAGCCGCCCTCCGGGAAGGCGGAGGTGAACACGACGCCGGTGGCCTTGGCCTCGAACTCGATGGTGCCGTCCAGGTAGAGGTACCAGTAGAAGCCGTAGTCGTAGTTGCCGATGGTGGTGAAGAAGGAAATCACCAGGCGGCGGTTGCGGCGGGTGTAGTTGATTCCCGTGTACATGTCGGAGTGCTTGGAGAGGATGCTCCAGTCCTCCTCATGCATGCAGATCCCGTTGCGGATCTCCCGCGGGTTGCCGAACGCGTCACTGACCACCGGGCTGAGGTAGGTGATCTCGCCCAGGCAGTCGCAGCCCAGCTCCAGCGAGTTGGCGTACTGGCCCACCAGGTATTCACCGGTGTCAAAGTAGTTCTGCCAGGACCGGACGGGCGACGGATCACCGTACGGAACCACCATCTCGGCAATCGAGGCGCGGTTGATGATGGGCCGCTTCCGGTCCCCGTCCTGGAACGCCAGGTTGTGCAGGACGATTCCCTCGCGTGCGTCGAACCCAACGTCCAGGCTCCACTTTTCCCACTCGACGTGGTTGCCGCCGGTGACGGTGAAGCTGGGCCCCTCGGGCTGGGTGATGCTGATGGGCTTCTGGGTTTCGCGGATCGGGCCGGTCAGTTCCGGGTCCGTGTAGTTGCCGTGCTCGGCCGGGATGGGCATGACGCCGAGGTCAATCACCTGGGTGACTTCCTTGCTGACCACGTCCACGTAAGCCACGAGCCCGTCCACGGGGTGCGCCCAAGCGCTGTCCTCCGGGAAGTCCTGGACGAAGGCCAGTCCCCGCAGGATCCGGCGGCCCTTCTCCTCTGCGTATTCGAAAACGCCGGCGGACAGCGGAGCCACCCGGACCTTTTCGACCTCGAGCCCCCGGTCCGCGAGCGCCTTCAACCACCGTTCATCAGTGGCCAGCAGCGACTCCACCACCTCAAACTCCTCCTCCAGCACCGGCAGCTCGCCGGTCACTGCGGTATCGAGGTCGACGGCGGAGAGGACCTTCTGCTGCGTGGTGGAGACCACCACGTCCCGCGGCGCGGCTCCGGAGACGTCGTGTACAAAGACCCGGAACCGGCGGTGCGCCGTGTCCGGGTCGCTTCCGCGGGCCGGGTCCAGCAGGCCCAGGTACGCGATGCGGTGCGTGGCGTCCAGGAGGCCTGCCGACTGCAGGATGGAGCGGACGTCCAGGATTTCCTCCGCGGAGGCCAGGCGGAAGGCAGAGGCGGTTTCGGTTGGTGCGAGAGTCATGGGAGAACCTTTGTCCGGGCCGTCGTCGGGCCACTGGTTTATTTTCTATAGTTGTAGAGAATAAGCTTTAAGTAAGATGGCTCACAAGGGTTTGAGCAAATATTTCCGGGGGAGTGGCAAACGGTGCCGAAAATTGTTGACCATGACGAGCGCCGCCTGGAACTCGTGGACGCCACGTGGCGGATCATCGCCCGGCAGGGCCTGGAAGGTGCCACCATGCGCGAGATCGCCATGGAAGCCGGCTTTGCCAACGGCGCCCTCAAACCCTACTTCCCCACCAAGGACACGCTGCTGGAATTCGCGTTCAGCCACGTGTTCAACCGGACCAACCAGCGCATCACCCAGGTCACTGCCGGCAAGTCCGGCCTGGAGGCACTGCGGGCCTTCTGCCTCGAAGTCCTCCCCCTGGATGAAGAACGCGTCAACGAGGCAAGGATCGTTATCCCGTTCTGGCAGCGGGCTGTCAACGATCCGAAGAAGGCCGCGATCCACCAGCAGTCCATGGATGAATGGCTGGCTTCGATCCGCCGCTTCCTCCGGGAGGCGAGGGGCAGCGGCGACGTAAGCGCCGCCGTCGACGATTCCGCCCTTGCCGGCCTTCTGCTGAACATGCTGCTCGGGGCGCAGATCGAGGCAGCCCTTGCCCCTGAGGGAAAGCTCGACTTTGGCCACGCGGAACAACTCGAAGGCTATCTGCTCCTTTTGAAGGGCTCCTGACCCTCCCACCGCCGAAAAAGTACGGCGCGGGATGGGCGCCAAAGTCGAAAGCATGCTTAGTATGGAGGGGTCAGGTTCTGGCGCATGCCGGAGCGAGCACGAACTGTAAGGAGCATCTCCATGGGTTTGGATGACAAGATCGGCAACGCAGCAGAGAAGCTCGGCGGCAAGGGCAAGGAAGCTGCCGGAAGTGCTACAGGCGACGAAAGCCTGAAGGCAGAAGGCCAGACGGACCAGGCCAAGTCGGACCTCAAGCAGGCCGGCGAGAACGTCAAGGACGCCTTCAAGAAGGATTAGTCCGACGCCTCAATAATGGGTGCAGCTCCAGCAGGAGCTGCACCCATTGGCGTTTCTAGGGCTGGTTATCACGGAGTGCGCGGAGTTCCTGCAGCAGCTTCAGCTGTTCGGCATTGATGTCCATGAGCATTTCGATCTGGGCGGCAGCGCGGACATCCGTCTCGTAATCGTGCTGGGCCATGGCAGAGGCGATGGCGTCCTGGCGCTTGGCCGCGATCAGCAGGATAGCACCCTGCAGTCCGGCCAGCATGGACAGGAAGAGATTCAGCAGGATGTACGGGTAGGGATCCCACGCGTTGTTGGCGAGGAGGTAGGAATTCACCGCCGCCCAGAGCGCCATGAAACCCACGAAAATGCCCACGAACGGCCAACTGCCCATGCCGTTGCGGAGGGTGTCCGCAGCCCTGTCCCCCGCGCTAAGGCCCTCTTTGTGCCGCCGGTGCCAGTTAACTCTCATCTCTACCATGGGCCCAGAATAAGTCCCCAGCGGCTTCGGCATGCCGGAACCCGAATGCGCCGCTTTGGATTTAGTGGATGAGCCCGGACACCAGGTTGATGGTGGTGGCCAGGACGATGGCACCCAGGAGGTAGGACAGCAGGGCCTGCCGCAGGACAGTGGAGCGGATGGCGTTGGTCTTCAGGTCGGTGTCCGACACCTGGAAGGTCATGCCAACCGTAAAGGCCAGGTACGCGAAGTCCGAATACCGGGGCTGGCCCTCCTCGTTGAAATCCACTCCGGTGCCGTCCCGGTAGTAGATGGCTGCGTACCGGAGGGTGAACAGGGTGTGGACCAGGAACCACGAGAGGGCAATGCTGCCCAGGGCCATGGCCACCGTGGCATCCTTCGCTCCGCCCTGTTCACTGGAGGCGTCAAGCAGGATCAGGGCGACCCCCGCAAAGCTGGCCACAGTGGCGCTGAGGACCAGGGCATCCGAGAACACCCTGCCGGGGTCTTCCCTCCTGGCGTGCGCTGCCGTGGCGGCAGGCCCCAGGCGCCAGATGACGCTCCAGACCCAGGCGAGGTAGGTCGCCGAGGCGGCAGCCCAGCCAAGGGCGGGCGCGTAGGCCCAGCTTCCAAACGCGCCGACCAGCAGCGCCGCAGCAAGGCCCACGCCGAGCATCACAAGCATCCGGAGCCGGGAATGGTGGGCAGGGGAGTCGAAGTTCCGGTGAGCGTCACCGGTGGCCGTCATGGACTTCATTGCCCGATCATGGCACGCAAGGCTTGGGCATGGCTGGAAAACCGGAGGTCTTATTTTCGCCAACTGTTGAAAAAAGGATCCGCGCACGTTAACCTGAATCCACTGTGTCCCAGGACACAGCCGGGGGAACGGCGTCCGTCCATCCGTCGCGAGGAACATCCATGCCAGCAGCAGCAGCTACAGCCAGGGCAACCGCCCGGCACGAACTCCAGCACATTACGTCCAAGGTGGCCGACTCCTTCGATCACTGGAAACACCTGGTGGCGGAATCGTTCGTGCCCCTCGCCGCCCGGACCGGTGACGTGGACGGCTTCCAGGGCCGGATGCGCTCCCGCGTGCTGGACCGGATGTCCATTGTGGAGGTGACGGCAACGTCCCATGAGGTGCACCGCACCCCGGCACTCATTGCCCAGGCCCACGAACGCTATTTCAAGCTGAACCTGCAGCTTGAGGGCACGGGCCTGCTCATCCAGGACAACCGCGAGGCGGTCCTGCAGCCGGGAGACCTGGCAATTTACGACACCAACAGGCCGTACACCCTCGCCTTCGAGGACAGCACCAGGATCATGGTGCTGATGTTCCCCTGCGACGCCCTCTCCCTGCCCACGGACTATGTGGGCCAGCTCGCCGCTGTGCGGATGGGCAGCGGCGGCCTCAGCGGAATCGTCGGCCAGTTCATCCGCGAGCTCTCGGCAAACCTGGACGTCCTGAACGGACCCAGCGGCGCGAGGCTTGCCACGAACGCCCTGGACCTGGTGTCCACCATGTTGCACGCGGAAATGGACATCACCCCGGACCTGATGAAGCCGCAGGCCCTCCTTGCCGTGGCAATCCGTGAATACATCGAAGCGAACCTGGCGGACCCGCTGCTCTCCCCCGCAAGCATTGCCTCGGCCCACTTCATTTCCACGCGGCACCTGCACAACGTCTTCCACGAGTCCGGCACCACGGTGGCCAGCTGGATCCGGACCCAGCGGCTGGAAGGAGCCCGCCGCGACCTCCGCGACCCGGTGCACGCCGGAGAATCGGTGGGAACGGTGGCCGCCCGGTGGGGATTCCTGGATGCCGCCCACTTCAGCCGCACGTTCAGGGAGGCCTTTAGCGTTTCGCCCAGCCAGTGGCGCCGGGAAGGCTAGATCAGCCCGCTAGATCAAACCCTGCGCCAGCATGGCGTCAGCCACCTTCACGAACCCGCCGATGTTGGCGCCCAGCACGTAGTTGCCGGGCTCGCCGTACTCATCCGCCGTGGCGGCGCAGCGGTCGTGGATGCCCACCATGATGTCAGTGAGCCGCTCCTCGGTGTGCTCGAAGGACCATGAATCGCGACTGGCATTCTGCTGCATCTCCAGGGCCGAGGTAGCGACTCCGCCGGCATTGGCTGCCTTGCCGGGCCCGAACAGCACCCCTGCCTCCTGGAACACGCCCACCGCATCGCGCGTGGACGGCATGTTGGCACCTTCGCCGACGGCCAGCAGGCCATTGCGCACCAGGCGTGCGGCAGCCCCGCCGTCGAGCTCGTTCTGGGTGGCGCAGGGCAGCGCCACGGTGGCGTCCACGTCCCAGACGGAGCCGCCGTCCACGTAGGAGACGCCGGCACGGCGCTCTGCATAGTCCTTCAGGCGGCCGCGGTCCACCTCCTTCACTTCGCGGAGGAGCCCGACGTCGATCCCCGCCTCATCCACGACGTAGCCTGACGAGTCGGAGCAGGCCACCACGGCGGCGCCGAGCGCCTGCGCCTTGGCGATGGCGTTGATGGCCACGTTGCCGGACCCGGAGACCACCACACGCTGGCCGTCAAAGGACGTACCGCGGGTCTTCAGCATTTCCTGGGTGAAGATGACGGTGCCGAAGCCGGTGGCCTCGGGACGGACCAGGGAACCGCCCCAGGAGATGCCCTTGCCGGTGAGCACGCCGGACTCGTAGCGGTTGGTGATGCGCTTGTACTGGCCGAAGAGGTAGCCGATTTCGCGCCCGCCCACGCCGATGTCGCCTGCCGGCACGTCGGTGTATTCACCGATATGGCGGTATAGCTCCGTCATGAAGGACTGGCAGAACCGCATTACTTCGGCGTCGCTGCGGCCACGGGGGTCGAAGTCGGAGCCGCCCTTGCCCCCGCCGATGGGCATGCCGGTGAGGGCATTCTTGAAGATCTGCTCGAATCCGAGGAACTTGACGATGCCAAGGTACACGGAGGGGTGGAAGCGCAGGCCGCCCTTATATGGGCCGAGTGCGGAGTTGAACTCGACGCGGAAGCCGCGGTTGATCTGCACGCGGCCGGAGTCGTCGGTCCACGGGACCCGGAAGATTATCTGGCGTTCCGGTTCACAGAGGCGTTCCAGGATGGCGGCTTCGAGGAATTCGGGGTGCCTGTCATGGACCGGTCCCAGGCTTTCAAAGACCTCGACCACCGCCTGGTGGAACTCCGCTTCGCCGGGATTGCGGGCCAGGACCGTGTCCCGTATGCCTTCGAGCCGTACGTCCATATGTTTTCCCTGCCTCTGCCGCATCGAGGGGCGGCGCAGGAAAGCAACATCGCCCCATAGGTTTACATTTCAACCTATCCGATTACGACCGGGAGCCAGTAAGCGGACGGGCATCCGTCCACTACCATCCGTAATGTGACAGAACTGTTCCATGATGCGAAAGATAGACAGTGTACCTTTCCTGGCGGGAGGACCCGCTGATGCCCTTCATTTGCCTCCTCCTCTCCGGCGCCGCGCTGCTGGTCAACGGACTGGCCACCCTGGGACAACTCCCCCGCCGCGACGCCGGCGTTTTCAGCCTGGTGCTGGGCGGCACCCAATTGGTGCTCAGCGTCGCTCATCTTTCCGGAGCCGGCCCCGGCAGTGACGCCCTCATGACCACGGCAGGAATGTTCCTGTTCGGGCTCACGTACGCCTACTCCGGGCTGGATGCCCTGCTGGCGCTCGGATCGAAGGGTCTGGGGTGGTTCTGCGCCATGGTGGCGTTCGTTGGGCTGCTGCTGGCCGGGGCCTGGGTGGGCAGCGATCCGCTGCTCGCCGTGCTACGGGTGAGCTGGGCGGTGCTGTGGGGACTGCTGTTTGCCTGCACGGTTTTGGGCGCCGCGCGGTTGGAGCCGTTCGCCGGCTGGGCGCTGGTCCTGGCCAGCCAGGTCACGGCCACGGTCCCGGCGTTCCTGGGGATGACAGGGCTATGGCCGCGGAACCCCTGGGCTGCAGGGGTGGCCGCCTTGCTCGTGGCCGCGGTCTTCCTGGCCGCACGCGCATTGGCCCGGCGCGGACGTGGTGGTCCGCGCCGGGCCGGCGCAGGCGCTTCGGAACAGGCGGTGGGGCAGGAACGCCTTACGGCCGGCTGAGCACCGGACGGGCGGCGATGGCGTGGCTCCGCCGCTCAATCACGGATTCCACCAGCACCCCGGCCAGGAAGACTACCGGTACGGCGGCCAGCAGGGCGGTGGCGGTTTCAGCGCTGCCGCCGATCAGGGCCGTAAAGTTGCTGACCACCAGGAACAGGACCCATGCGAGCAACACCGTTGCCATGACCGGGGCAATCCTGGTTTGCCAGAGCTGGGCGCCGGCAGGTTCGCGGCGGAAGAAGCTGACCACGGCCACCGAGCACAGCATGTAGAGCACCAGCAGCGCAGCCACGGCCAGGCCGCTGAACCAGGAGAAGAGGGTCAGGACCGGGTCCAGGGCAAGGATGGCGAAGGGAAGAACCAGCACGACGGCGGCAGCGGACTGGATCCAGGCGGCGACGGCAGGTGCGCGGTGCCGGTTGGTCCGGGCCAGGACGGCGGGCATGGAACCCTGCAGGGCCAGGGAGTGCAGATAGCGGTTGATGCCATTGTGGAACGCGATGATGCCCGCGAGCAGTGACGTGACCAGCAGGATGCCCGCCACGACGCCCGCCCAGGGGCCGAACAGTTCCACCAGGGGGCCGATCACGAACGAGGTGGCGTCCCCTGATTCGAGGGCGGCGCCCGCAGCACCCATCACCTGGGACGGTCCGTAGTAGCTGACCAGCATCCACGATATGAAGGCAAAGAAGATGGAGATGACACCGACGGACAGGTAGGTTGCGCGGGCCACAGTGCGGTGCGGATCCTTGGCTTCTGCCGAGTAGATGGCCGTGGATTCGAAGCCGAACATCGACGCGACGGCGAACATGATGGCCACGCCGGGAGCACCGGCTCCGATGGCCTCGGGTGAGAAGGACGCGGACACGCTGATGCCCTCGGGGCCGCCGCCGCTGAACAGGACAGTGAAGCCGAACAGCAGCAGGATTGCCACCTCGAGCCCCACCAGCAGGGCCAGGACGCGGGCGCCGAGTTCAATGTTCAGGGAGCCGAGCATCTGAACCCCGGCCATGGTGGCCAGGGCCAGCAGCCACCAGGGGACCTGAAGTCCAATCGATGCCAGCAGTCCCGAAAAGGCGGAACCGTAAAGCCCGTACATGGCGGCCTGGATGGTGTTGTAGGCGAGAAGGGCCAGCCAGGCGGCGCCGGCGCCCGTCTTCCTGCCGAACGCCGCGGTGACGTAGGCGTAGAACGCGCCGTTGGCCTGGATCTTGCGGCTCATGGCCACGAAGCCCACGGCGAAGATCACAATGACGATGCCCACGATCAGGTAGGCACCCGGCGCGCCGGCGCCGTTGCCCAGCCCCGCGGCCAGCGGCGCGGCGCCCACAATCCCCGTCAGGGGCGCCTGTGCCGACAGGACGAAGAAGAGAATGCCCAGGACGCCAATGCTGCCGGCGCGCAGGGCAGTTGAGTGCTCCTTGGCCGGAGCGTCAGTGGTCCGGGGCTCGGAATTCGAAATACTCATTTGATCCTTCTTAACGGTCATGAGTTGGGGAAAATTGCTATGGAATCCAGACTGACAGCGCGGCGCGGCAGCCCGTTGTCCGCCAGCGCCCAGTTGTTGTTTGTCAGCGCAATGCCTGCTCCCGGGTCGCGGGGCGGGCGGCCAGGAGCGAGGTGGCGCCAAGGGCCGCTTCCATGCCGCTTTCGATGGCGCCGTCGGCCGGGTGGCCCATCATTTCGAGATGCGGGATTCGCTGATCGCCGCAGCGCTGGAGTGGTCGTCCGTGCAGTGCATTGCCGCCTCCCAGCTGCGTTTGGAGGCGGTTACGTGGACGCCCTGTCCGAGGGTTTGCGTGCCCGGTGCTGCTGCTGCGGCGGGACGGCACCGTGGACGCCTGAGCGTGTGAGGCTCTTCAGGAAGCGGTGAGCTCTACTGCATGCTGCCGCCGGTTCCCGTGCCTGTTGCTGCGGCCGGTTCGAGCGCTCCAGCGTCCATGCCGGTACTCGACGTCGATGGGGTGCCCGAAGGCGGCAGTGATATTTTCGCTGGTGATAACCCCGGCAGCGGCCCCGGCGGCTACAGCCTGCCCGGCTGTGATCAGTAGCGCGTGGCTGGTGGTGGCAGGCAGTTCTTCGAGATGGTGGGTGACCAGGACCGACGCCATGCGCGGGTGGGTGTACGCGAGGTCGTCGATGGTCTCCAGCAGTTGCTCCCGGGCAGCGATGTCCAGCCCGGTGCACGGTTCATCGAGCAGCAGCAACTCCGGGGAGGAAATAAGCGCCCGGGCGATCAGCGCACGCCCACGCTCGCCTTGGGAAAGGGTGGGCCAGCGCAGGCCGGCTTTATGGGCCAGGCCGAACTGTTCCACCAGGGCGTCAGCTTTGGCGAACTCGGCATGGGTGGGCTCCCATCGCGGCGCCAGTTCGTTGCTGCCGGTCAGCCCGGTCAGGACAACCTGGCGGACGGTGAGGGGCGCAAGGACCTGGTGGCGCGGGTTCACGTGGCCGATGGACCGGCGGAGCGCCTTCATTTCCACCCGGCCGAGGCGTTCACCCAGGACCGACACCGTGCCGGAACTGGGGTGGTTGACAGCCCCGCACAGTGCCATGAGGGTGCTCTTCCCCGCCCCGTTCGCGCCGAGCAAAGCCCAGTGTTCTCCTGCTTTGACCGAGAGTGAGATCCCGCTGATGATTTCCCGGCCGTCCCGGCGGAACGAAACGTCGTCCAGTTCCAGTACCTGGTCGCCCACCGGCCGCTCGCTCATCTTCGGGTCTCCTCAAGGGGGTTCGTGTTTCCCCAACTCTCCCGCCCCGTCCCGCACGAATGCAAAAGCGTTCGACATGTGGCAACGGCCAGCCGCCCTCAGAGGCAGCCGGCCGCGCTATTGATATGAATTTTGTTCAGCTACCGCAGCACCACAGTGCGGTTGCCCTGCAGGATGACCCGGCCTTCGCAATGCCACTTCACCGCGTTGGAAAGGGCCTTGCATTCGGTGTCGCGGCCGGCCGCCACCAGGTCTTCGGGGCCGTAGGTGTGGTCCACGTCCACCACCTGCTGGGAGATGATGGGCCCTTCGTCCAGCTCAGCGTTGACGTAGTGGGCGGTGGCCCCGACGGTCTTGACGCCGCGTGCATAGGCCTGGTGGTACGGCTTGGCGCCCTTGAAGCTGGGCAGGAACGAGTGGTGGATGTTGATGGCCCGGCCGTCCAGCCTGCGGGTCAGGTCGTCGCTGAGCACCTGCATGTAGCGGGCCAGGACCACCAGTTCCACGTCCAGCCCGTCCACCAGTTCCATCAGCGCAGCTTCGGCCTCCGGCTTGGTCTCTGCCGTGACCGGGATGTGGTGGAACGGTATGCCGTGCCACTCCACCAGGGCTTCATGGTCCCGGTGGTTGGAGACCACTGCCACCACGTCCACGGGAAGCTCACCGATGCGCGCCCGGAAGAGCAGGTCGTTAAGGCAGTGCCCGAACTTCGACACCATGATCAGCACCTTGCGCTTGGACCCCCGGCGCTCCAGCTGCCACCGCATGCCGAACTTTTCCGCCACCGGGGCGAAGGAGTCCCGCAAGACCTCCAGCGTCGACTCGTCCCCCTCGGAGACGAAGTGCACCCGCATGAAGAAGTGCCCCTCGGTGCGCTCACCGAACTGCTTGTTGTCGATGATGTCGCAGCCGTGCTCCAGCAGGAAGCCGGAGACGGCGTGGACAATCCCGGGCCCTTCCGGGCAGTCAAGCGTCAGGACATGCTCCACCGTGGCGGGAGCCTCCCCTGCGGGCACTTCAGTTTTGGGGATCTGGGTTTCAGTAACGGTCATGGCTCAGCACTCGATCACATTCACGGCGAGTCCTCCTCGGGAGGTTTCCTTGTACTTGGTCTTCATGTCGGCTCCGGTGTCGCGCATGGTCTTGATCGCCTTGTCCAGCGAAACCTTGTGGCTGCCGTCCCCGTGCAGGGCCAGCCGGGCCGCATTGATCGCCTTCACGCTGGCGATCGCATTCCGCTCGATGCACGGGATCTGCACCAGTCCGCCCACGGGGTCGCAGGTTAGGCCCAGATTGTGCTCGATCCCCACTTCAGCGGCGTTTTCAACCTGCGCCGGCGTGCCGCCGAGCACTTCGCAGAGCCCTGCGGCGGCCATCGAGCAGGCGGAACCCACCTCACCCTGGCAGCCCACTTCGGCACCTGAGATGGAGGCATTCGTTTTGAACAGGATTCCGACGGCGGCCGCCGCCAGCAGGAAGCGGACCACGCCGTCGTCGTCAGCTCCTGGAACAAACTTCATGTAGTAGTGCAGGACGGCAGGCACGATTCCCGCGGCCCCGTTGGTGGGGGCGGTGACGATCCGCCCGCCGGCGGCATTTTCCTCGTTCACGGCGAGGGCGAACAGGTTGACCCATTCCATCGCGTGGAGTGCGTCCGTGCTGGCCGAGTCTCCTGAAAGTGTCTTGTAAAGCGCGGGCGCCCGCCGGGTTACCTTCAGGCCGCCGGGCAGGATGCCTTCGGCGTTGCAGCCGTTCTGCACGCATTCCTTCATGACGGCCCACAGCCCCAGCAGCTGCTCCCGGAGCTCGGCTTCGCTGCGCCAGGTCAGCTCGTTGGCCAGCATGACATCGGAGATGGACATGCCTTCCCGGCTGCAGATCTGCAGGAGCTCGTCCGCCGTGGAAAACGGATACGGCAGCACAGTGTCATCCGCCACCACCTTGTCCGCTCCCCGGGCGTCGCCGTCCACCACGAAGCCACCACCGATTGAGTAGAAGCTCCGCTCGCTCAGCACTGCTCCGGTGTGGTCCAAGGCCCGAAAGGTCATGCCGTTGGGGTGGGCGGGAAGGGATTTGCGGCGGTGAAGCACCACATCCTCTTCCCAGTTGAAGTCCACCCGGTGGGTGCCCGCGATCTGCAGCTCTGCGTTGAGCGCGGCGGCGGCCACCTGGTCATCCGCCGTGAACGTGTTGACGGTTTCCGGTTCCAGGCCCTGCAGTCCCAGGACCACGGCCTTGTCGGAGCCGTGGCCGCGCCCCGTGGCGCCCAGGGAACCGAAAAGTTCCGACTGGACGCGCACGGTGGAGGCCAGCTGCCCGTCGCCCTTCAGCCCGTCCGCGAAGAGCTTGGCCGCCCGCATCGGGCCAACCGTGTGTGACGACGAGGGCCCGATGCCAACAGAGAACAGGTCCAGGACGCTGAGCGCCATCAGGGGACCTCGGGCGAGGCGTACTCCCGCATGGCGTCCAGCAGCCACCGGCCCAGGAACTCGGCGAAGGAAGCGCGGGGGAAGATCCGGAAGGATTCCTCACCGGTCTTCCACAGGATGGCGGGGATGTTCGCGATCTCCGTGGAGAAGGCGGTGCCGGCCTTGAACACCCGAGGGTGCAGGTCCAGCGAGTTGCCCTTCTCCAGGACGGCGCGGGCACGGGGGCCGCTGAGTTCGAACGTGGTCCGGTTGGCGGAGAGGTCCACCACCTGGCCCGCGTCGCCGCCGAGGGCCTCCCGAAGGGCGGGAATAAGGTTCCCGCCCAGGGATTCGTGCGCCTCGGTGGGCGCCACCACCAGGAACTCGGAAGGACCAAGCCACAACACGGAGGTGTCACCGTTGGTGACCACCGAGCCTGAGCCGTCCGGGAGGCCGCCGGTGACGGCTGCCAGCCGGGCTGCCGGCTCCGAGCCGGCGTCCGCCCGGAGCCCCACCATGGTCAGGAAGGGAACTTCGGAAATCTCGGCGGTGCCGGCCAGGGAACCTGCTGCGAACGCTTCCGCCAGCTGCCGGGCAGGGCTGATGCGGGCTGCGAGGTTCTTGTCTGCGGAGGTCGGGGAAGCTGCTGTCTCAGCCATCTTTACGGGTCCCTTCGGGGTCAAAAAGCACTGTGTCTGCCACAACCACGTCCACCAGCTGGTCGCCGGCGGCTGCCACCAGCGTTTCGCCGATGCGGTTGCGTCCGTTCTTGATCAGGGCCAGGCCGAACGACCGGCCCAGCGCTGCACTGTGGTAGCTGGAGGTGACGAACCCTTCCATCGGCACCGGGCCGTAGGCGGGGTTGGTGGAGCGGCCCTTTTCCACGAGCTGGGTGCCCTCGGGCAGGCGGAGCGTGCCGTCCACGGGGAGGACGCTGACCAGGTGCTTGCGGTCCTCGCGCTGCGAATCCAGCCGAGAGTAGGAGCGCTTGCCGATGAAGTCCTTGGCCTTGGAGACAATCCACTCCATGCCGGCGTCCTGGGGAGTGACGGTGCCGTCCGTGTCCTGCCCGACGATCGGGTAACCCTTTTCGGCGCGGAGCACGTGCATGGTTTCGGTGCCGTACGGGGTGATGTTGAACTCGGCACCGGCAGCAGCGACTGCTTCCCAGGTGTTCAGGCCGTACCAGGCCGGAACATTGATCTCGTAGGCGAGTTCACCGGAGAACGAAATCCGGCAGATCCGGGCGCGGACGCCGGAGGCCAGCGTGGTTTCGCGGAAGGTCATGAACGGGAAGGCCTCGGCGTCCAGGCCGCCGTTGGCAGCCAGTTCCGGTGCCACCTTGGCTATGACTTCACGGGACTTGGGCCCGACGACGGCAATGGTGCTCCACTGCTCGGTCACCGAGGTGCACTTGACGTCCAGCTCAGGCCACTCGGTCTGCAGCCATTCCTCCAGCCAGTCCAGCACCTTGGCGGCGCCGCCGGTGGTGGTGGTCATGAAGTAGGTTTCGTCGTCCACGCGCAGGGTCACGCCGTCGTCGAAGATCATCCCGTCCGGGGTGCACATGACGCCGTAGCGTGCCGACCCCGGGGCGAGCTTCTTGAACGCGTTGGTGTACATGCGGTTCAGGAACTCGCCCGCATCCTTGCCGCGGATCTCGATCTTGCCCAGGGTGGTGGCGTCCATGAAACCCACGGACTCGCGGACTGCGGCGCATTCGCGCAGCACGGCGGCGTCCATGTCCTCCCCGTCCTGCGGGTAGTACCAGGGGCGCTTCCACTGTCCAACGTCCTCGAACAGCGCGCCCTTGGCCACGTGCCAGGGGTGGATCGAGGTGACGCGGGCAGGATCGAACAGCTCGCCGCGCTGGCGGCCGGCCAGTGCCGCGAAGGCCACCGGGGTGAACGGCGCACGGTAGGTGGTGGTGCCGATGTCGCCGATGCCGCGCGAGGCCTCGCCGGCCGTGCGCAGGGCCGCGGCAATGACGCCGATGGCGTTGACGCCCGAGGTCTTGCCCTGGTCATTGGCGGTGCTGATGGAGGTGTACCGCTTGATGTGCTCCACGGAGCGCATGCCGGCGCCGGTGGAGCGAAGCACGTCCGCCACCGACTGGTCGCGCTGGAAGTCCACGAAGTGGTCGTGCCAGTCATCCGGCGTGCCGTTTTCGCCAGGGACCAGCCACAGCTGGCGGGTGGGGGCGGAAGCCTTCGGCTCGCCGATGACGGAAGGTTCGACGGCGGATTCGAACCCGGCAGCGACGGCCGCCCGTGCGCCGGCGGAGATGCCCTCGGTGACGCAGTCGGCGGTGGCGAAGGAGCCGCGGCCGGAGCCGATGGTCTGCTGGTTGGGCACTTCGGTGCTGGGCACGAACGCGGCCAGGTCCTCGTCCCAGCGCAGCTTGCCCTGCCGCTGCGAGTGCAGGTGGACCAGCGGGCTCCAGCCGCCGGACACCGCCAGCAGGTCGGCGGCGATCTGCTCGACGCCCGAGGTGAGCTCGCCATCGTCATTGATGCTGCGGACCGTGACGCCATCCAGCCGGCCGTCGGCGCCTGCGGAGGTGTTGGCTACCGCGCTGCCGATCAGCACCCGGATGCCGGATTCGACGGCGGCCGTCGCCACGGCGGTGAGCTGGGGACGGGCGTCCACCACGGCTGCGACCTTGACGCCTGCGGCCGTGAGGTCGGTGGCGACGGCATAGGCGCTGTCATTGGTGGTGCTGATGACCACGCGCTTGCCGGCGGCAACACCGTACCGGTTGAGGTAGCTGCGCACGGCCGAGGCCAGCATGATGCCTGGACGGTCATTGTTCTCGAACACCAGGGGACGCTCGTGGGCGCCGGGAGCCAGCACCACCTGGTTGGCACGGATGTGCCAAATCCGCTGGCGCGAGACGCCGGGTGCAGCGGGGCTGGAGAGGTGGTCGGTGCGGTTCTGGACGGCGATGACGTAGTTGGCGTCGTAGGCACCGAACGCGGTGGTGCGGTTCAGGACGGTGGATTCGGATCCGGAAACCAGCTCGGCTTCAACGTCGGCAACCCATTCCAGCGCCGGCTTGCCTTCGATGGTCTCTGCCAGGCCCTCGGCGGTGGAGCCGGAGAGCAGGGAACCGCCGAGTTCGGGCTGGTCGTCGAGCAGCATGACGCGGGCTCCGGTGCGGACGGCTTCGCGGGCCGCGGCGAGGCCGGCGGGGCCGCCGCCGATCACCAGGACGTCGGTGTGGACGTACTTCTTGTCGTACTCGGCGCGGTCGTCCTCCGGGTCAAGCTTGCCCAGGCCGTTCAGCAGCGTGGCCTGCAGGCCGTCCACCAGGGAGACAGTGGTGGCGGGGAGCATGGATTCGGCCACGTGGCCAGGGAAGCGGGCTTCCACACGGACCAGGGCGTTGGCCTCTTCGACGCCGGCGGACATGATGCCGCGGGGCCGGTCCTCGTAGAGCGAGTTCCCGGCGGCGATGCGGCCGTTGGCCAGCAGGGCGGAAGCCAGGGTGTCGCCGGGGTGGCCGGTGAATTCCTCGCCGTCCACCGTGAAGCGCCAGGAGATGGTGCGGTCGATGCGGCCGCCGGTAGCCAGGCGGGCGTTCTGGGAAGTCACTTGGTCGCTCCTTCCGGGGCGGTGGTGGTCGGGATGCTCGTGGTGGAAGTGCTGGGTGCAGCGCTTCCCGTAGTGGTGCTGTCCGGGGCCGTGCTGGCAGTCCCCGTCTCGGGCGTGGCCCTCGAGGGACTGTCGGGCCGCGTGGTGCCCATCTTGTAGACGGCCTTGATGTCGTAACTCACTGTGTCGCGGAGCATGTTGAACCACTGGCGGCAGCCAGTGCTGTGGACCCAGCGCTCGGCGAAGATGCCTTTGGGGTTCTCACGGTAGAAGAGGTAGCGGGACCACTCCGTGTCGGTCAGCTCGTTGGGGTTCTCCGGATACGGGACGTGGGCCTGTCCGCCGTAGTGGAATTCAGTTTCGTCCCGCGGGCCGCAGTTGGGGCATGGGATCAGCAGCATGTGCGTTGGTCCTTTCTGGTGGCGGGGCTAGTGGGCCACGGCGGCGGCGCCGTGTTCGTCAATGAGGGCGCCGGTTTCAAAGCGTTCCAGCGAGAACGGCTTGTTCAGCGCGTGCGGTGCACCGGTGGCGATCGTGTGCGCGAAGGTCATGCCGGCGGCGGGCGTGCCCTTGAACCCGCCGGTTCCCCAGCCGCAGTTCACGAACATGTTCTCCACGGGGGTAGTGCCCACGATCGGCGAGGCGTCCATGGTGGTGTCAACGATGCCGCCCCAGGTCCGGAGCACGTGGGCACGCGCGAAGATGGGGAAGAGCTCGACGGCGGCCGCCATCTGCTGCTCGATCACGTGGAAGGAGCCACGCTGGCCGTAGCCGTTGTAGGAGTCCACGCCGGCGCCCATGACCAGTTCGCCCTTGTGCGCCTGCGAAACGTAGACGTGGACGTGGTTGGACATGACCACCGTGGGGTGGACCGGCTCGTGCAGTTCGGAGACCAGGGCCTGCAGCGGGTGGGACTGGATGGGCAGCTGGAAGCCGGCCATCTCAGCCAGGACCGAGCTGTGACCGGCGGCGCAGAGGCCCACCTTTTCGGTGTTGATGGTGCCGCGGTTGGTCTTGACACCCACCACGCGGTCGCCGTCCTTGAGGAAGCCGGTCACCTCGCAGTTCTGGATGATGTCAACGCCCATCTCATCGCACTTGCGGGCGAAGGCCCAGGCAACGTGGTCGTGCTTGGCGATGCCGGCACGGGGCTGGTAGGTGGCGCCCATGACGGGGTAGCGGATGTTGTCCCGGATGTTCAGGATGGGGCAAAGTTCCTTGACCTGCTGCGGGTCCAGCCATTCTGCGTCCACGCCGTTGAGCTTGTTGGCGCCCACGCGGCGGATGCTTTCGCGCACGTCGCCCAGGGTGTGGGCCAGGTTCATCACGCCGCGCTGGCTGAACAGGAAGTCGTACTCAAGTTCCTCGGGCAGGATTTCCCAGAGCTTGAGAGCGTGCTCGTAGATGGCGGCGCTCTCGTCCCAGAGGTAGTTGGAGCGGATGATGGTGGTGTTCCGGGCCATGTTGCCGCCAGCGAGCCAGCCCTTTTCCAGGACGGCAATGTTGGTCATGCCGTGGTTCTTGGCCAGGAAGTACGCGGTGGCCAGGCCGTGGCCGCCGCCGCCGACAACCACGGCGTCGTAGGAGGACTTGGGTTCCGGGTTCCGCCAGAGGAAGTCCGGGTGCTCAGGAAGGTGCGGGGCGCTCACTGTGCGGCTCCAATCAGGTCTGCCTCGGCTTCGGCCAGGCTGGCATCGGCGGTGAGGTGCGGGTAGAGGGGGAACTTGCCGGCCAGGGCCGTCACGCGGGTGCGGAGTTCGACGGCGGTGTCCCCCGGCAGGGTGCCGGTGCCCGCCGAGGCGATCAGGGCCGTGGCGATGATGTCCGCAACCTCGGTGAATTCCGCGGCGCCGAAGCCGCGGGCGGCCAGTGCGGGGGTGCCGATGCGCAGACCGGAGGAAACCATCGGCGGGCGGGGGTCGAACGGGACGGCGTTGCGGTTGACGGTGATGCCGATCTGGTGCAGGGCGTCCTCGCCCTGCTGGCCGTCGAGTTCCGAGTTGCGCAGGTCCACCAGCACCAGGTGGACGTCGGTGCCGCCGTTGACCACGGAGATGCCGGCGGCTGCCACGTCCTCCTTGAGGAGGCGCTCGGCCAGGAGCTTGGCTCCCTGCAGGACGCGTTCCTGGCGTTCCTTGAATTCGGGGGCTGCAGCGAGCTTGAAGGCCACGGCCTTGGCGGCGACCACGTGTTCCAGGGGGCCGCCCTGCTGGCCGGGGAATACGGCGCTGTTGATCTTCTTGGCGTATTCCTCCTTGGCCAGGATCACGCCGCCGCGGGGACCGCCGAGGGTCTTGTGGGTGGTGGTGGTGACCACGTCCGCGTAGGGGACGGGGTTCGGGTGCAGGCCTGCGGCCACAAGGCCGGCGAAGTGGGCCATGTCCACCATGAGGTAGGCGCCCACCAGGTCTGCGATGCGGCGGAACTCCGCAAAGTCCAGCTGGCGGGAGTAGGCGGACCAGCCGGCCACGATCAGCTTGGGCTTGTGTTCCAGCGCCAGGGCTTCCACCTCGGCCATATCGATGCGGAGGTCTTCTTCGCGGACGTGGTACGGAACCACGTTGTAGAGCTTGCCGGAGAAGTTGATCTTCATGCCGTGCGTGAGGTGTCCACCGTGGGCCAGGGACAGGCCCAGGATGGTGTCGCCCGGGTTCAGCAGGGCGAACATGGCGGCGGCGTTGGCCTGGGCGCCGGAGTGCGGCTGGACGTTGGCGAACTCGGCGCCGAACAGGGCCTTGACCCGGTCAATGGCCAGCTGCTCGATCACGTCAACGTGCTCGCAGCCGCCGTAGTAGCGCTTGCCCGGGTAGCCTTCGGCGTACTTGTTGGTGAGGACGGAGCCCTGTGCCTCCATCACTGCGGACGGAGCGAAGTTCTCCGAGGCAATCATTTCCAAGGTGGACTGCTGGCGGTGCAGTTCCCGTGCCACGGCGGCGGCGACGTCGGCGTCGACCGTGGCGAGCGAGGCGTTCAGTACGTCCTGCATTTGTTCTCCTTCAAAGCCCTTCGGAGTTACTGACCTATAACTGATCTGTAACTGATATATTAGAACTGTCGTAATAGTATGTTCCAGATCACTTGGACGTCAATAGCACTCCTGGGAAGGCTCGGAATGAGCGTCACATTAGAGAACCACCTCACTGGGGAGGGAGACCTCTCGCTCTCCGAACAGGCCTACCGGCACCTCCGCGACCGGCTCATCATGCTGGACATCCGGCCGGGCGAGGCGATCAACGACGGCAAGCTGGCTGCCGAACTAGGGATTGGCCGGACGCCGGTCAGGGAAGCACTCAAGCGCCTGGAAAGTGACCACCTCGTGGTCTCCTACCCCCGCCGCGGGACGTTCGCCACGATCGTGGACATCACCGAGCTTGCCGACGTCTCCGAGCTGCGCGAATCCCTGGAGCCCCTGGCGGCACGCCGCGCCGCCAAACTGGCCACGCCGGCGTTGCGGGCAGAAATCCGGGAGACTGCGGCGGCTATCTCCACCATGGGCGATGACGACGACCCCTACGACCTCATGCGGTACGACATCAAGGTCCACCGGCTGATCTACAAGGCCGCCGCCAACGCGCACCTTGAGGACGTGCTGATCCGCTACGACAACCTGGCCACCCGCATCTGGTGCATGGTGCTGGAAAAGGTGCCCTCCGTCGCGTCCCACATCGCCGAACACGTGGAGCTGCTGGAGGCAGTGGCCGACGGCGACGCGGAGCGGGCGGGCAAGCTCGCCCTGGAGCACGTGACCAGTTTCGAACAGGCCATCCGCAGCGTGCTTTAGTGGTGGTGCTTCACGCGCTGTTACCGCAGCCGGCTGCGCACTTCCTTGGCAAACTCCAGTGTGGTGGCTGAACCGCCCAGATCCGGCGTCGCCATTCCTTCCCGGAGGGTGGACTCGAACGCCGCGGTCAGGGACCGTGCCGCGGCCTCCTCCCCCAGGTGGTCCAGCATCATGGCCGCAGCCCAGAGGGCTCCCACGGGATTCGCGATGCCCTTGCCCGCAATGTCCGGTGCAGAACCGTGGACCGGCTCGAACATTGACGGGTACCGGCGCTCAGGGTTCAGGTTGGCGCTGGGAGCGATGCCGATGGAGCCCGCAACCCCTGCCACCAGGTCGGACAGGATGTCGCCGAAGAGGTTCGACGCCACAATCGTGCGGACGCTGGTGGGCTTCATGACCAGCCGTGCCGCGAGCGCATCGATGAGCACCTTGTCCACGGTGACGCCCGGGAACTCTGCCACCGTCCGGGCCACCACTTCATCCCAGAACGGCATGGTGTGGATGATTCCGTTGGATTTCGTGGCGGAGACCAACGTGCCGCCCCGTGCGGCGGCGGCCTCCGCAGCGTAGCGAGCCGCCCTGCTAACGCCGGCTTTGGTGAATACACTCTCCTGGACAGCGAATTCGGCATCCATCCCGGTGCCAAAGCGGCCACCGATCTGTGAATATTCCCCTTCGACGTTCTCCCGCACCACCACGATGTCCAGGTCCTCGATCCCCGGCATCGCCCCCATCACGCCCGGCAGCAGCTTCATGGGGCGCAGGTTGATGTACTGGTCGAACTCGCGGCGGATGGGAATCAGCAGTCCCCACAGAGTCACATCGTCCGGGACGTCAGGTGTTCCCACCGCTCCCAGGAAGATGCCGTCGCCAGTGCTGAGCTGCTCGATGCCGTCAACCGGCATCATCCGGCCCGTCTTGACGTACAGCTCGCTGTTCCAGTCGCGGACCCGCCACGAAACAGCGAAACCATGCAGCCCGGCTACTGCGTCCACGCACTCCATGGCCACGTCCGTGACATCGACGCCGATGCCGTCGCCGGGAATGGAATCGATGGTGTAGGTGCGGGTCATGTTCTTCCAATCATTCTGCGTTCCTGTGTGCCTAAATCTTAAAGGCAGCGGCCGTGACACCAGGATGTGACATGGCATACTTCCCTAGAGGTACCGGCCGGGAGGGCCGGCGGATGCGCGGAAGGCCGGTCAATATGCAGGAAACGGTAAACGAGGACCAGGAAGCGCGCCGGCATGTAATGTCCGCCGTGGCCCGCGAACGGGGACTTGGGCTGCGCCCGGACCCGCACTTCGACCGGCGCCTCGACGAGCACTTCCCCACGCTCCGCAGCCTGTTCCACTCCCTGTACGGCGACCGCAACGACTGGCTGGACCAGCTCACGGACCTGGTCCTCCAATGCGCCCGGTCGTGGCAGGAACGTTCCGCAGAGCTGAAGGCCACCGATGCGGAGCGGGAAGGCAACCCGGACTGGTTCCAGTCCAACCGGATGCTGGGCGGGGTCTGCTACGTGGACCGCTACGCCGAAAGCCTGGAAGGAGTACGCGCCCGGATCCCGTACTTCAAGGAGCTGGGCCTGACCTACCTGCACCTCATGCCGCTGTTCCTGGCACCCGAACCGCACTCGGACGGCGGCTACGCGGTCTCCAGCTACCGCGAGGTCAATCCCAAACTGGGCACCATGGAGCAGCTGCGGTCCCTGGCCGCCGAGCTGAAGGACGACGGCATCAGCCTGGTGGTCGACTTCATCTTCAACCACACCTCCGACGAGCATGAGTGGGCGCGGAAGGCAGCGGCGGGCGATCCCGAATTCAGCGATTACTACTGGATCTTCCCGGACCGCACCATGCCGGACGCGTTCGAGGCCAACGTCCGCGAGATCTTTCCGGAGAACCACCCGGGATCCTTCATCCGGATGGAGGACGGCCGGTGGGTGTGGGCCACGTTCCACACCTACCAGTGGGACCTGAACTACTCCAACCCGGAGGTCTTCCGGGCCATGGCGGCCGAGATGCTGTTCCTGGCCAACCAGGGCGTGGACATCCTGCGCATGGACGCGGTGGCCTTCATCTGGAAGCAGCTGGGCACGCCCTGCGAGAACCTGCCCCAGGCACACACGCTGCTACGGGCCTTCAACGCGGTGTGCCGGCTGGCGGCGCCGTCGCTGCTGTTCAAGTCCGAGGCAATCGTCCACCCCGACGAGGTGGCCCTCTATATCGACCCCAAAGAATGCCAGCTTTCCTACAACCCGCTGCAGATGGCCCTGATCTGGGAGTCCCTGGCCACCCGGGACGTCTCGCTCCTGGGCCAGGCACTGGAGCGCCGGCACAACATCCCGGACGGCACGGCCTGGGTGAACTACGTCCGCAGCCATGACGATATCGGCTGGACCTTCGCGGACGAGGACGCCGCCGAACTCGGCATCAACGGCTTCGACCACCGCCGCTTCCTCAACTCCTTCTACGTCAACCGCTTCCCCGGAAGCTTCGCCCGCGGCGTCCCCTTCCAGGACAACCCGAAGACAGGTGACTGCAGGATTTCAGGCACGACGGCGTCCCTGTGCGGCATGGAGGTTGATCCGGCTGAGGCGGTGGAGCGGATCCTCCTAGCCCATTCCGTGCCGTTCAGCACCGGCGGCATCCCGCTGCTGTACCTGGGAGACGAAGTGGGGCAGGTCAACGACTACGGCTACGCGTCCGAGCCCGGCCACGGGGAGGACAGCCGGTGGGTGCACCGGCCGCACTTCCCCACGGAGCAGTACGCCCGCCGCCTGGACCCGGCCACGCCGGAGGGCGGCGTATATGCGGGACTGAAGCGGATGATCGAGGTCCGGGCAACAACCCCGGAACTGGCCGGAACCACGCTCATCGACTTCGCCACGAACAACCGGTCAGTCCTGGCGTACCAGCGGCCGGGCGATCCGGAGGACAGCGTCGTCCTGGCCCTGGCCAACTTCAGCGACTCAGCCCAGACCCTGCCGGCGGAAACCTTCGGCGGCTTCTCCCCTGCCGCCGTCGACCTTCTCTCCGAAGCGGCCCTGCAGCTGGACGACGACGTGACGCTCCTTCCCCGGCAATACCTCTGGCTGCGCGTCACCCCGGCGTAGCATCGCAGGCCTGTTTTCGTATCGGGCGCACCCCCGTGAAACCATACGGATCATGGCCTCCAAGATTGCGTACCAGGGTGAGCCCGGCGCCAACTCCAATATCGCGTGTCAGCAGATGTTCCCGGACATGGAAAGCGTCCAGCTTCGAGGACGCCATTGAGCTGGTGACCAGCGGCGAGGCGGAGCTGGCCATGATCCCCATCGAGAACTCGATCGCCGGGCGGGTGGCGGACATCCACATCCTGCTGCCGCAGTCCAACCTGCAGATCGTGGGCGAATACTTCCTGCCCATCCACTTCGACCTGCTGGGCATCCCGGGCAGCACCATTGAAGGCGCCACGGAGGTGCACAGCCACATCCATGCGCTGGGCCAGTGCCGGAAGCTGATCCGCGAACACGGCCTCAAGCCGGTCATCGCAGGTGACACAGCCGGGTCCGCCCGCGAGGTGGCCGAGTGGAACGATCCCCGCAAGCTCTCCCTCGCTCCCCCGCTGGCCGCACAGATCTACGGCCTCGATGTCCTGGCGTCCCGGGTGGAGGACGATCCCTCCAACACCACCCGCTTCGTGGTCCTGGCCCGGGAGACGGCACTGCCGGCCCGGGATGAACTTCCCGGCCCGGCAGTGACGAGCTTCCTGTTCCGTGTCCGCAACGTCCCCTCCGCCCTGTACAAGGCGCTGGGCGGTTTTGCCACCAACGGGGTGAACATGACCCGGCTGGAAAGCTACATGGTGGGCAACGAATTTGCCGCCACCATGTTCATGGCGGATGTTGAAGCCCACCCCGAGGATCTGCCGCTGAAGCTGGCCCTCGAGGAACTGGACTTCTTCACCACGGAGGTGCGGATCCTCGGCGTGTACCCGGCCGCGGACTACCGGGCAGCGGCCGCCACGGCCTGACGCGGCTGCGTCTCTGGTTGCCCACGCTTGAGCAGGGGACCGAAGAAGCCGGCAAGCTCCGCGGTTGCGGTCAACGGCAGGACATGGGCCACGTACTGGTCCGGGCGGACCACCACCACGGCGCCGTCGCGGTCGATGCCGCGCAGGTCGAAGATGTCAGCGGTGGGATCCGTGGCGTACACCTTTTCGTAGTCCGTCAGCTTGAACGGGCCCACCTGCGGCTTGAACACGGCGGGGACGGCACCGATGTCGACGGCGGTGTGCGGCTGCTGGTAGATGACCTTCAGGTCGAACCACGCGTCCAGGTCCGCGCCGGCGGGAGTGGCGGCCAGCGGGGACTCCGGCGAGCCCGCGAACCATTCGGCGAGCTTGTCGGTGGCTGAACCGGTGCCCGGCAGCGCGGCGTCCGCGAAGACGTAGATCCGCCAGCGCCCGTCGGCGGTGGCGTGGTGGCCCAGGTGGATGGGGTTGGTGTCCCCCACCCGCACCACGGGCGCGGACTTGAAGCGCTTGCCCACGGGGAATCCAGTGGCCACGTCCTGGTGGTCGCTGCTGCCAACAATGAGTGACGGCGTGTACTGGGTCATGAAGCCGGCCGGGAATTCGGCGGTCTGCACGTAGAAGTCCTCGAGGTCGGAGGGGTGCTCGAACTCCTCCGGCTTCTTGGCCATCATGGTTGACCACTCTTTGTCGAAGTCGATGAGGTTCTTGGCCACCACCTGCCGTTCCTCCGAGTAGGTGCTCAGCAGGCTCTCCGGGCTGCGGCCCTCCAGCACGTGCCCCAGCTTCCAGGCAATGTTGAAGCCGTCCTGCATGGACACGTTCATGCCCTGGCCGGCCTTGGCGCTGTGGGTATGGCAGGCGTCGCCGGTGATGAACACGCGCGGGGTGCGGGTGCCGCGGTCTGCCGGCAGGACGTCGTCGAACCTGTCCGTGAGGCGGTGCCCCACCTCGTAGACGCTGTGCCAGGCGACGTTCCGCACGTCCAGGGTGTAGGGGTGCAGGATGGCGTTCGCCTTGGCGATGATCTCCTCGATGGAGGTGTCCCGCACCGAGTGCTGGCTGTTGGGATGAACTTCGCCCAGGTCCACATACATGCGGAACAGGTGGCCGCCTTCACGCGGAATGTGCAGGATGCTGCCCGCAGCGCCCTGGATGGCGCACTTGGTCCGGATGTCCGGGAAGTCGGTGACAGCCAGCACGTCCATGACCCCCCATGCGTGGTTGGCCTGGTCACCCGCCAGCGTGCAGCCGATGGCCTGGCGCACCTTGCTGCGAGCGCCGTCAGCGCCCACCACGTATTTGGCGTGGACAATCCGTTCCCGGCCCTCGTTGGGTCCGGCAGTGTGGCGAAGCGTGACCGTCACGGGGTAGTCGCCGCTGTCCGCCACCTGGAGGCCCTGGAATTCGTAGCCGAAGTCGGGCCTCAGGCGCGTGGGCGAGTTGGCGGCAAACTCGGCGAAGTAGTCCAGGACCCGGGCCTGGTTGACGATCAGGTGCGGGAACTCGCTGATGCCCATCTCGTCATCAACGGCACGGGCAGTGCGGATGATGTTGGCGTGGTTGGCAGGGTCCGGCTTCCAGAACGCCATTTCCGTAATGCGGTACGCCTCGGCGATGATCCGCTCGGCGAACCCGAAGGCCTGGAACGTCTCCACGCTGCGGGCCTGGATGCCGTCGGCCTGGCCAATGGCAAGCCTGCCCGGACGGCGCTCGACAATGCGCGTGGTCACGTTGGGGAACATGGACAGCTGCGCGGCGGCGAGCATCCCGGCCGGGCCGGAGCCGACGATGAGGACGTCCACTTCCTCCGGGAGCTCCTCGGGGCGGTTAAGGCCGACGCCGGCGGCCGGCTGGACGCGCGGGTCACCGGATACGTATCCGTGGTGGTGGAACTGCACGGGCTTTCCTCACTTCGTTGTGGCTTGTTCTCATCAGCGTGTTCTATATTTGAACAGAAGATTCGATAATCGAAAACAATGGATTTGATTTCCACTGTACGCCGCATGTGACGGGGGCGACAAGTGGCAACAATCAAGCTTGGAATCAGTTGGAAAATCAGGGGTTGACGCATCTGGCTAAAGAGGTGATAGTGATCGTATACGATTTCGTACCTGATAAGGAGAAGGCTTTGGAGCAGGTCAACGGCGACACCCTGGCAGCAGCACGCAAGGTGATCGCGGTGCACATCAACTACCCCAGCCGGGCGGCCCAGCGCGGCCGCACCCCGGCCCAGCCGTCCTACTTCCTCAAGCCTTCCAGCTCCCTAGCCCTCAGCGGAAGCCCGGTTGAGCGGCCCGCCGGCTGCGAACTGCTCGGCTACGAGGGCGAGATTGCCCTGGTCATCGGCAAGGCCGCCCGCCGCGTTTCGATAGAGGATGCCTGGAGCCACGTCGCCGCCGTCACCGCCAGTAACGATCTCGGTGTCTACGACCTCCGCTGGGCGGACAAGGGCTCCAACCTCCGGTCCAAGGGCGGGGACGGGTTCACCCCGGTGGGCCCGGCACTGATTCCGGCAGACACCGTCGACCCTTCCAAACTACGCATCCGCACCTGGCACAACGGGGACTTGGTCCAGGACGACACCACCGAAGACCTGCTCTTCCCGTTCGCCCGCCTTGTGGCGGACCTGTCCCAACTGCTCACCCTCGAAGAGGGGGACATCATCCTTACCGGCACACCCGCCGGCGCCTCCGTTGCGAAGCCGGGCGACGTCCTGGAAGTAGAGGTGGACACGCTCGACGGCGGCCTCACCACCGGACGCCTGGTCACCACCGTTGAGGAAGGCACGACGGCGTTCGCCGAGTTTGGTGCCCAACCCAAGGTTGATGACCTGCAGCGGGAGGAAGCCTACGGTTCCCGGGAAGCGGCGGGTCTTGCCGCCGTCGGGCCTGTCCTCTCCCCGGAACTGAAGGCCAAGCTCGAGTCCGTTGCCACCGCCACGCTGTCCTCCCAGATGCACAAGCGCGGCCTTAACAACGTCAGCATCGACGGACTGCAGGCCACCCGCCCGGACCGCCGCGTGGTGGGCCTGGCCCGCACCCTGCGCTACGTGCCGAACCGCGAGGACCTCTTCAAGACCCACGGCGGCGGCTTCAACGCGCAAAAACGCGCCATCGACTCCGTCAATGAAGGCGAAATCCTGGTCATGGAGGCCCGGGGCGAGAAGGGCACCGGCACCGTGGGCGACATCCTGGCCCTGCGCGCACAGGTCCGCGGCGCAGCCGCCATCATCACCGACGGCGGCGTCCGCGACTACTCCGCCGTCGCGGATTTGGAGATGCCCACGTACTTCGCCAACCCGCACCCCGCCGTCCTGGGCCGCCGGCACATTCCGTGGGACACCGACACCACCATCGCCTGCGGCGGTGCCACCGTGCAGCCCGGCGACATCATCGTGGCCGACTCCGACGGCATCCTGGTCATCCCGCCGGCCATCGCCGAGGAACTGGTGGACGACTGCATCCAGCAGGAAAAGGAAGAAACCTTCATCTTCGAAATGGTCAAGCAGGGCAACAGCGTTGACGGCCTCTACCCCATGAACAACGAGTGGCTGGCACGGTACAAGGAATGGGAAGCGAAGGCCAATGACTGAGACCACCATGGTTGCCGGCAGCAAGTCCGAACAGGCCTACCAGGCGGTCAAAGCGCGGATCGTGGAGGGCACCTACACCCCCGGCTACCGGCTGGTCCTGGGCTCCATCGCCAAGGACCTGGGGTTCAGCGTGGTCCCGGTCCGGGAGGCCATTCGCCGGCTCGAAGCCGAAGGCCTGGTGACGTTCGAACGCAATGTCGGCGCCACCGTGGCAGGCATCGACCCCACCGAATACCTGTACACCATGCAGACCCTCAGCATTGTGGAGGGTGCCGCTACCGCACTCTCCGCACCGCTGATCGACTCGGCGGCGATTGCCCGGGCACGCGCCGTGAACCAGGAGATGCGCGAGTGCCTGGACCACTTCGATCCCGTGCGGTTCACCCAACTCAACCGGGATTTCCACAGCGTCCTGTTTGAACACTGCCCCAACCCCCACATCCTGGACCTGGTGCATCGCGGCTGGAACCGGCTCGCATCCCTCCGGTCCTCCACCTTCCGCTTCGTCCCCGGCCGCGCACGCGACTCGGTGGAGGAACACGAGAACCTGCTGAAGCTCATCGAAACCGGAGCTGACGCAGACGCCATCGAAAAGGCAGCCCGGCTCCACCGGACCGCCACCCTGGACGCGTACCTGGCCCAAACCAATTAGACGCGATCACCAGTACGCACCGACCACTTGTACGCAAAGAACACAGTTAGGACTTCAACGATGACTGCCTCTGTAGAGACCGCCAGGCACTACGTTCCCGAGAATCTGCCCACGCACATCCAGCACTACATCAACGGCCAGTTCGTGGACTCGGTCTCCGGGAAGACCTTCGACGTCCTGGACCCCGTATCCAACCGGAACTACGCCACCGCCGCCGCCGGCCAGAAGGAAGACATCGACCTCGCCGTCGCCGCTGCCCGGGAAGCCTTCACCAGTGGCCCGTGGCCGAAGATGAAGCCGCGTGAGCGCGCCCGCGTCCTTAACAGGATCGCCGATGCGGTCGAGGCCCAGGAAGCACGGCTGGCCGAACTGGAAACCTTCGACACCGGGCTGCCGATCACCCAGGCCAAGGGCCAGGCCCTCCGCGCCGCCGAGAACTTCCGCTTTTTCGCTGACCTGATCGTGGCCCAGTTCGACGACGCCATGAAAGTCCCCGGCTCACAGATCAACTATGTAAACCGCAAGCCGATCGGCGTGGCGGGCCTCATCACCCCCTGGAACACCCCGTTCATGCTGGAGTCCTGGAAGCTCGCTCCGGCCCTGGCCACCGGCAACACCGTGGTCCTCAAACCGGCCGAGTTCACCCCGCTCTCCGCGTCGCTGTGGGCCACCATCTTCAAGGACGCCGGGCTGCCGGACGGCGTCTTCAACCTGGTCAATGGCCTGGGCGAGGAAGCCGGCGATGCCCTGGTCAAGCACCCGGACGTTCCGTTGATCTCCTTCACCGGCGAGACCACCACCGGCCAGACGATCTTCCGGAACGCCGCCGCCAACCTCAAGGGCCTGTCCATGGAACTCGGTGGCAAGTCCCCGTGCGTCGTGTTTGCCGATGCGGACCTGGACGCCGCCATTGATTCAGCGCTGTTTGGCGTCTTCTCCCTCAACGGCGAACGCTGCACCGCCGGCTCCCGCATCCTCGTTGAGCGTGCCATCTACGACGAGTTCTGCGAAAAGTACGCAGCCCGGGCAAAGAACATCGTGGTGGGCGATCCGCACGATCCCAAGACCCAGGTGGGTGCCCTGGTCCACCCGGAGCACTTCGAGAAGGTGGCGTCCTACGTGGAGATCGGCAAGTCCGAAGGGCGGCTCCTGGCCGGTGGCGGCCGCCCCGATCACCTGCCCGAAGGCAACTACATCGCACCCACGGTGTTTGCCGACGTCGCCCCCGACGCCCGGATCTTCCAGGAGGAAATCTTCGGACCCGTCGTGGCCATCACCCCGTTCGAGAACGACGACGAGGCCCTCGCCCTGGCGAACAACACCAAGTACGGCCTGGCCGCCTACATCTGGACCCAGAACCTCACCCGCGCCCACAACTTCTCGCAGAACGTGGAAGCCGGCATGGTGTGGCTGAACAGCCACAACGTGCGCGACCTTCGCACCCCGTTCGGCGGCGTCAAGGCCTCCGGTCTGGGCCACGAGGGCGGCTACCGCTCCATTGACTTCTACACCGACCAACAGGCCGTGCACATCACGCTCGGTTCGGTCCACACCCCCAAATTCGGCGCCATCGAGGACTCCGCCGCCAACGAAGGCTAAACCACTACCTCCCTGTTTCCTGCTCAAAGAAGAGAGACTCCAATGACCAACTTCGTTCCCACCCCCACCGTCCCGGCTCCGGACATCGTCCGCTGCGCCTATATGGAAATCGTGGTCACCGACCTCGCCAAATCGCGTGAGTTCTACGTGGACGTCCTGGGCCTGCACGTCACCGAAGAAGACGAGAACGCCATCTACCTCCGCTCGCTGGAGGAGTTCATCCACCACAACCTGGTGCTGCGCAAGGGACCCATCGCCGCCGTCGCCGCCTTCGCCTACCGCGTGAAGTCCCCCGCCGAGGTGGACGCCGCCGAGGCCTACTACAAGGAACTCGGCTGCCGCGTGGAGCGCCGCAAGGACGGCTTCACCAAGGGCATCGGCGACTCCGTCCGCGTGGAGGACCCGCTGGGCTTCCCGTACGAGTTCTTCTACGACGTGGAGCACGTGGAGCGCCTCACCCAGCGCTACGACCTCTACTCCGCCGGCGAACTGGTCCGCCTGGACCACTTCAACCAGGTCACCCCTGACGTGCCCAAGGGCCGCAAGTACCTGGAAGACCTGGGCTTCCGGGTCTCCGAGGACATCAAGGACTCCGACGGCGTCACCTACGCCGCGTGGATGCACCGCAAGCAGACCGTCCACGACACCGCCCTCACCGGCGGCAACGGCCCGCGCATGCACCACGTCGCATTCGCCACCCACGAGAAGCACAACATCATCCAGATCTGCGACAAGATGGGCGCCCTGCGCATTAGCGACAGGATCGAACGCGGCCCCGGCCGGCACGGCGTCTCCAACGCCTTCTACCTCTACATCCTGGACCCGGACGGCCACCGCATCGAGATCTACACCCAGGACTACTACACCGGTGATCCGGACAACCCCACCATCACCTGGGACGTCCACGACAACCAGCGCCGCGACTGGTGGGGCAACCCCGTAGTCCCCTCCTGGTACACCGAGGCCTCCCTGGTCCTGGACCTGGACGGCAACCCGCAGCCCGTCATCGAGCGCGAGGAAAAGTCCGAAATGGCAGTCACCGTGGGCGCCGACGGGTTCTCCTACACGCGCAAGGACGGCTCGGCCGAAGGCGACCGGACCGGCTTCAAGCTCGGAGTCCAGGTCTGACGATGCTGGAGCCGAAGACGATCGAGGCCATCGCGGATGAGCTGGTGGAAGCCGGCCGGACCCGCACCCCTGTCCCCCGCCTGACCGCCCGCTACCCGCAGATGACGGTGGAGGACTCCTACGCGGTGCAGCAGCTGTGGCGGCGCCGGAACGAGGACGCCGGAAGGACCCTGGTGGGGCGAAAGATCGGCCTCACGTCCAAGGCCATGCAGGCCGCCACCGGCATCACCGAACCGGACTACGGCGCCATCTTCGATGACATGGTGCTGGACACGGGCTGCTCTGTCCAGTGGGAGCAGTACACGCATCCGCGCGTGGAGGTGGAGCTGGCGTTCGTGTTGAAGGACGGGCTGAAGGGCCCGGGCGTCACCATCTTCGATGTCCTGAAGGCCACCGACTACGTGGTTCCGGCCCTCGAGATCCTGGACTCCCGGATCGAGATGGAGGGCCGGACCATCGTGGACACCATCTCTGACAACGCCGCGATGGGCGCCATGGTGATCGGCGGCAACCCGGTCAAGCCCGACGCGGTGGACCTCCGCTGGGTCTCCGCGATCCTCTACAAGAACCAGACCGTGGAGGAGACCGGCGTGGCCGCCGGCGTCCTGGACCACCCCGCCAACGGCGTCCACTGGCTGGCCAACAAGATCGCCGCCCACGGCGACGCCCTTAAGGCCGGCGACATCATCCTGGCCGGGTCCTTCACCCGCCCCATGTGGGTCTACAAGGGCGACTCCGTCCACGCCGACTACGGCCCCCTGGGGAGCGTGACATGCCGTTTCGAATAGAAGACACCTTCCGCTCCGCCTTGGCTGAGCAGAAACAAAAGGGTGAAGCAGGCCGGCCGCTGGCCGGTATGTGGGTCTGCTCCGGCAGCCCCCTGATCGCAGAACTCTGTGCCGGTTCCGGGCTGGACTGGCTGCTGGTCGATGCCGAGCACAGCCCGAACGGGCTCGAATCCATCCTGGCCCAGCTCCAGGCCATCCATGGCTACCCCGTCCACACCTTGGTCCGGCCGCCGGTCAATGACACCGTGCTGATCAAGCAGTACCTGGACTTGGGCGTGCAGAACCTCCTGATCCCCATGGTCAACTCGGTGGCGGAAGCCGAAGCAGCCGTGGCCGCCACCCGTTACCCGCCCCAGGGCGTCCGCGGGGTGGGCTCGGCACTGGCCCGCGCCGCCAGGTGGAACCGGGTGCCGGACTACCTGGCCCGCGCCAATGAGACGATCAGCGTCACCGTCCAGATCGAATCCACCGCCGCCGTCGAAGCCGTCGAGGACATCCTCAAAGTCGACGGCGTGGACGCCGTTTTTGTCGGACCGTCCGACCTCGCCGCATCCATGGGCCTGCTGGGACAGCAGGAACACCCCGAGGTGCGCGCCGCCGTCGAACACTGCCTCGCCGCCGCCAAAGCAGCCGGGAAACCCGCCGGCGTGAACGCCTTCAACCCGGACACGGCCCAGCACTACCTCGCCAGCGGTGCCGCCTTCATCCTGGTCGGCGCCGACGTCGCCCTCCTGGCCCGCGGCTCCGAAGCCCTCGCCGCCAAGTACATTAAACGCGCCGACGGCGACACCCCCGCCAGCTACTGACCCAAGGACTTCCCCCATGACAGTTACTACTGCGCTGCCCAGCGCCCTTCAACCCGGGTCCGTCTCACAGGTGCGCGAGGCTTCGCTGCTCGCCTCGGTGCCCACCGGCCTTTTGATCGGGGGTGAGTGGGTGGAGGCGTCCGACGGCGGCACGTTCGACGTGCACGACCCCGCCACCGGGGAAGTCCTCGCCACCCTCGCCTCCGCCACCAGCTCCGACGCGATCGCCGCACTGGACGCCGCCGACGCCGCGCAGGCCTCCTGGGCACGGACCGCACCGCGGGTGCGGTCCGAGATCCTGCGCCGCGCCTTTGACCTGGTCACCGAACGGGCCGAGGACTTCGCGCTGCTGATGACCCTGGAAATGGGCAAGCCGCTGGCCGAAGCCCGCGGCGAAGTCACCTACGGGGCCGAGTTCCTGCGCTGGTTCGCCGAGGAAACCGTCCGGGACTACGGCCGCTACCTCACCACCCCCGAAGGCAAGAACAAGATCCTCGTCCAACACAAACCCGTCGGACCCTGCCTGCTCATCACCCCCTGGAACTTCCCCCTCGCCATGGCCACCCGCAAAGTCGCCCCCGCCGTCGCCGCCGGCTGCACCATGGTCCTCAAACCCGCCAAACTCACCCCGCTCACGGCGCAGTACTTCGCGCAGACCATGCTCGACGCCGGCCTCCCCGCCGGCGTGCTCAACGTCGTCGCGTCCTCCTCCGCATCCGGGATCTCGGGTCCGCTGCTGAAAGACTCCCGGCTGCGGAAAGTCTCCTTCACCGGCTCCACCCCGGTCGGGAAACGCCTCATGGCCGACGCCGCCCAGAACGTCCTGCCCACCTCCATGGAACTCGGCGGCAACGCCCCCTTCATCGTCTTCGACGACGCAGACCTGGACGCCGCCGTCGAAGGAGCCATGGCCGCCAAGATGCGGAACATGGGCGAAGCCTGCACCGCAGCCAACCGGTTCCTCGTCCACGAAACCGTCGCGGCCGAGTTCACCAAAAAGTTCGCCGCCGCGATGGGCGCCCTGACGACCGGCCGCGGCACCGACCCCGACACCAAGGTCGGGCCCCTGATCGACGGCGGCGCCCGCGACGACGTCCACGCCCTCGTCACAGCAGCCGTCAAAGCCGGGGCCGTTGCGGTGACCGGCGGCGCGCCGGTGGACGGACCGGGCTACTTCTACCAGCCCACCGTCCTCGCCGACGTCCCCAACGACGCAGCGATCCTGGGCCAGGAAATCTTCGGCCCCGTCGCCCCCGTCACCACCTTCACCACCGAGCAAGAAGCCATCACACTCGCCAACAGCACCGAGTACGGGCTCGCGTCCTACCTCTACTCACGGGACTTCAACCGCCTCCTGCGAGTAGCGGAGCAGATCGAATTCGGCATGGTCGGCTTCAACGCCGGCGTCATCTCCAACGCCGCCGCACCCTTCGGCGGCGTCAAACAATCCGGCCTCGGCCGCGAAGGCGGCACCGAAGGCATCACCGAATACACCACCACCCAATACATCGGCATCGCCGACCCCTACGCGGGCCTCTAAACCACCGGACTGGCCCACTTATCACGGCGGGAACCCCGGAAACCCGGGGTTCCCGCCGTTGGTCACGCCCGAAAACTGGGCCAGTGTGGGCGCTTCCTGAGGTTCGCAGCGTGCGTTCCGCCTATACCGCCAATGCGTTCGCCACCAGGATCAGGGTGTGGGCGGCGTATTGGCTGACGTGTTTTTGCGGCTGGGCCTTCAGTTCCTGAATGAATGCGCCCAGCTCGTGATCTTCCAGTTTGCTAAGGAGGCTGTCCCGCAAGCCTTGGTTGTCAATGTCACCTGAGCCGGCATAGACAGCCACGAGCTTCTCCAGGGTTGCGTAGGGACTGCCCTTATCGGCGAGGTAACCCAGGCCGTTTTGCTGCAACGAGGTGCCGGTCAGGGGCTTTAGGAACGTCACGTCCGGGAGCGTACCGTCCGGCTTCCTGGGCCCTGTCAGTTGGTGCATGTCGAGGCTTTCGAAGTCCCCGGCGGCAACGTCGAGACCGCCCTGGATGGTCCAGGAATTGTTCGTTTCGTTTTCTGCCGGAGTGTTGTCGTTCGAGGTCGGCGCCCCGGAGTAGGCCAGGTTGTTGTGCAGGACCTCCCGGTAGCCGGGAATGTTGTCCGGGCTTTCGGGGCTTACGCGCTCCAGCATGTTGAAGTTGGCGCCGTATCCCGGCTTGTAGGCACTGTTGTTAATCCAGTAGGCCGATTGGCCCGGCTGGTGGTTGGCGTAGAAGTTGTTGGCACCGTTGTCCGCAGCCAGCGAGTTGATGACGGTGTGCAGCGGGATGGGCTGCGGAAGCCCCGTGGTGCGGTAGGCGTATCCGCCCACCTTGAACCCGTTCTGGTCGCCCACACCGTTCTGGTTCCCATGGTGGTCAAAGGACCAGTCGTTCACGTAGGTGACGCGGCCTTCCGACGTGATGCTGTCGTAGCCGTCATCACTGTTGTGCCACGCACGGTCGTTGATAAACCATACGTTCTTCGCGTGGGCGCCGAATCCGTCAGTGTTTCCGGCTGACCGGCTGGTGGGACCGATGTTGTTGTACGCGTCGCTGTTCAGCAACACGCCCGTGCCATTGAGGGTGTAATAGAAGCCAATTGCTTCATTGTCGTGGGCGGCCATGTCGACGAAGTTGGCACCACCGGCAATCCTGAACGCCTCGGATTGCTTTTGGTCGCCCACCTTGACGCCTGTCACATCGAATCCTACGAAGTTCACTCCGGTGACCTGCGTTTCCACATAGAACGCAGCCACCCGTTGATCGGTGGGGACATTGCTGAAATCAAAGATGGGCCGCGCATCGCCCGGATAGGCAGCGTAGGTAATTCCGCTCTTATAGATGTCATCGACATAGTGATAAACATCTTCGAACGGATTGGCGGTCTCGGGGATGTCGAACTGATCGTACGTCCCGCCGCGGATGTAAACGACGTCGCCGGAGGCCGCTACGGATTGCGCTTTCATTAGAGTTTTGAAGGGCGCGTCCTTCGTTCCGGGATTGCTGTCACTTCCTCCCGGTGAAATGAAATAGGCGTGCGGCTCCACAGCGGAGCTGGAGTTCAGCACGCTGAGCACTGAGAGCACCGAATCCTGGGCGCTGTCGGAGTCGGCCGCGTGGGCGGGGGCAGACAAGCTTAACGCCCCCAGGACACAGGCAGCTGCAAGCGCTGAGCGTTTCAATTTCTTCATGGACACTACTCCTTTGTAAGTCTCTTAATGCCGCTCCCCGAAGGCCCCCGTCCAGTCGCTTTCCCCTTGATTCCGCAGGAGCTGAGGGTGGGATGAATCGATTCAAGCAGACGGAAAGCGCTTTCACAAGAGGCGGGAACACGCGCACGTACCGCCACGTCGCGGCAGAGTTCCCTCCCTGCCAAGGTTTCTGCGCACAAAGACAAGATCTCGGGCTGGGGGCAACCCAGACTTGGACTAACCCGCGCTACGCCGACCGGCTGGCGTCCTTGCCTACTCGAAGTGGAGTATCCCTTGGAAACCTACGATGCGCTCCTCGCGTCCATTGCCCCCGCCGCCGGCACCGGCCGGACCATCTTCGACCCGGCAACCGGAGAAGCTGTGGGCGAAGCCCCCATCCATGACCTCGACTACCTGGAAGATGCCGTGGCCGCAGCCGTCGCCGCCCAGCCTGCCTGGGCTGCCCTGGGCCACGAGACCCGGTCCGCCGCGCTCCTGAAGGCAGCCGATGCCGTCGAACGCTCCGCCGAGGAACTCGCCCAACTGCTCTCCCGCGAGCAGGGCAAGCCGCTGAACGGCCCCAATGCCCGGTTCGAGGTCGGCGCCTGCGTCGCGTGGCTCCGCGCCACGGCGTCCCTGCCGCTGGAACCGGAAACCATCGTGGACGACGGCGAGACCCGGGCCGAGCTGCACTACCGGCCCATCGGCGTCGTCGGCGCCATTGGGCCCTGGAACTGGCCCATGATGATCGCCGTCTGGCAGCTTGCCCCCGCACTGCGCATGGGCAATGCCGTGGTGGTCAAGCCCTCCGGCAACACCCCGTTGTCCGTCCTGGCCCTGGTCAAGGTCATCAACGACGAACTGCCCGAGGGCATCCTCTCCGCGGTCTCCTGCGGCCGCGAAGTGGCAGCCCGCCTCACCGACCACCCCGCCATCGGCAAGATCATGTTCACCGGCTCCACCGCCGGCGGCCGGGCCATCATTAAGTCCTCGGCCGACACCGTGAAGCGGCTCACCCTGGAACTGGGCGGCAACGATGCCGGCATCGTCCTGCCCGACGCCGACCCCAAGGCCATCGCCCAGGACATCTTCTGGGGCGCGTTCCTGAACACGGGCCAGACCTGTGCCGCTCTCAAGCGCCTCTACGTCCACGACAGCATCTACGATGCGGTGTGCCAGGAGCTCACCGCCGTGGCCAAGGCCATGCCCATGGGCAACGGCCTGGACGAGAACAACGTGCTGGGTCCGCTGCAGAACAAGGCGCAGTACGACATTGTCGCCACCCTGGTCCAGGCCGGCAAGGACTCCGGCGCCCGCGTCCTCCTGGGCGGAAACCCGGACACCAGCCAGCCCGGCTACTTCTACCCCACCACCCTTGTGGCGGACATCGACAACGACAACCCGCTGGTGGCCGAGGAACAGTTCGGACCTGCCCTGCCCATCATCCGCTACAGCACCATTGACGAAGCAGTGGAGAAGGCGAACGGGCTCGACGTCGGCCTGGGCGCCTCCGTCTGGTCCCCGGACCTTGCAGCGGCCCGCGAAGTGGCCGCCCGCATCCAGGCCGGCACCGTCTGGATCAACCGGCACGGCGCCGTCGACCCGCGCATCCCCTTCGGCGGAGCGAAGCAGTCCGGCTACGGGGTGGAGTTCGGCGTCGAAGGCCTCAAGGCGCTCGGGGTCCCGCAAGTCATCAACGGCTGACCGGTCTGAACCGCCGCCCCGGTCCTGGGTTCAGCCCATGGCCGGGGCGGTGGACGTCCGACCGGCGAACTGCCGGCGGGCCCACCGGGCGAGCTTCTTGCCCTTGCCCTTCCACCAGTTGTCCTCGTCCTGGTTGTGGTGGAAGCGGAAAACGATGGCCACCAGCACGAACATGCCCATCACCACGTCCACCCAGGAGGAGACCACCAGGGCGATGAAGACCGTCATGGCGTTTGCCATGATCGAGGGGATGGCCAGGGTCCGGAACACCGTACTGGCAACGTAGCGCCGGTGCGACCTGGGAACCGACAGCTCGCGGACCATGTCGAAGCAGACGCATACCACCACGATTGTCTGCCCGAGGGCCAGCAGGATCTGGCCGGGCATGGAACTGCTGAACGCTGCCACGGATTCCATTCCCGGGCTCATGGCCGGGCCTTGCTGTTGAAACCTTTGCTGAGAACTCTTAACACGGAAAAACCCCCAGAACTTGTGGAACCACCGTCGCTGATCCGGCGGTGGTTCCATTCAAGTTTCAGGGGGTTCTTGCGTCACGAGTAGTGGGTACTCGATTTTCGGCAGGCGGCGGGATGGAGTACCTGCTGCGCGCGTTACTGCCCGATGGCCCGGGGCCGCCACAGCATGACGGCCTGCGACCTTGGCCGGGGCCGCTGCCCGCGGGCCAGGCTCACCACGTCACCGGCCGCGCCGGCCGCGAAGATCCGCGAGTCCACGCCGCGGGGCCTGCGGCCAAGCTCTTCGGTGAGTTCGGTGATCCGGCTTTGAAGGGCGGCTACCTGGTTTTCGAGTTCCAGGATCCGCTTGATCCCTTCGAGCGACACGCCTTCATGGGACAGCCGTTGCACTTCCCGCAGCATGTTCACGTCACGCTGTGAGTAGCGCCGCGACTTCCCGGGGGCGCGGCTGGGCTTGACGATGCCAAGCCGGTCGTACTGCCGCAGAGTCTGCGGGTGCATGTCCGCCAGCTCGGCCGCCACGGAGATCACGAAGATCGGCTGGTCAGCGCTGATGTCCACGGCTCACCTCCGCCCTAAAGCCGGGCCTTGGCTGCCAGGCCTTCGCGGACGTCCGCCGACGACGTTGCCTCGGCGAACGCCTTGACCGCAGCTTCGGCGTCCTTGTTGAGATTCTTGGGAACCGCGACGTCGATGGTCACCAGCAGGTCACCGGTGGCCTTGGACGTCTTCACGCCTTTGCCCTTCACCCGCAAGGTACGGCCCGACGGCGTGCCCGCCGGGACACGAACTTTCACCGTGTCGCCGTCGATGGTGGGCACTTCAATGTCCGCGCCCAGGGCAGCCTCCGGGAAGGTGACCGGGACGTGGATGCGGAGGTTGTCGCCGTCGCGAGTGTAGAAAGCGTGGGGCTGGACGGAGACGGACACCACCAGGTCGCCGTTGCCGGCGGCACCCGGCTGGCCCTTGCCGCGCACGCGGACTTTCTGGCCGTCCTTGATGCCGGCGGGAACCCGGACGTCAATGACTTCGCCGCTGGGTTCGCGCAGGCCGATGGTGGTGCCGCGGATGGAACCGGCGAACGAAATGCTGGTGGAGGCGGTCCGGTCGGCGCCCTTCTGCGGGGTGCGCTGGAAGCCCGGGGCCCCGCCGAAGCCGCCGAAGAGGTCTGCGAACTCGGGCGGGATGCCGCCCCCTGCGGGGTTGAAGCCGCCCGCGTGCCGTCCGGTGTTGCCCGTGAACAGGCCGCCGAACATGTCCTCGAACCCGCCGTTACCGCCTGCTGCACCGCCGGGGGCAAACCGCGCCCCGCTGCCCATGGCCCGGATGGCGTCATACTGCTGGCGCTCATCGGGATCCGAGAGCACCGAGTAAGCCTCGGAGATGTCCTTGAACTTCTTCTCGGAAGCAGCGTTCCCCGCGTTGGTGTCAGGGTGGTGCTGCCGCGCAAGCTTCCGGTAGGCCTTCTTGATATCGGCATCGGAAGCGTCCTTGGCAACACCAAGGATCTTGTAAAAGTCCTTGTCCACCCAATCCTGGCTAGCCAATGGCGTTTCCTTTCAAAATGTTCTTGCCGAGATGGCAGTTCGCGTCAATGTTCTCCTGGAACACTGCCGCGAACTGCCATCTCGCGCTTGAGTGATACTACGCAGGGACCGCGACGATGACCTGGGCTGCGCGGAGGACGCGTTCTCCTGATTTGTAGCCTGAGCGGAGGACCTGGCTGACGGTGTCAACCTCGATGTCCTCGCCGGGCTGCTGGATCAGGGCCTCGT
>Ga0308169_10000795_pt1 | contig 41413 bp, 36 predicted proteins | sample PhyBR1_2_FD_202139 | JGI IMG/M metagenome (GOLD analysis project Ga0308169, IMG submission 202139) | Phyllosphere microbial communities from UC Gill Tract Community Farm, Albany, California, United States - DLSLSB.R1 | ecosystem: Host-associated > Plants > Phyllosphere > Unclassified | place...
CCGGCGACGCCGGCATTGGCGCCGCACAAATCCTGTGCCTGCGAGCCCGACAGGAACGCGTTGTCGCAATTCACCCGGAACGGATCGGTGCCGTACGCGCCGAAGTTGAAGGTCCGGTTAAGCTGTGTGTTGTAGGATTTGTCGCGGTAGAACAGCCCGTTGCCGTAAAGCTCGATGTCGTCGCTGATCTTCGCGGTCAGGAAACCGCCAACGTTGATGCGGTTGAACGCGCGCTGCACCGCCCAGTTGTCATAAGGGTTGGCCGAGGTGCCCGGCGGTCCGCTGTTGATCGGGATGAAGGTGCCGTTGCCGTTGGGATTGTTGACCAGGATCTGTCCGGCGCGCGGCCCCGACTGCGGAATGATCGTGCCTGCCGGCGTGAAGCTCGCGCGCGAACAGCCCAGCGGCGAGGTGTTGGTCGGCTGGACTGCTTCACAGACCGAATAGGACCGATCGACCAGCTCGACCGGATTGGACTGGCGATAGTTGACGAAGCCAGTGATGTTTACCCGGTCGTGGAACAGGTTTGCGCCCGCAGCCAAGCTGACGTCGGACCGTCCGCCATCGTTGGTCAGTCCGCGTTTGGCGTTGAACCCGGCGCGACCCGCTGCGTCTGTGACGGCATTGCTGTCATTGTCGTGGTTGAAGAAGCTGTAGTTCGCGTCGACCCGGATGCCCTCGAAGTTCTTCTTCAGGACGAAGTTGACGACGCCAGACACCGCGTCCGAGCCGTATACGGACGAGGCACCACCGGTCAGGACGTCGATCCGCTCGACCAGTGCGTTGGGAATGATGCCGACGTCGACCGTGTTGGCGAGGCCAACCCGCAGGCCGTCGATCAATGTCAGCGTCCGCTCATAGCCTAAGCTACGCAGCTTGATCCGCTGGCGACCTTCGGAATCGCTGAAATTCTGTTCCGAGTTCACCTGGACCTGCGGCAGGCGGTTCAGCACCTCCTCGATCGTCGTCGCGCCCTGCGCCGCGATTTCCGCCGCGGTCGTCGTGACGATCGGTGCGGCGGACCGGTTGTTCGGACGCTGGATGCGCGTACCGGTCACAACGATGTCGGATCCCTCGCGCTCTCCGGTGCGTGCCGTGTCTGCGGCCAGCTTGGCGGAGGCGACGGGATCACCAATTGCGGTCTGGCCGTCCTGCGTGACGTCGCTCACGCCCGTATTCGACGTTCCCGTATCCGACGACTGAGCCTTGGCCTGAGCCGGCAACGCGGCCAACGCGGCCACGCAACATGTCGTGGTCATCAACCCCTTGAACAACACCATTCGATTACCCCCTGTGCTGCCGATCGGGTCGCATGGACGATGCCGCGCGATATCGACTGCTGCCGACCCTGTTCGGAAGCAATCGGTGAACGTTGTGTCGCTCGTTCATCGGGATCTTTCGCCCCGTGATCTTGTCGACACTGTTCGGCAGTACCATCCGGACCCTCGGACAGGCACATGCTGTCACGTCCGCAATATCAAAACAATACCAATATTTCGAAAATTAACAGGTGGTATGGCGATTTGCATTTTTCTTGTTGCAATAGGTATCAACGACTGCACTTTATTCCGGACGTACTGTTTTAGACGGCAGTCCGTCCGAACCGTAAGCGACCTAGTCGTGTCGTTACTGCAACTCGCTGCCATTATTGAATTTTGTAGCAGTGAAGCCGAGGGGAGGCGGGTGCAACGTCAGCGGTGCCACACTCCGCCAATCATCATCGGCTAAAGTCGCCGTAGCTGGTCCACACCGCCGATCCGCTCGACCGAGCCGTCATCGCCATGGGGCCGCATCAAGGCCTGATCGTTGACCGCACGTCCCAGGCTGCATCACGGCCTGGGACATGGGTTTGGATCGTAGGGCGGATGGAGTTTACCCGCCGGATACAGGCGCCTTCGATGGATTACCGGGTCGGCACAGGTTCCGCGCCCGAATAATCGTAGAAGCCGCGTTTTGTCTTCCGGCCGAACCACCCGGCCTCGACATACTTCACCAGTACCGGCGCCGGCCGGAACTTGGGATCGCCCGTTCCCTCGAACAGAACGCGCGTGATCTCAAGGCACGTGTCGAGCCCGATAAAGTCTGCCAGCGTCAATGGCCCCATCGGATGGTTCAGCCCGAGCTGGCACGCCAGATCGATATCACGCACGCTCGCCACGCCTTCGCCCAGCGCGAAGCACGCCTCGTTGATCATCGGCATCAGCACGCGGTTGACGATGAATCCCGGCGCATCGTTCGCATGCACCACCTGCTTGCCGAGCCTTTCCGCAAACGCCTCGACCGCCGCGACCGTGGCATCTGACGTTGCGAGACCCTGGATCAGCTCGATCGGCCGCATCACAGGGACCGGGTTGAAGAAATGCACGCCCATGAACCGCGCGGGATCGGGGGCCGCCTGCGCCAGCCGAGTGATCGGGATCGACGACGTGTTCGACGCCAGGATTGCGTCCGCTCCCAGTACCTTGCCGACCTCGGTGAAGATCGCGCGCTTGACGCTCTCGCGCTCGGTCGCCGCCTCGACGACGATCGCACAGTCGCCCATGTCTGCCACGCTTGCGATCGGCTCGATCAGCGTAAGGGCTGCATCGCAAGCGTCGCCCGCGATCTTCTCTTTCTCGACCAGCCGCGCAAGCGCTTTGGCAATCCCCGCCTTGCCCTTACTCGCAGCGTCCAGTGACACGTCCGCCAGCAACACGCGGTACCCCGCCTGCGCCGATACCTGCGCGATCCCTGCGCCCATCTGCCCTGCACCAATCACGCCGATCGTCTGCACATCACTCTCCTAATTTATCGCCTCTCCCTAGCCGCTTTTCCCCGCGCTGCCAGACCGCTAGGCTGCAACTATGCTGTGCAAACCGATCTTTTCCGCTCTCGTGCCCCTCGTTGTGATGCCGCTCGCAGCCTGTTCGGCAAGCCAGCCCGAACCTCAGTCCAAGGCCGAGACTGCACCAAAAGCTGAGTCAGTTGCTGTCACGCCAGCAGCATCCCAGTCAAAACCCACGACTGACTCTCATACGCGTCCAAAACCAGGCGAGCTGAAGACGTTCACCGACTGGACCGTCGGCTGTGACAACACGCTGCGCTGTACGCTGGGCTCGCTCCTTCCCGAGATGGGCGGTGAAGACATGATTACACTCAACCTGTCGCGCGAGCCGGGCCCCGTGGCGGCTGGTGGCGGCAAGATTTCGTTGGTGCTGGAAACCAGCAACGACGTTGAGGCCACCAAGCGCCCGCCCGTCAGTTTTGCGGTCGACGGCAAGCGTATAGCCCTGCACGACGCTGCCGCGCTCGCCGCAGCCATCGCCAATGCCCAATCGCTGAAAATCCTCGATGCGAAGGGTGGCACACTGGCCACCCTCTCGCTGAAAGGCGCAGCCGCTGCGCTCCGCTACATCGATGCGCAACAAGGCCGCGCCGGCAGCACCGACGCGATCGTCGCCAAGGGGGCGGCGCCCTCGAGCGCGCCCATACCGCCGCTGCCGATCATCACCGCGATCGCTCCCTCCGGCACCCCCGCAAAACTCAGTGGTGCCCAGGTAGCAACGATGCGCAAACGCGCTACCTGCGATCTCGGTAGCTTCCCCGACAGTGCTGGCGAGTCGATCACTACTCCCGAAACTTACGCCCTCGGCGGTGGCAAGTCGCTGGTCATCCTTCCTTGCTCGACAGGTGCTTACAATCTGATCGGCGCGCTCTTCATCGTCGACGGCACCAAGATCACCCCCGCCCAACTCGATGCCCGCTCAGGCTTCGAAGCAACGGGTGCGGACACGGGCACCTCTGTGAAAAGCGTCATCAATGGCGAGTTCAAGGACGGCGTCCTCACAAGCTATGCCAAGGGCCGCGGCCTGGGTGACTGCGGCTCGCGCCAGAGCTTCGTCTGGGACGCCACGCGCTTCCGCCTATCCCAGCAAGCCGACATGGCCGAATGCCGCGGCAACATCGCCTACATCACCACTTGGCGTGCCAAGGTTATCCGTTAGCTGCCTTTCTTTAAAGAAGGGGCGGGGTGGGGGGGCGTCGGCAAACGGGCCTGACAGCGTCAACAACAAACCCGGAAAGTGGCACGGGATACCTCGCTCTTTGGCAGGCGAGTTTTTCGCGCTTTGGACTGGGGCAAATTTTGATCGAGACGATATACCGCAAGGCGTGAGCCTTGCCCTCCACGCCTTCCAGGCGGGGGCTGATCAAACGGATCGTTTGCTTGGGATGCTGTCGATGCTCCTTGCCGGGCAACACGGTCCTTTCGTAAGGCCCGGACGATACAGGGAGACACCTTATGCGCGTTCTCGTTACCGGCGCGGCCGGGTTCATCGGCTTCCACGTCAGTCGCCACCTGCTTGCCCGCGGCGACACGGTTCTCGGTATCGACAGCCTCAACGACTATTACGACGTCACGCTCAAGCATTCGCGCCTGGCCGAGCTTGACAAGGATGGCGCCAATTCGGACGGGGGCTTCACCTTCAAACACGTCGATTTTTCTGATCACGTCGCGCTCGATGGTGCGCTCTACGGCGAGCATTTCGACCGCATTGTCCATCTCGGCGCACAGGCCGGCGTTCGCTATTCGATCGAGAACCCACGCGCCTATCTGCAAGCCAATCTTGCCGGTCACCTCAACATGATCGAGATCGGACGCAACCGTCGGGTCGAGCATCTCGTCTACGCGTCGTCCTCCTCGGTCTATGGCGGCAACGACACTTTGCCGTTCCGCGTCGAGGATCGGGTCGACCAGCCCTTGTCGCTCTACGCCGCCACCAAGAAGGCGGACGAGCTGATGAGTGAGACCTACGCGCATCTCTATCGCCTACCGCAGTCGGGGCTACGGTTTTTTACCGTCTATGGCCCTTGGGGTCGGCCCGACATGGCGATGTGGCTGTTCACCAAGGCGATCTTCGATGGCCGGCCGATCAATGTGTTCGGCGAGGGTCGGATGCGCCGCGACTTCACCTATATCGACGACATCGTAGCCGGCGTCATCGCGTGCCTCGACAATCCGCCCATCGACGACGGCGCGACCAAGGCGGGCGGCAGCGTCAGCCCGCACCGGATTTACAATATTGGCAACAACCGGTCGGAGGATCTTGGCGAGATGATCACGCTGATCGAACAGGCATGTGGTCGCCCAGCCGAACGCCGTCTGTTGCCGATGCAGCCGGGCGATGTCCGCGACACCTTTGCCGACATCAGCGCAATCCAACGCGACCTGGGCTTCGAACCCCGCACATCGATCACCGAAGGCGTGCCGCGTTTCGTGAAATGGTACCGCAATTATCATGGGCTGGAGGGGCAAGAAGATAATGGGTATCGAACCAATCAAACATAGCACGATCAAGAGAGCATCGAATGACCATAAAGCCCCTGCGCAAGGCCGTGTTTCCGGTCGCCGGACTGGGTACGCGCTTCCTTCCGGCCACCAAGGCTATGCCGAAGGAGATGCTCACCGTCGTCGACAAGCCGCTGATCCAGTACGCCGTCGAGGAAGCGCTCGAGGCGGGGATCGAGCAGATCATCTTCGTGACCGGGCGCGGCAAGGGCGCGCTCGAGGATCATTTCGACATCTCGTACGAGCTCGAGGATACGATGCGGTCGCGGGGCAAGTCGCTGGATGCGATCAGCAATATCCGGATGAAGCCCGGTTCGCCGGTCTATGTCCGCCAGCAGGAACCGCTTGGTCTCGGCCATGCGGTCTGGTGTGCGCGCGAGATCGTCGGCGACGAGCCGTTCGCGGTCCTGCTCCCCGACGAGCTGATGGTCGGCAAGCCCGGCTTCATGAAGCAGATGGTCGAGGCGTATAACCAGGTCGGCGGCAATGTGATCGGCGCGCTCGAAGTGCCCGATTCGGAAACCGACAAATACGGCATCATCTCGCCAGGCGCGATCGATGGTCGGCTCACCGAAGTGACCGCGCTCGTCGAAAAACCCAAGCGTGGCACCGCACCGTCGAATTTGATGATTCCGGGGCGCTACATCCTCCAGCCCGAGGTGATGCGGATCCTGGAGACGCAGGAAAAGGGTGCGGGCGACGAAATCCAGCTGACCGATGCTATGGCGCAGTTGATCGGCAACCAGCCGTTCCACGGCTTCACCTTCGATGGCCAGCGTTACGACTGCGGTGACAAGGCGGGCTACATCCAGGCCAACCTGGCGATCGCACTGGCCCGCAACGATATCGGCCCGGTGGTGCGGGAGTTCGCTACGATCTTGTTAGCACGCTGATACAATCAGGCGGGCCGGTGGGTTATAAAGCGGTCCGGACCACTGACCGCTGCCGGTCACTCGACACGGAAGCTGCCGCGTCGAAGAATGTCTCGCGCCAGCGGGAGATCAGTACGCATTCCGGTTAAGAAATACCCGGGATTTGAGTACAATGAAGTCATGTCAGGCCGACCGACTCACCAGTTAGAAGGTGGCTGGATGTCTCGTTTGCCACCTAGCCGGTACGGATGTTGCGTGATCCTACCGGTGAAGGCAGCCTACGACGTGGGCATAAACGGGCGGGGCTGGTTGCGTCGTTTGCTTTCCGCGTAGGCTGAAGAGGTCACATAGGCTGCGCCGAAACCGCGGTGAGGCAATCACCAATGATCGGAAGATCCGAACGCACGAGGCCGGTCTGGTCAACCTGTGTCCTGTATCTACCAAGCTTGTCTGCAATGGGCCGAACGCGATACGTAAACGATTGTGGTCCCGACCCTATCGTCAGGAGATATTCCTCTCCCTCGGCTTGCGCAGCAACGTTCAGGATACGGGACATGCACTCAGCCGTTTCCTTGGCAGGATTGTTACCAAGCCCCGCCAACGTTGCACCGCTCGGTGACGAAATATCGGCCACGGTGGCTCCCCCTCCAATTGCGCAGGCACTCAGGCATAGGCAGACACCCGCCGCGGCAATTATTTTCATAAATTCTCCTCAAGACGTTTAACGCCTAACAGTCTGATCGGTTGGTTAAAGCGAATTGCAATCTTTGCAGGGGGCAGCCACCCCGCTTCGAGCGTTTCCAGGTTAATCACGTCCGGCCTCCGCGTCCAAGCCGGACCTTTAGCAGAGATTTCGTGTTTGACTGGCGAAAGTGAAGAGGCATTTCACACCGCAACGGGTTCGTTTGAGTCAGTCAGCATTAATGCACTAGTGTGGTTCCAGCCGACGCGGGTGTGGGGAGGCAGCGGTATAGCATTCAGTAACTTTCCCGATCATGTCAGGGGTCTAAAGTAAAACGTATTTCGTCTACAAGTTTCTTAGCCATAAAGAAAAGTGGACTATGTGGTTTACTATATTGCCTTTTGATATATCTCTGAGCGAGATATAACTAAGCTATACTGGCAAAAGAAAAATATATTTAGATATTCAATGCGAAATGCCATATTGGTAGAATACCATGCGATGAGGCACTAGGATAGGCAACTTACCGCCATTGCCTTTATTTAGGGTTCAGCTGCGCACATCACTCTTAGTATCGCGAATAATAAGATTGTCCTCGGGCGTCAAAGGGCGCCAGCGGTCAATAACGTGATCCCTAACTAACGATGTCCTGCACCTTTTGCAGGTTGATCGCCAATCCACATTATCGTGCCAAACTTTTCCCCGGTGTCGACGGTGTCCGAGTACCGAACAAATTAGACCCATAGGTTTTTCCCTGCGTCGCTGGTGATGGCGCCCGAACCAGTAGCATACGGATATAATCTTATATGCCGAGTCACATTAGTCGTTAAAGCTCATATAATAATTGCGCTGTTTTTTTTGGATGGCATTCCCCGTTTAAGCGTGTCCCAGCCGAACTTGTTGCTTCCGGTAGAATGTAGCACTGAAGTATCATCGTTGCACAAAAGGCAATCGGAATGGTACGAAGAGTAGTGCACTGACTACGCGGTGCCAGGGTATTGTTGCCCCCTAGGATCACACTCATTGATCAGAGCCAGAAGATGACGGTGGCCGCGAGCGCGATAGCGGAAATAAGACGGTCGGGCATCGATCGTAGCGGATAGCGACGCGGCGCCAGTCCTTCAGGCGACCGAACATAATCTCGATAAGGCTCCGGCTTCGGTAGCGACGCTTGTCATATTTGACGGGGACGATCCGGGATTTTTGCCCTTGAATGCAGGGTGTTATGCCCTTTGCCTGAAGCGTCCCTGTATCAGTCTGCGCCATAGCCGCGGTCGCTCAGCATCCACTGCGCCTTGGGTAGATCGTCAAGCAGCGCGGCAGCTCCGGTGTAGTCGCTGACCTGGATCGCGGTCATGAAGAAGCTGAGCGGTCTGCCTTCTGCATCGGTGACGGCGTGCAGCTTCGTATTCATACCTTTTGTGCGACCGATGAGGCGCCAAAGGCCCCCTTTTAACCCGCAGGCTGGACGCCGTGCAGTGCGCCTTCAGATAGGTTGCGTCGATGATGATCGTCTTCGGCGTGGCGCTCGCGGCCGCCAGTCCTTCCATTATGCGCAGGAAGACGCCCCTTTCGCCCCATCGCTTCCACCGGTTGTAGAGCGCCTTGTGTGGGCCATACTCCCGAGGGGCATCGCACCAGTGCAGCCCGTTGCGGTTGACGAAAACGATGCCGCTCAACACTGGCCGGTCATCAACCCGTGGCTTGCCGTGGTTCTTGTGAAAATACGGTTCGAGCCGCGCAATCTGCTTGTCGGTCAGCCAGTACAGGTCGCTCAATGGGTCCTGACCCTAACGAAGGCCCTGCCCATGATCGAAGAGAGGACAACGATTGGCAGGCGCACTGGCCCCGCTATAAGTGCGCTTCAGTAGGAGGCTTAATGACCGTACACACAATCGTTCCCGTTATTCTTTCAGGCGGATCAGGCACGCGTCTGTGGCCGATGTCGCGCCCGGAGATGCCAAAGCAGATGCTAGCCCTGACTGGGAATGAGACCATGCTGCAATTGACCGCAGGGCGTGCACTTGGCGACCGCTACGCCGCCCCAATCGTGGTTGCGAATGCGCGTCACGCCGATTTGGTCGAACATCAGCTCCTGGAAGCCGGCGCGGCTCCTCAGGCTCTTATTTTGGAACCTGCTGGGCGCAATACAGCGCCTGCAATCGCGCTCGCGGCCATGGCGGCAAGCCCCAATGATGCATTACTAGTCATGCCGTCCGATCACGTGATTGGGGACGTCGCGGCGTTCCACGCCGCGATTGAGGTGGCAATGCCTCTTGTTGCACAAGGGTGGCTCGTCACGTTTGGCATCGCGCCCGACGCGCCTGAGACCGGCTATGGCTGGATCCAGATCGGCGAGGAACTTGAGCCCGGCATCAATCGCGTTGCGCGGTTTGTCGAAAAGCCGCCTCGCGATAAGGCCCAGTCCATGCTGGCCAGCGGCGATCATGCCTGGAATGGTGGGATCTTTTTGTTTCAAGCTGATGCCTATCTGGCAGCGCTCGCACAGTTAGACCCCGGTATCCTCGTCGCGACGCGCGAGGCAATGGACAAGGCGCAAACTCAGGGCGCGCGTATTTATCCTCAGGCGGCTGCCTTTGCCGCGTCGCCCGACGCTTCGATCGATTATGCCGTGATGGAAAAGGCCGATCGGGTTGCAGTTGTGCCGGTCAATATGGGCTGGAACGACGTAGGCAGCTGGGACGCACTCCACGCGATCAGCGAACTGGATGGTGACGGTAACGCACACCGCAGTGATAATAACGGCAACGTATTGGCGCTTGAGACTAAAAACTGTTTCGTTCGCAGCGATGGCGTTCGTGTTTCGCTAGTAGGAGTCGAGGATCTGATCATAGTCGCAAGCGGTAATGACGTTTTAATCATGCCACGTGGCAGAAGCCAAGAGGTGAAGAAGATTATTGCTGCGATGAAAGAAAGATAAGGATTCCCCTATCTTAAGACAACATCACGACTGCAAGCGCGGCGAATATGAAGCAGTTATAGCATCTTATTCGCCGTTAAGCGCAATGTGCCTTTAGGTAGGAGATCGATAGCCAAGCGATCGGGCCCATGAGAAAACATACCATTGCGGATGTCGATCTGTTGCAAGTCTGCAGCTGGTTCAGTGTAGATAAAACTGTTAATTGGCCCCGGGCGGAGGCGGGTGCCGGTAATGCGCGGTGCGCTGACGACGCAGTGGCCACTTGCGGTACGCGCGATTAAGATCGCCAGCCCGGCGACATTCGTCATGGCTGGCCGCTCTATGATGACATCACGCCCACCAACTTCAATCCCGTTAGGCTGAAAGCTGGAACTCTTGGGCATAATATTGCGGAGGTTTGCCCCCACAATATGAGGGCGTATGGCAAACTGGTGGGTAGATATAGCGGCCGTACAGGCTGGTCCAGCACCTTCGATAACTGGATTGCGAACCACGCAGTCCGCCGCCCCGCGGGATATTATCTTTCCCTCGTATATGTCCTGTCCTTCGCGGCCCCCAATAATCAGTGCGGCGTTGGCAAAGCCAGCTGGAAGGTTGCGCCCGGTTCCACAATCTTTCAAAATAGGGTCGATCATCTGACACTGTGCAACGCCGTAGGTGTCATAGGCTTCCTCGCCATACAGATACATTCCAGCTGCGGAAGACCGTTCTACTTGAACGCGTTCATAAACGACATCCCGCCCCCCAACGACCGAATAACCCCGCGCTGCGGAATCTCTACTGATGCCATCTGTTACGCGAATACGCTGACATAGTTTTCCGTGGCGACGGTAGGATACGACTGCAAAGCCGTCATCCCCGGTGGACTCGCTTAGTGGTTCTACGAATGTTAGATCGCTCGATCCGTTGGTAATGTGAATGCCGTCGGCGAGGCTATGGCGGACCACTGCGCGTATGATACGGCCGCGGTGCGCATTATTGAACATGAACCCTGCTCCGGCCACGCCGCGTCCAGGCGCCGCTGCCCCCACCGTAACATTCTCCAGTGTAAAGTCGGTCGTCACTTGTCCGCCTTCATCACCAATCCAAATGCCGTTGCCCCAATTGTCCGAATTACGCTTCTGAGCAGCGCCAAGCAGCCGGATGTTGGCTACGCGCCAGTGACTTCCAATGCATCTGAGCACTTGCGCTCCGTCCGAAAGCGCCAAAAGCGAGCAGCCATGACCGTCCAATGACACGCCGTCCAACGTCAGTGGTCCGTCATGCCGGTATGTCGCGTCCGGATCGCCAGCCAATACCAGCTTTTCAGCATGTGCGACCTCAAACGCGTGTTTCAGGCGAGACCACTGATCGGCGGTGCTAAAGCGATCAACTCCAAAATAGGACAAAGGCACCGCGCCGGTAACTGCCGATGCCGTAGCACCGGCTGCCTTTGCCGTTCCTTGTCGGCAGGCAGAAGCGGTAACAAGCGAAATTGGCAAGCCAGACATCACTTGGCGTCGTGACAACGTGATGGCCGGTAAGGAACGGCGACGCTGCGGAGCGTAATTAAAATCGGTCATTGTTGATCATAACAATCGCTAGGTAATTAAAAGTTCGCCCGGCATTTATTTATCACCGGCTCGATAGCTCAGGATGGTTCTAACAGCCGGCGCGTTGCACCTTCCAAACGACCTAACGCAACTTGTGCTTGATATGGTATCATACCCCATTGCCCGCGAAGGGCTACGACTACCCCCTTGGCTAACGGTCGTGCTATCCAGGTTCCTATAGTTCGCGTATTATAGCCATGTAAACGCAACACAAAACCCATGCCGCGCGCATAGCCACGAGCCTTAAGCAAAGCCCTTGCATCGGGTTTGCCGAGAATGATTTCCTCATGATGCCCGATGATCGTGGGATCGAACCAGCACACAAATCCGTGATTGATCGATCGAATCAAAATATCCTGTATTTCACAAGACTGCCACGGTGTTGCGGCACCAATCCCGATATCTTCATCAAACCCATCAAGTGAGGCAAGCACCGTTCGACGGAAGAATACCATCCATTCGATCGCGGTCGTCCAGACATTGACCAGATTGGTACGTTGGGCAATAGTCTCAAATCTTCCATTGATGCTTCTACCGGTCTCGTCGGCAGCGCGTCCCGCAAGAACATCGCAGGTGTACTGCTGCATAGCCTGTAGCGATCGCGCGAGAAAGTCGGTTGGATACCAGCAGTCGTCGTCGGGGAACAGAACAGTTTCGCCGCGGCTATGCCGCCATCCGCGGTTGCGACCGCGGCTCGCGCCGCGCTCGTTTGGCGTATGTAAGCGTTCGACCGGGAATGGCCATGTTCTGGCTAGTAGCGGAGCGAGTCGGTCATCACTATTCTGATCGACGACGATAACTTCAAAGTTGGTAAAACTTTGCGAGCATAGGCTGTCGAACAACCGTTCAACCTGCTCCACCCTGCCGAGCGTCGTTACTATCAATGACAGGGGTAGAGCAGGTGCACGGTCAGCTTGCATTGTAGTATTCCTCATTGGCGAGCATCGCCAGCGGTCATTTTTAAGAAACGCTCGCGCGACAATCGTTTCGGCCGTACCGCATAGACTACCGCAACCGAACCCAAAAATATTGGTAGCGTACGCGTATCGGTCAGATACATAATACGAATTAGATCGGTCATTCCTAGGAAAACAGCTGGGTAAAGTATCAAGCCAATCAGGCTTTTATTTTCAAAGCTACGGTACACCAAGCCGATTAGTACCCCGACTGCAATCATAAACCCAGAGGCGACTGTAAAATTATAATCTAAATACGCAGCATAAAAACCGCCAGGGTTGTTGAATTCCGGACTTCCATAGGTGGCGAGATAGTGATCGAGCATAGTTTCGCTCGGCGTTGCGAACAGCCGACCTAATCCAGGAAATTTAGAAATCCAGCCTGTCGTTATCTGAGGTACTGGATGAGACTTTCCAAAAAGGAGATACGCGCCTGAACCATTATTAATGGAGGTGGAAAAGTAACCCGCAAAACGCTGTGTAATGAAGTCATAATATGAAGCATATAGGTTTCTATAATACTGCCAGCTACGTAGATACTCTCCTGCAGCAAACGCTATGAACACTGCACCAATGCCAAGGAAGGGTGCAAGGGTACGCAGCGCACTCGGCCGCCAGCGATAGGCAACCGGAATCAGGAAAATAGCCGCAAGGATTTCCAACAGTGCCAAGCGCTCGGACGCAAACAGAGAGCGCAGGAAGGTAAGGACAATGATTGTAAGGGCCATCGTGCGCATTCGCGAGGAAATACGGAACCCTGACATCGTCACCAGCGCCGACAGCAACGCCAGATACACGAACCCAAACTGAATGAACGAGGTAACGCCAGGAATACGCCCTAAAACCAGGCGAAGCTCGCTTGGGGCTGCGGGATTGCCACGTAACAACGCCAATACAAGGTCATATCGGACAATCAGGGTGCCAAGCAGCAGAACATATGCAGCGATGGTAATCCAGCCTAGCCACACTAATACGCGCGTCACCCGATCCTCGTCGATGATCGTGACCTCGTCGTTACGACGGATCGATAACATGCCGATCGCAGTCCCCAGCAGCAGCATGGCGGCACTGAACATTGCGAGTGCGAACGTTTCGCGCGTTACAAAGTCGCGAACCGAACCGAATGCCCCGTAGTTGTACTGGTTAAGATAGGCTGCAAAACAAAAGATCGGCAGAACGATGAACGCGATGGCGCGAAACGGTTGCAGCCACCATACAAGGGGGCTGTATACCGGTCCTGCCAACACGAGCGGCGAACGATGGGACCGCAAGGGTGCCGAGCGGCCGATCGTTACCGGCAGCGTGGTCGTAGCGGATAAGGGGTTTGGTGGGCGCGAACTCATTGTTACTCCTTAGACACGCCGCAATCCCGACACCGTCAATATGTGCCTCTAGCCGTAGGGCGGGCCGTACGACAACCACCGCCCTCATAAGCTAGATCGGCTCGATGACCAATTAGGAAGCAGCACGACGCATGGTTGTCGTCAGTATCCTCAGCAGTTAGGTACGAGCGTCGTGAGCCGCACGGCATATTTTCGGAATAGGGTATTTACGATCGTGCGCTTGGTACTCAATGGCCGGTTCCTTGGCCGTCCGGTGACGGGCGTCGAGCGCATGGCGATCCACCTGACCCGCGCTATGCGTGAGATCTTAGCCGGATTGTATCCGGCAGGTCATGATATCGATGTGATTGCCCCGGTAGGTGAAGCTTACAGGAGTACACTTCCTGCCCTAGGCGCACCCGCGCCTGCCTTCGCGGCAATTGGGCGGTTACACGGTCATGCGTGGGAGCAAACCGAATTGTTACGGGTGCGCCCTGACTCGTGGCTGCTCAACCTATGCAATATGGCGCCAATTACCCGGCGCAGGCAGGCGGTCGTGATATGCGATGCAATGTACATCGATCATCCAGAGTCTTTCTCCCGAGGGTTTCGTTGGTGGTATCGAATTGCTCAAACGGTTATTGGACGGCGAGCCGCGGCAATCTTCACCATCTCGGAATTTTCTCGCGCCGCGTTGGAACGTCACCGACTTGTTCCCCCCGGCAAGACCCAGGTGCTTCGCTTGGGCATCGATCATATGGACGGTCTCGAGGCAGACGACGGGATCCTGGCCCGGACCGACGTCCAACCGGGCGGTTATCTTTTAGTCATCGGATCATTAGCCCGGCATAAGAATCTAGCATTGCTTATCGACGCCTTTGTCGATGCGGGCGTGGAAGGACTCGATTTGGTTATTGCCGGTGGGGGCAACCGTCGAATTCACGGGAATGTGGTACTGCGCGATGCGGGCAATATTAGGTATACCGGTCGCGTCAGTGATGCTGAACTCAAAGCGCTATATACCCACGCTATGGCGTTTGCCTGTCCGTCTATCTCGGAAGGTTTTGGCTTTACCCCGCTAGAAGCGATGTCGACGGGATGTCCCGTAATCGCAACGACGGGTGGCGCTGTTCCTGAAATCTGCGGTAACGCTGCTGTTTATGCCGATCCGTATGATCGGACTGCGTGGCGTGACGCGATACGCCGCATTGCGACCGATGAGACACTACGCAACGAACTCAAGGAACTGGCACGACTGCAGGCATCCCGCTTCACGTGGCGGCATGCTGCGCTCCAGATGCTAACTGCGTTGGCACGGCACGACGGAAATCACACTCTCATCGAGGCGCTGGAGAGGCAGTCGGAAAATCTCTACAATGCACCGAATTGATAAAACGTACTCAACAAATACTTTGCGGTCACCCCGCAGATAGCTATGCACGACGACCATACGGATCGGCGTCAGGTCAGTGCACAGCAGCGTCAAGGAATGCACGCTGGCAGAGGCTAAGATGTGAGCTGTTACCAGCTCACGTTATGGCCCGGCCCAGTATCTAGTTTGCCCGATACATCCATTCCAACGTTTCAGCTAGTTTACCAGGTTGCCACTCAGGCAGAGCCGTGCGCAACCGTGTCGCGTCGCCGCCCAGTACCGGAACATCGTTAGTCCGAACAAAGGCCGGGTTGACGCGAATTTCAAGCGTGTGGCCGCTCAACGCTGTCAGCGTTTCGACAATCTCTCCGATAGAGCGAACTATTCCTGTACACAGATTGACCAAAGGTGGGGGGGCGTCCGCCATAACCAAGCCTGTATAAGCTGCAGCAACCGAGCGCACATCGCCAAAATCGCGCTTAACCCATGTGTTGCCGAGTTCGATAACTGGCGCCAGGCGTTGGAAGTGGTCAACAATTTTTGGAATGAGATATTCGTTAGCCTGACCAACGCCGGTGTAGTTGAACGGCCGGGTAACCACAATTTCAAGCCGATCACGCCACAGCCCGGTGCCCTGTTCCATGGACAGCTTACTGATTGCGTAATGATTGGCCGGGCTAGTTGGTGCGTCTTCGCTGATAAGACCCTCTGCGCCCGGGCCATAGACCTGCGCACTACTGGCAATAATGCAGCGCGTCCCAGGCTGTGTCCGAGCGATCGCGTCCAGCAGATTGAAGGTCCCGAGCTGATTGACATGATAAAAGGGTGCCCAGTCCGACACCCCAACAAAGGCGTGGCCGGCCAGATGTATTATCCGCTCAAAGCTCGCGTCGGCTACTGCATGATTAACTGCATCTTTGTCACGTAAATCAACGGATAACGGCACCCATTCGACGCCTGCCGCGTCGAGGGCGGCAGCAACATGGCGCCCCGTAAAGCCCGATGCTCCCGTAAGCGCCACCCGCATTAGAACGACCAGCCTGCGGCGTTGCGGCGCATGTCAGCATCGACCATCAGCGTAGCCAATTCTTCCAGTTGCACCGCTGGTTCCCAACCCAAATCCTTACGGGCCTTGGCTGGATCGCCGATCAGTAGCTCGACCTCAGCGGGGCGGTAAAAATCGGGATTAACCTTAACTAGCAGCTTGCCAGTTTTGCGGTCCCTGCCAGTTTCGTTGTCGTCGGCGCCGGCCCACTCGAGTTCGACATCAGTCCTGGAAAACGCGATTTCGACAAAGCGGCGTACCGTTTCGGTCCGGTTAGTCGCCAGCACGAAAGTATCTGCTACGTTATGCTGCAGCATAAGGCGCATCCCTTCGACATAATCCTTGGCATAGCCCCAGTCGCGCTTGGCATCGAGGTTGCCAAGCTCCAGCAACTCGGCCTTTCCTTGGGCGATCTTCGCGACAGTATCGGTGATCTTACGCGTCACGAACTCGCGACCGCGCAAAGGCGACTCATGATTAAATAAGATTCCGCTGGTACCGAAGATACCAAAGCTTTCGCGGTAGTTCACGGTAAGCCAGTGAGCATACAGCTTAGCCACGCCATAGGGGCTGCGTGGGTAGAAGGGCGTATCTTCCACTTGTGGGATCGCCTGGACCTTACCGAACATTTCTGACGTCGACGCTTGGTAGAAGCGGATGTCGCGGTTCACCGTACGAATTGCCTCGAGCAGGTACGCAGCGCCAAGGCCCGTAATTTGTCCGGTCGTAATAGGCTGGTCGAACGACACACCGACAAAGCTCTGCGCGGCTAGGTTATAAACCTCAGTTGCCTGGGTGCTGTCCAAAAGGCGTATTGCGGATCCCATGTCGGTCAGATCATATTCCACCAGCTTCAAGTTCGGGTGGTTAGTGATTCCTAATTCGTCGATCCGCCAGAAATTTACCGAACTGGTACGGCGATAGGTGCCGAACACCTTGTATCCCCGATCAAGTAGATTCTCGGCTAGATACGCGCCGTCCTGGCCGCTGATCCCGGTAACAATGGCGGTTTTCGTCATGATCTTCCCAATTGTATGCAGTGGCGCGGGCGATGGCCGCGACGGCCGCCACCAGAAGCGTGGCAATCCAGATCGCACCTTATAGCGACGCGTCCCGTATATCTAGAGCGCTACGCTCGCGGTGTGCGTTACAAATGCCGTAAAGCGATGGGTGGGGCTGGGCGACAAAGGCGGTGTGGGGGCTCGCTAGCCCTTTTGACCGACTTGGGCTAGGCGAGCGCAGCCGCATCTCGAGCGGTGCTGCAACCTAAAAGGACATGGCCGTGGCCAAGACCGCTATGATCATGAACCCGATGGGGGCGGTGCGTCGGCTGCGCGGGGCGATAGGCAACCATACCCGTTTATGGCGGACCAACCGCAAAGCTCAATTAAAAGACGGACTAGCGCAGGCCGAGGGGGCGATGCGGGCTGCGGTTGTGCGTTTGAACAGAACGCACGGGCGGACGCGGATTTTGGTAGTTGACGATCTGGTTCCCGATCCGCTGCTAGGGGCCGGGTACCCTCGGGCATTCGAAGTCGTTTGGGCGATGATTCGGTCGGGCCTTCACGTCGACTTTTATCCAATGGAATCGAACGATCACGATATTGCGCGAATGGCGCGTGCCTTTGAGGGGCAAGTGCGGTTCCATTCCGGCCAAGGAAGCGCCGGTTTGCGCCGCTTGTTATGGAAACGCGGTATCTTATTCGATCTTCTTTTCGTGAGCAGGCCGACTCCGATGCAAAGCCTACTGGAGACCGGTTGGACATCGCCAAGGACGGCAGTGATCTATGACGCCGAGGCCGTTCTCGCACCACGTGAGGCGCTTCGTCTGGCGTTGCTCGACACCCCCATGTCCCACACCGATCAAGAGACCGCGCTTGCGGATGAACTGAGCCTAGCGCGGAGCGCCGACGTGGTAACTGCGGTAAGTCCGCGCGATGTATCTATGATTGAAAAGGTCCTCGACGTGCCAGTCTTTGTCGTAGCGCATCCCGTGGGCGTGAAAGCGAACACGCCTGGGTTCGAGGGCCGGCGTGATCTGCTCTTTGTCGGCAGACTTTCGGGCCTTGCCTCGTATTCCGCCAACGTCGATTCACTGCGCTGGTTCTTAACAGAGGTAATGCCCATCCTCGATGAGTTGATTGGCGACAGCTACCGACTGCATGTTGCCGGTTTGCTTGAAGCGCCCGAGCTTGATCCGCTCATTTCGGATCGGGTCGTATGTCACGGCGTCGTTGAGGATCTCTCCCCACTATATGACCAATGCCGTGTGTTTGTCGCACCAACTCGCTTTGCAGCGGGTATTCCGCTCAAGGTCGTGGAGGCGATGGGGCAGGGGATACCGTGCGTAGCCACGCCGCTTCTCGGCGAGCAGCTTCGCGCTGATGCATCAGTATTGCCAACTGGCGAATCCGCCCCTGCGTTCGCCCAGGCGTGCCAGAAGCTTTACACCGACGCCGCGGCATGGAAGTCCGTTCAGGAACGATCTGCTACGTATATCATACAGGACCACTCCCAAGAGGCGTTCGAAAAGGCATTGGCTGGTGCACTAGCGGTTGCCATTGGCCATCATGAGATCGGCTCGGCGAAATATTAGCCAGTGCCGTACATCGCAGGAGCCATGTAAATTGCTATGGCGACCGGGTAGAAAAGGTATGTTTAATGATCATGCGCCTAGGCCGTTACGCTACCGCTACGACCCTCGCGATTGCGATGATGTCGATATGTGGTTCAGTCCATGCACAGCTGATTTCCGACACCGTCAAAGGTGACGATCGCATCTGTCAATATTTTGGATCGGATATCCTGCCAAACGACCAGGTCGTATCCCGGTCGCTCACGATTGGGCTTGGACAATCTTGTCCTGCGACGGCGCCGTACGTAGATCCTAACGCACCGCCACCTTCCAACGCCCGCCTCACGGGACAAACGACCGGAGGCAGTGGTCGCGTATGCGTGTACGAACAGGCCGGCATAGATTATCAGATTACCGTCCCGGTTAGCGTCAACTGCGCCATGACACCTGCATTGCTGGATCGTGCTTTGGCGGGAACGCCCTGATTGCGCGCGTCATATCCAAAGTCGAACCGGCAAATAAACGGTAGAAATACGATGAACAAAAATGGGATAAAGTGGTGAGCATTGAACTCGAACCAATGATCGGTCGGCCCGTTGGGCCACGAGGCATCGCCCGTCACCTTGGGGGAAGCAATGACCCCATATTTTCCTTGTGTACAATGTTAACCGATTGGGTTGAATATCGAGAATGCATTGCCTCATTTAAGGCACGCGGATTTGACGAGACAAACTGCGAATTCATTGTTGTCGACAATAGCGTTGCTAATCAAGCAGATGCTTATATCTCCTGTAACGAATTTCTGCAATCAGCCCGCGGTCGCTACGTCGTTTTGTGTCACCAAGATGTATTACTGATAGAGCATGACGTGAAGGTTTTAGAAGAGCAGCTTGCGAAATTAGACGCAATGGATCCACACTGGGCGATTTGCGGAAACGCCGGCTATACAAGTGACGGTTGGCCAGTCCTTAATCTTGAACAGAACTATGGACCGGAGATTCAGCGCGGGACGCTGCCAATGAAAGTGATGTCAGTCGACGAGAACTTCATCGTTGTTCGCCGTCTGGCGAACTTGGCATCATCTCGTGATTTACATGGGTATCATCATTATGGTCCGGACTTGTGTATTGTAGCTGACGTGCTGGGATGGAGCAGCTACGTGATAGATTTCTATTTGAAGCATAAAAGTACGGGTACGATTGACGAGCGCTATACCCAGTCTCGCGATCGTATTGCAGCCAAGTACCGTAGAGCGTTCCGATCACGGTGGATGCACGTTGTCACGCAGTATCCGTTTCTGCTGTCAGGTGTGCCCGTACCCGATAAACTGGCGCGGCTGCACCGGTGGTTTGGTCGCGTCGTTGGGGCACACCCACGCGGCAAGCATGTTATGAACCCTGAACGTCGGGCACAACGCTACGCTCGGGAAACCAAGTCCTAAAGGGACGGGCACCTTATGAACCTTCATGACAAAAATTCAACACTGTGTGTAGTAAAGCCGGCGGTATCGGTAGCTATGGCAACCTATAATGGGGCTAGATTTATTGCAGAGCAACTCGAAAGTATATCTCGGCAAACAATACTACCTTACGAACTGGTTATCAGTGACGACGGATCGACCGATGATACGCTAGAAATTGTGAGAGTGTTTGCGGTCAATGCGCCATTTGAAGTGCGCATTCTCGATAAAAAATCGCGACTGGGTTTTGCTGATAACTTTCTGTTTGCTGCGGAAAACTGCGATGGTGACATAGTCATGTTTGCAGACCAGGACGACGTTTGGCTTCCTTCAAAGCTTGAGGTCGGATTAAAGCGAATATTGGCTGATGACAGCTTGCTATCGATGCATCAGCTGACGATGACCGATCAAAATCTGCATCCCGGTGAGCGTTGGGATCAGGGCATCGATTCCGACCGCACCTTCGAGCCCCTTGAGTTGGATCCATGGTCTGGCTGGGGTAATACCATGATGTTTCGTCGCGAATTGGCGACGTTGGTCCCCCGTCATGAGCGGCCGCGCCACCCAGAAGCCAATCGCTTATTGTCACACGATACTTGGCTGTACGTTCTAGCTGGGGCGATGGGGCGAATATCGCATATTGCGCAGCCGCTTATCCTCTACCGCCAGCACGATGCCAACGCATGCGGCATGCTTATGCCCGGTTGGCGTAGCCGATTGCGTATTATGACGACGGTCCCGATCGAGGGTTACCGTGAACGTGACCTGTTCTTTGGCGCTTTAGCCAAGATATTCGACGGATTAGCAGAGCGGACGACGGGCGCTGATGCTGACAGAGCTAGCGCAGCAGCGATGCGCTATCGCGAACGGCGCTTACGCGCCCAACGCCGCCTTCGTGTCCATGAAGGGGCGACGATCGCGCATCGGATTGGTGCCTTCGCCAGTCTTTACCGTTCACCGGATCCCGATCTGGCTCCGGCTCGACACCGCATGTTATCGGCGGTTAAGGACTTTGCGTTAGGGGTCCTGGCGCTAGGCTCGCACAATCACCCATGACGTGAGAGTATTTATCGATACTCCGCGTTCGTCATCCGAAGCGGTATTTCCACGAACGGCGCACACTGGGAACCGCTTGCCGCAAGATCGATCCGAGGCCCAGCGCAGCGCCGTTTAATCGCATACGGTAATTTTCGACCATTCGTGCCATAACGTTTTCGGGATAGCAGTCCTGAAAGAGGTTAATCGATCCGTCGCTCGCAAACCGCTCGTACAAGTATGAGCCCTCGGGCGGCGCAATCTGCTTCCAGTACCCTAGGGCAGTGACAATATTGTTCCACAGATGGACGCCGGTTGATCCGGCGGTCCTCTGCTCGCACCATTCGCGTTCCGACGGCAAGAATGCTCGCCAGAACTCTTGATGAGGGATCGGAAAGAACGCCTCGGGCGGCAGCGCCTGGCGCATGATCGTATCACCGTCGAACACGGTTGTCATGAGTTTGGGACCGGTCTCCGCCCATACCAAATCACGGTCCATTTTGGCCTCTGTTGCAGCAACTAAATGGGGCAGACGTGGGTCGTGACGTTCAAGGCGGAGGATAGCAGGGCAGATTAAATTAGGGCCTTCTTTGGCAACGAACGTCGCCGGAACGACCTCAGGAAACGACGCTACAAGTAGCAGATCAGTGTCGATCCAAATCCGGTCAGTTTTCATCGACAGATTGTAGCGAAAATAGTCCGAAAAATGGCTAAGATCGGGACGCCCCTGGTACAAGAAGCGGCTAGCCGACGCCTCCGGTGCGATCATTCGCGCATCGCCGGTCGTGACGCCGTCCGGCACGCCAGATAACGATTCGTAGCTGTAAAGCACGACATCGTTACCGCCGTTGACGAATGATCGCAGGCAGGCTTGTTCAAATGGCGAAAGCGTCCCCCGCCAGAAGCTGGCGAACTGCGGCTTATCAATACGCATATCGTCGGTCCTAATCGTCGTAAGCACAGTCTACGTAAATCTGCTTTCGTTAGGCTACTTGATGGTTTGATCACCATAGCCGTAGCCTTGCCCGTAACCGTAGCCATAGCCGTAACCATAGCTTGCCTGCTTGGAATCGAACATCGACAACACCACGCCTAGAATATGGGCATGAGCCGATCGCAGCCGGCTAGTTGCGAGGCGTGCCACGTTCTTATGGGTACTGTGCGCTGCGATAACGACCAAAGTCCCTTCAACCTTGCTGGCAATCAGTGGCGCGTCGGCGAGGCCCATCACCGGTGGTAGATCAAGGATGATGTGATCGAAATTCACCGTCAATGCTTCGAACAATCGGCTTAATCGATCGCTCGACAGAAGCTCGGGAGTGCTTGGGGGTTGAGGCCCGGCCGTCACTACCGATAGCTGATCGATGTCGGTTGGATGGATCAGCGCACTAACATCCTCAGCGCCTGCGAGGTAATTACTCAATCCATCGCCCAACGGAATGCCCAAAAGGTGATGGATCGAAGGTGAGCGCATGTCAGCGTCGATCAGCAATACTCGACGGTTAGTTCGAGCCAACGATCGTGCCAATGCATAGCTGGTCGAGCTTTTGCCCTCGGCTGGTCGTGCACTGGTAACCGCCAACGTCCGCGGCACCCCATGCGAAGTGGAGAAGCCAAGATTCGCCGTGATCGTCGAGTACGCTTCAGTCAGCGGTGCCTTAGGGTCTTGCAATGCCGTTACCGGACTACCTTCTGCCAACTTCGGCGTGACGCCGATAAGCGGCAAGCGCAGCAAGCGTTCGATATCAATCGGATCAGTGATGCCCTCGTCAATCTGCTCAAACAACAGTGCGAGTGCCGCTCCAGCGACGAGGCCTGCGACTAGTGCCAAAGCCAAATTGAACATAAGCCGGGGACTGGACGGCCCCCCGGGGACCTCGGCACCATCAACAACGGATATGTTGTTCACGCCAACGCCACCGGCAACGCCAATCTCCTTATAGCGTTGTAGCAGTGCGTCATATAATTGGCGGTTGGTATCAACTTCGCGTTGCAAGATATTATACTGAATGCTCCGACGACGAAAATCGAGCACGCGACCAGTGAGTTGTTTTACGCGGGCCGTCAGAGCGGTTTCGCGTGCCGTAGCCGCGTCAAGGTTTTGCCGCAGAACATCGGTTGCACGACCGCTCTCGCCGCGAAGTGCGGCGTCGATCGAAGCAATCTGCGCTCGCAATGCCCGCGCGGGAGGATAGGCGGTGTCAAACTGCTGTGTCAGACGGGCGTAGTCAGCGTTCAATTCCGCCCGACGGGCTCGCAGCGTACTGCTAGTGCTACTGTCCTGTGAACCACTGGTGCGCTCGACAGCCGCCAAACGACTCTCGGCATTTACTCGTTCTGCCGTCGCTTCTCCGAGCGACCGATTCAAGTTTACTAGATCGTCGGCAACAAGCGAACGCTCTCCGGCGCTTCCCCCCTGGGCGTCAGTCGCACCGGGTATGTTAATTATATTTTGGTTTGCAGCGTACCCTACCAGCGCACGTTCCGACTGATCGATACGAACACGCAGCTGAGATAAGCGCTCTTCCAAAAACTTGCGAGCGTAAGAAGACGCGGAATAGCGTCGTTCTAGCGTCGTTTCGACGAAATTTTCCGACCATGCGTCAACGACGCGCTTTGCCAGCTCCGGATCCGGGCTGGTGAATGTGATGCGCACCAAGCGTGACAGCCGTTCGGGCTCGACCTCCATGTTTTTAAGCAGCAATGCTCCAGCTGTTCTCCATCGCGCTTGACGAATGACGGTCGTCTGAACCGGACGACCGTTCTCATACCAGTTTTCCGGCGGAGTAAGGTTGAACGCTTTGAAAAAAGCGGGATCATCGCCCAGGCGCAGTGAGCGTGCTACCCGTTCGCCCAAAGTCTTGGAACTCAACAGCCCATATTGCGTCTCGTAAAATTCGGCGTCAGCGCTCGTCTGAGTTCGCTCGTCGCCCTTCACCTGAGCAAAGCCGCTCGTCTCGCGCTGGATCTCAAGCGTTGCAGATGCTTTGTAAAGTGGCGTCATAAACAGCGTTATGAGTAGCCCAGCGAGCACAAATGCAATGACAGTACCCAAGATCAGCCATTTGCGGCGATTAGCGATCGATAGATAGTCCGCTATCAATGACCGTTCGTTGGGATTTACCTGGTCAAATTCGAAGTCATCGGGAAGGGCGCCATCAGATGCTGCCGATGACGGTCGTGACGAAAAAGTATTCATTGCCCAATCTTTCCGATGATCAATTCAAGATCGCGATCAACGGCCCAGCGATCAGGCCCGAAGAGGCAATTGTCAGGTTGAATAGCCGTCGCGCGCGCGATTCATCGACTTGGACGACATCATTGGCGAAAACTTCCGGGTCTTCATACATACCGCTTTGAATTGCGCGTAAGTCGTAAAGACCCACTGTGTCGTGGCCGTCGACTCGTCGAAATACGAGAATCAGGTCCTCGCGGCCGACATCCGATATACCCTGTGCACGCGCGATCGCGCGTAAAAGCGTCATTCGGCCAGTAACGGGGTAAAGGCCTGGCGAACGAACCTGGCCAGAAACCGTCAAGACTTGGCTGACGACCTGAGTTACGTTGATGGTAACACGCGGCTCGCGCACATAGTTCGCCCGGAGGCTCGCCGTGACCGCCTGAGCGAGCTGGGTAGGGGTCTTACCGGCAGCCGGAATTTCCCCCGCTAGCGGTAGCGCGATGTTGCCACTGCGATCGATGGTTACGGTCCTACTGAATTCAGGCAGGCCAAAAACGTCGACCGATACCTGATCGAAAGGTCCGAGTACCTGCGGGCGTGATGCCGAGACAAGGTCAGTAGGGAGCGGCTCGGGCAATGGCCCCTGCTGAACGACAGTCAGGCCAGGTCGACCGACAAAGCGTTCCTCGGCGCAACCGCTCGTCAATGCGGCGAATAGCACCAGCGCTGCGTACGACGCGTGCCTTCGTATTGGCCGGATGTCTCCGGATATGTAAACGCCATCCCTCACGCTATTCTTGCTCCCTCGGCGTTCCTACGCCCGTGGTCCGATTCTCGCACGCCCAGCAGCAACCCAACGTGAACACAAACGCCATTAGCGGTGCCCGCAGTGGATAATCTACTAAGCTCGCCAGTAGAATGACGATGATCGCCATGCCGCCAAACCGGCCCATGAACTGTGCTGTATCGGCGCGATACCCCATGCGCAATGATGCGATCATTCGGGTCACAACCCATGTCACAAACCCAGCCAACAGTAGCAGCCCTGGCAACCCCGCCATAATTGTCAGCTCTATCAGCTCGTTATGAGCGTGATTGAAATAGGTGCTTTTTAAAATCGCATCCGGTTCGTATTGCCGGAAAAGCGGGTCGAAACTGCCAAAGCCTGTACCAACCGGGAAGGTTCTTGCAATAATATCAAGCATAACGGGAGCAAAACGAAACCGAAAATCAGCATCGATATGGGCTAGCGACAACAGACGGTCAATTGAAGCCGCGCGTCCAAAAATATAGGTTAACGTAACCAATGCAATTAGTAGCGCTGGAATTATCAAGCGAACCAATGCAAATCGCGGTTGACTGGTAACTGCTGATCGATTGCGTGAATTTTTAGGGAATATCACAAAGGTTGTCAAAATTGATAATGTGGCCAATGCCATTCCAGCGCGTGATCCCGTGGCTAGGATTATAGGAAGTATCAGTACCCCGATTCCTAGGGCCAGCCAGCGGCGTGTGGCGACCCAGGCCCGATCTTGACTGGCTGCCATTGTCCAAATGCGGAGGGCGGGGAAGACAAGCGCGAGCAGTGCGGCATGGTGATTGCGATTTGCTAAGAATCCGACTGGAAAACCTGCGTATGTTCGCTGATAAAAGTAAAAGGGGCTGTTCGGCCCACCAGCGATCTGCGCAACTCCCAGTATCGCGCTGAGTCCACACAGTGCGATGACGATCAAGATCATGGCATAACGCTGGTCGAACCTTAGCTTTACGAAATTCGCTAAGACCGCCCCCGGTACCACGAGCGACACCAGCGCGTTCATGGTCAGATCCGGCGTGAGCGACACCGGTCGCCATGGCTGCTGAGCTCCAGCAAGGTCCGCGACGGCGATATATGGGGCGCGGCCAGGCAATGCGGTCCAAATTGCCGGAGGCAGCGGCACCAGCTGAAGCGCGATCAGTAAAGCGAACAGGATGAATAAGATAATGGGAGCGCGGAACATGCGCCAATTCGCTGGGGCTGGGATTAGTACTGCTGCGACAACTGCAATGACGGCAACTGGCCGTACGTACAAAAGCGACGTTACGTTGGCGAATGACGATCCACCACCAAGTGCGCATACGGCCAGGAGGGCGATCAGAATATAAAAATTGGCAATCTGTACGAACGGTCCGGAGAAGGCTGGCAACAGCCACCGCGTGATAATTCGCTCTTGAGGGCGGTGACGACGAGTACCGGTGCGCATCAGTGGCTCCCTTGCGACTGAATGGCGATATTGTCGATCCACGGCGCCGCGTCGGAAGGATCAAGCGAGCTCGTCGCTTGAACGACAACACGCTGCGCCGCACAACCTGCTGGAACGCTAAAAGTGCCGTGCCAAGCGCTTCCGGTTTCCGGCGCGACTGCGAATGGTACGTTCAGCAATTCCCGGCTGTCACCGGCGCAGCGCACGATCAACTTGGGGCGCGCTATTGGATCGCCCGAAACGCCACCGATTGTCGCGCGCACGACATACGACCCCTGGGATAGCATTATCACTTGCACGGCCACATCGCCGCTGCGGCTATTGCCAGCGGTCAAGAATAGGGCATTACCATCGCTGGAGATTGGACTGGGTTGGCGAACGGCGGCCAAGTCAGGCTCGTCGACCAAGTTCCATTCGAATGGGTCCCACCCTCCTGGTAAATCGAAATTCCCGTTGCGCAATGGCGCACCTGTGGCCGAAGGCAGACGGTGAGCGCGATTGTACAGCTCTGCAGCTAGGCCTGGCGCGCGAAGGTCGACCAACCGGCGCTCGATCGCTTGCGTTAGCGCAGTGTCGGCCCCAGGACCAATATCTAGTCCCATACGACGCGCAATTATATAAAGCGCCTTAGGCGAAGTGCTTGCAGGTATCAGCTGAGCCAAGAATGGACGCCACCACTGCGGTCGTTGTACGAGTACGTCGGTCAAAGGCTCCCATACCTTGCGATCACTTGCGGCAGCTGCAACCAAAATTGGAAATAAAATAGTGCGTCCGCTGACCGAGGTCCGCAGCGCGCGATCATAGTGATGCAGCACACTCGGGACGTCGTCGTGGGCTATATTAGCTTCGATCAACCACAACTGGGTCGGCAGGTCACGTCGGGACATTGCCTCCGCATAAGCCATCAAACGTGCAGCGCGATGGTTATCGCCGCCCGCACCAACCGTTAGGCCTAACAGTCGTGCGGCAGCCGCATTGACGGGTTGGCGTCTGACAGATCGGTCGGCATGGATTGCAACGCGGGGCATAACACGGGGCAGGTTCGCCGTCTGTAACAGGGATTCGGCGTAATAGGCATTGGCATCCGCGCTGTCAGGATTCCACCAAAGTGCAAGCGCAGGAGCCTTGCGCGCGAACACGCGGTCCATCGTTGTTGCTACAACCGTCCAACCCAGCAATAGGCCGACCAAGAGGGTAATCCCCGGTCGCAGATAGGATCGGGACTGCAAGATAGGCTCCTCAACGTACGAAACTATGGGCGCCTGTATATGGATATCCGATACCGGTGCGCTGGCATCCTCTATTGGATAACCACCCAAGTCGCAATCCGTCAGCCGTCACCCGCGGGTCGCTTCTCGTTGCAGCTTCATTGCCGTTCTCAGCCTGCCGGGATATACCTAGTCATATGGCATCTGTTCAACTCATCCGGCCCAAGCGGTTCGGCGATTCTCGTGGCTGGTTTACGGAGGTACATTCTGTGCCGACGTTTGCAAAACTCGGCATAGAATGTACTTTTGTACAAGATAACCACTCGCTCTCGGTGCCGGCATATACGGTGCGCGGGTTACATTTTCAGACGCCACCCCGCGGCCAGGACAAGCTGGTACGGTGCATTCGTGGTAGTATCTTCGATGTCGCGGTCGATGTCCGCAAGGGCTCGCCAACCTACGGACAGTGGGTTGGTGCCGAACTGTCGGCCGAGAACGGTCATCAGCTGTTTATCCCAATCGGCTTCGCGCATGGCTTCGTGACGCTGGAGGACAATTGCGAAGTCACGTACAAGTGCTCGGATACCTACGCGCCCGATAGCGATGGCGGCATCCGCTGGGATGACCCTGCAATTGGCATCGAATGGCCAATGCCTGCCGGCAGTATTCCCGAACTTTCAACCAAAGATGCAGTCCAGCCACTGCTCGCCGAGTTCGACAGCCCCTTTCCCTATGATGGCCGCCCGCTGGCGCCGCTCGCCTGAAGGACAGACCTATGCGTATTTTCGTCACCGGCGGGGCCGGCTTTATCGGCTCGGCCCTCGTCCGTCACCTGATCGAGAACACCGACCATGAGGTCCTCAACTTCGACAAGCTGACCTATGCCGGCACCCTTTCGACGGTCGAGCGCGTTGCGAGTTCGAACCGCTACAGGTTCGTCCAAGGGGACATCTGCGACGCGGACGCCGTCAAGGCCGCGATCGCCGAGTTCAAGCCTGAGATCGTCACGCATCTCGCAGCTGAGAGCCATGTCGACCGCTCCATCGATGGTCCCGGTGCGTTCGTACAGACCAACGTCGTCGGTACCTTTACGATGCTGAGTGAAACCCGCGCCTATTGGCTCGGTCTAGACGACGAGGCGAAAGCGGCGTTCCGCTTCCATCATATCTCAACCGACGAGGTCTATGGTTCGCTTGGCGATACCGGACTGTTCACCGAAGAGACGCCGTACGATCCGCGTTCGCCTTATTCAGCGTCGAAGGCCGGCTCCGACCATCTGGTCAGCGCCTGGGGTCACACATTCGGCCTGCCGGTGCTGATCACCAATTGTTCGAACAATTACGGGCCGTATCACTTCCCCGAAAAGCTGATCCCGTTGATGATCGTCAAGGCGCTCGCTGGCGCCGACCTGCCGGTCTACGGCAAGGGCGACCAGGTCCGTGACTGGCTGTTCGTCGAAGATCACGTCCGTGCGTTGCACGCGGTGTTCGAAAAGGGTGAGCCTGGCCGGACCTACAATGTCGGCGGGAACAACGAGAAGCAGAACCTCGAGGTCGTAAAGACCGTCTGCACGATTCTCGATCGTCTCCGCCCGCGCGCCGACGGTCAGTCCTACGCGACGCAGATCACCTACGTCGCCGACCGTCCCGGCCACGACAAGCGCTATGCGATCGACGCGAGCCGCATCAAGAACGAGCTTGGCTGGGAGCCGTCAGAGACGTTCGAGACGGGTATCGAGAAGACTGTTGCCTGGTATCTCGACAACCAGGGCTGGTGGGAGGCGATCGTCGCCGAGCACAAGGCCGACCAGCGCCGCGGGCTTTCCGTATGAGCGATGTGAAACAGATCCTCGTCACCGGTGGTAACGGCCAGCTCGGCACCGAGCTGAAGCGCTACGCCTGGCCGGAAGGCTGGGCGGTCACCGCGATCGACATAGACGAACTCGATTTGCGCGATACCGCAGCGATTACCGCTATGGTTGCTTCGCAGCCTTGGGCAGCGGTGATCTCGGCTGGTGCCTACACCGCCGTCGACAAGGCCGAGAGTGACATCGTTACTGCCTGGGCTGTCAACGCGATGGCGCCTGCGGCGTTTGCGGAAAGCTGCGCCAAGGCGGGTATTCCGATCGTCCAGGTCTCGACCGATTACGTCTTCGACGGCGCGCGTGATGGCGCGTGGGAGGTCACCGATCCGGTCGCCCCGCTCGGCGTGTATGGCGCCTCGAAGCTCGGTGGCGAACTCGCGGTTCGCACGTCGGGCGCTCGCCACGCGATCGTCCGCACCGCTTGGGTGGTCAGCGCACACGGCAACAACTTCATCAAGACGATGCTCCGCGTCGGTGCGACCAACCCCACTTTGCGCGTTGTCGACGACCAGCATGGCAGCCCGACGTCAGCAACCGACCTGGCAGCCGCGCTCGCAAAGATCACGATGCGCTTGGTCGAGGACCCTGCTGCCCCCACCGGCACCTATCATTTCAGCAACGCTGGCGCAGTCACTTGGGCCGGCTTCGCCCGTGAGATATTCGCGCAGAGCGCCGCACGTGGCGGGGCCAGTGCCGATGTTCAGGGTATCACCACCGCGGAATACCCGACGCCAGCGACGCGGCCTGCTAACTCGCTGCTCAGCCACGATGCGATCATCTGTGACTACGGCATTCATCCGCCAGCGTGGCAGACCGCGCTCGGCAACATCCTCGACGAACTGCTCGGGGCATCCAACAAGGAGACACGCGCGTGAAGGGCATCATTCTCGCAGGTGGTTCGGGCACGCGCCTCCATCCGGCAACGCTCGCGGTCAACAAGCAGCTGCTGCCGGTCTACGACAAGCCAATGATCTATTACCCGCTGTCGGTGCTGATGCTCGCCGGCATCCGCGACATCCTGATCATCTCGAGCCCGGAATATATTGGCAATTACAAAAACCTGTTCGGTGACGGGTCGGCGCTAGGCCTGGCCATCGCCTATGCCGAACAGCCCAGGCCCGAGGGCCTTGCCCAGGCATTCACGATCGGTGCGGACTTCATCGGCGACGATAATGTCGCGCTGGTGCTCGGCGACAACATATTCTTCGGCGCGCACCTCACCGACCTGCTGGCGAGCGCGGTCGAGCGCAAGAGCGGCGCGACGGTGTTCTCCTACCGCGTCGAGGATCCCGAGCGCTATGGCGTGGTCGAGTTCGGCGAAAGCGGCAAGGCGATCAGCCTCGAGGAAAAGCCCGAAAAGCCGAAGTCGCACCACGCGGTCACCGGCCTGTATTTCTACGATAACCGCGTCGTCCAACTCGCCCGCGACCTGAAGCCATCGGCCCGCGGCGAACTCGAGATCACCGATCTCAACCGCCTCTACATGGAAGCGGGCGACCTGTTCGTCGAACAGATGGGCCGCGGCTATGCCTGGCTTGATACCGGCACCCACGACAGCCTGCTTGAAGCCAGCGAATTTGTTCGTACCATTCAGCATCGCCAAGGCATTCAGATCGCATGTCTTGAAGAGGTTGCGTACTTGCAGGGCTGGATCACCGTTGATCAGGCGCGTGCGGCGGGCGAGCGGTTCAAGAAGACGAATTACGGCAAGGCCATACTGGCGGCAATCACCGAAAGCTGACAGGTGAAATCTCCCCTGATCACGATCCTGCTCGCTGATCAGAGATCATGCTTCTGGTGACTGTCGTAAGGGCGGTGCGCTTCGCAACGAAAGTTAATTAATGTCCGTGCGCCGCTCCCTTGCCTGGGCCTTTTCGGGCCAGTTCATAACCTTTGCTGTCCAGTTCGCTGGGTCAATCATCATCGCAAGGCTACTGTCGCCGCGGGAACTGGGTACCTACGCCATCGCAATGGCGGCCTTGGGCCTAATGCAGGTGTTCACAACCTTTGGTATTAGCTCGTTCATCGTGCGCGAGACCGAACTTGCCCCCGGCACACTGGAATCGGCGTTTACCGTCAATGCAATTCTTGCAGTTTCGCTCAGTATCTTAGTCTTTAGCGTAAGTTTTGTGGCGGGGCCGATGCTCGGCGAGACAAACGCCGGTCCAGTTCTACGGGTCGTTGCGTTTGCAAACCTTTTTGGGATATTAAGTTTTCGGCCTGCCGCGATGTTGCAACGTGATATGCAATTTCGCCAACTGTCGATCATCGCTCTTACCAATGGTCTAATGGCGACGTTTTCGACCGTTGCGTTTGCGTTAGCAGGGGCCAGCTATATGAGCCCAGCTTACGGCGCCTTGATCGCCGCAATTACCGGTGCAGTACTCACTATGACTCTAGGGTCGCGGCATGTTGGTTTTCGCTTAGGGCTGAACGGATGGCGACCAATCACAACCTTCGGGCTGCAAATGATGTCAGTCAGTGGCGTTGCCACGATAACCGGCAAGCTATCTGACTTGGTTCTAGGTCGCATTCTAGGCGTAGCCGCACTTGGCATATATTCGCGCGCCTCAAACATTTCGGGCATGCTTTTCGACAATCTTTACGGCACTGCTACACGGGTTATCTTTGTCCAGCTGTCGAAGGATTACCGCGAAGGCGGTGAATGGAGTACAACATATTTACGCGGTTTTGCTATGCTCAGCGCGGTCATGTGGCCGGTTCTGGCAGGTTTGGCCGTATTGGCCCAGCCGGCCATACTAATCCTGTACGGCGATAAATGGCTTCCGGCAGCTGGGCCGCTGTCAGCACTGATGGTCGCACAGATTATTGGTGTCGGCTTTGGAATGAACTGGGAATTGTTTGTCTTGCGTGGAGAGACCGGGCGTCAAGCCCGATATGAAACCATGCGTCTTATATTTGGCGTGCCGATCTTTGTCATCGGCTGCCTGTTTGGCCTCGTCACGGCTGCGCTGGCAAAGATTGTCGACGCCTTAATCGGCTTGGTGGTCTACTATCCTCACGTCCGCCGTTTGGCCGAGATCGGCCCCCGGGAGGTACCGACGATATACCGCGATAGTGCCGCTCTAACCTTAGTTGCAGTGTCGCCGTCACTAGCGCTCATGATGTGGCACGATTGGTCCGCGCACACTCCGATACTTGAAATCACCGCCACAGTGACGGTCGGCGTAGTACTCTGGCTTGCTCTGCTATTTTACATCCGTCATCCGCTACGTGACGAAATTGTGATGCTCTTTCGCAAATTACCGGGGACAGGTGTATCACCGTAGTAATGTCGCATTCGTCGAGCTGAAGAGCATTGGCGTTGGCATTCCTAACGTGTCTCTCCGCTCCGCCCGAACTTCAGGCGCTACAGCGCCCTCTAGCAATCCGACCTTGCTCACGAAAGTAAGTCAACAGGCCGTCCTCGATTGCAGGGTTGGTGAGTACCTCAAGCTGTGCCTTCCCCCGTTCAATCCAAGTGCGGCGCACAGCGGGATCTAACATCTCCGCCATTGCCGCGGCCACGTCTTCAGAGGATGAAGGATTAATGTAGCGAACTCCGTCACCTCCGATTTCGGCTTGAGATCCGCCTGGGCCGGCAATAACGGGAATCCCTGCCTGGAACCCCTCTGCAATCGCAAGACCATAGCCTTCATATAGCGACGGATAGACCATCGCTTGGCTTTCACTCATAATACGAAACTTTGTATCGTGATCAACGTAACCAGTTAGTTCAACATGGTCAATCAAACCCAATTCGCTGATCAGCGCCGCGCATGCAGCATAGTTGGAGCCAATTAGCACAAGCCGGAAATCGGAATGAATGTTTCGGAACGAGGCAAAACCCCGCAAAAGAACGTCTACCTTCTTGCGAATATCGACGCCCCCAACATAGACAAACTGACGCTTCGTCTGGTTACTTATAATCGAGTCGACGTTCCTCAATCTAATAAGATGGGACTCGACCTTTTTACGGTGAAAAACGCGTTTAATATCGGTCACGCTTTGCTGCGATATCGTTAATATCGAATCGGCACGCATTATAGCAATCAATTGTGCGGCAGCTTCTTTGTTTAAAAACGGCTTTCTTACGCGAAGCTGCCATTCACGTAAGAAATAAGCGCGAAAAAATATGTACGGGATAATATCCAGCAGGCCCAGAACATACTGAGTTGACGAATTCTTGCGGATCGGTATCCCTCGATTTGCGCCGCTAAAATATACGTCAAAATCTCGAATTGCGAGGAATGCAGGTAGATCTTTCTGCTCCCACTTTAGATCGCCAGACCGACCGATAACCAAAGTCTCTAGACCGACAGCTTCCTCATAATGAGGCATGATTTCGTTATTACTAACCAGTGTTAGCTCGATATCGGTTTCACGCAGACATGCTAAGACGGAACATAGATAGACGGTATAACCGCAGGGTGAACCGGCTAGCGGCCGCACGTCGATTGCCATACGCAGCGGACGATCATCGATGGCATGTTTAGAGCGATGTAAGGGCATGGTAGTTGCTCCCGAGTAAGGGCCGCTTGTAGCCAAGTCCGATACCGTCGCAAGAATGTTATGGAGGGTGGCGCTGATATGGCTAGCTGGAGGCCCATTCACGACAATTGAAACGTACGGTGAACCTCGCCGGTTTCTTCGAGGCTTCAACTCTTGAAAAGGTGGAGCTATGACCGAGCTAGGCGACCAAGAGGCTTACGCCCGAAGCCCGTGATCGAGCGATGCAGATGGCTTTGATCCCGAGCAGGATTACCCGTCCACCGTGGCATCGATTGCTGACACGATCGACTGCGTTCGCCAGACGCTGCACTAATGGGTGAGACGGCCGAGGTCGATAGCGGCAAGTGCGGCAGTGTCCCGATCGAGGTGGCCGACAAGGTGAGGAGTTCGCGCGTGAGCACCGCAAACTGCGGCAGTCTCACAAGATCCTGTACGAGGCATCGGCATATTTTGCGCAGGCAGGAGCTCGGCTGCCCGTTCCAGAGAGGATGGCCTTCATTGTTGATCATCGCTATGCCAATGGGGTCGAGCCGATCTGCTGTGTCCGGCCGATCGCCCATAAGGTGATCTTGGCAGACGTGATCCGGCACAAGCTGGTGTGTAGAACCATCACCGATGGGCGGGGGCATAACGCCCGCGCTGTCTCTGACGTGATCGACCGTTGTCAGCTGAGTACCCGTCAGGTGATCGCGATCAACGTAGTTTGTCCTGAGTCGCCGAAGGGGCGATCGGATAGACCAAACTTCGTACCGTCGTGCTGCAAGTGATGTCGGTCGGTCACACTTGGTGGAGCGGGTCTCCGCTAGCTGACGGGTCTCCGCCAGCTGACGCAGCAGAAGGACAGATTTATCTCCTGGTGCGGCATTAAGGTGTTTGACCGTCGCTAGATTGCCTAAATCGCCATCTTCTTAAGAGCAGAGTTAGGGTAGTCGACCAATCCTCGTGCCTTCAGCGGCAAGCACATCGCGCACCGCCAGCACATGAGCAATCCATCTGTACGGAGCGATCTTTCGCACGGTTGCGGAGTCGTCAGCGCGATGCCGGTCGTCAGCGCAATGCCGGTCGTGAGATAACAGTGCTGCCGCAGCTATTCGCCAGTTCCCGCGCTCGCTGCGTCATTGGCAGCGCAATCGACCAGCTGATCACCTTTGTGCAGTGGACGAAATTACTGTTAAGCGACCCGGACGAAAGCCGTTCACCGATCCAGTTTGTAGGGCAGTGTGCATGCCCTTTGCCGCCTCTACATGCTTGCTATAGCCCTTCGACGCGAAACTGATTCAGCGCACGTGACCCACACGCCGCCCGGCACGCGCAAGCGTGCCAAAACGGCTTGCTGGGGCTCTCACGGCCCTAGTGTTTGATTACCGACAGAAAAGCGACGGGCTGATCTTCGGCAAGCGCACCCTGGTGCGCCATCTTTGCCTCGACAAAGTCGAGGAGCTCTCGTTTGAACCGTTCCGTGCCAAACCTATCCGCGTTCCGGCGACAGGCGGTAGCCGTTATCTTCTCGCTAAGTGTCTCAAACTCGATGACGGCGGCCGCAATCGACTCTATGGTTTGGTCGGAGAAGAAAACGCCAGTTCGATCCGGACCTTCGCCTATCACCGTCTCCAGGCTACCCCCAGCTCCGTAAGCAATTACTGGCGTTCCGCAGGCCTGCGCCTCCAACGGTACGATGCCAAAGTCCTCCTTGGCGGCAAAAACAAACGCTTTTGCGCGCTGCATGTAGTCTACTAAAACATCATTGTCCTGCCGCCCTAAAAGCGTAACATTTGGCGCCAATATTTCTTTGACGAGGTCCATTTGAGGGCCATCACCAATAATAATCAGGCGCTTGTCGGGCATTTTTGCAAAGGCTTTGGCGATAAGTGGAATATGCTTGTAAGGCACCATACGGGAGGCCGTCACATAAAAATCCTCCTTGTCCACTCGCATTGTGAACCGGGATGTGTCAGCAGGCGGATGAATTACGGTCGCGGAACGACGGTAGACCTTCGCAATTCGCGCTCGAATAAAGCGGGAGTTTGCAATGAAGTGGTCAACACCATTGCTGGTGCGAACGTCCCACAATCGAATATAGTGAAGAATAGCACGCGCTATTAAACTTTTGAAGCCGGTATCGATCCTTGCCTCTTTAAGATAGTCATGCTGTAAATCCCAAGCATAGCGGATCGGACTATGAACATAGGAGATATGCATTTGATCCGGACCGGTAATAACACCCTTAGCGACGGCGTATGATGAACTGATAACAAGATCATAGGCGGTGACGTCTAATTGCTCTATTGCAATAGGCATTAACGCCAAATATGATCGGTAAAATCTGCGAGCGAAAGGTAGTCTTTGGATAAAGGTTGTGTGTGGCGTCTTGCCCCTTAGTAGATGCATGTCTTCTTCAGCTAAAAAGCATACTACGCAGAACACATCGGCCTGAGGGTATATCTCAAGCATTGCGTCGAGAACCCTTTCCGCACCACCAGTCAACGTTAGCCAGTCATGAACTATGGCTACTTTCACGCTTGTATCCTTGACGAATTTACGGCCGCTACAGATAGTAAACGGACAATCGGCTCTGAGGCCATTCTACCAGGCAGGCTGCCTGGTCTCGGAAATTGAGGAATTCGGTATTGTAAAGCCACCAAGGCGGAATGAGCGGATAGAGTAACGTCAACCATCGTTGGCGTCACTTTTGGCAATACCAATCAGCACGGGTAATGCGCCGCCAGCCATGAGGTGCCTGACTGAAAACCATAGAAAAGTGGTAAGGATATCACGCAACAGGGCCGCCTCGATCGGTTAGTTGATTTATCTTGTGTCGTCAGCGTCTTGCATCTTCGGATGCGGTCGTCTTAATGGGTTATTGTCCAATTTCCAATAATAAGGATCGTCAATGAACCCTCCCGTGGTGGTCCGTCCGTTGCCGCTCGACAAGGTGGAGAACGCGCGCAGCGCGTTTAGGGCATTGTCTTCCCAATTCGTTCGAGATCACCCCGAGAGTCCGTACAAGGACTATGTAGGCGCCGCAGCAAGCAATGACGCGGTGCTTGATCGCCAGGTCAAAGCGTTCCAGCTTTACGCCCCTTACGTCACTGACGGCATGCAGATTCTGGATTGGGGGTGCCGCCACGCCCCAGACTCGTGCATGTTGAAAACCGTGTATCCCCATGTCACCATAAGTGGCTGCGACACCATGAACGACGATTTTTCAACGTTTCATGATTACGCGGGTTTGAACTTTACAACGCTCAACCATACCTATGAGTTGCCTTATGACGACGCGCACTTTGATGCTGTCATCAGCGGCGGGGTGCTCGAACACGTCGCTTTTGAGTATGAGAGTTTAAAAGAAGTATGGCGCGTTCTCAAAGATGGCGGACTATTTTTTATTACCTTTCTCCCCAACAGTAGGTCGTGGTCCGAGAACCTCAGTCGATTAATTGGCAGCATGAACGGCCACAACCGGACGTACAGTTTATCGGAAACCCGAGCGATGCTCCTGAGGCGTGGATTTTCACTTGAGACATCTGGGTATCACCAAATTTTTCCTACGCTTGGTAAATCAGCATCTGATAATATGTTCCGCAAAATGTATGCAGGGTTAACGGTGCCGCTTAACCGTCCTTTGGAGCATGTGCCGGTGCTACGTTCTGTTGCATCCAACCTCTACCTCGTGGTTCGGAAAGTTAACTGCCTCTAAGCGGGGTGGGGGGGCGGTTAGTAACGCAAGTAAAGACGGTGTTTTGTAAGTGTTCGGCTGTAGACATTCAGCGCGTTATTGGAAACGCCGTTGATCCATATATCGTAGTACAAAGCTCTTAAAGCGAGTGTTGCTAACCGATCTAAATGCAATCTAGCGGTGATCAAGGATGTTATTGATAACAGTGACAGTACTACTGATAATGGCTTACTAACTTGATCCTTACAGGCTCTAATTTGCAGTCAACGATAAGCGGCGTCGGTCGGCATGGAACTGTTCGAGATGCCGTAGAGAATAACCCTAATACAGGCCTCCCGTTATAAACCTAGCGCGCAAATATGTCGGCGGGCTAATATCCAGCTCGGCTGGTTGCATTTGTGTCATAGGGTTAGATAGCTATTTGCGTTTAAGTCTTGCGTTTATTGTTGCGGCAACGCCGGCAGTTACGACTACGGCAATGGCAAAAGAGATTATCGTAATTCCAAAACTGTTCATAGGACTCTGTCAATCGGCCTTGGTGCCTGCATGCCGGTCGCAGACCCTTATATGCATTGATAAGTTGCGGCAGCGTTAGCGGGACGTCAACCGGTTTGCCCGCTGCCGCGCATCAATGCGCAGCATAACGAATGACTTGCGTCAGAAATCGTCGGGTCGCGCAATCATATTCGCTATGACATGACGACGACGTCATCATCCTCTACCAGGTTGCCGGGGCTAGCATCAGCTCGTTGCACAGACGTGAAGCAGCCCGTATTTAAAAGGCGTTACGGTGAAGGAGCACTCGGAACGTCAATACGATGATCTTCAGATCACGCCAGATTGACCAATTTTTTAGATATTCCAAATCGGCTTGCAGCCGATTTTCCAAATCGGCCTCGACCAGTGTCGCCCCGCGATATCCGCGTACCTGAGCCAAGCCGGTGAGCCCCGGCTTGGCGGCGTGGCGATGCCAATACCGTTGATCAACTTCCCAAAACAATTTATCAGCAGCGCGCGATCCAAGGGCATGTGGTCTTGGTCCAACAATGCTCATGTCGCCTACCAATACATTCAAGATCTGCGGTAATTCGTCGATACTCGTTCTGCGGATAAAGCGGCCTACTCCCGTCACCCGGTCATCGTCGCGTCCGGTTGATCGGTTCCCGGCACCGTCACTGCTATCGACGTACATGCTCCGAAACTTTTTCATCGGGAACAACTGGTTGCTGCGGCCAATCCGGGTTTGCGTAAACAAAATGGGTCCCGGTGAATTACGCTTAATTACAATAGCGATAACGACGAACAACGGTAACAGGACAAGAAGCGCGGTTCCTGCGATCACGATATCGAATGCACGTTTGATGCAGCGATCAACTATCCGTAATGGACCATTCGCTATTATCAGAGTGGGTGTGTCGCCGTAACTCGCCACGCCTAACGGGGCAAGCGCCTCAAGTTCTGAAACGAATATCTCACCTTGGATGTTAGCGCCTTTGAGCGCATGTGCCCAGGAGATGCGACGTTCTGCGTTGCAGGACACGATAACGCGATCTGCATGAGCGAGCGATGTCGCTAATCGATCGTACATAACCGGGTCATGGCTGTCCGGGTCAAACAGGCCATCGGTTGCCATAATGATCGAGAAATTAGCGGCGGGAAATGGCGCATCGCCTTCACGTAGCAAGACCACACTGAAGGGCGAACCGCCAATAATCCAGTCGAGATGGCGGGAAAAGATGTATCGGCCCACCGAAAGCGAGGCAATTGCCAGAATAGATCCCAAGGACACAACCAAACGGGGAAATGTGTCTGTTGCTTTCAATGCAAACGCTGCAAAGATCGCCACACAGAGGGCAAAAATAAAGCCGTGTAAGGATTTTGCGACCAAACGAAGAGGGTCTTGAATGTTTTCCGCGGCGTAGCCGTTAGCGTTTGCGGCCGCAATTATGTAGGTCGGGAGTATAACAACTAGCATGAATGACCAGTTTGAGGTTCCCAAAAAACTGTCACGTAACAGGGCCGCAAGCAAAAAGCTCGAGATGATACATAGCGAGTCTAGGGTCAATAGACCGACAACCATACGTATCCGAAGCGTTGCTGCGGACGCACGCCAGACCTGGCGACCTGTACGTGACGTTGATGCGTCATTTTGCCGCGGGTAATTAATACTCAACCGTCTACTTCCAAATCTGCTACGTTCGATTTTTACTCGATCGACCTGGCCGGCACATTAAACCAGTTTTAATCGATTAAACAGGCTAGTGAGCGGCACAGTGTGCCAGTTATCGCTTTACCGGCTTTTTTGGGTTGACCCGGGTCGTTGGCTGAGGCGCCAGCCGAAAGGCTCAATCGCTCTCAAGCCGATAAATCGGTACGCCTCCGGTAGCGGCCACCTGCCGGTCAGGCCAAGGACCGGTCTTAAGCGCGCTCTTAAGAGTACGTTTAGGAGTAGGTGTTGTGGGTCAGATCACGGTTTTTGGCGAGCCTGAGCGCCGTCGCAGTGGAGTGATGAGGAATGGGTTCAAATCCTGGCGGAGGGCCTTTGCACCGGGCGCGTTTGTTGCGCCGGTCGCTCGACGGCCTCATCGGCACCGCCGGGCTCAATGGCGTCGATCCGCTTGCGTGGCTTACCGACGTACTTGTCCGCATCGCTGATCTTCCTCAGTTCCGGCTTCACGAGCTGTTGCCGTGGGAATGGATCCGCCTTTGTAAAACGCCGCTCGTGCAAGAGGCTGCTTGATGACGGATCCCCAACCCCAACCCAAACTGATCGAATCTTAAATTGCCTTGGTGTACCGTAGCCAAGTCAATCCTCTTGACTCATGTTATGGCAATTTAATTGCCAAGGGGATGGCGGAACGAGCGCCTAGGCTTCGGAGCGTGGCTGCTTAATAGGGACTCATCCGCATGCCACGTGCTTAAATTTACGTACAGATCGGCCTGCGTCTTAAGGCGCTGAGTCAGCGCTCGAGCGAGCATGGCGACTGCAAACGCGCCAATTATTAGAGACAGATATTGCATTGTTCCCCCCTCGCGACCATTCCGGTTCTTCAGACATGTTTGCATAAGGAAACAATCAGCGCAACTATAAACCTTTACAACCCGTATGAGGGCTACAAAATAACAGAGTTTGCCTCTCGGGCTGGGTCGCCCCCCTCTATGGGAGGTATGAGAGCGGTTGCTCCATAGCGTACGAAAACCTCTGCCGTAACAATGCTTAGATGTAGTGTAAGGGTGATGTGAGTCTCGCACGAATCGAACCGTTACTGTCGGTTTTTTCCGGAAAAATATTCTATATTAAGTGAAGTCCGTGTCGATTCATTCTAATAGCCGTGCGGAAAACTTAATACGCATCTGTATAGCTCTACCAAAAGGGGCATATTATGCACGCTTCACATGTCACCGTATTTTGCCAACTACTTGAATTATACCACAGTGCATTGGGTCATCGGTCCTGCTCATCGAGCGAACAGGTAATCGCTACTAAAAACAACAAAGGGGACCGTAGTCCCCTTAGTGTATTCTAATAGGTGGCTCGCTATAGAGACCGCT
>Ga0308169_10000798_pt1 | contig 41375 bp, 34 predicted proteins | sample PhyBR1_2_FD_202139 | JGI IMG/M metagenome (GOLD analysis project Ga0308169, IMG submission 202139) | Phyllosphere microbial communities from UC Gill Tract Community Farm, Albany, California, United States - DLSLSB.R1 | ecosystem: Host-associated > Plants > Phyllosphere > Unclassified | place...
TGGCAACGACCTTGTTGCCGGCGGTGTCGATCGCGGCAAGTTCATCGGCATTCTCCAGCCCGACATAGATGCGCCGGCCGTCGCCCGATGGCCAGACGCCGTGCGGCATCTTGCCGACCGGGATGGTGGCGACAAGCGCGAAGTCGGACGTGCGGAACACCTTCACCGCGTTTTCCCCGCCCACCGTGACATAGGCGAACTGTCCCTTGACCGTGCGGGCGAAGTTGACGTGATTGGTGATCGGTCCGGTATCCAGCACCTTGAGGATCGCGAAAGGCGGCTTGGCATCGAATGCGACCGTCTTGCCGATGTCCTTCAGCGTGAACCAAACCTGCTTGCCGTCCGGCGTCGCGGCGATGTTGGGACAGAACGGACTCGGCTGCGCCACCTGTCCGACCTGCGCGTGGGTCGAGACATCGAACACGGCCAGCACCGGATTGAATGAGGAACAGACATAGCCGTATCGGCCATCGGGAGAGAAGATCGTCATGCCCGGACCACCGGGCGTCTTGATGCGACCGGTCTCCTTGTACGTCGTGGGGTCGAGCACGGCGATGTAATCCTCGCCGCGTACCGTAACCCACACCTCCTTGCCGTCCGGCGTGAAGAACGCCTCATGCGGACTGCGCCCGACATAGGTCGTGTGCTTGACGGTGTTGGTGGCGGTGTCGATCCACGACACGGCGTTGGATCCGATCGACACGACCGCCAGTGTTTTCCCGTCCGGCGAGAAGCCGAGGCCGTGAACCAGCACCTGCCCCTTGTAGAGCGGGGAAAAATTCATCGGCTGCGGATCGCCGAGCTTGATGACGCCGAGCAACCTGTTGTCGGCCGGGTCCGTCACCGACACCGTGTTGGAGAATTGTTCGGATGCATAGACGCGGTCGCGGTGGCTGACAGGCACGTCCTTGGCGTTCCACGGCGCCTGCTGAGCCATGGCAATGCCCGGTGCGGCGCTCATCAGCAAGGCGGCCGAGCGCAGGAAGGTCCGGATCATGTCAGTGCTCCATATGGCTGTGGTGGTCGCCGCCCTGCGTCGGGGCTGGCGTCGAAGGGGGTAGCGGCTGACCGATCGCCAACTTCATGGCGGCGATCTCCTGCTGCTGATCGATGATGATCTCCTGCGCAATGCGCTTGAGCTGCTCGTTATGGCCGTAGCGCAGCTCTGCCACCGCCATATCAATGGCGCCCTGGTGATGCGGAAGCATCATTGCGACGAAGTCGCGGTCGACGTCGCCGGACGGCTTGACCATCATGCCCGCCATCATCCGGTCCATCGCGGCAGATACCATGCTGGCGTAGCCATCGGCGGGGGCGGCCGCGACTGCGCCGGTGAGCATGGCCGAAGCAGTCAGACCCAGCATCCAATTTCGTCTACGCATAAGCCTCCGGCGGATCAGTCTCGAAAGGGTAGACGACGCCCGTCGGGGTTTATTCCATGGGTGAGCCAATTATTGATCCTCAGCAAAACAATCGTCTCATCGTGACCCTGCCGTTGGTTGACCAGGTCGCCGTCGGACAGCATATGCTCGGGCACGGCGATGGATTTCCGCCGGGCCATTCGGCCGAACCGCCCTCGCAAGGGCCGATGATTCCTACCAGGCGCCGCAAGGCAGCAAGGAGGAATCGTGCGCGCGACATTTCGCAATCTCTACGACCAGTTCAACATGGCAGCGTTCATTCGCGATCGCCGCACCCATGCCATGTCGGTGCTGCGGTGGGCTTTGATCCTGGTCCCGATGGCCGCAACGGTGGGAACGCTCTGCGCAGCCTTCCTGTGGAGCCTCGATGCCGTAACCCGGATTCGCTTCGCCTTTCCCTGGCTGCTCTACCTGCTGCCGATCGGCGGGTTCGTGGTCGGACTGCTCTACCATCTGACAGGGCGCTCGGTCGAAGGTGGCAACAATCTTATCGTCGAGCAGATCCACGAACCGGGGGGCGGCGTGCCGCTGCGCATGGCCCCGCTCATTTTCTTCGGCACGGTCGTGACACATCTGTTTGGTGGATCGGCGGGGCGCGAAGGCACCGCCGTGCAATTGGGCGGCAGTCTTTCCGGCGGGTTCGGGCGCGCCCTCAAGCTGGATACGCAAGCAACGCGCATCCTGCTGATGACCGGGATCGCGGCAGGGTTCGGCGCAGTGTTCGGGACGCCGATCGCGGGAGCGGTCTTCGCGCTGGAGGTGCTGGCGATTGGCCGGGTCGAGTATCGCGCGCTGGTGCCGTGCCTGGTCGCGGCACTGGTCGGCGACTGGACCTGTCTTGCCTGGGGCATTCACCACGGCATCTACCATGTCGATGCGACAGTGCCGGTCGACGCTCTAATCGTCATCAAGGTTGGCGTCGCGGGCGTCGTATTCGGGTTAGTCGGACTAGCTTTTGCAGAGGCCAATCATGCGCTGGGCGGATGGCTGAAGCGCATGGTGCCTTATGGCCCACTACGACCCGTCATCGGTGGCGTGGCCGTGATCGCACTGGTCTGGCTGTTCGGCACGCGGGACTATCTCGGTCTGGGCACGCTAGCGGCGACGCCGGATGGCCTGACCATCGCCAGCTTCTTCGGCTCCAATACGGACCCGTGGAGCTGGGCGCTGAAGCTGCTCTTCACCGTCGTCACCCTTAGTACCGGCTTCAAGGGCGGGGAGGTGACACCGCTGTTCTTCATCGGCGCGGCGCTCGGCAATGCACTCGCGCCTATGTTCGGGGTGTCGACAGGGTTATTCGCGGCGATCGGCTTCGTTGCGCTGTTCGCGGGTGCGGCCAACACGCCGCTTGCCTGCACGTTCATGGGGATCGAATTGTTCGGGGCGGCCTATGCTGTGCCGATCGCGGTCGCATGCTTCGTCGCCTACCTTTGCTCGGGTCATAACGGCATTTATCTGTCGCAGCGCGTCGCAGTCCCCAAGGTGCCTGCTGCGCGCCTCACACCCGATGCGACCCTGCGTGATGCCCGCACGCACCGTGCTTCCCGCCGTCGCTCGCGCGTCTGATCCTGCTTCCTATCGAAAGGCCCATTATGCCTGATCGTTTCACCGTCCAGCACCGCGAGGTTGGAATGCTGCGCATCTATTTGAAGCCGTCTGACAAGGTCGGCCCACGTCGCTTCTGGGGTGCGAAACCTTTTTATCGCGAGCTGATCCGCACCGCGAAGGCGGACGGCATCATCAACGCCGTCGCGCAGAACATGCATTACGGCTTCAGCAATCGCGGCCCAATCCGGGAAAATGGATCGGAGATTGCCGATCCGCATCTGACTATCTGCGTCGAGCTGGTCGGCGAACGTGACCAGCTCAACATTTTCTGTCGCCGGCATGGCGATCTGCTCGGCAACAAGGTGATAGTTTACAAACAATTGGAGCATTGGACGATCACGCGCGAAACTGAGCGAACCAGAGCCTGATCGGCGTTCCCATAATGGAACTTCCAGAAGGACCGTCACGACAGGATTGGTCTGCCCGATGCGCGGGTCGACACGCTTTTCCCGAAACCTGTTCCCGATTGAGTTTTCCCGAAATGACCCGCTGTACATGGAGAAGCGGGACTGCTCCAGACGCTCAACGGTCGGTTCGCCATGCCGCGCTGCTGTGCCAGAAACGCTAACCGGGGCGCTGACAGGCGTCACAACCGACCGAGACTGTTGAAAAACTCGGCAAGCAGGCAGTGCGACGACCTCGCGCGTAATATGACTGCGTTGAGGTGACCAATTTTAACAAGAAGTTGCAAAGATAGGCATGATACGAGAAGAATATTGCCCTGACCGACGCCTCTTCCGAGCCGAAGCAACTTTTTCAACAGCCTAGAACGGTTATGACACCGCTCAAAGACAGCTTTCAACCATCCCGAAATCTGCCTGTCGCCTAACCACCGATCCGTGTCGTTCGCTGTTCGTTTGGGCCTGGCGTACGCAAAGCGCACTTTCGTGCAGTGACCCCTATCAGCCGACCGGCGATCACGTCGTCATGCCCGAGTTTACCGACTTCCACACCAGCGACGACTATTACTCGACCCTTGCGCACGAGCTTTGCCACGCGACCGGACACATGGACCGGCTTGCCCGTCCCTCCCTCATTTCCGCGAAGCGCGAGGACTATGCCCGCGAGGAACTGGTTGCCGAGCTAGGGGCCGCGTTCATCAGCGGCGCAATCGGCATCAAGCTTCACGATCGCGAGGACCATGCCGCCTATCTGGCGAGCTGGCTTCAAGCCCTCCGAAACGACAAGCGTTGCATCTTCGCCGCAGCCACCCAGGCGCAGGCCGCAGCCGATTGGCTGTTGAGCCGCATGGCAATCTTCACCGCCCCCGAACTTGAGGAGGCGACGTGACTGTCATCCATGCCCCGGCCATGCTGACGGGCCTAGGGCGTGGTAGGCGTGCCATGATCGCGCGCCGCTCTCCCGCACAGCGGAAGAGCGGCGTTCAAGGTGTCCCTGAAAAGATCTGGGATCGTCACGCATGGCCGAGGGAGAGTGCGTCGATCAGCTCCCTTTGGTAACCAAGATACTTTCGGCTGACACGTCATGGAAGTTCGGCCACGTCATCCCGAACTCTAGGAAATCTGGTGACGAGCTTACGATTGTAAGCCGACTGCCAGCGGTCGTATTCTTGAGCCGAGTAAGCCCGGTATATATGAGTGAACGGCTTCCGGCGTCGGTCGAGGCGCCGGCTTGTATGACCAGCAACGGAGATTCCCAGCCCTTGAAGCTGTGCAGAGTGGTCGCCTTTATGCGCGCGTCACCCATGTAGAAACTGACCTTCTGGCGTCTGCGCTCCTGCGTGTCCTGCGAAAAGGTCGACACGCTTTTGATGCCGCGTGCTTCTAATCTATTGACCACCTCGCTGCCACTTACTGTGTCGGACGCGAGGAAAGTAATATCCGCGTTGGCGAAGCTGCCGTCGCCGGTGAAATGCATCATACGCAACAGCTCATCGACGCAGGCTGCGACTGACTGTTCAGCCGCGCATTGTACCCACCGCAGCCGACATGGGACGAGATCCAACGAGGCTTGCTGGGGAAGCGGAAGGTCGATCTTTGTTTCCGGAAGGAAGCGCCCAGCGAAGTTTCGTATCATCGGCACTGCGGATGGCGGCAGCCTGTAGCTAACATCGAGTTTCGCCCAAGCGCCTCTGAAGCCAGCGCCCGTCATTACATCGTCGGTCCAGGCCCCAGCAGTCTCATAAATGTCCTGTGTCGCGTCTGCCGCCATTAGCATCTCGCCACCCGGCTTCAGAAAAGTGCGCAGTGTGCTCCACCATAGTGGACGATAATCCTGGCCCTCATCGACAAGTATGGCGTCATAGCTTGGGGCCGACGGCTCACCGGCCGCCTTACCTACCAGTTCCGGTAGGGCCGTCTCCATTACCGAGACAGGATCGCCAGATTTCCAAAGTTTGTCGTAAGGTTCGGACCACCCCACTTTTTCGCAAATGTCCCTACACCAACTATGGAAGTTGACGAAAACGATATTCCGATAGCTGGACGAAGACTTCAGATCGCGAACGACGAGATCTCGTAGATAGTGCCAGAGCGTGATGTTGAACGTCGCTACGAGGACAGTCTTCCCCTCATCGGCAAGCCGTGCGGCGCGCGCAGCCAAAACTAACGATTTCCCTGACCCCGCGGGGCCCTTAATCCGCCTAAATCCAGAATCTGTCTTTGAGCTGGCGAGCTGCTGCTGGTTGGCGTTCATTTCGAGGGGGCGGCGTTGTGTCGCAGAAAAATCTGGTTCCATTAGCCAACCCCGAAGATCGTCGGCCAATTCTGGGCGCATCAGCATTGACGACTTGCGCGTAGATTCCGGAAAAACTTGGGCAATCATCCCATCTGCGATCTCCTCTGCACCGCTCAAGGGAGTGTATTTTGCTGCGGCTTCCTGCTCACCGTATTTGAGGAAGGGAGAGAACAGCGAGCGCAATCGATTGGTGTTGGCAAACGGGAAAATGACGCCGGCCGTGATAGCGCCAAACCCTTTGTCCTTAACAAGCCTAGGGCAGTAAAGGCTATATATCGCTTCCCTATAATATTCGATCTTGGGAAAGGGATTGTCTGACTGACGCGAAAACTCCTTACCTTCCTTTCTAGCCCATAGCTCCGGACGCTTCACTCCATTTCGAACGAAGTAGTCTAACGCGTCGAGGTTCCAATCCTTTACCTCGAATACCGCAATCCCGACCCTTGGATGCAAGAGTACGAAATCCGGGCGCAAGCCGTTAAGATGGGGCTGGATATAGATCTCCCACTCGGGATCGAGCGTTCGACAGAACATTTGCAGCACCATGCTCTCACCAGCCGTCAGCGGCTGACGTAGCTCAGGCAATTCTGCCAAAGATGGTGAAATCAATCTGTGCAAGCGAAGCCCTCAAATGCTGTGGAGCCAAGGGCTCGGCGGATTGAAACACCAATGCTAACCTCAGCTATGCATTGTCAAAAGGCTCCGAGACTTCTTCGACGCATGGTTCGATCCGCGCTGCAGCGTAGCGCGCGAACAGGTTTTTGCCGTCCCACTCCGCTGGCATCGCCGATCGTAGTCCCATAGCATCGAGGCGAGCATTCTCTGCATGACAGAGCAGCCCTAACCGATACGCTGCGACGAGGTGACTGCGGATGCCGTCCCGCGTCAGCTCGACGTCGCCGACGAACAATGCGGCCACGATGACGCCGATCGGAACAGCATGGTCGACGATCAGCTTCACGTCCCGGTCGCGCGCCGCATAGCGGCGCCGATAGGTAGCGGGATCGCGCACAGCGTCTTCAAGGATCGCGCCCGCTCCTACGGATCGGAAATCGAGCGCGTCGAGCATCTGGACGCGTGCGAGTGCCGACGGATTGTTGAACCAGCGTGGCCGATCGCCCCGGCTACGGTGGTGTTCATGCTGCGCATTAAACGCGTTCCAATTATCTAGGAAGTCCCGGAACGGCGCGCCGCGGTCCTGCGCCTCGACGGCGATCCGAATGTGGTCGAGGTAGCTGTCCGCAAGCACCTTCAGCCGGTCTGACAATCAGTCGCTCCGATCCATGTTGTGACCACTAACGGCGCACCGCTCTCCGCTAAGCGGACGCGCGGCGTGCCGTTCGCTGTCGAATCTTACCTCACATCTTTCTCAATGAATCCCAACGTGGTGGCATTTTCGATCAGGGTACGGACCTTGCCCTTATCCATGCCCGACGGAACCTCGGCATCGATCTCGAGCTTGAGCGTGACCTCACTGCCGGGAATGGTCGTGAGCTGTTCGACGATCGCTTCGACGATCTGATGAATCTCGCGCGCTGGACGCTCGGAGGAGATCATCACCGTGCCGAGGAAGCGCGTTGGCTTCTTTTCAGCTGGGGGAGCATCAGGTGTGCCTTCAGGTTGGGGCGTGGGCGACGGCCCAACCCCAGGATCGACGGGACCACCTGCAGGCGGCGTCTCGACCTCTTTCTGTACCGGCCGATGGGCTTCGGCGACACCCGGCTTGATGATGACGCTTTCGCCGTCGATGACCACCGCGGCGTTGACCGCCCGCTCGATCGCAAGGCCCAGATATGTGTCGGTCTTGTCGTCCCACCGTTCGGCATAGGCGAAGGGTCCGGGCAGCATGCCGCCGACAGCCGCTTGTACCGCCTTTACCAGAACGGCCTGGTTCTTGACGCGTGGCAGATAGGTGTAGCGGTTCAGATACTCCCAGAGATCCTTCAGAGAGAGGTGCGCCTTGCCGTTCCAGATATATTTCTGAAGATCGCGATCAAGACGCGTCGGCCCTAGTTCGGAGAGGAGGCCCTCCTCGCCCATCAGCTTCTTACTGGCACGTGCTAGCAGGCCGTCCTGTGCCGGCACCTTGCCCGAGACCCATTCAACCTCTGCCTGTGCGCTCTCCTGAACCGGATAATGAAGATAGCACCACGCCTCCCTCAGACGTGTTTTCACGGTCTCATTCGCTTCGACGAGCTTGGCTCGCGCCAAAGCATCATCACTCTGTGTGAGGTTGAGGCGGTCCTTTTCCTTGACGATTTCCCCCCAAGCAAGAGCCGAACGAACCGCGTCCTTCAGGTTGTCGAGCTGACGGGCTTCCGCAGCGATGAACACCAGCATGTTGCGGTACACGCGCGGGGTGCTGCCACGTTGAAGAAGGATTTCCCTCGCTTCGACCAAAGCGTCCGAACCGTCCCGCCCATTATGTGGATGTGCAACGCCTAGAACGACCGCACGCACGCCGCCCGCCTCGTCTGGCACTTCGGCGGATGACACCGGCGCCACTTGCACCGTGTCGAAATGGCCACGGTCGGCAATGGCGTTGATGTATTTGGCCAACTCGCGATCGATCTCCAAGAGGACCAATTGCTCGTCGAGTTGACCCGCCTTATCGGCCGCGATCCGGTTGAGGCTCGCCGACATCGAGTACCAGTACCGGCCAAGATCCGAATGCATGAATTTCGCCTGATTTGTCAGGCGGCGCAGAGCATCCCCGAAAATCGATGGCCGTTCGCCGGGCTGAACGACGCCAAGATTGATCTGTTTGTCATCTAAGCCGGTGTTCTGTTGCGCATGAGTGGGAGCAGTACCCATAAAGATCGCGCGTGCGATCCGCCGCGTTGCCGAGTAGCGATTTAGGTTGGGTGCCCCTTGGTCGACCTTGTACGGCGTCGCGGCGGTGCCATCGACATCGGCCGCAATGATCGACTGCCAACTGACGTCTAGGTAGTGGAGAAGCTCAGGCTCCACACGAGGGGAACTGACCGATACGCTTCCCGGCATGATCATAACGGATGGATCGGAATTCATCCAAAGCTCGTGGATCACCTGCGCCATAAGTCGCAGCACGCCACGAGTTCGTTGAAACTTTTCTAGCGAGCCCCAGCTCGTATAAAGTTGATCAAACAACTCAGGATGGATCGGGTAGGCTTTCTCAAGCTTTCGGCGATAGTCCTCATCAGCACAACCTTGCGGGAAGTCATTCGAGTTCTCCCGGTATAGCTTAGCAAATTGCTTCAGCGTGTTGTCGCGGTGATGGAACCTGTCGCCTGGGATTTCCTTGAAAAGGCGGCGGCGCACGATTTCGTAGCTTTCCTCCTGCGAAGCGGGTCGCCAGGAGGACTCAACACGGCTGAAGGTTTGCTGCAAACGGGCAAGCGCCTCCTGCCCGCCTTCGCCGCCTACCTCGATTTGCGACGCCGGCAACGATGCTACCAACAATGTCCCCGGGCTCGCCTTGACCGCCTCGGTCAGCGACTGGACGAACGATAGGTTCGCGTCGAACGAGCCGGAGGGGAGCCCCTCGACGCGATAGATTTGACGAAGGTAAGCGACCCATTCGTCGATCAGGATCAGGCAGGGGGAGTATTTCCTGAAGATCGCTTCCAGCAGGTTCGAGCCGGGCGCGATGCCCTTTGCGTCGTTTTCGGCGATCATATCGAACGCCTCTTCCCCGCCGAGCTGCCAAGCCAGTTCACCCCATGTCGTCCGAATTTTCCGCCCACCCGTGGCGTTCAGAACGTCCTGAGGGCCGCGCGACGTACCGACGAGAACCGCCCGAGTGATATTGGCGGGAACGGTAAGGCCGCTCTTCTCGAGCAGTTGATCGAGGCCCGACAGATCCTGCGCAGGCGTTCCCCCGGCCATGTGGTAAAGTGCCAGCATGGAGTGGGTCTTGCCCCCGCCGAAGTTGGTTTGCAGTTCCACGACTGGATCACCCCCCCCCCCCGACAGCCGCTTTGCTGCGCCGACGAGGAGCGTGCTGAGGCCCTCGGTCAAATATGTGCGGCTGAAAAATTGTTGCGGATCTCGGTACTCGGCAGGCGCACTGCCGGCGTGAACCTTGCCGAGGTCGGCCGCGAATTCGGCCTGCTGAAACTCACCGGTTGCAACGTCCTGATGCGGCTCGACCACTTCCCGCCAAGGGAGGAGGCCGGCGACTGTCTCGACCGAGATCTCTAGCCGCTGCGTTTTCCGGCGCTCTTCGTTACGCTGAAGCTCGGCAAACTTTGTGCGCAGGATCGTGTCGCGCATCTTGCCGAGCTGATCGGCGACCTCTCCCGCGCTGATCGATTCCATCAGGCGGCGCATGGAATCCAGTGCCCGTTCGGCGTCATCGTAGGTGAAAGTCTCGTTGTGGGAGAGCTTGTTCCGAACATCCAGAAGTTCGGAGACATACGAACGCTCTGGATGGCCAAGCACTGTGCTGAAGGCCTCCTTCCAAAAGGCCATCATCGCTTTTAGCAGGCCCTGTTGGTCCCAGCCCACTTCACCGGTGGAGTTGGGCTTCAAACCCTGGACGCGTTGAACGACTTCAATCTGCCAGTGCCCCTTGATGGAGCTTTCCAGCCTTTTCTCAACGAACGGGATCAATGCGTCGGGAAGCAGTTCCATGCCTTCGAACACATACTGACGCGTGCTTTTAGCCACGTTTGGCTTCCTCTCAAATATTCAGGCTGATCTGACGATCGCCATTTGTGTCGCGAACTGCTGCAGCCTGTCTCGATAGCTCGGTCCAATCAGCAATTAGCGCGTTGTAGGCCGTGGCCTCCTTGGCGTCCTGTCGCTTATTGGCACTTATGTCGTACAAGCAATATGCGAGGTCTTTCACAGCGTCGGCCTGAGTTCCCAGCTTTTTCAGGAGGATAGCGGAATCGTGAGATATGCCATCCACTTCATGGCTACGGATCAAATGCTGAAGGCATTCCCAAACCGTAAGATGACCATCGCTTTGCGGATCCCATTCAGGGTCGAGCTCGTCCCGTCCTAAAATCCGGACCTTTCCCGCCACGCTCTCTACGATGCCGGCATGCCTCACGCTTTCGACAGATATGCCGCGTGCGCGTGCGAGACTATCGGCCGATCCGTAGTCTCCTTTTGCCATGCCGTGCTGTTCGAACCACGTGATCGCAAACCGTGTGTCAGCATCGAATTCGCCTTGAATACCGCCTAGGTACTCGTCCAGCTCGTGATTAATAAGCTGGAGTGCCGATTTGACGCTCATCGGGCTATCGTCAGACTCAAGCACGGCGGTGTAACGGGAGAACACGCCCATGCCGGGGCCGATCGCTGACTGCGGCATGTCGGCAGGCGCAATGTTTGCGGCTTGAAGTTCCGCGATAGCGGGCGGCAGTTCACGCTTCAAAGCGCGTATGAACTCAGCCCTCGTAATGACATCAGCAGTGATTTCCTTCTTGCGGCAGACCAGCACAACCGAATTGGCCAAAGCATTCGTACCTGCCGCTACCATGCGATTTGCCATCTCGGTTCGCATGGGCCAGGTGCCAACTACCGCGTAGCCAGCCTCGACGACGGCCTGTAAAAAGGTCGCCCATCCGGTCGAGCTTATACCCTCTTGATCGATTTCGCTCTGCTTGAACGCATAATAAATAGTGGTTGGGAATAGACTTGAAGAGTCCTCCGCCATCCGGGCAATCGCTTTGCTCATGCCATTTAGGAAGAATGCTTCCGCTGCTTCCTTCGTGCCGTGGCGATATAACGTAGCGACCAGTTCCTCCGCTTTCGGCGTTACTAACGTACCAAACAGATCAGGCCAGATCGGTTTAAGGGCGGGCTTAAGCCAACAAAAGAAAAAGTCGGAGAGATCGGCGTACCCGATATTGTCATAGTATGGGGGGTCAGTTGAGATAACCGTATTTGCGGGATACCTAACAGTCTGCGCGTCATGGCTAATCTCCGAGCCTGTTGCGTGAGGGCAAAACCGCTCAATAACCTTTACAATGCTTCCAAGAGTTGTCCGGTAATCGCCGGCCGCTCCGGAGAACAGACTGTTCTCGCCGAAATCCCACATCATCGGGATGGCTTGACGGCCGAACAAATTTCGGACCTGAGTCTTCGACGACTCCCAGCGACAAAGCGAGTTCTGTATGTCCGCAAGCCGGCTAATACCTAGGGCGAGATAAACGCAAACAGCCTCCGCATAAGAGGATGCTCCGTTACCTCCTTCTGATAGTCGAGTATCGACCGCCGCCATACCGGCTTGCTTCGCGTCGTTGACAATCTCATGCCTAACCTCGTGAACGAGGCTGCTTAAGGTATTGAGCGCCAGCAATTGGCGATCTGTGAACAGCTTACCCCAGGTATCAAGACCATAGGCGGAGCATACCCCGCCTGTGATCATTGCGCGGGTTGGCGTGGCACCCGAAAGAAAGGTTTCTCTTGCCTCCGACACTTCCGGATATGCCGCGGCTTCTCGCGCTAATGCCTCTGCTTCATCGGAAGGCACCAAGAATACGCGAGATTTCGCACCATCCGCAACGATGGCCATCAGCCTTGCGCCAAGTCGTCCCGCCTTGCCCTCTCTCCGGATATATTCTCGTTGGACAGGGGTGCCAGATAGAAGGCACACAAAGTCCTGCGCCTTGCCAGCCTTCGTACCGTTTTGCGCTGCTAACATATCGGCTTGCGTAACGCCGACCGCTTTGATTGAGAAACTTATGGTCCGCGCGGCCTTATCGACAATGGGAACGATGACGGCCCCAGCGCCCTTTTTCGACGAGAGAATGAAGGAATTTGCGAGCGGCACATGGACGCCTGCGAATGCCGGATCGGGGCTCTCTACGGTACGCGCCCAAATCCAGGCGATAACCGTTGCATCCTTGCCGCCGTACTCTTTTGGCAGCGTCACCTGAGGATACAGGTGCCCAAGACGCTCCCGCGCCTTTTCCCGCATCCAATCCCCATAGAACTTAACGTCCTCCGCCAAGCCCTCTGCATTCCGGTAGAATGACCGCCCCTTCGGGCCGGGGTGGATGGGCGACACATCTCGAAACTTAGGCGGGATTTCTATCATCGCCTTGCCGATCATCACTGCTACCGGGTTCAAGTCCGATCCGTGAGCCGGCAAGCCCAGACGTTGGGCTTCGAGAGGGATCGATCCTCCGCCAGAAAAGGGGTCGTAAACTGACGGAACTAAGCCATCGCAGCTCCGCCGGATCTCGACGCGCGCACGCTCCAGCACCTCTTCGTTAGTCGAATTCTCCCAGAGGACGAGGTCTTCAATAATCTCGAAAAGGCGTTTGCGTTCGATGTCGGCTGCACAGTCCTCCAGCGTGGGCTCTGGCGTATCGGGGCTTTTGGTTGAGCTATCCGCCTGACGATCCCGCCGTCCAGCGAGACGCGCGCTCAGATCGGCTTCGGCCCTTTTGCGGAAATTGCCATCAGCCAATAGCGTGTCGGTGTACCCCGAGGGATCGTCAACCAACTGTGCGAACAAGACCGCTCGACAGGTCGCCAGAGGCCGGCGTGCCCACCAGAGGTGCAACGTCGATGGGTGGCCATGCCGGATCGACTTCTCTTTCGCCGACGCCGCGTTGATGGCCTCGAGCGGTATCGAAACCTCGATGAGCTTCTTCTTGTAAGTCGGGGTTGTGGTCATAGCGTAAACTCTATCGTTGAGGGCGTGGCGACCAGCTCAGGCCCCCGAGGCGGCGCTTCCTTGCGCCAGCCACCCTTGATGGTCTGAATCGACGAGATCGGAAGGCGCTGCGCGGGCGGCAGCTCGATTAGGTTTCGGACATGCCAAAATACGGCCCAATGACCATGATTGTCGCCCTCGTACTGTCCGGTGGTGGGGGGACGGTGCGTCATGCCGGTTGAGTGCCGGCCCTTCGGGGCCTCTTCCGATCCGAGATACCACCCTTTCCACGATACAACGAAGCTCGCGCTGGCCGGTACGTCCTCGTGTGAGGGGTAAATTAGGACGGGCACAGGGTTTCCGGCGCGCATCTCGTCGATCTTTCGGAAAAGCTCCCATTTGCGTGAACCGAAGGCGACGAACCCGGTGTCATGAGCGATTTGAGTGCCTGATTGGAGGTGTTCCAACGGCACCGGCGCTAAGATGGCGAAATCCTTGATGATCATCGGGGGGCCTCCGCCCGCTCCATAAGGCGAGCCAGGTTGAACTGTATCGCCGTATGCTCGAACGCGGGTTCGTGATCCGACAAGGCTCCACGGACATAGCGCGGCGCGCCGGCCTCCCCGTTTTCCACATGAACGACAGCAAGGATGTACTTGTCAGGCTCGTGTAGCGACGTGATGACCTCCTGCCGCGTGATCATCACGGTGTCCGCGCCTTGTATCCGTCCCTTCACCTCAATGAAGCGGAGGTGCTTCGTCGCCGGATCATAGGAGACGACATCGTAGCCGATCTTCTGCGCCGACACGTCGGTGGGGACGTTTCCTAGGGTCCGCTCTGTCGCGATCACGGCGTTCATAGCCGCCAGCTCGATCAGGCGCCGGGCAGCGGCATCGGCCGAGAAACCCTGAGGTGCCCCGTCGAGCGGGCTTGGGCCGGATGAAGCCTGAGCGTCCAACAGGCCGCGGGGGATCACCACCATCCCGCCACGTACTCGCGGGGGTTGCGAGGAAATAAAGCGTTCCTGCTCCAACTGCCCCATACGGCGCTTCTGCCGCTCGGCTAGATCCTCGGCGCGGCGCTGGGCGTTCTGCCAACTGAGACGTGTTTTCTTACCGGCCTTCTCCTCCTCCTTCAGCTCGAAGGCGCGCGAATCCCAGTAGTTAATCTCCTTCTTGAGGCGCGCTCGAACTTCATGCTCGACCTTTTCGATCTCGGGCAGACGTCGGGCGCGAACCTCTGCGATGTGCGCCTGCGCCAGCTCCACGGTCGCGAACTGGACGGCCGTCTTTTCGAGCTCCGTCGTTAGCCAGTCTTCGTCCAAGAATGGGCGAACGCTGGCGATTTCGTCGGGTGTTGCGGGCCGCAGGTTGAGATGTGGTGCGATGCCCGCGTTCACGGCGCGCCCCGCCTTGTCGATCGCGGCGAACTGTAGCCGTTCGGATACGACATGCGGTTTGCCGGCGCTGGTTGTCCTGCCATCCTGAATGCTGTGTTCGAGGAGGAACACGGCCGACAGCGCGGTGCCGCTGTCCAGATCATCGACCAAAATCGCTCCCTGGCGCATGATCTGCTCATATTGCTCGCGCACGACGCTGATCACGGCTTCTAGCAGCGGATGGCCCGGGCAGACGAAGGTCGCGACCGGTTGCTGGTTGATCCGGCTCTTTTCGAAGCAAATCCGCTCATACTTTTTCTGGATCGGAGCGCCCGTGCCGATCTGACGATCACGCTCGCGGATGCGAACCGGCACGTGAGTGATTTCCCAGCGCCCTTCTTCGCGCCGCTTCATACGGCCACCAAGGTGCTGAAACGCCTCCACGAAGAAGCTCTGGACGTGGTGCGGCTGAAGGCGCTGCGCCTCGGCGCGCTCCATCTCCAAACGAAGCTCCTGCACCTTGGCTTCGGGCATGGTGTCGTTGGTGAGCGCACGCCGTTGCAGCAGCTCCAGCAGATGATCCTGATCAACAGCGCCATCGACCTGCCGGAAGAGGCGGGCTTTCACATCCTCCTGTTCGCCATACTGGATAGCCTGAAACAGGAGATCCTTCAGCGCGGTGCCCTCGAAAAGCTCACCAAGAACGTCATAGACGCGGCCACCCAACGCCTCGCGCGCGGCCTCGAGCTTCTCGAGCAATCGCGCATAGACCTCCCCCTCCCGGGTGTCTGCCGCGACGATATTCCACAGATGGCAGACCTCGGTCTGACCGATCCGATGGATGCGCCCAAACCGTTGCTCGATCTTGTTCGGATTCCACGGTAGATCGTAGTTGACCATCAGATGGCCGCGCTGAAGGTTCACACCTTCGCCGGCCGCATCATTGGCGATCAGCACCAGCATATCGCGGTCCTGCATGAACCGTTCGATGACCTTGCGTCGCTCGTCCCGCGATACGCCGCCGTGGATCACGTCGACCGCATCGGGGTTGCCGATCCGGGCGCGAACCTTGTCGAGGAGATAGTGCAGCGTGTCTTTCGGCTCGGTGAAAATGATCAATTTGCGCCGATTGCCGTCGGCATCGACCATCAGATCATCGTCCAGAATGCTGTTGAGCTGGGTCCACTTGGCGTCGAGGCCTGAGCGCAGGACGCCGAGCGCCATCGTCTCAAGGCCCTTGAGCGTATCCACTTCCAAGGCGAGCTGCTCGACCGTTTCGGCGGTAGTCGCGCCGGTCGCAATCAGCTCCTCAAGATCGTCGATTTCGTCCTGGCCGTACTCGTCGATGTTCCTGAGGACGTCTGCGTTAACGTCCGGCGCGGCAATGCCGACCCTGCGGCCTGCGCTCGCCAAGCGCGCTTCGCCCAATTCGTTTTCCAACCGCTCGCGGCGTCGCTTCAAGGACTGGTAGATCGCTGCAGGCGAGGAGGCGAGGCGGCGCTGCAAGATCTGCAGCGCGAAGCCGACATTGTTGCGCTTTTTGCCATCCCCTTCCGCGAACCGCTGCATACGGTTCATCTCCGTTCGAACATACTCGGTGACAGCGGTGTAGAGCGCTGCTTCAAGTTCGGAGAGCTGGTATTTGACGGTGTAGGCGCGGCGCTCGGGGAAGAGCGGCCGCCCATCGAAGCGAAGCAGCTCTTCCTTGGTGAGGCGACGCATCATGTCCGCAGTGTCGGCGTAATGCACGCCGTCACGGAAGCGCCCCTCGAAGCGATCGCCGTCAAGGAGCGCCATGAAAAGCTGGAAATCTTCTTCCTTGCCGTTGTGCGGCGTGGCCGACATTAGCAGCAGGTGACGGCAGGCCTCACCGAGCTTTTGTCCCACCTGGTAGCGCTTCGTGTATTTGACATCGCCGCCGAAGTAGGTTGCCGACATGCGATGCGCCTCATCGCAGATGATCAGGTCCCATTCCCGCGCGCTTGCTAACTTGGCTTGAAGCTCCTCGTTGCGAGCCAGGACGTCGAGGCGCACGATTAGCCGATGATGATCCTCGAACGGATTACCCGACCGCGACGTTTCGATCATGTCGCGGGTCAGAATGTCGAACTCGAGATTGAACTTCTGGCCCAGCTCATCCTGCCATTGCTCAACCAAGCTGCCTGGCGCGACGACGAGGCAGCGTTCTAGGTCGCTGCGGGCGATCAGCTCCTTGATCAAAAGCCCAGCCATGATCGTCTTGCCCGCGCCGGGATCGTCGGCAAGCAGGAAGCGCAGCGGCTGACGCGGCAGCATTTCGCCATAAACCGCCGAAATCTGATGAGGTAGCGGATCGACCAAGCTGGTGTGGATTGCCAGATAGGGATCGAAATAGTGAGCGAGCTTGATCCGGTTCGCCTCGGTGACGAGACGCAGCAGCGCACCGTCGCCATCGAACGACCAGGGTCGGCCGTTCACTTCGACATGGAGGCGATGTTCGTCATCTCGATAAAGCACGGCTTCGGCGACGGCACCGTTCAGATCTCGGTAGACGACATTCATCGCCTGGTCGCCGATCCAGTCCACGGACAGGATCTGCACCACCTGCGACGAGGCAATACCGCGCACGGATGCGCCGTTGCGGATTTCTTCAAGCTTAGCCACGCCAACCCCCTGTCGGCTCTACAAACCTACTCACGCCGCATACTCGGCTTTACGCAGCGCAGCGTCGGTCTCGTCCCAATTGATGACGACGATGTGCTGGCTGCGCGCGGGGCGCTTGGTCGCATCGCCAAGCAGTCCGAGCCGCTTCAACACATAGAACAGCATGGCGTAGCGCACCGTCAGGACGGCCGCGCCGTCGTCCATGCTGTAATCCTTGGCAACGACCGCCTTCTGGCTGGCGGTCAGATCGGGATGCGGCCCAATTTCGACCCCGAAACGCTCCTGCCACAGAACGTCGTCGAGCGGGTCGGAGCCCCCTTCTCCCATCTCACTGACACCCAATATGCGCGGCAGCAGGAAGTCCTTGAACCTGTTGGTCACGTGACAATACGCACGGACATGCCAGCGGAACCCGTCATAGCCGAAGGCATGGGGAGTGATCCGTCGCCAAGCCGGATCGGGCCTCTCCTTGCTCATCGACTGATAGTGGACATCGACGGACTTGCGATCACGGACCGCGCTCAACACCGCCCGAAGCACATCTGGGTCGATGTCCCGGCGCGGCGTAAGAGCAATATCGGTGTCTGGAACCTGCGTGATCCAAGAGTCCGTGAGATCAACCAGGCCCTCGGCAACCGATCGAAGCCGAGACAGATAGCTGTCGGGATCGGGCTTAAGAAAACGCGGTGCGAACTTTTCGCTCGCGACATAGCGCTTGGCGCTCTTGTCATAGATCGCGTTATGCGGAGCATGCTCTTGGTAGAGTGTTAGGTCTTTGGAGGCCTGCGGCACGGACACGTCGAACATGTTGATGATGTCCGATCGGTTGACGCCCCCCTCCCAGAAAAGGCGAAACTCGATGAATTCGAGGCGGCGTTCGACGCCCCATTTCAATCCTGTCGAGCCTTCTAGCACCAGACCATCCCTCGCGACCGTCGCCAAACTATATGGAGATATATAGACGACGCGATTAGTTTCTATTCCCACCATGGCAGAGCGTCAAGGGAGTAGTGCGCGGTCCGGACGGACACGGCTCTATCGGCCCACGGGCCGACCGAGCCGCCCGAGGCGTCTCGTCCCATTCGGGTAACGATCCTCACGTGAGGTGTGCCACGTGGCACACCTACGGACGCGCCTGCGCGCGACGCAAGTTTGTGGGCCCTACGGCCCTCCCCCCGGAGGTCCGCCAGCGCGGGGAACACCAAGGGCTGCTGCCCTTTCGTTCCCGAAGGAAAATAGACGGCCCCGTGTGGTCCGCCAAGTGCGGCACCTGACACCCTAGGGGGTGTCGGCCGCGCTAGGGCGGCCTGCCCGCGCCAAGGCCATCGATTTTCCTCCTCCCTCCCCATCCCGCTCCTCGCCGGAGAGGCAGACCCGGTTGCTGCGGCAACCGGCTTTCAGCCTCGAAGGAAAGGAGACAGAACAATGGCTTACACCCGATACAAGGGCGACCCGTACTGGAAACGGGCAAAGACCAGCGGGACCAGTGCGGACGGCATCCCCTACGCCAAGGGCGACCGCGTTTTCTTCTACCCGCGCACCGGCGCGACCTACGCGGGCGACGGTGCAACACGCGCATCCACCGAGTTTAACGAACTCGCAGCCCTCGAAGGCTGACCCCCCCAACATCATCGGAATCAACGCAAATCAGGAGTTTTCATCATGGCTATCACCTATCCCAAACTCTCGCAGCTTCGCCTTTCCCCGCTCAATCAGCGGCAGGTCAAACCCACCGCCATCGAGAGCATGGCCGACGATATCGACGCGCACGGCCTCATCCAGAACCTCGTCGCTTACGAGGAAGACGGGCTGTTCTATGTGTTCGCCGGAGGACGGCGCTACCGTGGCCTAAAGGTGCTGGCGAAGCGCAAGCGGATCAAGAACAGCGACACCTTCCCTGTCGAGGTACGGGATAAGAGCGAGGCCATCGAGCTATCGTTGATCGAGAACGAGCAGCGCGAGGACATGCACCCCGCCGACCGCATCCGGTCCTATGGGGCACTCCGCGATACTGGTATGTCCGCAGAGGATATCGCCGCACGGTCCGGGGTGGCGGTCAGTTTCGTCTATAAGATGCTGCGCCTTTCCGCGCTCGCACCGTCGCTGATCGACCTTATCGCCAAGGATCAGCTATCGCTCGACGCGGCGCGTGCGCTCACCCTCACCGACGATCACGACCAGCAGATTAAGGTCTGCAAGGCGGCGAACGGCCAAGCCCACACCATCCGCCGGATGCTCACCACCGAGAAGGTCGCGACCACCCACGGCGCGTTCCTGTTCGTCGGGCGCGAGGCGTATGAGGCCAAGGGCGGGACCATCACGCCGGACCTGTTTTCGCAGGGCGACGCCGGTTATGCCGACCAGCCCGAGCTTGTGCAGGAACTGGCAGAGGAAATGCTGGACGGCATCGCCGCCGAATATCGCGCGATCGGTTGGCATGAGGTTCGCGCCGAACTGGACCGACCCCACGACCTTTACATGAAGGGTAGCATGTATCCGGCGACCCGCGAGCCGACCGAGGCCGAGGCAGAGCGGCTTGCCGCGATCGATACCGAGATCGAGGCCATTGCCGAGGCCGAGGGCGAGGATAGCGAGCGCATCAAGCCGTTGTCCGACGAGCGGGACGCTATCACCGGGGGGCTTCGCGGCTTCAATGCCGAACAGGTAGCAATCGGGGGCGTGGCGCTTTGGGTTTCGCATGACGGTTCGCTCGGCAAGAGCTTCTATCGTGCCAAGGCCGAGCCGAAGCCCAAGACCATCAGCGACGGCCCGGCACCGCTCTACAGCAACAGCCTGTTCGCGGACTTGTCGCGCATCAAGACGCAGATCGTGCAGGAAGCCGTTGCCGCAGACCCGGCGCTGGCGCTGGATATCATGCTGGACAGCCTTGCAGGCCAGTTGCTCCACGGCGCGCACAGCTTCCAGATGGCGCTTGAGGTTCAGGCCAAGACGGTTGTGACCGACGTTCCCGACGAGCTTATGGCGACGAGCGATGTTCGTCCGGTTGAAGAAACGATGGCGACCCGGTTCGCTTCCATCCCCGCCGAAGGCCGGTTTGAGGCGATCCGCAGCATGGAAGCCGACGACAAGATGGCGTTGCTTGCTGGGCTTGTCGCGATGACCGTGGACGGCACGGTGTTCGCGGGCGGTTCCCCCTGCACCCGGCATCACCATTTCGAGCAGATCGCGCGCGCGAGTGGCGTGGACATTGCCGCACGTTGGTCCGCTCCGATCGGCCTGTTCGACAAGATGCGCCGCGCTGCGATGATCGACCTGTTGCGCGAGGAATGCGGTGCCGCGAGCGCCGAGAATTGCGCGAGCATCAAGAAGAAGGCGGACCTTGCCGTCAACGTGTCGGGACGGCTCCCCGGCAATTGGCTTCCCGCCCCGATGAAGATCGGCGCGTTCGACCAGCCCGAGCGCGACCCGGAGAGCTTCGGCCCCGACATGGACGGCGACGGCTTTGAGGGGGTGGAGGATGACGAGATGGCCGACGACGAAATGGCGTGAAGATTGGGGGGGGGCGGTGTAAATCGCCCCCTTCTTAACCGTTGCGCCACGGTGCGGCCTCGTCGCCAGGCGCGCCCGCCCTGCTTTCTGCAGGGCGGGCGCGCCTGCGTTTCCTGGCGGAACCGCGCGGCGCCGCCCGACCAAGCCTGGGCGGCGCCTGGGCGACTTCACGACAATGTGACCAATCGAGTCAGGGAATTATCGTCAGAACGTGCGGAGATCGGGTAGAATGGTCCTCGATCGGCAGCGGACGGATGTAGCAGCTCCCCCGCAATCTCGCCGGTCAAAGGAGGTGTATTGGATTGACAACATTCGAGACCATCATGGTCGTGTTGGCTGGCATCTCGCTGGTCGTCGCGATCGTCACGTTGGGAAAGAAGTAATTCGACCCTGACGGGGGCGGGGGCCTAGCAGGGCTCCCGTCCCTTTTTTTGATGCCATAAAGTTTGAGCCCGCCGAGTAGCAGCTCGACGGGCTCAGGATGGTGCATCGGAATAACGTCGATACGAGACCGACACCGATATACGCCTTTCCGGCTTAACAACCAATAGCAGGATGGCACTCCGTCCTGAAACGGGCGACGTGCAGAGGATCTAGCTCGCTAGAACCGCTGCCGGTGTGCGACGTGGCACACCCGATCCCGCTGACGCCGCATCGAGCAGCGCGAGGAGATCGCCCAGAGCGCGGCGCCGGTAGGCGTTGAACCATCGCCGGCGTCGATGCTCGGCCGCGTCATGGATCATGTGGCACCGCTGGCAGAGCGCGGCGAGGTTTCGTGGCGCGTTGTCAGTCGGATCGTGGTTCAAGTGCGCGCACGCGATATAGACCCGCGTGATGCGTGTGATCGCCGCGACGCCCGGACCAGGCGCTCGCGTGCGCCGTCCCCGCCCATCGCGCCATAAGCGCCGATCGGCATCCCACCAGCGGCCATCGCCCAGGTGAAACACACGCTGACCGTGCGGACGCTGGCAATGCTCGCATCGTCCCTTGGCGCGGCCGAAGCGGATCAGCTTCGACAGTTCGGGCCAATCGATTGGATAAAGCCAGCGATGTTCGGCCATGATCGGCATGACGATTCTATGAGTCAGTCGAGTTGAGAACGAAAGCAGAAAATCGGCGGCAATCCGCCACTGTGATCAGCAGGCCACGCGTGCCGAGTGGACGTGGCTTACGGGGGCAGCCCGGGTTCTATGGAATTGACGTCGTTGCCAACCTGCCCCCGTCGATGCAGACTTGGAAATCAGGGAGACCGTAATGGGTGTATTTCTTGCCAAGATAATTGACGACGTAGGTGAAGAGGCAGCTACCAAGATCATGACCCGAGATCGACAGGACGCTGCGCGGACCATGGTTCGAAGTGTGCTGGTTGGTTATGACGACGGGCTTTACACTGGTTTGGTCAAAGTCTGGGACGACAGCGACAGGGAAGATCCGGGTACGTTGTATGGATGGGAAGCGTTGCGCGAATTGCCAGGGGGATTTGACGAAGAGGATGAAGAGCTCGACGTGGATGTGAAGCTGAACGAGCAAGCCTGATGGGGAAAGGTGGATATAACGGCGGATCGTCGCTCTTGAATTTTAGCTGGTTTGGGTGGGGCTCGGGATCTACAAAAAGCTCTAAGCAAGCCAAGCCCATCGTTTCAAAGAAAACGAAAAAGCTGCTTGCCGAGCAGAAGTCCGCCAAGCAGCGAAAGCATGAGGAACGGCAGGCCGAGGAGCAGCGGCTGGCGAAAATTCGCCGAGCGGAGAAGGCTACTGGTGAAAGGAAGAACGCGCAGCCGAAGGTGCGAGCTGGCCATGGCGATCCGGAGTTGATTGCTAAGCGGCTGAGTAGGCATATGATCGGCGTCGAGGTAAGGCGCATCACCAAAAACACGCTGCGAGTTCGGAAGGCGGAAGCGGTTAGTGAGCAGGAATCGGCTGTATCACCGCCGACACGCGGTCGGCTTCGGCCAGCGGCTTCTGGACAACGCTGACCTTCGATAATTCCTCCGGCTACCAGAATGCTAGAAGCGCGGGCAACACTCCGAATATTGCGGGCACCGTCTCGTGGATGATTTATGGGATGCAATCTGCCATCGCGACCATCTGGTAGGGGGAAGAATGGAAAGCAGTGACGAGCGATTTCGCCGACAACAGCAAGAGTGGAAGCATGATCGCGAAAGGCGAGAAGACCAGCGACGCCAAGACGAGCGCGAGCGGGCACGTAAGAACGCTGAGGCGAGTGCGCAAAAGGAGCTAAAGCGCCACAATCGGGAAATCGAAGAGGCGTCGCGTGGGCAGAGGAGCGAAGGCCGCCCAGGTACGCCCCGTCAAAACAACTCGGAGCCTCGCTACCGCGATGCACCCTCCGATTATCAGCCGCGCGCTCGTCGCGGGAGTTTTCTAAAATGGGTTGTGGTTGCCGCGCTCCTTATCGGCGTTGTTCATTTCTGGCCCCAATTGCGAGCATTGAGTGAGGACGCTTCGTCCGCGCGCTCAACCGTTAATCAATCGGAAGCAACGACGCCGGATAGTGTGACTGATAGCCAGCCGACGCGGCGAGCTGACCGTGGGAGTGCGCCATCTCGACCGAAGGTTGCTATCAGAAGACCAATCACTTTTGCGCCTAAGTCGGAAGTGGTGCAGGCACTGCCCGAACAGTCTAACGATTATCCGCCATGCTCGGCCACTATTACTGATCACTGCATAAGTAAGTAGCGTTGCGTCTGATGCCTTCTCGCGCCCCCTCCCCATTGATGTCGCCGATCGCCGCCACGATCGGCGCGGAGGGGAACGCCAAGGGCTCTGCCCTTTCGTTCCCGAACGATAATCGACCGCCCGTGTAATCCGCCAAGCACGGCACCCGGCGCTCCGCTCCGGCCGTGCTAAGGGCGGCTCGCCCGCGCCAGCGGTAGATTATCGCCCTCCCTCCCCATCCCGTTCCTCGCCGGAACGGCAGGGCCGCAGGCCGTGGCCTTGCGGCCCATGCCAGAAGGAGGATCAGTCATGCGCAATCCCGAACACCTCGACACCATCCGCCGCCTCAACGACGCTGCCCGCGCCAAGCCGGGCACGGCTTCGATTGCCAACGTGACGATGGGCTTTCAGTCCCTCCCCGACGCGGACCGTTTCGCCGCGCTCGCGCAGATTGTGAGCTTCACGCAATTTGACGGCAACAATGACCCTTATGGGGAGCACGACTTCGGGGCGATCTACCGCATAGGGACCGGGGAATGGACGCAGCAGCGGCCGAATGACGAGAAGACCATTGCAACGACCGTGTTCTGGAAACTGGATTACTACGATAACAGCCTCACCTTCGGCAGTGACGCGCCGTGGGATGAGCAGCGGACCAAGCGCGTGCTGACGATCATGCTCGCGAGTGAATATTGAGGTTTGAAGCCCGAGCGATCCGCGCTCGTCGGAGCGCGGAGCGCGGATCGCGATATGTCGCGACCCCCAAGGCCAAGTGATTTGTTGAGGAATCGCCGTAAAAAGCGTAGGGTTAATGGGGAATGGAGATGACTTGATGGCCCACATCGATCTTGAGGCGCTTCGCGATCGCATTCGCTTGATGGCCTTCGATCGCGGCACCCCGGAGCAGATCGCCCTTTGGCGCGACGACGTTTCGGAGTCGCGGGCCAACCTCGTCATCGAGGACATGACGCCGACCAAGGCCGAGGATGCGATGTTCGCGCTGATGCTTGACGAGGGTGTGCCTCCCGCGCTGATGCCGTCGATCATCCTCGACCTCTACAAACCGGGAACCAGCCAGATCGCCGCCTGACCTTGGCGAACGATCCTTATACCTATCCCGGTACCGACACGCTTCGGAACCGGCTTGGGATCACCGATGATAAGACGCTCGCAGAGGCCGAGCGGCGGCTTACACAGGCGCGCGGCGCGGAAGCCGCGCGCCTGGCCTTTCCGGCGACTGCCGAGGGCTACCGTGCCCTCCATAAGCATCTTTTCCAAGACCTCTACGAATGGGCGGGCCAGGACCGCACCGTCGACACCGCCAAGGGCGGTGCGCGTTTCGCACACGTGCCCTACATCGCGCGCGAACTCGACAAGCCGTTCGCCGACGTAGGGGCGAAGAACGGCCTTCGCGGGCTTCCTCGAGACGAGTTTTTCGACAGGCTCGGCAACCACATCAACGAGATCAACGCCATTCACCCTTTCCGCGAAGGGAATGGCCGCACGATGCGCCATCACGCCGCGCAGCTCGCGCGCGACGCTGGCCACCCGATCCGCATCGCTTCGATCGACAAGACAGCATGGATGGACGCTTCGCGGCATGGTTTCTTGACCGGCGATCATCGTGGAATGACCGCGGTCCTTGCCGGCGCGGCGATCCGGCGCGACCTCGCGCCCGAGGCGCGCATCGGTCCCGCCGGGATCGCCATGCTCCCCCAGCGTGCGCCGCCCGAAGGGCAACGCTACCGGATGACGCTCGGCAAGGTTCGTGAAGAGCTGGAACGCTACCTACCCGCCGCCCGCCAGCAGGCGGCCGACCGGCTTCGCGGTCTGATAAAGGACGGCGCACCGACCGCGACCATTGCGAACGCGCGCACCGAGCTTGCCTATGTCAGGCACGCGAAAGGGCCAGTCTATCAATCCCACCTTCTCACCTATCTCGGCGTTCGACAGGTCGATGCCGTCATCACCAAGGAGCAGTCGCCGCTTGAGCGGGTGCGGGAGATCGGAGCCGCGCTAGGCGTGCAGATCAACGCCCAGCAACCGGCGCAGCTTCAAAAGGCGGTCCGCTCCCTTGAGCGGCCCGTGCTCCCCCCCGGCCACTCGCCGGGACAGGAGCGGTTGGCCGAGCTGTTCCTGAAGAACACCCCGGACAAGAACAACGCGGACCCGCGCCTCGCACCCGCTCAGGCGATCGTCGACGCCGCCATAAAGATGGCGCGCGATCGGGGGGAGAGCGTCCGTATGGTCAGCACGATCGGGGATTCGACCCGCGAGCTCGTCGCCGATCGCATCAAGACGGGCGGTGCCCTCGATGCGGAGATTGGACGTGGCTCTGATCAGGCGGCAGCTCCAGTGCCCCCTAGCCGCGATCGGACCCGCTAGCGCACGGAGACGCCCTATCGGTCCTTACGCCTAGTCGGGAAAACCGGCCCCCGTACTGTCATCCGGTCTGAATCATAGGGTTTCTGCAGGGCCACCACGTCGTCATAGGTACCGCGCAGCCACGTATCGACGTCCTTCGGCTCAAGTATCGTTATCATCGCCTTTGGATGGATCGGGGCTACGAGCGTGTTGGGATCGCACGTCACCATCGTGAAGCCGTTTCCTTCTGCCGTCCGTTGCCAGAAGCCAGCGACTGCAAACACCTGCTGATCGATGACGCTGAACCACATCTCCCCTTTCAGCGGGGGCTTCCCGTCCCCTAGATCGTGCTTTTCAGGTGTGAACTCGCAGAACTCGGTTAGCGGAACAAGGCATCGGTTTTCGGGCTTTTCTGCCAGCTTGCGCCATTGCGGCAGTTCGAGTTTGCGGACGTTGGTCATCGGCCAGGCCGCCTGCCCGCCCAGGACGTCCCAAGACATCACGTCCCAAGCACGCTCTCCGTCCTGCTCGCGGACGATGTAATTCCGGCTTTTGGGGCGAAGTTCGCGGGGATCAAAACGGTTGTCGCGGGGCCGCTCGCTGAACAGCTTCGCGGCCGATCCCCAAAGGGTTTCGGGCTCATTCGACATTCTGGCGCGGTTGCACATGATCAGCCCTTAGCAGCCGCCAACGATCGCGACCGTCCGTTGAGCGTAAGCCCGCACTTCGTCGTCGACGAAAGGGGTGTTCGGATCGTGATGGAACGGAGCGGTGTAGCCGTTGATATCGTCGAGATCATTGTACTGAGGCGTCAGTGGATGCCCTGCATCGGCTCGGATTGCGGCGAGCATGTCTCCTAGCCACTTGCCTTCAAGGATCTGGTTGGGGAAGCGGTAGCGGATGTACCTCTCCAGCAGCGGGCGCATGACCATCCGCATGTCGCGTGCATCGCCGGCATGCCCCTCGGCGAAATCCTGAAGTCGCATATGGTCCTGAAGGTAGCCTTCCTTCACCTCACGTTCGATATCCCAGACCTCGATGGACGAGCCACTGGCACTCGCTGAAATCTGAAATGGCGTGCATGTTGCTCCGTGGATCAGCGAGCGCACGGCATCGAGGAAGAACTTGTCGTGGCTCAGGACGATCACCTGCGCTGCCTTGTCCCCCTCGCCTGCCCGCACGATCTCCTTAGCTGTCATCGCGCGGCGGAAATCGTCCAGGCTTGTGAACGGATCGTCGAACACTACCACCTTGTTTGCGATGTCCGGATCGCGCTTGAGCTGCGATAGAAAGAAGGCCAGCGCGAAGGTGTTTTTGTCGCCAGCGCTCATCGTGGTGTCAAAGCCTGGATCGTCGGCGCTGGTCTTGGTGACATCGACGTCGCTGGAATCGAACCGCAAGCTGTAGGTCGATTGGGGAACCTTTCCGACGTAATTCTTGCCACATTGCGCAACACGAAAGCTCGCGCCAAACGAGACCAGGAAGCGATTAATATCGGCCTCGTATGCACCGAGGATTGCCTCGTCATACGTGTCCAGGGCGGCCTTCTTTGTGTCTTTGTCGGTTACAAGCGACTTCTTCTCGTCGAGTAGCACGGCATAATTTGAGGCAAGACTTAGCACCGGCTCGCTATGCCGCTTTTTGACGGCGTTCAGGGACGCAAGTGCCGCTTCGGTCCGAGCCTTGTCTGTCACGGCATTTGCGTCTTTTACAGCTTGGATACGGCGGTTGGCTTCTGCAAACGTCCCAATGTCCGCTTCCAATTCAACGATCGTCGTCAGCCAGGTCGCTTGCGCTTCTATGAAGCTAGCGGATGCCTCGACAGCTTCGAGCGGCGACGCTGCCTTGGTCGTCAGCATTGCCTTGGCGGCATCGAACAAAGCTTCAACTTCGGTGCTGATGCGATCGGCTGCACCGGAGGGTGTGTAACCGTGATCGGAATAGGACTTCCAGAATTCGGCATCGGCAGCGGCTTGACCGAAAGCCTGCTCGACTCTGAGCGCTGCTGTCGACGAGAGTGCCCGGTTAAGAGTCGCCGCCATGTCGGAGATTGCCTGTTTATGCGTGGCATAGGCGGTGCTGAAATAACCACGATAGGCGTCGATCAGTTGGTTTCCGTCGAGCGATGCGGCGCAAAATGGGCAATGATTTTCGACCGTATGGGCGAGGCCCTGCGACAACCAAGCCTCTCCGCCATCCCGAAACTCGTGGCGAGCAATCTGCTGCTGGACCCGAGCAGCAGCGTCAGCGCCGATGCCATCAACGTCTTTGATCAATAGATTGAGAAAGCCATCTGGCAGCGATGGCAGGGAAGGCACCGCTAAGAGCTTCCGGGAAGCGATAGCAGCACCGTCGGTGATGGCCTTGAGTGCTTTTTCCGCTTTGTCGATTTTGCCGGCGATGTCGCTATCAACGGCCAGCTTGAGAAATGCCTCCAGCTTCATTCCCGCAGGAACGTGCTGTTCCAAGACCTTCTTCTCGGAAGAAATCACACTTTGCTTCGCGGTTGCCGCAGCGTCGAGCCGATCTACCTCTTCGGCAAGCGCAACGCCCGTAGGGCCGACGACAATCCGGTAGAAGTTTCGGCGATGCTCGACATCAACCTGATCTCCGCCGTGAACATTCTCGGCTACGAACTGCTGGTCGAAGAAGTGAATGTCCGGCTCACCCGCCGCCCATGCGCCTCCGGTAAACCGGACGGGACCGCTGTTGAGGAGCAAGCCCACCTCCGGTTCGGAGGTGGCCTTGAAAGTCTTTCGACGTTGAATGGGCTTGGGGTCGTTGCGCTGGAGCGATCTGAGGACCGAGCAAAGTGTTGTTTTACCCCGGCCGTTGCCGCCGTAGATCAGCGTAAAACGACCATATTCACCACCGCCGATGCGCGCTGCCTTGAACCGGCCGACGTTCTTGATCGCCGTAATTTTCTTCAGAAACACGTAGGAGTCCCCTTTATCCCCCCTTCACGGGTCTGCTGCTCCGCGTAAGGATTGATGGTCAGGCTAATGCGCAGCTCTGCTCTTTGCCAGATGAGTGTTCTTGATTTGCTCCGCTGTCCGAGGATCGGCCCCGGCTATGTGTGCCACATGGCACACCTCACCGCGCGACAGGTATCTCTCCGATCTGTGTCGTCCATGCCGGGCTTTTCTGCGACCGCTTCGTATCGGAGGATCGCGCGCCGCATCCTTGTGCGGCAAGGATGACGGTGTTGCGCCCGAACCGACCGTTGAGGCCATCCATCGCAGCGAGCAACGCCGGCACCTTGGGGTCCGGCGTTGCGAACAGGTCCGTTTGCCCCTGCCCTTCCGGCGTCAGGTCCTCCAGCAGCACGCCGCATTTGGTATAGACGCCGCCCGGCTGAAACATTGCTTCCATCATTTTCCCCGCAATCCCGACGATGACGCGGGGATCGTTGGTCGGAGGGGAGAGCCGCGCCGATCGCGACGCCGACGGGGGGTTGGGCCGGTATCTAGACCCATGCGCGAACGCGATCAGGCGGCTTGCCGCCAGCCCTTGCGCCCGTATCTTCTCGGCTGCCCGCGCCGCGCGCCTCGCCATCGCCTCGCGCAGCTCATCGAGTACGGTGACAGGCTCGCCAAACTGGCGAGTGACCGCGGTCGCCTTGAGCGGTTCGGGCGCCACCTTGAAGTCGTCGCACTCGACCCCGCCCAGCTCGCGCACGAGCCGTTCCAGCACGACCGTCCCGACGTCCCGAGCGACAGCGGGCGGAAGCGCAGCCAGGTCCGCGGTCGTCTTCACGCCGAGTGGCCGGAGCCGCGCTTCGAGCGCGCCCCCGATCCCCCATACTTCTCCGACCGGCCAATGCTCGAAAAGTCGCCGGCGCAGCTCGACGTCGTGCAGGTCGACTACGCCGCCCCAAACCTTCTCGGTCGCTTTCGCCAAGGCGTTCGCGACCTTCGACAGGGTGCGCGTCGGTCCCAGCCCGATCCGGGTCGGAAGGCCGACCGATCGCGCAATGTCGTCGCGGACCAGGTGCGCTGTCTTTACGTCACCGAGGCCGTTGGACAGCACCGGGAGGCGGAAGAAACTCTCGTCGATCGAGTAGACTTCCACCACGTCCGAGTGATCGGCGATGACGGCGTTGAAGCGTCGATTTAGGTCCGCATACAGTTCATAGTTGCTCGATCGAAGCTGGATGCCGTGGCGCTTTATCCGATCGCGAATTTTGAAGACTGGATCGCCCATTCGGACGTGAAGTGCCTTGGCTTCCTCGCTACGCGCGACCGCACAGCCATCATTGTTGGACAGGACGATGACGGGCACGCCTCGCAGGCTCGGATCGAACAGGCGTTCCGCGCTTACATAGAAGTTAGAGACGTCGACTATCGCCCACGACATACCCGCTAGCGCCGGTAGTCGCGGACGCCTGTCCGCACGACGCCCCATATTTCCACGCCTTCGGCCGACGTCGGTTCGTAGCATTGCTGGCTGTTACGGGCCTCGAGGAAGGCGCAGCCGCGTCGCTCGACGAGCTGGCGGCAGACAAAGCCACCATCGACGATTGCGATCACAATATGCCCTTGTGCAGGACGAGTGTCGCGATCGACGACGACGACATCGTTATCGTAGATTCCGGCCTCGATCATGCTGCTGCCGCTAATGCGGAAAACGAAGCTCGCGGCCCGATCGAGCCTCAACAGCTCGATCAGGCTTATCGCGTCGTCCTGCCAATCTTGGGCAGGGCTTGGAAAGCCAGCGCCGGCTGCACCGACGATGCGTAGAAGAATTCCCTTCGGCACCTCGGCGATCGGCACCGGCTGCATCAACGGCAGCATGGTGATTCCCTTCGTGCCCCTTGTAACGCACTAAGGAACGAAAAGGGAACAGAGGAGATGCACCGTTCGGCGCATCGTATCGTCGGTGTCGATTTTCTGCGGGATTCTCCCTGCGGCAGATTTGGGGGGGCGGCGCCAGCACTCAAACCACGCGCTCACCCCGCCAAAAATCGTTTGGGAGTGCGAAATCATCACTTGACCCAGCCAAAGCAAAGGCCCAAATGTGGCGTTGAGGCAGTGAAGAATCAGTTCACTGCCTCAAATGTCAATCTGACCCAATGGAGGCTACCATGCAGATCATCGTCAACGATACCGACCTTATCAAACTCAAGCCCGCAACGCGACAGGATTTGCTTGCGACCCTCTTTGGTTCGTCGGCCTCGTCGGCCACGCCACAGAACGCCAACGGGTTCGAGTTCGAGGAGGTCGTGGACCTGACGCCGGAACAGGTGGCCGAGTTCATGCAGGGCTGCTCGCCGCAGACCGTTGCGGGGCTTCAAGTGATCGCCGAGCATGGCCCGGTGATCGCCGCCAACCTGCTCAACGAGGCAGGTATCGACAATTATGGGCATTTTCAGGGGCGTGTCACCAAGCGGACGCGCACCATCACGGGCGACAAGCATGCCTTCCTGTTCACGTGGGATGATTGGACGAGCGCGGAGAATGCCGAGCGTGGCTATGGCCACTATGCCGTGACGGAGACGACGTTCCGTTCGCTGCGCAAGCACTTCGAGCTGGATTGATCGACATCAAGGGCAGGGGTCGGAAGGCCCCTGCCCCTTTCATTACCTAGGCAGGATATGGCCCATGACCAACACAGCCGTCGCTCGCGCCTTGCAGACCATCCAGGGATGCACCGACCCAAAGAGCCTCCGCCAGATTGCCACAAACGCGCGCGGTAAGGGGGAGCTGGAGGTTGCTCGCGCGGCGGACCTTCGCCTTTACGCCATCCTCCCATCGGAAGCGCCCGGTACGTTCGAGCATGATGTTTGGCAGAGCATCCACGCGCTGGAAGGAACGCTAACGGTCGAGCGTGCGAAAACGACCCGCTTGGGCCGGACGCGGCAGAAGATCGCACGCGTCGGCGAGTTCGAGACGATCAAGGACCTCATCCTTGGCCCTAAGCCGTCCGAGGGTTTTTTCATGCTCATCGAAAGGCAGATGGTCGATTTGACCTTCGAGGCCGTTGCGCTTCGCCATCCTGACCGGTTTGATGAGGCCGTGCTGATCGCGGCAGCAGCAAGATTGCGGTCGGCAGCCGATCAGGGACACGAGACGCCCGCAATAGACCCGGCGGTTTAACTCGGCCCGTGGGGAGCCCGCGACCGCTCGTCTAGCGTGGCAAAATGCGCAGCCCGGTTGAGGTGTTGTCTCTTCTCAAGCGGATCGATCGCCAGCTCGGCAAGCCCGAGTTGGGGGCCGGCTAGAGGATGTTCGGAATCGTACGTTAAGCGCGACCGTCCCAATTGGGATCGAGTTTCAGCACGATGTGCTTTGACGCCGATCCCATCAGGATACGACCTTATCATACGTCCTGAATACTTCTCGCGTGTACGCGGCATAGAACTTGATGAAGCGAAGGAACAAGCCGATCGCCAAGACTGCTGCACCGATCATCAACGTGACGGTCATGCGATCATGTGTCTGCCACGACGCGTAAGCCAGCATGGCGGTCGCTATGATCGCGGCCATCGAGACATTGCGGCACATGCCATATTGGTTAATGAAGTTATCGAGGCGAGTCGCCGTATCGGCTACACCGCGCGCGTGAGGAAAGGCCGCGACGAACGCAGCCTCGCCATCCATCGCGGTAGATGCGACGTTTAGCCCTGTCGCGAGCTTCCCCATGATCCGCGTCTGGTTGGGGACGGGAAACGGTTGATACTCCCGTGCGCCCGATAACGCCGCAAGCCAGCGTTCTCGGCGACGCGGCGGATGGATCCCAAGCACGATCTCCGAAGGCGGCCGCAATATGCGCCGGGCCACCACATGCTCCAGCAACGCTGCCGACGGCATGGCAATGATCTGCCCCACAAGGTACGCTACAACGGCCCAAAAAACTCCGGACACGATCGTCCAATGCTGCTCGTGCGCGAGAGCGGACCCCATGAACACACGATCATATGCCGCAAGCGCGACCATACCGGTCGTCAGGAACGCATAAAACTCATAGCTGGCGAGCGGAAACCAGTCCTTCATGGCTCTTCGCCCCCTCCAACTTCAATCGCGAGTTGCGAGTATAACCGCTCCGCAATCAGCTTAGCGTAGCCCCCTGGGGTATGGATGAGAAGCAAAGCGGGGCCGAACTGGCGCATGGCAAGGATACTGCCAGCGATGGCGTCGGTCATCGAGGGACCGCTGGTCATCAGATGGTTGTGCCATGTCCCGATCACTTGCAGCGCACCGCCGGTACGCCGCGCGATGCCGAGAACCGCGGCCCTCAAACCCTGCGTGCCAAGGACGAACTCGACAGCGCTGCGGGTGCTGTCGGGCGGGGCAGCGATCAGATCGACCACCTGGAATAGATTGCCGATCTGAGAGAAACGACCCACCAGAACCCCGCCGGTCTCGACGCCCGGGTAGAGCGCGATATCCGCTTCGATCGCTGCGTGGACACGGGGATGAATCCGGATGCCGGGCTCGTCAGGGGCCGATCGGTCGACATCGATCCACGCATCCTCGTTCGCCACCGACCAGGCCAAGCCGCCGTCGGCATCGGTTCGGCCGATACGTACCTCCCCCCTCGCCGGCAGGCCATCGCGCGCCCACCCCGTAATCGGTCGCGCCATCGATGCGGCTAGCATCGAAAGATCGCTATCCGGCATCGGGAAGGTAACGGCCGAACAGCCCTGCCCGATGATCACTTCCTCCGCTCGGGCGCCGAACGCGATCGCCGCATCGTTGGCGTCGAGTGCCAGCGTTCGATACGCTTCCGCAGCTAGGTCGCTGATGCTCGGGTTCGCGTCCGGTCCCTCGCACGCGACATACGCCACGCGGCCGGCGCCCAGCAGGCACGCCTCGACGATCCGCGGGCGATCGGGCCAAGGGGCGTGCGCCAACGCCTCACGCGTGACGAGGCTCGCCGTGGTATCGACCAACATCGCGCACCCCTCCTGGGCTAGCTGCGCTCGCCCTTCGGCAGAACCGATCAGCGAGACGGCATCATCCGACACGGCCGCAGCCTTCTGGTCGAGCTTATTGATCTGGTCGACGACGAGATCGGCCTTGGCGCGCAGGAAGAGCCTTTCCGCAATGCCGATCGGCATCGCAGTGTGACGCGCGTAGTTATGGGCGCTCATGTGGCCACGATCGACGACGATCGACGGTGCCCGACCGGCGCGGGCCGCGTGGAGCGCTATCTTCGACCCGACGCTACCAGCGCCAAGCATGGTCCAAGGCAACGTCGCCGCACTGGAATCGTCACCGGACGTCCTTCGCAGCAATCCCGCGTTGATCGTCTCCCGTTGTGCAGCCAGCCGTACCGGCGTCGCGGTATCGAGGAAGTCCTGCCCCGGCGCCACCTCGATCAGATACGGGCAAATCTCGATCGTGCTGTCCGACCCCACCAACGCATAGGGTCGACGGGGGAGCAACAGTATCGCGAGCGGGATGGCCTGCGGTGGGGGATTGGCGATCAGACCATCCCGAACGGCAACCAACCCAGCCAGCAGATCATCCCGGCAGCCATAAAGGTTCGCGCGGTCGAAGAGATCGCCGACGGTGGCAACCGTCTCAGGCAGGTAGAAGTCGGCAACGATCGGCCCCTGTGGTCCCGAGCCGGGCCAAGCCAGCAACGTCAGACCGCTACCGATATCGTCATCGCGCGTCAGGATCGGGCCGATCAGCGCAGGCGGCAAGATACAGCTCGAGCCGAGCAGCAGCTTGAACATGTCGGATTTGGGGTAGTGGATGTAGGTCGTCGTGAAGATCGCCGTACCGCTGGCCAAGGTGACGTGGCTTCGTACCCGATCAGCATCACACGCGATGATGTCGGAGATCGTGTCGCGCCGCACCGGCTCCCAGCCGTGCGCAGGATCGTTGAGATCGAGTTCCGCGGCCCGATCCAGCCACTCGACGAGCTGCTCTACCAGCCCAACAAAGCCGCGCGCCTGAACAACCTCACGGGGGCTGCCCAAGACCAGACATGGCTCGACCAACGAGCCAGCCTTGCCGGGCTGGATATGCGGGTGGATGCGCGGGAAGTCGTCACGCAGCCTGATCCACGGCGACACCAACGGAAAACGATCATGCAGTGCGATCGTAACCGCTTCATCCATCTGGACGCCGAATGGGCTTTGCCCCGCCGCGCGCCAGACCGCCGGCAGTTCAGTGTGAATGACGACCCGGCAGAGCGTCCAATCCCCCGTCCTGCCGGTCACGGAGACGCTGCGGACCGACGGGTGCGCTTCAGCCTGCCGGAGCGCCCGTGCGACGGCGATCGGCAGCTCGGACGGTACTGCGGAGTCCTCGCTCACCCGTGCGCCAGTGCCTCGCTGCCGACACCCGTCGCCGCTGCCGTGGTGGCAGCCAGCGCCACGCGCTTCAGCTTTGGACCGTTCCGGCCGATCTCAAACATAACCGGATCGTCGCCTTCCACCTCACCGACGCATTTGAACTCGCCGCTGAAACCGCCGGCCATGTCCTCATATTCGCGCTTGGCGCGGATGCACGGCGGGTCCTTGTCATCGTCGCTGATCGGGCAGGAGCTGGCGACGATCATTGCACCGGGGCGGCCTTGCGCGAGCGCGCTCCGTGCATCCGGCGAAACCTCGGCGTCTTCGCCCTTTTCCGACCAACTGTCGCACGACAGGCTATGCCAGGAGCAATGATGCGGAGCGACCAAAAGATCATACGCCAGATTGGCGGATTCGTTCTGCCAGCGATCCCACAGCTTCTCCCAGATCACAACTTCGGCGTCGCCTCCGAATAGAAGATAGGCGGCATCCTCTTTGCCGCCGGCTCCGATGCGCATCTGAATGATGACGCTCGAATTGTTCTTGGTAAGAATATTGGCTTCGTCTTCGGTTTCGGCGAGCCGCGGCGCCAGCAGCAGCGCATCGAAGAGTTCATCTTCAATGCCGTCCACATTTGCGAACCGCTCGCCGGCACGGACAAGGATGCCCTCCAGATCATCGGTCTTGGCATCGACGTCCTCGCCCAACACGAGGATGCGATCCCCATCGCCGAGCGTCTTGTTCTTGCGGAACAACGCGACACGCCGACGCGCTTCATCCTTCCACGCCTCGGCGTCGGCCGACAGCAGATCGTCTTTGCGGCGACGGCGGAAGACCAGCGGCGACGACCACATCGTGCGGATCACGATCTTGTCGTCCGCCGCCTTGTGCGACGAGAGCGGTCCGAGATGGAAGTGGTTCTGCAATCCGCGTACATGATCGGCGTCGGGATGCGTCAGCAAGAACGCATCGATGAACAGCCGATCATCGTCATCCCGATCAAGGATTTCGCGCAACTGTGCGGCCACATCTGGGGTGTCGTCATTCGCATTATCAGCCGCGCTGCGGATGTTGATGTCGATAAGGATACGTCGACCGTTTTCGAGTTCGACCAACGCCATGTCGCCGTTGCCCACCTTGAAGTGGTAGGTCTTCGCCATATCCTTCCCTTCCTCAACCTATGTTTGGTGAAGACATAGGTAGAACAGCGCACCTTTCAAGGACGCAACTTTGTTGCCAGCATATGCAACCGGGTACGTCGACCGGCTCCCCCGCCTACCCCCTATTTCTACGAAGCGAGAGTATTACGCTCACGAGGAATTGGTGGCGGACCTTGGCGCAGCGTTCGTAAGCGGCGCGATCGGCATCAAACTACACGACCGCGAGGACCACGCCGCCCTGAGCGTCTTTGCATGACGACCGTTTGTCCTGTTCGATTGCGGGCGATCCATGTCACGCAACCCGCCACTCGATCTATGCGCCGCAAAGGCTCAAGCTTAGCGTACGATTTCGAACATCCTCTCAACGGGCCCCGAGTTCGCGGTCGGCGACATCGGCATAGTCCCGAGCTTCGGTTTGGATCGAGGTTGGCGCTTCCACCAAAACCCCAGCCAAATACTCTTGCGCCTCCATCACAGCCTCCGCCCTCACGAGCCAGCGAACCAACTCCGGTATCGATGTTACCGGAGACCGCTCGGAATATCGCTGATCGCCGGTCTCCGATCTGCGTCGGCAGACATGGTCGGCAAGCAATATCTCGTACCGATCCGCGGTGCCCCGCATCAACCGGCCCGTGATGTTATCGGCCTCGGCTATGCCTAATTTCTCCTGCGCAAGAGCCGCGCGGAGGCGTCGCCGCAGGTCCGCTTGGAACGAGGCTTGCGACACGCTCCCCGCAACGCAGGCTTCCTTTCCGGATGTCCCCCCTACGAGTGCCGCAACTACCTTATCGAAGCCTGCATCGAGACGGGCACGTGCGCGGGCGGCCGCAGCCAGCGAAGCTTCACTGCGGCGCAGGCGGGCGGCTTCCTCCTCCGCGATATCGGCATCGACTTCGCTCCGAATCTTGTCGAGCGCCTGCGTCGAGAGATCGACGGTCCGATCCAACTGCTCCTGCGTAAACTTCTTGGGTCGCGTGCTATCGGGGTAAGGCTCCCGAGATCGGTGTGGGTCCGGCGACCACCAATCTGATGAGGGAACGCGCAAGCCTTCCCTCTTGGCGATCTTCGCCACTTCCCGCTTCGACAAGCCCAGCAAAGCGAAATGCGGTATCGCCGTGTCGGGATCGGTGTCCCACAGAAGTTTGCGGAACTCGCGAACAGACGGCGGACGCAGCGGCCCTATCGGACCTCGCGACCATAGCCGGCCCGGTCTTCCCGACGATCCTACCGCAAGGGCCGCTGGCACCCGACCCTCCTCCACGGGGTAGAGGGGGGCGGAGCGATCCGGGCCTCCAAGCCTAGTCCACGGCGTCGGCTCCGGCACCACAGCATAGCTGCCATTACCGCTCCATTCGAACCTTACGAGCGGAACGGGCATGTCCGGAGGCAAGGTGTCGTCGAGCGGCTCGCGCGGCGCATCGAGTCCCTTTCGCAGCCGATTCCAATGATGCCCGGTCGGTCGATTGATTTTGTACAGTTTGCACAACCAACTGGCTTCAGCATCAAGCGCTTCAGAGACCTGAGCCACAGGCATCGACCAGATCCAGTCGAAAAAGTCCGCGCGTGTCATCCAGCAAACAGCCGCTGCGTCAGGATCGCGCAAGATATGTGTGCCGTATTCGGGACACTGAATGACGAGCTTTAGCTTTCGGCGATCCATCTAGCGTTCCGACGTTGCATCGGAGGGTTCCTTCACCTCCCTTGAAACAGGCAGGCCAAACCAATCAGCAATTTCAACCTCCGCCGCCGCGTCGATTTCAATGCCGTTGTCCCGAGCGTGCCCAACAACATTATGATAGAACGCATCGGCCAGTTCGTCGGCACTAGGGGCGGGAACTCTATTCAGGGGCGCGCCGCCAAAGCTAACCCCGCGAATAACAAAACCTAGGGTCGGCCGTCCGACCCGCTCGCCCATCGCTTCTAAGGTATCTCGCGACCAACGGGTGGCTTCTGTCAGGTTGAAATCATGCTCTGCGGCATAGCGAGCCAGCGTATCGAACACCGGGCGCCACTTTTCTTTAGTGATCCGCGGCAAATCGATCACACGCATCATCGTTGTAATGACGGCGGGGATACTTGAGTCACTATTGCGGTCAGTGGAAATCGGAGCTTGGTGGCGATCTTCATCCCACAAGAAGTATTGTGAACGACGAGCATTTGGTAGTTTCAAGCGATCGATGGCATTGGAAAAACTACCCGCTCCAAACCAACCATCTTCGCGTGCGCCAGGAATCACGCGCGAGGTTTCCTGCGCAAGACTGGCAAGGTTCAAGGGAGCAGAAGAATTTTGATAGAGGCCAAGGACAAGACCAGAAAAGACCTTCAGTTTATCGCCATCTACGCCCGATTTAGGCGCATCGGTGATTTCAATGGCTTCCTCCGGAGCCGCTTCCGGCCAGATCAGATTATCCATAGCCGTAAAATCAAGGATGTTGTCCGCTAAGGAGCGATAGGCCGAAGATGAATTGCCCGGAGAGATAACTGTAATGTAGCGGTCATGTGCGCGGATACGCTGTAGCAGCGGTACGAAATCAGAATCAGAAGATGCGATCACAAACTCGTCGTAACGACTGTCACTCTTGAGTAAGTCGAGCGCATCAATAACCATCCTAATATCGGCTGCGTTTTTACCTGCGCCGGTGATCGATGGGCAGTCTATAACATCGAAGCCGGCACGTACCAAGCCAGCCCTATAACGGGAAAAATAGAGGCGACTTGTTTCGTCTGCCTGGACCCACCCGGCAGGATTCAAATAGCACCGCGCGACAAGCCAACGTCTTTGGTCAAGTGTTAGATGAGTGCTTGCGAGACGGGGCAACCATTCCATTGGCTCATTGGCAAATCGCTGTGCAAGCTCAGCATCAAGCCTCCACAGTCCGAGAAAAACATTATCAAAATCGATCAGAATAACACTCTTTGTCGGCATGTTAGACGTCTCTCAATGATTGATGAAGTCGTTGTAGCGCGCGTCGAGAACGACGGTCACGTATATCTCAAGGAGACACTGGCGGTTAGGGTCTGCTTCCTCAACCCAGCGAAACTGCATGTTGGAAACGCGCTCCTTCGCCTTGATGAAAGCTGCCGCAAAGATGGGATCGGCTTCCAAAGCCTTTCGCGTAGGACCGCCCTTCAGAAGGTTGTCGGTCGCATGACGCGCAAGCTTGAACGCGAACGGCGCGTCGTTGGCCTTTCCTGACCAATGTTCCTTGTGCCGATTACGCAGCCGATCGGTTCGGCCGACATAGAGGTGATCGTTCCCCTCGCTGAATAGATAGACACCGCAGCTAGGCATGCCGATCGGCAGCCTAACTCGGCCAGTATGGGGCAGGCATTCCGTCAGCTTTACGAACGAGGGATGCAGGCTATCGGCCAAGGCGGCGAACCGTGGGTGCATTGAACTAGGTGTCCACCCCTTCCGCGTTGATCGCCTCCTGCGCGGGCGCGGGGAAGTGGCGGTAGAGTGTCGGGACCGAGACGCCGATCGCCGGCGCAATCTCCCGGATCGCCATGCCTGAAGCCAGAAGCTTTCGCGCCGCCTCGAGCCGCTTAGGCGTCATCACCGTTTTTCGACCACCTACTCTGCCCTCCCGCCGAGCTATGATCAGCGCAGCAGTGGTACGCTCGCGATTGAGGTCGCGCTCCATTTCGGCCATCGCGGCCAGAATATGGAAGACGAGCTTGCCGGCAGTGCCGGCAGTGTCGATCCCATCCGTGATCGAGCGAAGCCCAAGGCCACGATCGGTCAGATCGGCAGCAAGGTCGACGAGCCCTTTCATCGTTCGGCCGAGGCGATCGAGCTTCCATACGACCAACACATCGCCAGCGCGCGCGTGTGAGAGCGCTTCAGCCAGGCCCGCACGGTTCGCCTTCGCTCCGCTCGCTTTGTCGGAAAAGGTTCTCTCGCACCCGGCATTGCGCAGCGCTTCGAGTTGGGGCGTCAAATCCTGTTCGGGCGTGGAGACCCGCGCATAACCAATCAGCATGAACCGTTCTCAAAACTCATGTGCCGCGACTATCACGACAAGCCCCATTCGAGAAAGTGTTTTGATACGCGGCCAGACCTTGCTAGACGTTCTCACATGGTCGCGTATCAAAATCGATCGAGGCTGTTGAAAAAGTCACTCCGGCTTGGAAGGGGCGTTGATCCGAGCAATATTGCTCTCATACCGTGGCGAACTGCGCAACTTCTTGTGCCAAAACGGCTACTTGTAAGCAACCATATTACGCACAAGGTGGCCCCACTTCCTGCTCGTCGCGTTTTTCAACAGTCTCGATCGTCTTTGAAGTCTACTCGCAGATTGGCGCGGACAGGGCGCGATATAAAGTGGCGTAGTGGCAGTTGAGCAGTTTGGAAGCCTCACGGACTGACTTTCCTGCGCTGACCAACTCCTTTCCCAGGGCAACCTGATCCGGGGTTAGCTTGGGCGGGCGGCCGAAGCGTACGCCCCTTGCCTTCGCAGCTATTCGACCGCTGCTTGTGCGCTGATGAATGAGTTCACGCTCGAACTCCGCAATACCAGCGAACACGGTCAGCACCATCCGACCAGCAGGTGACGTTGTGTCCGCCCATGGCTCGGCAAGCGAGCGAAGCCCAGCTCCCGCCTCCTTCAGCTTCTCCGCGATATCGAGCAGGTCACGGGTTGACCGTGCAAGCCGGTCGAGGCGGGTCACAATCAAAACGTCGTCGTCGCGGATTTGGTCGAGCATTCGTGCGAGCTCAGCGCGGTCGCGCTTCGCACCCGAGACCTTCTCCTCGAAAACGCGCTTGCAGCCGGCTTCCTTCAACGCCGCGCGTTGAAGCCGGAGGTCTTGGTCATCAGTCGAGACGCGTGCATAGCCGATCAGCATGTTGCGAATATGCCTCGAAACTAAAAAGATTTGCAACGGACATTCGCAACACAGGTGCTCGAGGCAAAAACCTGCGTCCGGCTGCTGTTGCGAAACTTAGCACTTACGCAACAAGCCTATGTCCGCTTTCGCCCAAAGTCGGTCATTCGAGGCTTGTCCCGCCGATCCCCAAAGCCGCCGTTCGTGATGCGAAAATCAAAAGTTTTGCATAAAGTTTAATCGC